>Ga0268264_10000157_pt1 | contig 155163 bp, 145 predicted proteins | sample KBSSwiS32_FD_190357 | JGI IMG/M metagenome (GOLD analysis project Ga0268264, IMG submission 190357) | Switchgrass rhizosphere microbial communities from Kellogg Biological Station, Michigan, USA - KBS Switchgrass S3-2 (SPAdes) (version 2) | ecosystem: Host-associated > Plants > Roots >... | reverse complement strand
CGCCGCCGGCCACGACGACCGTGTCGCGTCCGTTCACTGCTGGCCGCTGCGCCAGGCTGTGCAGATGCTTGTCGAGGGCGATCGCATCATCGAGTGAGTCGACGCTGAAGCCGTGTTCGGCAAGGCCTGGAATATTCGGACGGAACAGCCGGCTGCCGGTGGCCACCACCAGCCGATCGTAGGAGAGCCTCTTTCGCGTACCCTTGGCCGTGACCATTTCGACCGCGCGGGATTTGGTATCGATCGTTTCAACGCTGCCTTGCACGTAGACGACGTCGATGGCCTTGAGCACATCGAGCAGCGGCGCGGTGAGCGTCTCGGGCTTCGGCTCATAAAGACGCGGGCGAACCACCAGCGTGGGCTCTGGCGCAACCAGCGCAATCTCGAGCTCTTCGGGCGAAACGCCCTGGATCTCGCGCAGGCGCGCTGCGGAAAGTGCGGCGTACATGCCGGCGAAGCCGGCGCCAATGACGATAAGTCGCACGTGATTTACTCCTGTGATGAAGGGCTTTCCGAGGCAAGGGCTCAAGGCTGAGCGGCTATGAACGAGAGAAGCTCGGCGTTGATGATGCTGGCGTGTGTCGTGCACAGGCCGTGCGGCAGCAGGTCGTAGATCTTCAGGCTGCTGTGCTTCAGTAGCTTCGCCGAGAGAGGGGCAGAGTCGGCGACGGGAACGATCTGGTCGTCACCGCCATGCAGGATGAGCGTAGGCACGCCGATGCTCTTTAGATCCTCGCTGAAGTCCGTTTCCGAGAAGGCTTTGATGCCGTCATGGTGCGCCTTGGCGCTACCCATCATGCCCTGGCGCCACCAATTCCAGATCACTGCTTGCGATGCTTCTGCGCCCGGGCGATTGTACCCGTAGAATGGCCCCCCGGCGAAATCGAGATAGAACTGCGACCGGTTCGCTGCGAGCTGACTGCGCAAGCCGTCGAACACCTGGATGGGCAAACCGCCCGGATTGCTCTCCGTCTTCAACATCAGCGGCGGCACGGCGCCGATCAGGACCAACTTGGCAACGCGATCGCTGCCGAAGCGGGCGACATAACGTGCAGCCTCGCCACCGCCGGTGGAATGGCCGACGTGAATGGAATTGCGAAGATCGAGATGCTCGGCGACCGCGGCCGCATCGGCTGCATAGTGATCCATGTCATGGCCGCCGCTCACCTGGCTCGAGCGACCGTGACCGCGGCGGTCATGGGCGATGACGCGATAACCCTTGCCGACGAAGAAGAGCATCTGGGTCTCCCAGTCGTCGGAGCTCAGCGGCCAACCGTGATGAAAGACGATCGGTTGAGCCGATTTCGGTCCCCAGTCCTTGTAGAAGATCTGGACGCCATCCTTGGTGGTGACGAAGGTCATAGGATCGGTTCCTTGAGAGGCGGATGATGAAGATTCCCTTTCGTTGCCTGCCGCTGAAGAGTCTCGGACGGTTAGCGAAGTCGCGTAAATGAGCGCGCTCGCGAGCACATTCCGGCGCGAAGCCGTCGCAAGCCGGCTGACGGCGTGGTTCCAGGTCATTTGTTCGTCTCCGTGTTGTTGGCGTGGACACGACGATCTCTAGCGAACCAGGTGTGCCGATGCCCCAGAGCGATTGACGTGGTTGCAGAGCGATTGCTCTAACGTGCGCGCCGTCGCCAATTGCTCGGGGTTTCGCCGGTCAGCTTCCTGAACGCCGCGGCGAAGGCGGTCTGTGAGGAATAGCCAAGCGCTGCTGCGACCGAGACGACCGAAATGTTGGGGTCGCGCAGCATGTCCATGGCCTGCTCGAGCCGGTGCTGGCGCAGCCAGGCATGCGGGGAAAGTCCGGTGCTTTCCTTGAAGGCACGGCAGAAATGAAATCGCGACAGGCCGGCTTCCGAGGCCAGCGCAGCAAGCGATACGTCCGCATCGCTGTCAGAGCGCAGCCGTTCGATGGCTCGTAGCAGCACCTTCGGCGATAGTCCCCCCACGACCGGCAGGAACGTGGCCGGTGAGCCGGCATGCGCAACCAACAAGCGCGTGGCCAGAAGGTCAGTCAGCTGCTGCCTGAACAATGTATCCAGGGCCGCGTTGCCCTCGAGGACATCCGCCGCGCTCATCAGCAATCGGGATGTCACGAGGTCAGGATGCACCGTTCGCTCCAGCAGATCGCCGAGAGCGGCCATGTCGGCCTCGCCGGCAACGCGTTCGAGCGTTGTGTGCGGAAGATAGAGCTGGACGACATTCATTGGCAGGTGAATGTCCCATCGAGAGGTCGAACCGGCCGGAATGACAGTCACAGCTCCGGGACGCGCCATTCCAATCGCAACTGACTTGCCCGTGCGTCGCTCCAGCCGCTGTGAGCCGGCGGGATAAGTCATGATGACGTGGTCAGTCATGGGCCTGACGACGTCGTGTACCGGTTCATGTTTCCAGTAAGCGATCGTGCCGCTGGACTGCTCAGAAGCCATGCGAAGGGGCGTGGTCCTGAGCACGCGTGCCATCTCCTCGTCGGCAGGACGCCGCTCGGCGACGGGCGACTGGTCTTGACTCGCCTCAGGCGCCGCTGACGGATCCTCCTCCGAGGAATCACGCGAGATTGGCTTGCTCATTGACTTGTGCTTGCAAAAGGAAGGGACACGCTAAGGAGCAAGCTCCTCTCTGGTGCTTGTCACCGGCGGAGCTGGGCTAGCCAGTCCTCGAAGCGAACCGAGCCAAGTCGCGGATTATCGCCCGGCGTGAGGGAGGGATCGTTCAGTTCTGCTCCGAAATAGCGGGCATGAATGTCGGCGACGACCCTGCGCCGGTCCTTCGTCGCGGCCAGATATCTGCGGACGAATTCATCGAGGCTAAATCGCTCCGGACCGGCCAGTTCGACTACGCCATTAATTGGAGCTTCGAGCGTCACGTCGGCGAGGGCAGCGGCGACATCGTCCGACGCCACCGGCTGAAACAAGGCGGGCGACAGTCTGACAATTTGTCCATCCGCCGAGGTATCGACGATCCCGCCAACGAACTCGAAGAACTGCGTCGCGCGCAGGATCGTGTAGGGGATCTTCGAGGCCCTGATGAGGTTTTCCTGCGCCAGCTTGGCACGGAAGTATCCGCATTCCGGAAGCCGATCGGTTCCCACGACGGATAGCGCGACATGACGCCGCACTTTCGCGGCTGCCTCGGCCGCGAGCAGCTTGCGGCCCGATGTTTCGAAGAATTTCAGAACGGCGCTGTCCTCGAAGGAGGGCGAGTTCGCGACGTCGACGACGATTTCGGCACCCGAAAGGGCCTTGTCGAGGCCCTCCCCGGTAACCGTGTTGACGCCCGAGCTGGGAGCGGCTTGAATCACTTCGTGGCCTCTCTCGCGGAGCTTGCCCGCAAGCTTGGTTCCGATGAGGCCCGTACCGCCAATGACGACAATCTTCATGACGCTCTCTCGATTTTGGCCATGCTCTTGCGGGAGAGTGCGCCGTCGCGCGCGGAAAAGCCTTGCAACCAGGTTGAATTGCTATTGGATTCTTCTTGGCTTCGTGTCCAAGAGGGAGCGCGGAAGTGCCGTTTTTGTTTGAGGATTATTGCCTGGACGCTGGCAGGCGCGAACTCAAGCGAGGTTCCGAACTCATCGCCGTCGGACCGAAGGTATTCGATCTGCTGCTTTTCCTGATCCAGAACCGGGAACAGGTTGTGGCGAGAGACGATCTCCTGCGGGCCGTATGGGGCGGACGGATCGTTTCCGAGTCCACGCTCACTAGCCACATCAATGCGGTGCGCAAGGCGATCGGGGACACCGGCAGAGAGCAGCGGCTGATCCGGACGGTGGCGCGCAAAGGAATCCGGTTTGTCGGCAAGATTGCCGAGCAAGAATCCCCCGCGAACGCCTCGGTCGCGGAGTCAGGCATCGCCGGTGAAAGACTCGAGCCCATCCTGACCTTGCCGGATTCCCCGTCACTCGCCGTCCTGCCCTTCCGAAATCTCAGTGGCGACGCCGAGCAGGACTATTTTGCCGATGGCATCGTCGAGGACATCATCACCGCCTTGTCGCGCATTCGCTGGCTGTTCGTGATCGCCCGGAACTCGAGCTTCACCTACAAGGGCAAGACGGTGGACGAAAAGCAGGTGGGGCGTGAGCTTGGGGTGCGTTATTTCGTCGAAGGTAGCGTGCGTCAGTCCGAAAACCGGATTCGTATCACGGGGCAGCTCGTCGATGCGACGACCGGCACTCATATTTGGGCCGAGAGATTCGAGGGCACACTCGACGACGTTTTCGAGCTTCAGGATCAGATCGCAACCAGCATCGTCGGAGCGATCGCCTCCCAGCTCGAGCGGGCGGAAATCGAGCGGGCCAGGCGGAAGCCGACCGGCAACCTCAGTGCCTACGACAACTATCTGCGTGCCATGCCTCATTTGCATCGTGGAACGCGGGAGGCGATCAATGAGGCGCTGCCGCTGTTCTACAAGGCCATGCAGCTCGATCCGGAGTTTGCCTCTGCCCACGCAATGGCGGCGTGGTGCTACTTCTGGCGGAAGATAAATGGCTGGATGACCGATCGGCCGCAGGAAATCGCGGAAGGCGTTCGATTAGCCCGCCTCGCGGTGGAACTGGGTAAGGACGACGCCGTCGCGCTCACGAGGGGCGGACATGCGCTCGCCCACCTCGCCGGCGACGTGGAGGGGGCAATCGCGCTTGTTGACAAGGCGCTGCTTCTCAACCCCAACTTGGCGTCGGCCTGGTTCCTGGGGGGCTTCCTCAGGACCGAGGGCGGCGACCCCGACGCCGCGATCGAATTCTTCATGCGCGCGATGCGTTTCAGCCCGCTCGATCCGGAGATGTTCCGGATGCAGGCGGGCATGGCACTCGCGCATTTGTTCGCAGGGCGCCTCGACCAGGCCTCATCGTGGGCCGAACAATCCTTCATGCAATTGCCGAGCTTCTTGTTCGTGGTGGCCATCAGCGCCGCCAGTCATGCGCTCGCCGGTCGAACGGAGCAGGCGCGGACTGCGATCGCACATCTGCGGAAGCTGGATTCCACGTTTCGTATCTCCAGTCTCGAAGACTGGATTCCGATCCGGCGACCGGAGCATCTCGCCCGCTTCGCTACCGGCCTGCGTCAAGCGGGGCTACCGGAGTAATCACCCGGATTCCGCACGGACCTACGTCAAGAGCAAACGGCACGTCGTCGCCCTCCCCCGACCGCGCAGCGCATTTCAGATGGTTGAGTCAGTCAGGGCGCGGACTCATTAACGCCATGAGTACGCGCCCTGGTTCGGCCCTAACCTGACAAACGGTCAGTAGTCCCAGAAGACCGGGACCCAGCGAAAGGCGTCGCCGTCGACCGCCACGTGGCCGACGGATGGGAACGGCAGGTGAGTGGCCACCAGCAGCCCGCCGCTCGCCGCCAGTTCCCGCAACAGGTTGATACGAACGCGGGCCGCCTCCGCGGGGTCGTGTTCGAAGCCGTTGTACCAGTCGGGGTGCTCGAACCCGGCCGCGAACACGGCGTCACCGGCGAAGGTCAGCCGATCGCCGCCGGACGCTAGGCGGACCACGCTGTGCCCGGGAGTGTGGCCGCCGGTGCGATGGACCACCACGCCCGGCGCCACTTCGTAGTCGTCCTCGAAGGTGCGCAGACGGCTGCGATACTCTTTCACGAACCGCTTGGCGGTCGCTCGAATCGCGTCCGGGAACCCCGGCGGCATCGAAACCCGGGAGAAATCGGGCGCCTCCCAGAACCTGAGCTCGGCCGCCGCAAGGTGGATCCGCAGGTCCGGACGCAGCAGGTCCTTCACCCCGTCGACGAGCAGTCCGCCAACGTGGTCCATGTGGAGGTGGGTCAGCACCACGTCAGTCACCGACCCAAGATCGATGCCGGCGGCCTCCAGTCGCTTGATCAACTGACCGGCCCGCGGCAAGTGCAGGTCCGGGTCCAGACCCAGCCCGGCGTCGATGAGGATGGTCCGGCCGCCGCTACGGACCACGACCACGTTCAGCGCCCAATCGAACGCGTCCGGCGGCAGGAACATGTCCTTCAGCCACGCCGCCCGGACGGAGGGGTCGGCGTTATGCGCCAACATTGCGGTTGGGAGCGGTAGCACGCCATCGCTGACCACCATCGCGTCAATCTCGCCGATCCGCAGCGCGTAGCGCGACGGCACCAATTCCTCGGGTCTCGATCTAACGGGGCGTGAGATGGTGTCCAGACTCATGTTCGTCTCCTGTTTCATGGTTGTCTCCTGCTTCACAGTAAAGGTGGCTGGCTGGACTCGGTTGAGCAGGCCGCGCAGCCAGCGGAGAGCGCGGCCGTCGTCGCTTGGCGCGTCTAGAGGTCAGTCACGCGTTCCGGATCGGCCGACGCTAGCGCGGCGGCGCGCTCGGCCTTCGGCGGATAGATCCACACGGTATTGATCTCCCGCTTGGTCTTCTTGGCGACGTCGCCGACCATCTCCACCTTGCGCTCCCAGCCGCGCGTGAACAGCGCGCCGGCTTCGCCGAGATCGAGACAGGTGACGTAGGCCTTCTGGTGATACGGCCTGGTCTGCACGCCGAGCAGCTCGGCGGCGGCGTTGTTGCCGGCAAAGGCGCCCATCCGCGTGGCGTGCTGGCACGACATCAGCGCGCAGTTGCCGACATCGTCGCTTGCCGCACGCGCGGCATCGCCGGTCGCGAACACGCCGGGCACCGAGGGCACGCGCAAGTCGCGGTCGACCAGCAGCCGGCCGAAATTGTCGCGTTCGGCGGGGATCTGCTGGGTCAAGGGTGCTGCGCGAATACCGGCCGCCCAGATCACGGTCTCGGCTTCGATGTGCTCGCCGCTGGACAAGGTGACGCCGGATGTGTCCAGCGACGCGACGCCGACACCGACCCGGGTCTCCACGCCGACCTTGCGCAGCGCACCCTCGATGACGGGACGGGGACCTTCGCCCATGTCGGGTGCGATCGCACTGTTGCGTTCGACGATGATGACGCGCGGTTTGGCATCCTTGCCGAGGATTTCGCGCAGCCGCGCGGGCATTTCTGTTGCCGCCTCGATGCCGGTGAATCCGCCGCCGGCCACGACGACCGTGTCGCGTCCGTTCACTGCTGGCCGCTGCGCCAGGCTGTGCAGATGCTTGTCGAGGGCGATCGCATCATCGAGTGAGTCGACGCTGAAGCCGTGTTCGGCAAGGCCGGGAATATTCGGACGGAACAGCCGGCTGCCGGTGGCCACGACCAGACGGTCGTAGGCGAGGCTCTTCTTCGCACCCTCGGCGGCAACGATGCCCACGGTGCGGGCTTTGGTGTCGATGGTTTCCGCGCTGCCTTGCACGAAAGTAACATCGATCGCTGTCAGGACATCCAGCAGCGGTGCCGTCAACGTTTCGGGCTTCGGTTCGTAGAGCCGCGGCCGAACCACCAGGGTCGGCTCGGGCGCAACCAGCGCGATCTCGAGCTGTCCGGGCGATACGCCCTGGATGTCGCGCAGGCGGGCGGCGGAAAGTGCGGCGTACATGCCGGCGAAGCCGGCGCCTACGATAACTAATCGCATGTGTTCTCTCCTGTGGTTGGTACTCTCGAAATTCCGCGCGCTACCGCCGCTGCTCCTCGTTCGGGGCAGCGATCGATGACGACGCGAAGGCGTGAAGGCGAAGGGCGTCGACTGCTATGGAGGCGAGCAATCCAGCATTGGCATGGAGCGTTCACATGCCGCGCGGCAGCTTCCGGAATTGAGTTGCCAGCTCCGTTGAAAGACGATCGAGTGCGCAGGCTTCGGCCAATTCCCGAAAAGTTGGCCGCCAGCGTTGATCACGATGGAGCTCATCGGACTGACGCCTTGTGCGGCTTGTGCCGGATTTTCCGCTTCTCCACCCGTCGGTGACGTGAAGCGAACCGTCAATGAAAGGCCGTACATCAGGGCGCTCGCGATCACCCTCCATCGTGACGTGATTGCATTTGGGCCGATGAAATTTTTCCAGGCCATTGTCCGTCTCCCTGGTTCTTGGCGTGAGCACCGCGATGACCCTGTTCTAGCGGTCCCAACTCGCGACTGCCCCAGAGCGATTGCCGTACCTGTCGAGCGATTGCTGCTAACGCATGCGCCGTCGCCAATCGCTCGGGGTTTCGCCGGTCAATTTCCTGAACGCCGCGGCGAAAGCGGTTTGGGACGCATAGCCAAGCGCCGCCGCGACCGAGACGATCGATTCATCGCTGTCGCGCAGCATGTTCATGGCCTGCTCGAGCCGGTGCTGGCGCAGCCAGGCATGGGGGGAAAGCCCGGTGCTTTCCTTGAAGGCGCGACAGAAGTGGAAGCGCGACAGGCCGGCTTCCGAGGCCAGCGCCGCAAGAGAGACGTCCGCATCGCTGTCAGAGCGCAGCCGTTCGATGGCTCGTAGCAGCACCTTCGGCGACAGCCCACCCATGGTCGGCTGGAGCGTGATTGGCGAACCGGTGTGCGCAGCCAGGATGCGCGTCGCCAGCAGGTCTGTCAGCTGATGCCTGAACAGCGCATCCAGTGTCGCACTGCCTTCAATCACGTCCGCCGCGCTCATGAGCAATCGGGACGTAATGAGGTCGGGATGTCCCGTCCTTTCCAGCAGATCGCCTTGAGCGGCGATGTCGGCTTCGCCGGCGACGCGCTGGAGCGTGGTGGGTGGAAGATAGAGCTGAACGACATTGACGGCGCCGGGAATATCCCATCGCGCGCTTGAGCCGGCGGGAATGATCGTCACAACCCCGGAACGCGCCGTTCCGATCGCGACCGATCTTTCCGAGCGTCGCTCCAGCCGCTGCAAGCCAGTGGGGTAAGTCATGATAACGTGATCGGTCATGGGCTCGACGACGTCGTGCAGCGCATCGTGCTTCCAAAAGGCGATCGCGCCATTGGACGGATCGGAGGCCATGCGCAGCGGAGCGGTCTTGAGCACGCGCGCCATCTCCACATCGGCAGGACGCCCATCGGCGCCCGGCACACTGCACAGGTGCGCCTCGGAACTATCCGGCTGAGTTTCGTGGGAAACACCGCGCAATATGGGCTTGCAGCTCATGGACCTGTCCTCGCCGCTGAGATCATTGGTCGAGCGTTCGGCCCGCGTTCTAGGCGCGCCACAGGCCCGGCGTCTTTCCTAAAGCGGCTGCGCTTTTCCCGATCCTGCGCCAAGCTCGGCCCGGCCCGGCGTTTTGCGCGCGGATGCAGCCAACCCCTGCGAGAGATGACGGAACGATGACAAGTGCGTGCAACCAAAGTGATCGGCTGCGGCGAGTGCCCATGGTTTGGCCAACGCGAAGAAATTGCTTTGAAATCGCTGTAAAAATAACGCCATCGCGATTGGTTGGTCACGCTCTCCGCTTCGCTTCCCGTCGGCGCGCCAATCTGGACGATCGGTCGCTTATCCCCGATAATGGACCAGGAATTCTAATGGGCGACTTCGCTGGGCAGACGATGAACGTCCGTGGCCAACCCCACTTCGAATGGGCTGACCCATATGGCACAGAGCGGTTTTCACGGTGAGAAGTTCAGGGAGCTTCTGCGCCTTCAGGATCCACCGTCATCGCTGATCACGCGGTCTGTGCGTGGCGTCGAGGTCGCAGCCACCGAAACGCGGGATGACAATCCCGTTCCAGGCCTTTGCGGCGCATTTGTGCCCGAGGATGCCTACATCGTCAGCTTGAAACTTCGCGATTACCCTGACTGCGAATACTGGGAACGCGGCAAGTGCGTGACCAAGCCCAATATCCGGGCAGGCACGACATATCTCTACGACATGAAGTGCGATCCACGGTTTGTGATCGATAAGCCGTTCCACTCCCTTCACTTCTATGTTCCGGCTTTGGCGCTTGACGGCATTGCAGCGCAGTCCGGCGTCCGGCGTGTCGGCCAACTCGACTGCCAGTTCGGCACCGGCTTTCACGACGAGGCTGTGCATCACATCGGCGCGTCGCTCTTGCGGGGATTGCGCCGGCCATCCGAAGCGAACCAGCTTTTCGTCGATCACATGATGCTTGGGCTCACAGCACACGTCGCCGCGGTCTATGGCGGCCTGCGGCCCGGCAGCCGATCGGCGCGTGGCGGCCTTGCCCCGTGGCAGGTGAAGCGCGCCTGCGAAAGACTCGATTCCGACCTCGGCGGAAAACTTTCATTGCAACAAATCGCAGCCGAGTTTGACCTCTCGGTCAGCCATTTTTCACGCGCGTTTCGAACCTCCACCGGCCTACCGCCGCACCAATGGCTTCTTCAACAGCGGGTGAAGGCAGCCAAGCAGTTGATGACCGTGCGCGACCTGCCGCTGGCCGAGATTGCGATGTCGGCGGGGTTTGCCAATCAAAGCCACTTTACGCGGGTGTTTTCCGCCGTGGTTGGCGTCAGCCCGGGAGTTTGGCGCCGCGAAGCGCAGGGCGTCACTGAAAGCGAGACGTGATCCGGGCGCAACGCGCCCTTCCGCTCAGCGGCACCTTGTCTGCGAGACGGCATAGGCGGCGCGCCGCGCCGCAAACATCTCGTCCGGCGGATGGCCGATGCCTTCGGCAAGATTGGCCGGATTGAACACGGCGCCGTCGCATGCCTCGTTTGATTCGAGGCCGGTTATCACGATCGTTCCGAGACGTACCGCTTCGCGCCCGTCCTCATCCGGCCAACGGATGGTCACGTCCATGACGGGGTCGCCGGGACGGTCCAGCAGCGCCATCAGGCTGAACCTGACATCGCGTGCTGCGATCCGGTATTCGAGCTCGTCATGCAGCCAGTCGGTGGACTTCGCCGCGGCTGCGCCCTCGGTCGGCGTGCCAGCTTCGCCGACCGGGGCGAGCTTGAACTTGATGAACCGTGTCTCACCCTTTGCATTCGTCGCGGGAAAGGCGTGCACGCCCCAAAAGGTCGTGCAGGCAAGGCTTGCGGGCGGCGGATGCGCGGCAAGGTAGCTTGCCTGACGCAGCGTTTCAGGATTGGCGGCGGAGAAGGCCTCGACCTGCGCCATGTCCGGCTTGCCGTCCGGTCCCGGCATGCGCGCCTGCAGGAAAGCCAGCATCTGGTCGAGCGTTCTGGCAAAATGAACCGGGGCACTCTGGGTGAAAATCTCCGAGTGCTGGCCCTCGCTGCCGAGCCGGAAGCTGAAGCCGCGCAGCAAGTGCCTGTCAGTGTCCGCCCCGGTCGGGCTGTGGTCCCCCGCCGAGAAGCGCGCCAGCACCCGGGATGGCCTGGTGAAGCTGCGGGATCTGGTGATCTCCATTGCCTGATCCGACGGGGCATAGGTGCCGCGAACGCATCGGCCCAGGGCAAAGCTCGCGCGCGCCTTTGGCGGAAGACCGGCGATCGCCTTCAGGGCGTCGACGATGGCTTCTGGCGTGGCGGCGTCACTCGGGAACTGGGGCAGCAGGGAACCCTGGGTTCGAACGATGGGGCTCGTTTATGGCGCACCGCAGGTCGAGCTTCTTTCCCAAAGCGCACATGCCTTGTCCGATTCTGCGACAAATCCCGCATATCCTCGCCCATCGCGCATTGCTCGGCTTCCTGCAGCGCGCCGACAGCGATGGCATGACCCTCGTGCTCGTCATCACCGGCAAAGGCAAGGTCGGCAGCGCCGAACAGGAGCGTGGGGTGGTGCGTCGTCAGGTGCCGCATTGGCTTGGCCTGCCGGAATTCCGCGCGCTCGTCGTCGGCTTCAAGGAAGCTCACGTCGGTCATGGTGGCGAAGGCGCGCTGTATGTACGCGTCCGACGGTCGCGTGGTTAGCCGCACGCCGAAGCCGCCGCATCAATGCGTCCGCGCCACGGCGAACGCAGTTCTACCTAATGCAGGTTCGCCAGGAATGCATTGATTGCGTCAATCGTGCAAAATCAAGGGATGTACGAAGATCGATTGCATCCTGAGGGCGATCACCTCGGCAAGCCAAGAACCGGCTGCCCTGGGTTCGGTACGGCGGTTTGCCGAGGCCACCGAGCGCGTGAAATCGTCGATCCCGCCATCACCAATTGCAAGGGTCGGATCGTCAAAACCACAGGCGACAGTCTGTGCGGTGAGTTTGCAAGTGCCTTAGACGCCGTGACCTGCACGATTTCCATGCGGCAGAAGATGGCCGAACGAGCGGCGGCTGGTAGCCCTTCGGGAGCACAGCGCACATTGCTTGACCTCTTGTCGGCTTGACCAAGTCGCGAATTGACCCGGAGCGAACACAGTTCGCTGCACTGCCCGGTCTGCGCAAGTCTCCGGCCGCCGACTACAGGCGCGGTACCTTATCCGACGATACCGTGTATCCACTTCACCGTTTCTTGCAGGACCTGATCGCCAAATGGTCCCACAAATTCGTGAACAGCGCTGTCATTCAGTGAGTCATGCAGGGCAAAACCGTGGTCCATCTTCGGCAACAGTCGCCAAGATCCCATGCCCGGGTGGCGAGCGTTGACGATGGCCGCAATGTACTCGTGGTCCATCGCAAGTGTCCTGATGTCGTATTCCCCAAAAAGGGCGAGCACGTGAGCGTCCAAGGATGCCCAGACGCGCGCGACATTCTGGTCATTCAACTGCCGAACGTGCTGCAACGTTCTCAGATTGTCGAAGTGCTCATCGTCCTGCGGGAACAGCATCTTTGCCATTGCCGAGAGCCCAGGGTGCTTCATCGTGGCGTCATGCACGGAACTCTTCTCCACCAGAAGGTAGTGGAGAAGTTGTGCGTAAAGACGCTGTTCGTCCTCGACCTTGGCCAGGTCAGGTTGCGATCGGAGCCAACGATTGCGTCGCCAATTTTCGACGAGGTACTCCGCGAAGGGCCGTACCACTGTGCCGTATACCACGATGCCCTTTACCGGCTCCTCTTCTGCCATCAGCGGGGCAACCCAGCCACCAGCGCTGTGTCCGAAGATGAAGACATTTCCGGTGTCCACGAAATTATACGTCTTCAGCTTCTTCAGCGCGCTCGTGAACAACGCAACTTCGTCGTGAAAATCCAGGTCGCGACACGGCGTGCCCGTGCTGTCGCCAGCGCCGCTCTTTTCGGCCCGCATGACGGCAAATCCAGCCCTTGTCAGCCCGTAGACAAGCTCACGGGCAAGATTTGGATCGGGCAACGGCCAGTCCACCGAAGAACAGTCCCACCCCTGCACGTAAAAGATGGTCGGCAGCTTGCCCGTTTTGCCGATCGGCACCGTCAGGATACTTCGCACCTTGGCGTCGGGCGTTTCGACGGAGCCGTAGAGGACTTGAATGTCGCTCGGCTGCTCGCGAGGAAATTCCCCCGCCACCACCTCGACATCCATTTCATTGCCTCCTCGCTGCACGTGATAAACGGCGCGGTCCTTGGGTTTGAGGGATTTCACCCCGGCCAGGAAGCCGTCGATGGACGTAATCGGGGTGCCGTTGAGTGCAAGCAGAATGTCGCCGACCGCAAGCTCGGATCGTGCGGCCGGGCTTTCCGGAAAAATCTTGCCGACACGCACGTGCTTGTCAGGCGCGGGCTGGGCAGTCACGCCGAGAAACGGGCGCCGCGGCAAGTCTTGCGCGGCAGCCGCCGAAACGCAGAACAGAGAGAACAAGAGGAAGACGCAACGTGCTGCAGTCCACTTCCGAACAATGAAGTTTGGCGAAAGCATCCTCAAGCCCCCCGTTCCCGCGGTGGCTCAACCTACCGGCACCGGGCACGTGCTGACAAGCTTCGGCTGAAGCTCGACGAGCGTAGGATCCGAAGGATCAGGCTCAGCCGACAACGGCTTAAAACGGCCGCACGACGCCGACCCGCGGGATCAGCGTCACGAGCCAGCCAAAGATCCGGGTCTTGCGATCCTCGGCCGGGATTGGCGGTACCGGATGCTCCGTGGGCAGATCCTTCACGGCGAGCAGGATCAGGAACAGGCAGACCGCCCAGTTCGAAATCCATCGCGAGTAGTCGAACACGGTGGCGAAGATGACGAGGTAACCGATGCTCACGCCTGCGATCGCCGCCAGCACCAGGCGCTGGTGCCGGTGATCGGCGAGCGAGCCCAGCAACGCCCTGAAATATCTCCATAGCGGTGCGTGCAGCCAGATCAGCAGCGCATAGACCGGAACGCCCAGGAGGTTCGAGGGCAAGCGTTCCCAGGTATCCTGAAGCTCTTTCGAGAGCGGCTGGTACCAGATGTAAGCGAAGCCATGGCTGTAGCGCCGCAGATCCTCGCGCGACGGGTCGGCAAGACGGCTGTCCAGATAGGCGGCGAATTCCGCCGGCGGCACGCTCACGGTGCCGAGGAATTGCGCGGCGACAAACAGCAGGCCGACCGCAAGCATCGCACCAACACCGATGACGACGTTGTGCCGCGTGAGGCCCTGGACGAGATAGAAGCGCAGCACCACGATGACGGCGATGGTCGGCACGTACATCAGCACCTGGATGTGGTGAACGAGAATCAGGACCATCGATGCCAGCGCGGCTGCGATCACGAACGCGATCGAGCGCGCCGGCGCCAGCAGCAGGCAGAGCGCGACCGCGCAGCCGTAGATGTCGAAGTGCCCGAGCGTAAACATGAAGTTCTTGAGGAAGAACGGCGAGCCGGCCATCAGCACGAACAGCGGCATCGTCTCGTTGCGCAAGCCGATGCTTCGCCGGAACAGCTGGACGAACAGGCCGGCCGTCACCAGCCACGCCGCGCCGGCCAGCGCATAGACCAGCCACTCCGGAACCCTGAACGTGACCAGCGAAACGATCGCGCCGATCAGCGCCCGCTTGGTGAAGCCGAAATGGTAGTCGACCAGCAGATGAACGTAGGGAATGTAGGGCGGCAGTGTGAGCTTGTGCAGACAGACGCCGATCAGCACGGCGATGTTGACGACCAGCATCAGCCGCCAGGGATTTTGCCACGCCTGCCAATTCATTGGGAACGGTCTGCCGCTCTTTGGGGGGCGGCGCCATCGCATGGGCAACCCATGAAACAACGCGCGATTGGTTTCGATGTTGCGCGCCAGGCCGGGACGACGCCGAGCTTGACGTTCTACAGAATGAACCTGCTGAGATCGGCGTTCTTGGCGAGATCGCCGACGTGCTTCTGGACATAGTCGGCATCGACCTGCACGGTCTCGCCGCTGCGGTCCGGCGCGGTGAACGAGATCTCGTCGAGGACCCGCTCCATCACCGTCTGCAGCCGCCGCGCGCCGATATTCTCCACCGTCGAATTGACGGCCACCGCGACGTCGGCGAGCGCATCGATGGCGCTGTCGGTGATGTCGAGCGTCACCCCCTCGGTCTGCATCAAGGCGACATATTGCTTGATCAGTGACGCCTCCGGTTCGGTCAGGATGCGGCGCAGGTCGTCGCGGGTCAGCGCCTGCAGCTCGACCCGGATCGGCAGGCGGCCCTGCAACTCCGGCAACAGGTCGGACGGCTTGGCGATGTGGAAGGCGCCCGACGCGATGAACAGGATGTGGTCGGTCTTGACCGCGCCATGCTTGGTCGAGACCGTGGTGCCCTCGATCAGCGGCAACAGATCGCGCTGTACGCCTTCGCGCGAGACGTCGCCGCCGACGCGTCCGTCACGCACGCAGATCTTGTCGATCTCGTCCAGAAACACGATGCCGTTGTTCTCGGCCGCGCTGATCGCCTCCTGCACCAATTGTTCGTTGTCCAGCAGCTTGTCGGACTCCTCGTTGACGAGGATCTCGTGCGATGCCGCAACCGTCAGGCGGCGCGTCTTGGTCTTGCCGCCGAGTTTGCCGAAGATGTCGCCGAGCGAAATCGCGCCCATTTGCGCGCCGGGCATGCCCGGAATTTCGAACATCGGCATGCCGCCGCCGGAGGATTGCGTCTCGACCTCGATTTCCTTGTCGTTGAGTTCGCCGGCGCGCAGCTTCCTGCGGAACGAATCGCGGGTCGCGGCGCTGGCGCTGGGCCCGACCAGCGCATCCAGCACCCGGTCCTCGGCCGCGAGCTGGGCGCGCGCGGCGACGTCCTTGCGCTTGCGCTCGCGGACCTGCGCGATCGCCACCTCGATGAGGTCGCGGACGATCTGCTCGACATCGCGGCCGACATAGCCGACCTCGGTGAATTTGGTGGCTTCGACCTTGATGAACGGCGCGCCCGCGAGCTTTGCCAGCCGCCTTGCGATCTCGGTCTTGCCGACACCGGTCGGCCCGATCATCAGGATGTTCTTGGGCAGAACTTCCTCGCGCAAGCCGCCTTCAAGCTGCTGCCGGCGCCAGCGGTTGCGCAGCGCGATGGAGACGGCGCGCTTGGCGTCGGCCTGGCCGACGATGAAGCGGTCGAGTTCGGAAACGATTTCGCGGGGGGAGAAGTCTGTCATGGGCCTTAGCTAGGATTGGACGGCTGCGAGGGCAAGCCGCTTTTTTGGGGTGTCAGATGATCGGCGGGCCGGATTGCCATTGCCGGATCGTCTCGAAGGGATGAATCAGCATGAGGACGTTGAGCGTCAGATTGTCGCGTATGTGAAGCCCGACCAGTATTTCGAACGCCAGTGCCAGCGCGACCACGGCCTTGGTCGGCAGCGTTCGCGCCAGCAGGAAGCCGGTCACCATCGCCATCGTGTCGGAGAGCGAATTGACGATGCTGTCGCCGAAGTAATCGAGCGACACCGTGCCGGCCCGGTAGCGCTCGATGATCCAGCTCGAATTCTCGGCGATTTCCCAGCCGCCTTCGACCAGCATCGCGATGATGAGCCGTCCCGGCCAGGCGAGCCGTGGCAGCACCAGCCAGGTCGCGGCGTAGAACAGGAAGCCGTGAATGATGTGCGAGAACGTGTACCAGTCGGTGAGGTGCTGCGAGTTCTCCGAACTTTGCACCACGCCGTGCCAGAACTTGACGTAGCCGCAAGTGCAGATCGGCACGCGGCCCATCAAAAAGAGGATCAGGGCCTGCAGCGCGAGCAGGCCGACGCCGATCGTCATCCATTGCCAGATCGAAAGACGAGTCTGCGTGGCGGGGTTGCGCTCGGCCGTCATCGGTCGCGGACCATCAGCAAGGCAGGGCCATCCGGCGTATCGACAAGGCGCTCGTTTTGAAAACCGGCCTTGGCGTAGGCCCGGATCGCACGGCCGTTGTCCGGATCCGGATCGGTCACGATCCGCGGCAGGCGTGATGCCAGCAGCATGTCGGCGAATTGCCGGATGAAAGCCGAGCCATGGCCCTGCCCGATCATCCCGGGCTCGCCGATGAATTGATCGATGCCACGTGTCCCCGGTGGCTGGGCACCGAAACCCTCATTCCAGGTGCCAAGCGCATAGCATTGGATGTATGCGAAGGGATGATCGTCGATGGCGACAACAAATTGATCCATGTCCGGGTGATCGAGATCGCCACTGACCAGCGCATATTGTTCGTCCGGCTCACCCCACCAGCGCACGACCTCCGGCGTTTCGAGCCAGCGCCGGACAAGGGCGAGGTCGCCTTGTGTCATCGGGCGGAACAGGTAATCGGGCGCCATCGGCTCCGGACCTTCTCGGCGGCGTTAGCCAGCCGACAGCGACTCGATGGTGACATTGCGGTTGGTATAGACGCAGATGTCGGCCGCGATATCCAGCGAGCGGCGCACGATGGTTTCGGCGTCCTTGTCCGAATCGACCAAAGCGCGGGCGGCGGCCAGCGCATAATTGCCGCCGGAGCCGATCGCCATCACGCCGGCCTCCGGTTCGAGCACGTCGCCGGTGCCGGTCAGGACCAGCGAGACGTCCTTGTCGGCGACGATCATCATCGCCTCCAGCCGCCGCAGATAGCGGTCAGTACGCCAGTCCTTGGCGAGTTCGACGGCGGCGCGGGTCAATTGCCCCGGATATTGCTCGAGCTTGCTTTCCAGCCGCTCGAACAGGGTGAAGGCGTCGGCGGTGGCGCCGGCGAAGCCGCCGATGACCTCGCCCTTGCCGAGCCGGCGGACCTTCTTGGCATTGGACTTGATCACGGTCTGGCCGATCGAGACCTGGCCGTCGCCACCGATCACGACCTTGCCGCCCTTGCGGACGGTCAGGATGGTGGTGCCGTGCCAGACCGGCGGCTGGCCTTGCGTTGCTTGCATGGGGTTGTTCCTCGTGTTTTGCAGATTTAGGGGGTCGGCCACTGGGTTACAATCACCGGCCCTCCGGCTGGATCGGCGGAAGTTCAGTCCCGGCATGGTGATCCCGCAGTAGCGAAGCCGGCATCGGCCTGTTAAAAGGGCCGCGTTTCCGGCCGTGGATTTGCTCCCGGGATTTGCTCAAGGCCGGGTCAGGGGAAGACACCTTTCATGCGCAGCGCCACCATCAAGCGCAAGACCAGGGAAACCGACATCGAGGTGACGGTAAACCTCGACGGCACCGGTGCGTCCAGCATTTCGACCGGAATCGGCTTCTTCGACCATATGCTCGACCTGCTGGCGCGGCATTCCCGCATCGACATGACCGTCAAGGCGGTCGGCGATCTCCATATCGACGATCACCACACCACGGAAGATGTCGGCATTGCGCTGGGCCAGGCGGTGAAGCAGGCGCTCGGGACCATGGCCGGGATTACCCGCTACGCCTCGATCCACATGCCGATGGACGAGACCCTGTCGCGCGTCGTGATCGACATTTCGGGGCGGCCCGTGCTGGTCTTCAAGGCCGCGTTTCCGCGCGACAAGATCGGCCATTTCGACACCGAGCTGGTGCGCGAATGGTTCAACGCCTTTGCGATGAACGCCGGCGTGACCCTGCATGTCGAAACGCTCTACGGCGAGAACAGCCATCATATCGCCGAATCCTGTTTCAAGGGTCTGGCGCGGGCGCTCCGCGCGGCGGTCGCGATCGATCCTCGTGCCGCCGGCGAGGTGCCCTCCACCAAGGGGCAGCTCGGCGGCTGACTCTTGAACTCATACATGTCCTGAAATCCTCGCCGGAGAATGACGATGCCGGTCTACACAGTTCACGCTCCGATCAATGGCGGTACGGACCTTCGCGCCACTGATCGCTTCGTTTTTGTCCGCGATGGTTTTCGCCTCTGGGCAGCGGTTCTCGGCGTGCTGTGGCTCGCCTGGCAGCGGTTATGGCTGGCGACGATCGGCTGGATCATCGTGATGGCCGCGATCGATGTGGCGATGGTGAAGATGGGCGTCGGGTCTGCCACGATCGTTCTGGCGGATTGCCTGCTCGCGCTGCTGCTCGGGCTGGAGGCATCGAGCCTGCAGCGCTGGACCTTGTCGCGGCGCAACTGGCGGCAGCTCGATATCGTCATAGCCGACGATATCGAGGCGGCCGAACGCCGGTTTTTCGAGCGCTGGAGCGGAAGGCGCGGGAGCCTCGGCGGGAATCAATCGTCCGTCGACCGTGGCGCGCCGCCGCCGACACGCGACATGCCGCGGCCGCCGCCATTGCCGGCGGGTGGCATCATCGGTCTGTTTCCGGAGCCGGGAGGGTCGCGATGACGGTTGCCATCATCGACTACGGTTCGGGCAATCTGCACTCCGCGGCGAAGGCGTTCGAGCGCGCCTCGCGCAGCATGCAGGATCCGCAGAGCATCCTGGTCACGCGCGACCCCGAAGCGGTCTATCGCGCCGACCGCATCGTGCTGCCCGGTGTCGGCGCCTTCGCCGACTGCCGCCGGGGTCTGGACGCCGTCGATGGCATGCTGGAGGCCCTGACCGAAGCGGTGCGCAACAAGGCGCGACCGTTCTTCGGCATCTGCGTCGGCATGCAGCTGATGGCGACGCGCGGCAAGGAGCATGTCACCACCGACGGCTTCAACTGGATCGAGGGCGACGTCGAAAAGATTGCGCCGCGCGACGAGAACCTGAAGATCCCGCATATGGGGTGGAACACGCTCGATCCAGCCGCTGATCACCCGGTGCTGGAGCGACTGCCGCTTGGCCCGAAGGGACGCCACGCCTATTTCGTGCATTCCTATCACCTCAAGGCGGTGAACGAGGCCGACGTGCTGGCGCGCGCCGACTACGGCGGTCCGGTCACGGCGATAGTCGGGAAGGACACGGCGATCGGCACCCAGTTTCATCCGGAAAAAAGCCAGCGTTTCGGGCTCGCTCTGATTTCGAATTTCCTGAAGTGGAAGCCGTGATCCTTTTCCCTGCCATCGATCTGAAGAACGGCCAGTGCGTGCGCCTCGAACAGGGCGACATGGCGCGGGCGACCGTGTTCAATCTCGATCCCGCCGCGCAAGCGAGAAGCTTCGCCACGCAGGGCTTCGAATATCTCCACGTGGTCGATCTCGACGGCGCCTTCGCCGGCAAGCCGATGAACGCCCAGGCGGTGGAGGCGATGCTCAGGGACGTCACCATGCCGGTGCAGCTCGGCGGCGGTATCCGCGATCTCAAGACCGTGGAAGCCTGGCTCACCAAGGGGGTGGCGCGGGTGATCATCGGGACCGCGGCGGTGCGCGACCCGGAGCTGGTCAAGAGCGCCGCGAAGGCGTTTCCCGGCCGGGTCGCGGTCGGACTCGACGCGCGCGACGGCAAGGTCGCGGTCGAGGGCTGGGCCGAGACCTCGGAAGTCACCGTGCTCGACATCGCGCGCCGGTTCGAGGATGCCGGCGTCGCCGCCATCATCTTCACCGACATCGCGCGGGATGGCCTGCTCAAGGGCCTCAATCTCGACGCCACCATCGCACTCGCGGATCAGATCTCGATTCCCGTGATCGCCTCCGGCGGCCTGGCCGGAATCGAGGATATCGAGGCGATGCTCGCGCCCGAGGCGAAAAAACTGGCCGGCGCCATCGCCGGTCGCGCGCTCTATGACGGCCGGCTCGACGCCGCGGCGGCGCTGGCGCTGATCCGTCGATCGCGAACTGACGTCAAATGATGAAGCTCGATGAAATAATTCGAACCGGACTATCTCGGGTAGATACGATAGCGGTTAAGCGAACCGCTTTGAATTCAGCCTTATGGATAGTCGGACTGATTACGCCCCTTGCCTTGGTTTTGACCACTATTGTTGGCGATCAGTTCAGGCAGCTGATATATTTCTGCTTCGCGGCGGGTCCTGTCCTGTTCGCGATGGTTGTTTATCTGGTCTGGATGTTTCGCGATCCGGATCGGCTCCAGTCTGAAGAATATAGGGTCAGACTGCAAGAATTGAGATTGCGCTACAGGAAGGGCCGGAAGCCGGTTGTTATCGACCCGACCAATGAGATGGATCGCATCGAGCAAGATCACGGAGGTACCCATGAAAACTCGTCTTCTGGTGTTTGATGACGGCAATGGAGACGATCTTAATCTGCGTGGGTTTGTCGATAGCCTCGACGAAAACGCCGAGATGATTGAGCTAGACGCCCACGTTTGCTTTGTTCAAAGCGCGTTGTCCGTCTCCGAATTGTCGGATCGGTTTCTTCAATTTGCCGGGTCACGGCTTTTCTTTGTGACGGATGTTACCTCCAGCGAATTCGGGGGTCGTATGCCGGGAGTCTATTGGGACTTTATCAAAAACAGGTCACTCGAATCGGCAGCAGAGTAGATGTTCAAGGTCCGCGTGATCCCCTGCCTCGACGTCAAGGACGGCCGGGTGGTCAAGGGCGTCAACTTCGTCGACCTGCGCGACGCCGGTGACCCGGTGGAGGCCGCGATCGCCTATGACGCCGCCGGCGCCGACGAACTCTGCTTTCTCGATATCACAGCGACCCACGAAAACCGCGGTACCATGCTGGACGTGGTGCGGCGGACGGCGGAGGCCTGTTTCATGCCGCTGACGGTCGGCGGCGGGGTCCGCACCATCGACGACATCAAGACCCTGTTGCGCTTCGGGGCCGACAAAGTGTCGATCAACAGCGCCGCGGTCTCCAGGCGCGAATTCGTCAAGGAAGCCGCCGAGAAATTCGGTGAGCAATGCATCGTGGTCGCGATCGATGCCAAGCGCGTCAGCCGTGGCGGCGGCTCGGAGCGCTGGGAAATCTTCACCCATGGCGGCCGCAAGGCGACCGGGATCGACGCGATCGACTATGCCCAGGAGGTGGTTTCGCTCGGCGCCGGCGAAATCCTGCTGACCTCGATGGATCGCGACGGAACGCGCCAGGGCTTCGACCTGCCGCTGACGAGAGCGATCGCCGACAGCATAGCGGTCCCGGTCATTGCCTCCGGCGGCGTCGGCAATCTTGACCATCTTGTGGCGGGCATCCGCGAAGGCCATGCCACCGCCGTGCTGGCGGCGTCGATCTTCCACTTCGGGGAATTTACCATACGCCAAGCCAAGGAGCACATGGTGCGCGCCGGGCTGCCGATGCGGCTCGATCCTTGACGACTCCGCGTCATGGAAGTGCTAATTGTTCCGGTCGTTGGCGTCCGGTGATCCCGCGCGCGTTGCCGAGTTCGATTTGATGTCGCGTTTCACGGTTCACGATCTGGCCGCCACCATCGATGCCCGCGCCGTCTCCGGCGGGGAGATGTCCTATACCCGCAAGCTGCTGGACAAGGGTGTCGCGCACTGCGCCAAGAAAATGGGCGAGGAGGCGGTGGAGACCGTGATCGCCGCGCTCGGCGATGACCGCGAGCATATCATCGCCGAAAGCGCCGACCTGGTGTTTCATCTGCTCGTGCTGTTGAAGGCCGCCGGCGTTCGGCTCGAAGACGTCGAGGCCGCGCTGGCGAAGCGGACGGCGCTATCGGGACTTCAAGAGAAGGCGTCGCGCAAGGGCGACTAGGCAGGGTCCGGCAAGCAAGGGACGACGGTATGGATATTCGGGCACCGGACCAGCAGTACAATCCCTACCGCATCTTCTCCAGGGAGCAATGGGCGCGCCTGCGCGACGACACGCCGATGACCCTGGAGCCGGGCGAGTTCGAGCGCGTGCGCTCCTTGCATGATCGCCTCGATCTGGTGGAGGTCGAGGACATCTATCTGCCGCTGTCCCGGCTGTTGTCGATCTATGTCGATGCGACCCACCGGCTCTATCAGGCCCAGCGCCAGTTCCTCGGCGTCCGCGATCGCAAGGTGCCCTATATCATCGGCGTCGCGGGGTCCGTCGCGGTCGGCAAGTCGACCACCGCGCGCGTGCTGCAGGCGCTGCTGGCGCGCTGGTCGCCACGGCCGAAGGTCGATCTGGTGACGACCGACGGCTTCCTGTTTCCCAACGCCGTTTTGGAGCGGCAGGGGCTGATGCAGAAGAAGGGGTTTCCGGAAAGCTACGATCTGCCGAAGCTGCTGTCGTTCCTGAGCGACATCAAGTCCGGACGCCGCTCTGTCCGTGCCCCGGTCTATTCCCATCTCACCTATGACATCGTGCCCAACCAGTGGACCGAGGTCGATCGGCCCGACATCCTGATCGTCGAGGGCGTCAACGTGCTGCAGACCGGCCGGCTGCCGCGCGACGGGAAGGCGATCCCCGTGGTCTCGGACTTCTTCGATTTCTCGGTCTATATCGACGCCGAGGAGCCGGTGCTGCGCGACTGGTACGTCAAGCGTTTCCTGGCGCTGCGCGACACCGCGTTCACCGATCCCAAGTCCTATTTCCATCGCTATGCGCCACTGTCCGACGAGGAGGCCACCGCCACCGCGATCGCGATCTGGGAACGCACCAACCTCGCCAATCTCGAGGACAACATCCTGCCGACGCGCCCGCGCGCGACCCTGATCCTGACCAAGGGCGCCGACCACGTCGTCGAGGCCGTGGCCTTGCGGCGGCTCTAAGCTAGAGCGGGATGACTTTTGTTTGAAGCGGTCGGTCGGCTGGCTCGGTCCACCTCGCCCCGCTTGCGGGGAGAGGTCGAAATTCGCGCCAGCGAATTTCGGGTGAGGGGGACTCACCGCGCGGTCGGTATTTGTGGAAGCAGCCCCTCACCCCAACCCTCTCCCCGTGAAGAACGGGGCGAGGAGGCGCACCTGCCGTGCTGCGCCAGATCAACCTGATTTCATCATGCTCTACGCCGCGAGCTGACGCGACGCGGTGAGGCTCGTCAGCGCCTCGGCGAGCTTGTCGCGGTCGAGCGGCTTGATCAGGAAGCCGTCCATGCCGGCTTCGAAGCAGGCGTAGCGATCCTCGACCAGGGTATTGGCGGTCAAGGCGAGGATCGGGGTGCGCCGGCCCTGTTCGCCGGCCTCGCGGGCGCGGATGCGCTTGGCCGCCTCGACGCCGTCGAGCAGAGGCATCTGGATATCCATCAGGATGAGATCATAGGGCGCGCCGGCCGATCGCGCGGCCAGCCAGGATTCGAGGACGGCTTCGCCGTTGGTGGCGATCGCGACGTGGTGCCCGAGCCGCGTCAGCAGCGAGCGCATCAACAATGCGTTGATCTCATTGTCTTCCGCGACCAGGACCGAAAGGCTTGGCGCGGCAGGTGCCGGTGTGGCCGCAGGCGCGATCTGTTCGATCGGCGCATCACCGGCGATACCGGGCGAAGTGATGTCGGCCGACCTCGTCAGGCGCGCGGCGAGCGAGGCGGCGCGGAGCGGTTTGACCAGATAGCCGGTGAAGGCGGAGGAAATCGTCAGCTCGTGGCGGGTCGAGGGCGTGAACATGACGATCCGCTCTGCCGCATAGTCGCGCGCCTCGGCGCCGAGGCTTTCGATGGCCTCGGATCCGAGCGCGTGGTCGATCAGGACCGCATGCCAGGGCCGCTCGGGCAGCAGCGCGCGGGCGACATCGGCATCGGAGACCATGCAGGTCTGTCCGCCCCAGCGCTCCAGTCGCCGCGCCACCAGCGCGGATTGGATGCTCTGCGGCGCCACGATCATGATGGGATGGCCGGCGAGATCGGGAGTTTCGAAGGTCCTCGGATCGCCCTGCCCGGCGGCGGCGAGCGGCAGCGCCACTTCGAAGGTCGAGCCACGTCCGGGCTCGCTGTCGAGCGCGATACGACCGCCCATCCGCTTGACGATGCGGTCGGAGATGCTCAAGCCCAGGCCGGTGCCGCCATAGCTGCGGGCGATGGTTTCGTCGGCCTGCTCGAACTCCCGGAAAATCCGCTGTTGCGCCTCCGGCGCGATCCCGATGCCGGTGTCGCGCACCAGGAAACTGATTTCGTTCGGCCAGATGCCCGGCTCGACGATCAGCGCGACGCCGCCGGCCTCGGTGAACTTGATGGCGTTGCCCGCCAGATTGAGCAGCACCTGGCGCAGGCGCGCGGCATCGCCGACCACCTGGATCGGCAGCCTGTCGTCGACATAGGTGGCGATTTCGAGCTTCTTGGCCTGCGCGCGCGGCGCCAGCAGTTCGGCGATGTCCTCGATCAGCGAGGTCAGCGCGAACGGACGCTGCTCGAGATCGATCTTGCCGGCTTCGATCTTGGAATAATCCAGCAACTCCTCGATCAGCGCCAACAGCGCGTCGCCCGAGGTCTTCACCGCCTTCGCATAGGTGGTCTGCTCCGGCGTCAGCGTGGTGTCCAGCAGCAGGCCGCTCATGCCGATGATGCCGTTCAGGGGCGTGCGGATCTCGTGGCTCGCCATTGCGAGGAAGCGCGACTTGGCGCGATTGGCTGCATCGGCCTGGTCGCGCGCTTCGCAGAGCGCCCGTTCGGTTTCGGTGCGGTCGGTGACGTCGCGCCCGACGCATTGCAGTTCGGCGGGACGGCCGGCATCGGTGCGCACCAGTCCCTCGCGCCAGGCGATCCATCGCGGACCGAGCGGGCTTGCGATCTTCTGGTCGTGGACGCGCGTACCGCCCGGCTCCCGCGCGCCGTCGCCCTGTTCGAGCACGTCGAAGGTGAAGCGGCTGCCGATCAAGGCCGATTGCGGCCGATCGGCGATCTGGCAGTAGGCATCGTTGACGAAAGTGATGATGCCGTCGCCGTCGCGCATCACGATCAGGTCGCCCTGCGACTCGAACAGGCTGCGCGCGCGCTCCTCGGCTTCCTGCAGTTCCCAGTTGCGGTCGGCCAGCGCCTCGTTCTGCAGCACGATCATACGCAGCTTGCGCCGCAGCCAGCGCAGCCGCATGCTCAGACTCACGATCCCGACGCAGGCGATGGCGAACAGGAAGCTCGCGCCGATCGCGAAGCTGTGCGGGTCGTAGCCGGCCTGTTTGGACATGGAGCCGGCCGCGAAACCGTAGGCGGCGCCGAACGCGGCCACAAAGGTCAGGAATGAGCGGATCACGAAGATGACGCGCGAATGCCGTCGCGCGAAGCGTCGCATGCGCAGCTTGAACCGGAAAGCGCGTCCCATCGCCTGTAGCCCCTGGATTGATGTGCGATCGCTCTACGTTTTGAGCATGATCTCCGCGCAAACGCCTTGACCGTTTGTCGCGAGGAAAACCGGTGCCCACTTTGCGCCAACGAAGCCCTGCGGGTCCGGATCATGCTCTCTACCGACGATGCGGCGGCGATGTTGCTGGCAGCTTGAGGAATGGTGGCTTTCTCAAGGCCGATGCGAACGTGGTTAATGTCGAGTTAAAGCCGTTCAGAGGGAGGCATCGGCGAGCCGCGATGGCAGGCTCCGGGCGCCGACGATCAGGGCCGCGGCCTCGCGGTCCGTCATCCGTTTCGACCGCACGAAGATGCGATACGCGGCTGGTCCGTCGCGGGACAAGTAGATCACGGGCGCGCCATCCGGGGGGCTGTCGGCAATCAGCACGAAGCGGGTCGCCTGCGTCGTCGCGCAGGCGCTGCCCTCGGCTTCGCCGGTGTCATCGACGATGGTGAAATCGGCCGTATCGGCGCTGTCGGCGAGCGCGACCCGCACGGTTGCGAGCGATGCATCGTCGGTGAAGCTGACATGGAGGTCGGCGTGCCAGGGACTGGCGGCAATCTGCATCGCGTCGGAACCCACCGCGACGCAGGGCTGCGGGCCGGGCGAGAGTTCGAGGCGGGCCAGCACCGCAGCGGCCATCAACGGAACGACTGAGAACAGGACCTTGAAACGCAACATGATACGCACTCGCTCGAACTGTTGCCTGCGCATGACCGTCCGGCGCCAGCGCAACAATGCGGCAGGTCCGGATCAAGCTCCAAGGCCGGCAAGACGAGGCCGCCTTATGGTTGTCGGAGGGTAAAGAAAACTCGTTACCGTCGGGTTTACGTAACGCGATACCGCAATCGCCGCTTCGCTTACGCGGCCCGCCGCGCATCCTCTGACAGCGCCCGGTAGGACAAAGCCTCGGCCAGATGCAGCCGGCCGACTTTCTCGGCGCCGTCGAGATCGGCCAGTGTGCGCGCCACCCGCAGGACGCGGTGATAGCCGCGCGCCGACAGCCGCATGGTCTCGGCGGCATCGCGCAGCAGTTTGGCGCCTTGCGCATCGGCGCGCGCGATCTCCTCCAGCGCGGCAGCCGGCGCCTCCGCGTTGGTGCCGATGTGCGGCAGGCCCATCGCGGCATAGCGCGCGCGCTGGATGTCGCGCGCGGCGGCGACGCGGGCCGCGACCTCGACTGATCCTTCCGCGGCCGGCGGCAGGATCAGGTCGGCGGCGCTCACCGCCGGAACCTCGATGCGCAGATCGATGCGGTCCATCAGCGGACCCGAGATGCGCATCTGGTAATCGGAGGTGCAGCGGTCGATCCGGCCGCGCTTGCAGGTATAGCCGGGCTCGAAGGCATGGCCACAGCGGCAGGGATTCATCGCCGCCACCAGCATGAAGCGCGCGGGGTAGGTGACGCGGTGATTGGCGCGGGAGACCGAGACCTCGCCGTTTTCGAGCGGCTGGCGCAGCGAATCCAGCACGCGCGGATCGAACTCCGGCAACTCGTCGAGGAACAGCACGCCCTGGTGCGCCAGCGAAATCTCGCCCGGCTTGGCGCGCATGCCGCCGCCGGTGAGCGCCGCCATGCTGGCGGAATGATGCGGGCTGCGGAACGGGCGCCGCGAGGTCAGCGCGCCGTCGCGGATTTCGCCGGCGACCGAGGCGATCATCGAGACGTCCAGAAGCTCCGACGGCGACAGCGGCGGCAGGATCGAGGGCAGCCGTGCGGCGAGCATGGATTTGCCCGCGCCGGGCGCGCCGATCATCAGGAGATGATGTCCGCCGGCGGCGGCGATTTCGAGCGCGCGCTTGGCGCTCTCCTGGCCCTTGATGTCGCGCAGGTCGAGCCGGTTGGTCTCGGCCGCATGCACCTTCGGCTGCGGCCGCGACAGCACCTGCGTGCCCTTGAAGTGATTGGCGATCTGGATCAGCGAATTGGCCGCGACGATCTGGATGTCGGGGCTCGCCCAGGCCGCTTCGGCGCCGCAGGCCGCCGGGCAGATCAGGCCCTCCTCGCGCGCATTGGCCCCGATCGCCGCCGGCAGCACGCCCGCGACCGGTGCGATCGAGCCGTCGAGACCGAGTTCGCCGAGCACGGTAAACCCCGCCAGCGCATCGGGCGGCAGGGCCCCGATCGCGGCCATCAGGCCGAGCGCGATCGGCAGATCGTAATGGCTGCCTTCCTTCGGCAGGTCCGCCGGCGCGAGATTGACGGTGATGCGGCGCGCCGGCAGCGCCAGGCCCGAGGCGATCAGCGCCGAGCGCACCCGCTCGCGCGCCTCCGACACCGCCTTGTCCGGGAGACCGACGATGGCGAAGGCCGGCAATCCCGGCGCGACCTGAACCTGCACGTCGACCGCGCGGGCCTCGATCCCCTCAAAGGCAACCGTCGAAACGCGCTGAACCATGCCGCCCCCTGCTTCGATCGAAGGTAGCGGAAGGGGCGGGATCGCGCAAGAACATTAAGGGAACATTTGGTGGGGCCGGCCAGCCGCTGCGCTTGCCGACCCAGCGGTAGACGTAGCTCGAGGGTTCGGAGCCCTTTCGGCCGCAGGCTCAATTCATCCTGGACACCGCAACCGGATTGGGCTGCTGCGACTGCTCCAGCATTTTCAGCGCCGCATCGAGGCCGTTGCGGAGGTTGACGGCGGCGGCGGGACTGCAGCGCAGCCGCCCCGTGGACAGGAATCTCACCTCGGTGGTGCCGTCCGGTTTCGGAACGAGAATGCGGGTCGCAAGCTCCAATTCGATCGAGCCGTTCATGGTGCCGTAGGCGCCGATGATATCGAAATAGATGAGAGGAGCCGCGCCACCGCTATCCTCATAGATGACATCGGAAGGCAGTTTCGACGTGTTGCGTACAGCCAAGCGGCCTCTCCTCAACTGGTGTGACTCTATGTCGCACCATAGGCCGGTTTTGGGTTCCGACGGGCATCAAATCCAGCGGAGCCCGGAAGAAAAGGCGGCGAAAATCTAGCCTCGCTTCTTTTCGATCACGTCCCAGATCCTGGCCGCGACGTCGGGGCCGCCGAGGCGGGCGATGGCGCGGATGCCGGTCGGCGAGGTCACGTTGATCTCGGTGAGATTGCCGTCGATGACGTCGATGCCGACGAACAGCAGGCCGCGTTCGCGCAGCGCCGGCCCAAGCGTGGCGCAGATCTCGCGCTCGCGGGCGGACAATTCGGTCGCCTGCGCCGCGCCGCCGCGCACCATGTTGGAGCGCAGGTCGTCCGGCGCCGGCACGCGATTGACGGCGCCGGCGAACTCGCCGTCGACCAGGATGATGCGCTTGTCGCCGTGTTTCACCTCGGGAAGGAAGCGCTGGATCACCCAGGGCTCCCTGAAGGTCACCGAGAACATGTCGAACAGCGAACCGAAATTCATGTCCTGCGGCATCACCCGGAACACCGCCGCGCCGCCGTGGCCGTGCAGCGGCTTCATCACCACCGCGCCGTGTTCGCCCCGGAAGGCGTTGATCTCGTCGAGGTCACGCGAGATCAGGGTCGGCGGCATCAGCTGCGGGAAGTTCATCACGAACAGCTTTTCCGGCGCGTTGCGCACGCTGGCCGGATCGTTCACCACCAGCGTTTTGGGGTGGATGCGCTCGAGGAAATGCGTCGAGGTGATGTAGGCGAGATCGAACGGCGGGTCCTGCCGCAACAGCACCACATCGAAGGCTTCCAGCGGCGTGCGCTTCGGCTCGCCGAGCGTGAAATGATTGCCGGCCTCGTCCCGCACGCTGAGCTCCTGCACCGGCGCGAACAGCTCTTCGCCGCGCAGCGAGAGCTTGTCCGGGGTGTAATAGGACAGGCTATGGCCGCGCTTCTGCGCTTCCAGCAGCAGGGCAAAGGTCGAATCGCCGCGAATGTTGATGCGCGCGATGGGGTCCATCTGGACGGCGACGTTCAGGTTCATGGGCGGGTCCGGGGTCCTTGCTGGAAGTGTCCTTGCGGGATGATCATTTACGGGCTGGCATCGAACGCTGCCAACAGATGGCGCGGCAGGCTCCGCGGCGCAATCAGGATGGCGTCGAATCTGAGTTCCAATTCCGCATGCTCGGGATGCGCGATCAGCCAGCCCTGGGCGGCGTCGATGATGCGGCTCTGCTGGCGCGGCGTTACCGCGAAAGCGGCGTCATCGAGGGTGGCGCGGGCCTTGACCTCGATGAAGGCGATGAGATTGCGCCGTTTCGCGATCAGGTCGATCTCGCCATGGGGGGTGCGAAAGCGCCTGGCGAGGATGCGATAGCCCTTGGCCATCAGGTAGGCGGCGGCGCGCGTTTCCGCCGACAGGCCGGTGCGAAACGCAGCGACGCGTGCGAGTGAGGCCGGCTTTGCCGGGGTGTTCGCGTCGTCAGTCTTCGCCATGATCGGCTTTCGCGTCCGTGTCGGCTCGCACCGGACGTTCCTTGGCCAGCTGCAGCGCCCTTGCATAGACCTCGCGGCGGGGCCGGCCGGACAAGGCGACGGCATGGGCCACCGCGTCCTTGACGCTGTGATGCGACAGCGCATCGCGCAACGTCGCGTCCAGCGCGTCCTGCGTCATCAGCTGCGCATCGCGGGCGGGCGGGCCGATCACGAGGACGAACTCGCCACGCGTCTCCAGCTCGCCGGCCTGGGCTGCCAGGTCCGCGAGGGTCGCGCGCGTGACCTCTTCATGCAGTTTGGTCAGTTCGCGGCAGATCGCGGCCTGGCGCGTGCCCATGATGTCGGCGAGATCGGCGAGGGTGTCCTGGACGCGGTTGCCGGATTCGAACAGCACCAGGGTCGCGTCGATGGCGTTGAGTTCCGCCAGGCGCGTGCGGCGCGCGGACTGCTTCGGCGGCAGGAAGCCCTCGAAAAAGAAGCGGTCGGTGGGCAGGGCGGCAACCGCCAGCGCCGTCAGGACGGAGGATGGCCCAGGCAGCGCGTGCACGGCAAAGCCGGCGGCAGAGGCCTCGCGCACCAGCTTGAAACCGGGATCGGAAATCAGCGGCGTGCCGGCGTCGGACACCAGGGCCACTGAGCCGCCTTGCGCCAGCCGCTGCAGGATCTTGGGCCGTGCGGCCTCGGCATTGTGTTCGTGGTAGGGGATCAGCTGCGCCGCGATCGCGTAGCGCTCGGTCAGGCGGCGCGTGATGCGGCTGTCCTCGCAGGCGATCACGTCGACACCGGCCAGCGTCTGCAGCGCGCGCAGCGTGATGTCGCCGAGATTGCCGATCGGGGTCGCCACCAGATGCAGCCCGGCCGAGGCCTTCGGTGCGGCAAATATGTTACCCCCGATCGAAAATGCATGTACCGGCGGTTGTCCACCGTCTTCTGACGTATTTATCGGATCGGGTTTTGCGCGCATAATGCTAACTTAGAGGCCGGAAAGGCCGGGCGCCACAAGGCGGATCAGTTCCCGTGCGACCGTTCATGCGGCGTACAGTGGATAAGGACAAGGATGGGCGTCCGGAAACCGGCGCGGCGATGCCAACTCTGTCCGATTTTGTTAACTGTTCGATGATGTGTCCGAACGTCTTCCGGTCGCCCGGGGTCCGCTCGGGTCGAAACTTGGTGTTCAGCGAAGAGACGAGATGGCAGACCCGCGACATCCCAGACTGATATCTTCGGGTCCGAAACACCTGGGATTGACCCGGCGCAACGCGCTCGGGCTGGTTCTGGGCGCGCCCCTGCTCAGCGCCTGCACGAATGTCCAGCAAGGCTTGAGCAGCCTCAATCCGTTCGACCAGACGCCCTCCGCTCCGGCGGGTCCCACGCAGCAGCCGGCCGTCGCCGGAACCGGGCAGGTCAAGGTCGGGCTGCTGCTGCCGCTGTCCGCAGCCGGCAATGCCGGCGTCGCCGCGCAATCGATGAAGAATGCCGCCGAGATGGCGCTCGCTGAATTCCAGAATCCGAACATCCAGCTCCTCATCAAGGACGATACCGGGAGTGCGCAAGGGGCGCAGCAGGGTGCGCAGCAGGCTGTTGAGGAAGGCGCCGAGATCATCCTCGGACCGCTGTTTGCGCCGTCGGTTCCGGCAACGGCGCAGGTGGCACGCGCCAAGGGCGTTCCGGTCATCGCCTTCTCCACCGATTCCAGCGTCGCCGGCCGCGGCGTCTATCTCCTGAGCTTCCTGCCTGAGTCCGACGTCAACCGGATCATCGACTATTCGGCGGGCATCGGAAAGCGATCCTACGCGGCGCTGCTGCCCGACAACGCCTACGGCAACGTCGTGGAAGCGGCCTTCAAGACCGCCGCCGGACGCAAGGGCGGGCGTATCGTCGCTTTCGAGAAATACGGCGGCGATCGTGCGGCCGCGGCGCGGACCGTGGCGCAGGCATTGGGACAGGCCGACGCGCTTCTGATTGCCGATGACGGTGATTCGGTCGTGGCCACCGCCGATGCGCTGACGGCGGCGGGCGCCAACCTGCGCAACATCCAGCTGCTCGGCACCGGCCTGTGGGACAATCCGCGGGTGTTTGCGAGCCCAGGCCTCGCAGGCGGCATCTATCCCGCGCCGGATCCGGCGGGCTTTCGCGCCTTCGCGGGGCGCTACCGCACGCGGTTCGGGGCCGAACCGGTCCGCACCGCGACCCTCACCTATGACGCCGTTGCGCTGGTCGCGGCGCTGGCGAAAACCCAGGGCGGGCAGCGGTACACGCCCGAGGTGCTGACCAACGCGTCGGGTTTCGCCGGCATCGACGGACTGTTTCGCTTTCGCTCCGACGGCACCAATGAACGCGGCTTGGCGGTGATGAAGGTCGGCTCCGGCGGCAGCCAGGCGGTGGCGGGTTCGCCGAAAACCTTCGGAGCCTGAGTTCGCCGCACGCTGCGGCGAACTGCGTGAGACCGTTGTTGGACCGCGTCAGACGCTGACCCGATCCACCAACGAAAGGCCGGACACGATCGCGAGATAGCTTTGAACACCGCCGGCCGCCGGCTGATAGATTCCGATCAGATTGTTGTCGAGGATCGAGTTGCCAGTGCAGATGCCGACGCTGGCGCCATTGTCGATGGACACCCATTCCGGCACCCCGAACTTTCCATTCCCGTTGCTCGCGATCACCGCGAACGCCGCACCGTTGTCGCCGGTTGCGGCGAGCGTGTAGCCGCCGGGGACACCGGTAATGCCTTCGAAGTGGGTCACGATGCCCGGAGTGTTGTCGTAGGTGAAGTCGGACAATCCAGTGAAGCGCCCGTTGCTTGAATCGTAATTGACCAGGAAACCGACATTGAGCCCATTGCCATTCTTATACCCGCCGGCGATGGTGTATGACGAGCTGGTGCTGTCACCGTTCTGCCAGATGCCATAGGCGGTCGCGAGCTCGCCGATGTTCAGCAATGTGTAGGCTTTGGTCTTGATGTTGTAGATGAAGCCGTTGCCGGATCCCGGCTTGCCGGCGATGTCGTAATTGCCGACGACCAGATCGCCCATGGTGCTGTGGGCAATGGTGTTGGCGACGGCGCCGCTGACCAGATCATCCGGAACGTCGATCGGGGTCCAGGTGCCGGGGCCGTCCCACGGACCTTCGTACATCATGCCGTGATCGAGCTTGCCGCCTTCGGCATATTTGTAACTGCCGACCGCGCGCACATGTCCTGCGCCGATGCCGGGATCGAACAGCGGCGTGTTGGGTCCGTAGAACACCGATGAAGTCGCGGTCCGGCCGTGGATCGAGGGCTTCAGAAAGGCGTAGCCTGAACTAACAGTCGGATAGAGCGGGCCGCGATAGAGCAGCGCCTGCGGCGCGGCGCCGACGCTGGATTGATAGCTGCCGGTGATCACAACCGGGCGCTCGGCGCCACCATCCTGTCGGATGCCGGTGACGGTGTAATTCGGGGCGAAAATATCGTGATAGGCGACATTGGGTTCGGACATGGGGACAATTCCCTGGGCTGGAGTCGCGGTCCTCGAAAAGCCGATCGTCGAATCGTGCATGGCAAAATCCTTCGTTGAGTATCTGAAATGAAAGCGGGCGTCAGGTTGCGGCACGCGATGCCGACCAGGGTGAAATTCACCGAGGCTAACTATGCGCCAGCACACGCAAGGGTCCATGCCATGATCATGGCACGCGGTTAAGGTGACTGGTTTACGACGGATTAACGAGACGGAGCCGTGGCGCGGCCAGTGGTGCTACGCGGCCAGATCCGCGACCACGGCATCGAGCACCGGAAATCCCGACTGGGTGACGCGCAGCCGTCCGCTCGCATCGATGGTGATGGCGCCTTCTTCGGTCAGCGTCGCAATCCGACCCGGATCGAGCGCGCGGCCGGACAGCGTCCGGTAGCGCGCGGGATCGATGCCCTCGTTGAGCCGCAAGCCCATCAGCAGGTATTCGTCGGCGCGTTCCTCGCTGTTGAGGATATCGTCGGTGACCACCCCATGTCCGCTCGCCTCGACCCGCATCAGCCAGCCTTCCGGCCGTTTTTCGGTGGCGGTCGCGTGGCGCAGGCCGTCGCTATCGAGCCGGCCGTGCGCGCCCGGGCCGATGCCGGCGTACTCCTCGCCGCGCCAGTACACGAGGTTGTGCTGGCACTCCGCGCCTGGTCGCGCGTGATTCGATATCTCGTAGGCGGGGAGTCCGTGCTTGCCGCAGATCTCCTGCGTGATGTCGTAGAGCGCGCGCGCCACGGCCTCGTCGGGCGTCTTGAGCTTGCCGGCGGCGTGCAGGCCGAAGAAGGGCGTGCCCTCCTCGATGGTCAGCTGATAGAGCGACAGGTGCTCGGCCGCCTCAGAGATGGCGTGCTGCAGTTCGCCGGCCCACATCTCGGGCGTCTGGTCGGGCCGGGCGTAGATCAGATCGAAGGAATAACGGTCGAAGGCGGAGCGGGCGATGGCCACCGCGTCCAGCGCTTCGCGGGCCGAGTGCAGCCGTCCCAGCATTTTCAGCGAGGCGTCATCGAGCGCCTGCACGCCGAGCGAGACGCGGTTGACGCCGGCTGCGCGATAGCCGCGAAACCGCGTTGCCTCGACACTGGTGGGATTGGCTTCCAGCGTCACCTCGACATCGGGTGCGACGTGCCAATGCTGGCCGATCGCGTCGAGGATGCGGCCGACGGTCCGGGGCTGCATCAGCGATGGCGTGCCGCCGCCGAGAAAGATCGAGGTGACCTCGCGTCCCGGTGCACGCGCGGCGGTGGTTTCGATCTCGCGGGTGAAGGCGCGCGCAAAACGTTCTTCGTCGACAGCGGCATGCCGGACATGGCTGTTGAAATCGCAATACGGACATTTCGACAGGCAGAACGGCCAGTGCACATAGACGCCGAATCCTGGGAGGCCAAGATTTGGCCGTTGCGCGCTACTCAAGGCAGATCTCCGCGAGCTTGACGAAGGCCCGCGCCCGGTGCGACAGGCCGAAGCCGAGCGGCGGCAGGCCATGCTTCTCGATGCTGGTCATCTCACCGAAGGTGCGCGTGAATCCAACCGGCATGAACATCGGGTCGTAGCCGAAACCGGCGGTCCCGCGCGGCGGCCAGACCAGAATCCCGTCGGCGCGCGCCTCGACCTCCTCGACATGCCCATCGGGCCAGGCGACGCACAGCGCGGAGACGAAATGCGCGCCGCGCCGGTCCGGCGCTGTGGCACCGCGCTCCTGCAGCAGGCGCTCGATCCGCGTCATCGCCGCGGTGAAATCCTTGGCAGGACCAGCCCATCGCGCCGAAAAGATTCCGGGCGCTCCATCGAGCGCGTCGACCGCGAGGCCGGAATCGTCGGCGAAGGCCGGAAGCCGCGAGGCCTCGGCTGCGGCGACCGCCTTGATGCGGGCATTGGCCTCGAAGGTGTCGCCGGTCTCTTCGGGCTCAGCCAGGCCGAGTTCGCCGGCCGAGACAGCTTCGATCCCATGAGGGGCCAACAGGTCGCGCATCTCGGCCAGCTTGCCGGGATTGTGGGTCGCGATCACGAGCTTGCCGGTAATCTTCCGATGCCGGCGATCCGGATCTGTGCTGGCCGAAGCGCTCACGCGACCGCCATCTTCTGCAGATCGACCAGCCGCGCCACGCCCTTCTGGGCCAGCCCCATCAGCGCCAGGAACTCGTCCTGCGTGAAAGGGGTCTTTTCGGCGGTGCCCTGGACCTCGATGATCCGGCCGTCGCCGGTCATGACGAAATTGGCGTCGGTTTCGGCCTCGGAATCCTCGGCATAGTCGAGATCGAGCACCGGGGTACCGTTATAGATACCGCAGGAGATCGCGGCGACGTTGTCGCGCAGCACCTTCGCCTTCAGCATGTTGCGCGCCTTCATCCAGCCGATGCAGTCGGCCAGCGCGACCCAGGCGCCGGTAATCGAGGCGGTTCGGGTGCCCCCGTCGGCCTGCAGCACGTCGCAGTCGACGGTAATCTGGCGCTCGCCCAGCGCTTCCAGATCGACCGTGGCGCGCAGCGACCGACCGATCAGGCGCTGGATTTCCACGGTGCGGCCATTTTGCTTGCCGGCAGAGGCCTCACGCCGCGTCCGTTCCAGGGTGGCGCGCGGGAGCATGCCATATTCGGCGGTGACCCAGCCGCGTCCCTGTCCCTTGAGCCAGGGCGGCAGCCGCTCTTCCAGGGTCGCCGTCACCAGCACGTGGGTATCGCCGAATTTCACCAGGCAGGAGCCTTCGGCATATTTCACCACGCCGCGTTCCAGCGACACAGCGCGCAATTCGTCCGGGGCACGGCGGCTTGGCCGCATGGAAATTCTCCGAAAACCAGGGGGAATCGACTTGCCGAGCTTGTAGGAGCGGGAACGGGGGGCGGCAAGGCCATTCTGCGGCCCGCGATGCCGCTTGTCAGGGCCCTCTCCGATGGACAGATTAGGTCTGATAGCGTGAGGGAGTGAACCGTGGCCCAGCATGAACCGATCGGCTTGATGGCGCCAACCGCCGGCCTCGCCCAGCTCAACGAGCGCTCGCGCGAGATATTTCGTCAAATCGTCGAAAGCTATCTGGCGACCGGCGAACCGGTCGGGTCGCGCAATCTGTCGCGGCTGATCGCGGTACCGCTGTCGCCGGCCTCGGTGCGCAACGTCATGGCCGACCTGGAGCAGCTCGGCCTGATCTATGCCCCGCATACCTCGGCCGGCCGATTGCCGACCGAACTCGGCCTGCGCTTCTTCGTCGACGCCGTGATGCAGCTCGGCGACCTCACGGAAGCCGAGCGGCAGTCGATCCAGAGCCAATTGGCCGCCGTCGGACGTGCCCAGTCGGTCGAAGCCGCCCTCGGGGAAGCCTTGACCCGGCTCTCGGGCCTGACCCGTGCGGCCTCGGTGGTGCTCACCTCGAAGTCCAATTCCAGGCTCAAACATATCGAATTCGTGCGTCTGGAACCGGAACGCGCGCTGGTCGTGCTGGTCGGCGAGGACGGCCAGGTCGAGAACCGCGTCCTGACCCTGGCGCCGGGCGTACCCTCGTCCGCTCTGGTCGAAGCCAGCAATTTCCTCAATGCGCGGATCAGGGGACGGACGCTGGCGGAAGCGCGGCTCGAACTCGAGACCGCGCTCGGACAAGGCCGCGCCGAGCTCGACCAGTTGACGCAAAAAGTGATCGAGGCCGGAATTGCGAGCTGGTCCGGTGGCGAGACCGCCGATCGCCAGCTCATCGTGCGCGGCCATGCCAATCTGCTCGAGGACCTGCATGCGCTGGACGATCTCGAGCGTATCCGTCTGCTGTTCGACGATCTCGAGACCAAGCGCGGCGTGATCGACCTGTTGGGGCGCGCCGAAAGCGCCGACGGCGTGCGGATTTTCATCGGGTCGGAAAACAAGCTGTTTTCGCTGTCCGGCTCCTCCACCATCATTGCGCCCTATCGCGATGGTGCCGGCCATATTGTCGGCGTTCTCGGCGTGATTGGTCCGACCCGGCTGAATTATGCGCGGGTGATCCCGACCGTGGACTATGCGGCGCGCATCGTCAGCCGGATGCTCACAGGCTGATCGACCGAAGGAGAGCCGACGAAAATCTTCATTTTGGCCGCTTTGGCTCCGGCTGTCCGGTCGCCTCGCCCCGATAGGGGTGACGGTGTGCTTGATTTTCGCGGCGCAAAGCCCGATATCCGCCCCTGAAAACTCCCACCATTCCAGTCGAATTCCTGAGAAGGCCAGTCATGACCGATCCCGACCTGCAGAAGAACGATCCGGGGCAGGCCAGCGAGCCCGTGGTTTCCAAGCCCTATGTGATGCCGGACGACCCCGAGCCCGGTTCAGTCGAAGCGATGGCGAAGGAAGTCGCCGAATCGCGCGACAAGATGCTGCGGACGCTGGCGGAGATGGAAAATCTGCGCAAGCGAACCAGCCGCGAGGTGGCCGATGCCCGCACGTACGGCATCACCGGCTTTGCGCGCGACATTCTCGATATCGCCGACAACCTGCAGCGGGCGCTCGATGCGTTGCCGGACGAGGTTCGCGATAACGCCGGTCCCGGCCTGAAGGCGCTGATCGAGGGCGTCGAACTGACTGAACGCTCGCTGCTCAACACGCTCGAGAAAAACGGGGTGAAGAAGTTCGATCCCTCCGGCGGGAAATTCGATCCGAATTTCCAGCAGGCCATGTTCGAGGTCCCCGATGCGTCGGTGCCGTCAGGCACGGTGGTTCAGGTGGTGCAGTCCGGCTTCATGATCGGCGAACGGATCCTGCGGCCGGCCCTGGTCGGCGTCTCCAAGGGCGGCGCGAAGCCGCAGCCCGCGACAGCTGCCAACGGCAACGAGCCGGACAACGCCGCCTGACGCGCTTGTCCGGCCTAAACACCAACGGCCCGAGCCAATGATTCGTCATGCCCGGCCTTGTGCCGGGCATCCACGTCTTTCTTTGTTGCCGGGCCAAAGACGTGGATGGCCGGGACAAGCCCGGCCATGACGAAGTGGAAAGGTCGGTAACCAGCGTCCGTCGGTATAACCAGCATCAACCCGGCAATCTCTTGCCGGGTTGATGCTGGCTTAAAGATTTAAGGACGAGTCGCAGAGATCAACCGCGCGGCTGGATTCCGTCACGCACCGCCCGGAATCGCGGGAATGCCGCCGACCACTGGTCCCGCGGGGCACTGCCGATGATCCTGAGCATGCGCTGGCCGCCGAACCTGAGCCACTGGACCACGGTCACCGAGGTGTTGTTCTTGCCGCTGGTCGCATCGATCCGCGTCTCATAGCCGGGCTGGCCGTCGATCCGGATCGGTTCTGACATCGTGATTCGCGCGTCGCGGACGCCGGGAATCGTGGTGGCCGCCTGCTGCGCGAACCGGCCGCGATCGTCCGCATCGGGCGAGGGCGAACCGATGAGGCCGATGACCATGAACGGTGCCGGCTCGAATCCGGCCTCCTCGTCGCCGTCGGCAAGCACCAGGGCGGCGCTCGGTGCCAGGGTCCGGACGGTCTTGAAATTGCCGAGGTCGCCGACCTTGAAGGGCATCAGGGCGAGCTGCTCGTCGACCGGCACGTCCTTGCGGATCGTGGCCGAGGCCAGCATCTGCCGCACGACGTCGTCGGAAAAGATCCTGGTGGCATTTTCCGGAATCTGGACGGCGACATAGCCCGAGAACGTGCCGCCAGAGAGGATCATCGAATAGCGCCGCACATTGGCATTGCCGTCCTTGGCGTTCTCGGCCGTGTAATAGCCAAGGCCCGCCGCCGTCTGGATGCTCTCGGGCTTGACCCCGGTGGACGTCGGCATGCCGGCCTTGAAAGCATTCGTGACCTCGGCATAGGCATCGGCCGGCAGCTCAGTCACCAATACCTTGACGCTGTGATCCTCGGTTTCAAAACCCGGGAAGGACTTGGCGGCGGAAAGCCCGGTCGGCGGCAGCAGCCCGACGCGCAGTCCCGGCGGAAAGATCGGGTCCGCGGCAAGTGCCGGCTGCAAGGTCATGACGAGGAGGGCAACGGCGGTCAAGAAGCGAAGGGGGGTCATGAAGAACCTGTTTGCCATAAATTGAGGCCGCCCGATGGTCGGCCCTGGGTAGCCCCGGATCAGGATCGGGGCGTCGGATCGCTGGGGCGCTTTTAGCGCCTTTGAACTGCGGGAAACAGGGTGGCCGCCGCCCTCTGCCGGGTCAGCTTGACGCATGACCCGCGCCTGTGGGGCATACCGGGGTGACGCGATCTTTCGGCAACAGCCGGTTTTCCTTGGTGAAGCGTGCGGCCCAGTCCTTGCAGGCCAATGCCACCCTCCTATATGAGGCGTACCGTCGCAATATCGCGAGCATTTGATCTGATGGGGGTTTTGGATCGGGGCGCCGACAGGGCCCGTCCAACCTGCCGCAAAAAGAAGGATAACGGACCATGGGAAAGGTCATTGGGATCGATCTCGGCACCACCAATTCGTGCGTTGCCGTCATGGATGGCAAGTCATCCAAAGTTATCGAAAACGCCGAGGGCATGCGCACGACCCCATCGATCGTCGCGTTCAGCGATGATGGCGAGCGTCTCGTCGGCCAGCCCGCCAAGCGTCAGGCTGTGACCAATCCCGAGCGGACCTTCTTCGCGGTGAAGCGGCTGATCGGCCGCCGCTACGACGATCCGATGGTCGAGAAGGACAAGAAGCTCGTCCCCTACAAGATCGTCAAGGCGTCCAACGGCGATGCCTGGGTCGAGGCCGACGGCAAGAGCTATTCGCCCTCGCAGGTCTCCGCCTTCATCCTGCAGAAGATGAAGGAGACCGCGGAGGCTCATCTCGGCCAGAAGGTCGACCAGGCCGTCATCACCGTTCCCGCCTATTTCAACGACGCCCAGCGTCAGGCCACCAAGGATGCGGGCAAGATCGCCGGCCTCGAGGTGTTGCGTATCATCAACGAGCCGACCGCGGCCGCGCTGGCCTACGGCCTCGACAAGACCAAGACCGGCACCATTGCCGTGTACGACCTCGGCGGCGGCACCTTCGACGTGTCGGTGCTTGAAATCGGCGACGGCGTGTTCGAGGTGAAGTCGACCAATGGCGACACCTTCCTCGGCGGCGAAGACTTCGACATGCGTCTGGTCAACTACCTGGCCGACGAATTCCAGAAGGAGCAGGGCATCAACCTGCGCAATGACAAGCTCGCTTTGCAGCGCCTGAAAGAGGCTGCCGAAAAGGCCAAGATCGAGCTGTCCTCGACGACGCAGACCGAAATCAACCTGCCGTTCATCACCGCCGACGCGTCCGGCCCGAAGCATCTGACCATGAAGCTGACCCGCGCCAAGTTCGAGGCGCTGGTGCAGGATCTCGTCGAGAAGACCATCGAGCCCTGCCGCAAGGCGCTGAAGGATGCCGGCCTTACGGCTGGTGAGATCGGCGAAGTGGTGCTGGTCGGCGGCATGACCCGCATGCCGAAGATCCAGGAAGTGGTGAAGCAGTTCTTCGGCAAGGAACCGCACAAGGGCGTCAATCCGGACGAGGTCGTCGCCATCGGCGCTGCGATCCAGGCCGGTGTGCTGCAGGGCGACGTCAAGGACGTGCTGCTGCTCGACGTTACCCCGCTGTCGCTGGGCATCGAGACGCTGGGTGGCGTGTTCACCCGCATCATCGACCGCAACACCACGATCCCGACCAAGAAGAGCCAGGTGTTCTCGACCGCCGAGGATAACCAGAACGCGGTGACCATTCGCGTCTTCCAGGGCGAGCGCGAAATGGCGGCCGACAACAAGATGCTCGGCCAGTTCGACCTGATGGGCATTCCGCCGTCTCCGCGCGGCATGCCGCAGATCGAGGTGACGTTCGACATTGACGCCAACGGCATCGTCAACGTGTCGGCAAAGGACAAGGCGACCGCCAAGGAGCAGCAGATCCGCATCCAGGCGTCGGGTGGTCTGTCCGAGGCCGATATCGACAAGATGGTCAAGGACGCGGAAGCCAACGCGGTTGCGGACAAGAAGCGGCGCGAGGCAGTCGACGCCAAGAACCATGCCGACGCGATGGTTCACTCGACCGAGAAGGCCCTGGCCGAACATGGTTCCAAGATCGGCGAGCCCGAGCGCCGCGCCATCGAGGATGCCGTCAGCGATCTCAAGGAAGCGCTGAAGGGCGACGACGCCGAGGCGATCAAGGCCAAGACCAATACGCTGGCGCAGGCGTCGATGAAGCTCGGCGAGGCGATGTATACCCAGCAGGCCGAAGCCGATGCGGCCCGGGATGCCGCCAAGGATGCGGCGCATGATGACGTCGTCGACGCGGAGTTTACCGAAGTCGACGACGACAAGAAAAAGTCCGCTTAAAGCAACGGGCGACGATCATGACCCCCATTCCGACGAGCGCGAGAGCCGCGTCTCATTGGATGGGGGTTATTTTTCATTGAGCCGAAGGCCGCGTCTTTCGGCCGGTGCTTCGGAATGAAAATGAAGTTCGGGCGGGTTTGACCGATGTCCACTACCAAGCGCTGCTACTACGAAACCCTGGAAGTCGAACGCGACGCCGACGAAAACAGGCTCAAGGCAGCCTTCCGCAAGCTCGCCATGAAGTGGCATCCGGATCGCAATCCCGGCGATGCCAGCAGCGAAATCCGCTTCAAGGAAATCAACGAGGCCTACGAAGTCCTGAAGGACGGTGACAAGCGCGCCGCCTATGACCGCTACGGCCACGCGGCCTTCGAACAGGGCGGAATGGGCGGCAGCGGCCCCGGCTTTGGAGCCGGATTTGCTTCGTCATTCTCGGACATTTTCGAGGATCTGTTCGGCATGGCCGGGCAGCGCACCCGCGGCGGCGGACGCGAGCGTGGCGCGGACCTGCGCTACAATATGGAAATCACGCTGGAAGATGCCTTCCAGGGCAAGACCGCGAAGATCGAGATTCCCGTTTCAGTCACCTGCGAGGCCTGTTCCGGCACCGGCGCCAAGATGGGCACCAAGCCGAAGAGCTGCTCCACGTGCGGCGGTGCCGGACGCGTCCGGCAGGCGCAGGGGTTCTTCACCCTGGAGCGCACCTGCCCGAGTTGCCAGGGCCGAGGCCAGATGATCGAGGACGCCTGCCCGTCCTGCATCGGTTCCGGGCGGGTCACGCGTGAGCGGACGCTATCGGTTAATATTCCCCCGGGCGTGGAAGACGGGACGCGAATTCGATTGGCCGGTGAAGGCGAGGCGGGCTTCCGGGGCGGCCCACCGGGCGATCTTTATATTTTCCTGTCGCTGGGCGCGCATGAATTCTTCCAGCGCGATGGCGCCGACCTGCATTGTCGGGTTCCGATCTCGATGGTGACGGCGGCGCTCGGCGGTGAATTCGAAGTGCCGACGATCGACAAGGGCAAGAGCAAGATCAAGGTTCCCGAAGGCACCCAGACCGGTCGACGTTTCCGCATCGCATCGAAAGGCATGCCGGTGCTGCGCTCGCGTCAGACCGGTGACATGTACGTTCAGGTTGTCGTCGAGACGCCGCAGAATCTGACCAAGAGACAGCAGGAACTGCTGGCCGAATTCCAGAAATTGTCCTCGGGCGCGACCCAGCCGGAATCCGAGGGCTTCTTCACCAAGGTCAAGGACTTCTTCGGCAGCCGTGCAAGCTGAGTTGCCTCAGCTCCGCCGTGCTGCTTCGCAACCGCCGCCTTGCACCTATAACGCCAACTGGAACAAGGGGCTAAAACGATGCTTCCAATCCCGCCGATGCCATCCCGTTCATAAAAGGCAGGGCCTTCGTGTTGAACGCGCGCGCCACCGTTCGGCTTGACCGTCTTGCTCGCGACCTATACGTCTTTGTGACTGTTTTCTGACACAGCCGTTAAAACGCGGTACCGTCTGGTAGCGACATGCCTTTGCAATCGTCCGTGCGTGCGTTGAAGAAAAAGCCTCTTCGTCTTGACGATGAGGTTCGCTTTCTCCGCTCCTGGATTGAAAAGCCGCTTCACGTCGGCGCCGTGATGCCGTCGGGTCGTTTCCTGGCCCGGACCATGGCGCAATATGTCGATCCCGACTCCTCAGGTCCTGTGGTCGAGCTTGGGCCCGGAACGGGTGCCATCACCAGCGCCCTGATCGAACACGGCGTCGATCAGAAGCGCCTGGTTCTGGTCGAGTACAATCCGGGCTTCTGCGCCCTGCTGCGCGACCGCTACCCGCAGGCCAAAGTGGTGCAGGGCGATGCCTATGCGCTGCGGGACACGCTGTGGAGCGTTCTCGGTGGAGGCCGAGCCACTGCTGTGGTGTCCGGTCTGCCGCTGGTGACCAAGCCGATGCTGACTCGCCTGAAACTGGTTCGCGATGCCTTCGCCCTGCTCAAGCCCGGCGCTCCGTTCATCCAGTTCACCTATTCAGTGGTGCCACCGATCCCGAAATCGCTGCCCGGCGTGTCCACAGAGGCCTCCGAGCGGATCTGGATGAACCTTCCTCCGGCCCGCGTCTGGGTGTATCGCAAGGACTGACCGGCCTGCTGCATTCCCGCGCTCCGGCACCTCAATGCTGACCGCGATTTGTCCTGATGGCCGCCCCGAAGATTCTCATCATCCCCGGCTCGCTGCGTACCGGCTCGCGCAATGCGAAATTGGCCGCAGCCGCGGCGGATGCGTTCGTGCAGGCCGGCGTCGACGTGACGCGGATCTCACTCGGCGATTTCGCCCTGCCGATCTATGACGGCGACCTGCAGGCGAAATCCGGCGTGCCGAAGAACGCGGTCAACCTCAAGCGCATGATGGCCGCCCACCACGGCGTTCTCCTGGTCACTCCCGAATATAATTCCTCGGTGCCGGCGCTGGTGAAGAACAGCATCGACTGGGTCAGCCGCGTGCAGGATCCGAATGAAAGCCGCGGCCAGGTGTTTCGCGAGCGCGCCTTTGCCGTCGCATCCGCCTCCGAAGGTCGCCTTGGCGGCACGCGGGCGCTCGCCGCGCTGCGACTGATCCTGTCGGCCTGCCACGCGACGGTCATACCAAACCAGCTCGCGCTGTCCTTCACCGATGACGCCTATGACGACATGGACAGACTGAAACACGCCTCCGATATCGAGGCGCTGCAGGCGCTGGTTCGCCAATTGATCGATTTTGCCCAACGCATGATGTGAGGAGAGACGCTGATGGCGGCGACGACAGGCGCTCAGGCCAGCACCGCTGATTTGTCTTCATCGCGGGACGGCTCAGTCGACACAATCGATCCGCGCGATCGGCTGATCGTGGGGCTCGATCTGCCCTCCGTGGAGCAGGCGGAAGCGATGGTGGCCCGCCTCGGCGAGAGCGTGACCTTCTACAAGATCGGCATGGAGCTGACCTATGCCGGCGGCCTGTCGCTAGCGGAACGTTTGGTCGGCGAAGGCAAGGGCGTCTTCATGGATCTCAAGCTGCACGATATCCCCAACACGGTGGAGCGTGCGGCGCGGCAGATCGCGCGGCTTGGCGCGCGCTTTCTCACCATTCATGGCTACCCTCAGAGCCTCAGGGCCGCGCTTGCGGGTGTTGCCGGCTCGGACCTCCAGCTTCTTGCGGTTACGGTCCTGACCTCTTGCGACGACGCCGATCTCCTGGAGGCCGGTTATGCGCAGGGTGTCAAGGAGGTCGTGGCAAGACGTGCACTGCAGGCAAGCGAGATCGGCGTCCACGGGCTGATCCTGTCGCCGGAGGAGACCGCATCCGTTCGCAAGCTCGTCGGTCCGACCATGCAACTCATCACGCCGGGCATTCGCCCCGCGGGGGCGGCGGTGGGCGACCAGAAGCGAGTCATGACGCCGGCGCTCGCGATCGCCTCGGGCGCCGACCGTCTTGTCGTTGCCCGTCCCGTGATCGAGGCTGCCGATCCGGCCGCGGCTGCGGAAGCGATCGTCCGCGATATCGCCTCCGCGCTGTCACTGGTCGGCAAGATCAATCAGCGCCGAGATTGACCGAGAGGGAACCAACGCATGGCAAAGGGCTACTGGATCGCACGCATCGACGTCCACAACATGGACGGCTACAAGGAGTATGTGGCGCAGAATGGCGCCGTGTTCCATCACTACGGCGCGAAATTCCTGGTCCGTGGTGGCCAGTTTGAAGCCAGGGAAGGCTCGTCGCGCTCGCGCAACGTGGTGCTCGAGTTCAAGGATTACGAGACCGCGCTGGCCTGCTACAACTCGGCCGAATACCAGCGTCTGGTCGAGATCCGCTCGCCGCACTCCGCAGGCGATCTCGTGATCATCGAAGGCTATGACGGCCCGCAACCGTGAACCTCCGAGGATCGGGGGTGGCGAGTGTCGCAGGTGATCGACCGGATTGAGATCACGAGGTTGCACTCGCTGCCCTCGGGTCTCGAACACCTCAGGGACGAAGCGGCGCGCCATGGCTTTGGTTTCCTGGACCGTCTCGTCACGGACTGGGCCAGTGGCGCCAATACTTTCAGCCGTCCGGGCGAATGCCTGCTCGGCGCATTCGCGGACGACAGACTCGTTGGAATCGGCGGGCTGAATGCCGATCCCTATTCGTCGCGAACCGATTTCGGACGAATCCGTCACGTTTATGTTCTGGATGCTTGGCAGCGCAAGGGCGTGGGCCGGGCGCTGATCGATTGCCTTGTCAGGGAGGCGCGCGGGCTGTTCGCTGAGCTGAGACTTCGGACGGGGACCACCGCCGCTGCCGCTTTTTATGTCCATTGTGGTTTCGGGCCGGTCGACGATCCGACCGCCTCGCACGCGCTCAAATTGGTCCAATGTCGCTGACACCCCCCGACACGAGCCTTCCGGCCCAATCCTCACAGGTTGCTGGAACGGCTGACCCCCGCTACAAAGGTGCACAAAGGATACAGATATGTCTGACATGCGCTTGATCGTGGCGGGAGCCGGCGGACGAATGGGCCGCGCGTTGACGCGCGTCATTTCGGAGACGCCTGGCGCCGTTCTGGTCGGTGCGCTGGAGGCACCGGGGTCTCAGCTCCTGGGCAAGGATTCCGGCGTATTGGCGGGCCTGCCGGCCAATGATGTGAAACTTTCGGCCGATCTCTGGGCGATGTCGGAACACGCCGACGGCATCCTCGATTTCACCGTGCCGGCCGCGACCATCGCCAATGTCGCGATCGCGGCCCAGCGTCACCTCGTGCATATCATCGGCACGACCGGCCTGTCGGCCTCCGACGACGCGGTGATCAAGAGCGTGACCAACCGCGCCGTCGTGGTGCAGTCGGGCAATATGAGCCTCGGCGTCAATCTGCTGACCGCGTTGGTGAAGCGCGTGGCGCAGTCGCTCGACGACAGCTTCGACATCGAGATCGTGGAAATGCACCACAGGGCCAAGGTCGATGCGCCCTCGGGCACGGCCTTGATGCTCGGAGAGGCGGCGGCCGCGGGCCGCGACATCACGCTTCAGGCCCACTCGGCGCGTGGCCGGGACGGCGTCACCGGCCCGCGCAAGACCGGCGACATCGGCTTTGCATCCTTGCGCGGCGGCACCGCGACCGGGGATCACAGCGTGATCTTTGCCGGTCCCATGGAGCGCATCGAGCTGACCCATCGGGCCGAGGACCGCACGATGTTCGCGCAAGGCGCCATCAAGGCAGCGCTGTGGGCGCGGGAGCAGAAGCCCGGGCTTTACTCGATGACCGACGTGCTCGGCCTTCGCGACTTCTAATTCAGGACCACGGAAACCAAAAAATGAGCGATCGACTTCTCGTGCTCGTGCGTCACGGCCAGAGCGAATGGAATCTGAAGAACCTGTTCACGGGCTGGAAGGATCCGGACCTGAGCGAGCAGGGCCTCGCGGAAGCCAGGGAGGCCGGCCGCAAGATCAAGGCGCAGGGCCTGACCTTCGACATCGCCTTTACCTCGGTCCTGAAACGCGCCCAGCATACGCTCGATCTCGCGCTCGCCGAACTGGGCCAGACCGATTTGCCCGTCAAGCGAAACCTGGCGCTGAACGAGCGCGACTACGGCGAACTCTCCGGCCTCAACAAGGACGATGCGCGCAAGAAATGGGGCGAGGACCAGGTCCTGATCTGGCGCCGGTCCTATGACGTGCCACCGCCGGGCGGCGAAAGCCTGAAGGATACGCTGGCGCGCGCGCTGCCCTATTACGTCCAGGAGATCCTGCCTTGCGTGCTGCGCGGCCAGCGTACGCTGGTCGCGGCCCACGGCAATTCGCTGCGCGCGTTGATCATGGTACTGGAAAAGCTGACGCCGGAGGCGATCCTCAAGCGCGAGCTCGCGACCGGCGCGCCGATCATCTACCAGCTGAATGCCGATTCGACCGTGGCGTCGGTGCTCGATCTGGCCGGTTGAAGTATGCCTCTGCCAAAGCGTGTCGCGATGGAGCAGGTTGCAATGAAGGCGCGGTTCTGGCGAACGACGCTGGTCCTTGTGCTCACTATGGTCATGATGGCTGGACAGCTTCATGCCGTCGAAAAGAAAATCCGAGTTACGGGGATCTACAGCAACCTCTACTATAATCAGGAGGGCGGTGATCTCCTGGGCACCGAAATATTTATCGTCAGCGCTCAAGAGGGTGGCTATTTTGCATTCTTCCAGAGCTGGGCGGGCGGAACGGCCGTACCGGTGGTCGTACCCGTTCAGGTCGATGGCAATAAGGTGACCTTCGCTATTCCTGCTCCTTCATTAGGAGAGGGAAATTACGAGGGACGCATCAGTGGGACTGGATTCGATGGAAAGTTCCGCTACCCGCTTGCCAGTGGCGGGTTTGGTGAAGAGCCGATCCATCTCAAGCGCAAGCCAAGCTTTTGGCAATAAGGCGTCTCGACACTCCGACCGTCGAGACTGATCAGCGTCAGTGCATCCCGACCTGGCCGGCCTCCCAGCCGATCATCGCCTGCTTGCGGGTGATGCCCCAGTGATAGCCGGTCAGCGCGCCGCTCTTTCCCAATGCGCGATGGCACGGCACCACGAAGGAGATCGGGTTTTTCCCGACCGCGGCGCCGACGGCGCGTGACGCTTTCGGGCTCTCGATGCTGTTGGCGATGTCGGAATAGCAGACGGCGCGTCCCATCGGGATCTTCAGCAGTGTCTCCCACACCCGCACCTCGAAATCGGTGCCGATCAGGACCACGCGCAACGGCTGGTCCGGGCGCCATAAGTTCTGGTCGAAGATGCGCTGGGCCAGTGCGGCGGTGCCGTCGCGGTCCTCGACATAGGTCGCATTCGGCCAGCGGCTCCTCATGTCGGCCAGCGCCGCAGGCTCCTCGCCGGGATCGGCAAAGGCCAGCCCTGCGAGTCCGCGAGCGGTCGCCATCACCAGCGCGGTGCCGAACTGACAGGGATGGAAGCCGTAGCGTATGGTCATGCCGGCGCCGCCGTGCTTCCATTCGCCCGGCGACATCGCCTCGTGGGTCACGAAGAGATCGTGCAGCCGGCCCGGCCCCGACAATCCGGAGTCGAGTGCGGCATCGAGGATGCTGGCGGAGTCCCGCAGCAGGCCCTTGGCGTGGTCGAGCGTCAGCGCCTGCATGAAGGCCTTCGGCGTCAGCCCGGCCCAGCGGCGAAACAGTTGGTGCAGTTCGTCCGGGGTCACACCGGCGGCATCCGCCATCGCCTCGATCGGCGGCTGCTGGCGCCAGTGCTCGGAGATGAAGGCGATCGCCCGGCGCACCGAATCATAGTCGCGCAGCGCGGCGTTCTGGAGGCCCGGCTTGGCCAGGCGTTGATCATGAATGGCGAGGGTCATCATGACCATCGATGTAGGGCTGAAGCCCCATCGATACCACCCGATTTCCGACAATCGACCAGGCCAAACGGCGCCATCGGCAGACTTGGTCTAGGCTATCGGATTGTAGCTCGGGCCGCGCCGGGCCGCCGCCAATGCGGCGCTCAAGGCTTTGGCAAAGCTGGCTTTTTCATCTGCTCCCAAAAAGCTCGCGATGGCCACGCGGCGGCCTTTCGAGACCAGATAGAGCCGCTCGATCCCGAACTCCTCATGCGCGATCTGGTCGAGCCGGACCCATAGCGGATTGAAGACCCATTCCATGACATGGCCGCGATGGCTGACCCGACGCAGGCGCAGTTCGGACGGCGTCACCGAAATCTCTTCGTAAGCCTTGGCCCGGCGGAAATTGATCCTGAAGGCGATGTAGATCGCCAGCATGTCGAGCCCGAAAAAGCCGACCACCGGCCAGGCGCCCATGATCAGGAACGCAATCCCAGCCGCAAAACTGACCGCACCTACAAAGCACATCACCACCAGAAAACCGGTGCGATTGAGCGAGCGGTGCGGCGTCAAGAGGGCCGCGAATATCTCCGGCTCCGCGGCGCCGGTTTCAAAATCGTTGCCTGCGGTCATTGCAACTTACTATACCTCGAACATGGCCAAAATCATCCGCCCCCAACGTGCGAAAAAAAGCATCGTTCGCACTCCGCCGACGGTTTCGGCGAAACCGCCGACCGCGGCGCCGGCGCTCAAATCCAGGCCCGGTTCGAAACCCGGCCGTGCGCCGAAAAAAGCATCCAAGGCCACTGCACTCAAGGGTACCAAGGCTTCGACGGTGAAGCCTTTGACCAACAAGCCCTGGACGGCAGCAGAGGTCTTCGAGGCCTTCAGCCGCTTCCGACGCGCCAATCCCGAACCCAGGGGCGAGCTCGAACATCTCAATCCGTTCACGCTGTTGGTCGCGGTGGTGCTGTCGGCGCAGGCGACCGACGCCGGGGTCAATCGGGCGACCCGCGCCCTGTTTCAGATCGCGGACACCCCGCAGAAAATGCTGGCGCTCGGAGAAGACAGTCTGCGCGATTATATCAAGACCATCGGACTGTTTCGCACCAAGGCGAAGAACGTCATCGCGCTGTCGAAAAAACTGATCGCCGATTTCGGTGGCGAGGTGCCGAGGACCCGGGCCGAGATCGAATCGCTGCCGGGCGCCGGCCGCAAGACTGCGAACGTCGTGCTCAACATGGCTTTCGGCGAGCACACGATGGCCGTCGATACCCATGTGTTCAGGGTCGGAAACCGGACCGGGCTCGCGCCGGGCAAGACGCCCCTTGAGGTTGAGCTGGGTCTCGAAAAAGTGATCCCGACCGAGTTCATGCTGCACGCACACCATTGGCTGATCCTGCACGGCCGCTATACCTGTCTCGCCCGCAACCCGCGTTGTGGATTGTGTCTGATCAGCGATCTCTGTCGCTGGCCCGAGAAGACCGCATGATTGCACTCATCGGAGACATCGGCGGCTTCGGTCAACGGCGCAGACGCGCTTCATGTCGCGGCGTGGCACGAACGTGCTCTCACCACCGGGCGGCCACATCGGCGCCCCCTTTCATCTTATACTGCAGATTGCAGGCAAGAGAGCGAGAGGGGTATCCGGAATATTGGCCCTTATGCGCGGTTAAGATGCCGAGAGTAGTAAGGGGGTCCGGGTTATGAGTCAGACGGCCGCGCTTGTTTCGTTGGCGACATCGATACCGCCACATCAATTCCACCAGAAGCAGATTCTCGAAGCGGCGCACAGTCTGCTGGCCGATCGCTACCCCGAGTTTGAGACGCTCGCCAGCCTGTTTGCGAATACCGGCATCCGCAACCGCTACGGCGTGATGCCGATCGAATGGTATCTCGAGCGGCGCAATTGGCCGGAGCGAACGCAGGCGTTTCTGGAAGGCGCGGAAAAGCTGTTCGTCGACGTCGCACGGAAGGCACTCGCCCGCGCCGATCTCTCAGCCGGCGACGTCGATACCGTCGTGACAGTCTGCTCGACAGGGATCGCCACACCGACGCTGGAAGCGCGGGTCGCGAGCGAAATGGGCTTTCGCGCCGACGTCGCGCGGGTCCCGGTGTTCGGTCTCGGTTGCGCCGGCGGCGTGTCGGGCCTGTCGATCGCGTCGCGCCTCGCCGAGGCCCGTCCCGGCACCAATGTGCTTCTCGTCGCGCTCGAACTCTGCACGCTCGCGGTGCGCCATGATGAACTGACGAAGGCGAACATCGTCGCCGCGAGCCTGTTCGGCGACGGCGCTGCCGCGGTCGTGCTGCGCGCCGGCGACGGCGGCGCCATCAGGGTCGAGGCGACAGGCGAAAAGCTCTGGCCGGATACGCTCGACATCATGGGGTGGAGCGTCGATCCGGAAGGGTTTGGCGTCATCTTCCAGCGCACCATTCCCGATTTCGTCAAGGAGAACATGGGTCCTGCGGTGACCGAGATCCTCGCCCGGATGAAGCTCGGCAACGCCGACGTCGATCGCTTTGTCTGCCATCCCGGCGGGACCAAGGTGATTCTGGCCCTCGAACGCGCCTTGTCGCTCGATCAGGGAACGCTCGATCACGAGCGCGAGGTGATCGCCGACTACGGCAACATGTCGGCTCCGACCGTTCTCTTCGTGCTCGAGCGCGCGCTTGCGCAAGGCCTGCCGCCGCGTTCGCTGGTCACCGCGCTCGGACCCGGCTTCACCGCGAGCTGCGTCTCGCTGCGGCACGCGGCATGAGCGTCGCGACCTTCATCCTCCTCCTCGTCACCGCGCAGCGGCTGGGTGAACTGGTGTTGGCCCGCCACAATACCAGTCGTCTGCTGGCAAAAGGCGCGATCGAGATCGGCCGCGGCCACTATCCCCTGGTGGTGACGCTGCATGCCGCATGGCTGACCGCGCTGTGGGTCTGGGGCCGCGATCAGGACGTCAATGTCCTGGCGCTGATCGGTTTTGCGGTGATGCAGGGGCTCCGTCTCTGGGTGCTGGCGACGCTCGGCGAGCGCTGGACCACGCGCATCATCGTGCTGCCGGGCGCGCCGCTCGTCGCCGCCGGGCCCTACAAATATCTCTCGCATCCGAACTATGCCGTGGTTGTTGGCGAGATCGCGCTGCTGCCGCTCGCCCTGCATTTGCCCTGGCTCGCGCTGCTCTTCACCATTCTCAACGCCGCCGTGCTGTTCATCCGCATCCGCGTCGAGGCCCGCGCACTCACCGCGATCGGCGATCGGCTCGTGGCATGAGCGGCGGGCCGGTGACGCGGCCCGATCGACCTGCCGCGGCGACCTGGGCGGGCTTCCTGCTGATGTGCCTCGGCATGTTCATGGCCATCCTGGATATCCAGGTGGTCGCGACGTCGTTGCCGACGATCCAGGATGCGCTCGTCATTTCGCCTGATGCGATGAGCTGGATCCAGACCGCGTACCTGATCGCGGAAGTCATCGCGATCCCGCTGACCGGCCTGTTCACCCGTGTCCTGACCTTGCGCTGGCTGTTCGTCGTGGCGGTGAGCGTGTTCACATTGGCCTCGATCGGCTGTGCCTACAGCGGCGACTTCACCGTCTTGCTGGCATTCCGCGTGCTGCAGGGGTTTTCCGGCGGCGTGCTGATCCCCGCGGTGTTCTCGGCGGTGTTCCTGCTGTTTCCGCGGCGCCTTCACGCCATAGCGACCACGATCGGCGGCGTCATCGCCGTGCTCGCCCCGACCGTCGGACCGGTGGTGGGCGGCTGGATCACCGACAATTGGTCGTGGCCGTGGCTGTTCCTGATCAACGTCATTCCAGGGATCGTCGCCAGCACGGTGACGCCGTTTCTGTTGCCACGGCAGGACGCGCATCTGGAGGAATTGTCCAGGCTCGACGGGCTGTCGTCGGTCCTGCTGGCGGCGGCACTGGCCTGCCTCGAGATCGGGCTGAAGGAGGCGCCGGTGCGCGGCTGGCTCTCGCCGAGTTGCCTCGCGCTGCTGGCGGCGAGCGCGATCTGCCTCACCGTCATGACCCGCAGGACGCTGCTGTCAGCGCATCCGATCGTGCGGCTCTCCCTCCTGAAGCGGCGTTCGTTTGCATGCGGCTGCGGCTTGAGCTTTTGCCTCGGCGTCGGACTGTTCGGCTCGGTCTACCTGATGCCGGTGTTTCTCGCGTTCGTGCGGCGCCACGATGCCTTCGAGATCGGCACCATCATGCTGGTGACCGGCGTGTCACAGCTTCTTGCCGCGCCCCTTGCCGTCATGCTGGAAAGCCGGGTCGGCGCGCGCCACCTGACCGCCTTCGGATTTGCCTTGTTCGCGGTCGGGCTCGGCATGAGCGCCTTCCAGCCGCGGGTTGCCGATTTCGACCAGATGTTCTGGCCTCAGGTGGTGCGCGGTTTCGCCATCATGTTCTGCCTGCTGCCGCCGACCCGTATCGCGCTCGGAGCGCTCGAAGAGGCGGAGGTGCCGGATGCGAGCGGCCTGTTCAACCTGATGCGCAATCTCGGCGGCGCCATCGGCATCGCCTTGATCGACACCATCCTGTTCGGCCGCAGCATGATCTACGCGGAGGATTTCCGCATCCGCCTGCTGGCGGGTGACATCACCGCGGCGACAGCGATCGGGCTGGATCCGCAGCGGCTGATCGACCGGCCGCCGGGACCGCCCGACGCCGCGGCCATCGCCTTCGTCCGGCCGATGGTGGAACGTGCGTCGCTGGCGATCTGCGTCAACGAGGCCTGGGCCATGCTCGCCTGCGTGGCGATCGTGGGTCTGCTGCTGGTGCCGTTCGCGCGCGAACGTTGCGCCGACGCGCCGGCGCTAGACGACGGGCACGCCGGGCTTGCGCCGCGGCTCGATCAGCTCGGGCCGCGGGCCTGAGAGCCGCTTGTGCATGTGGACCATGAAGGCCATGCCGAACAAGGGGGTCGCCAGGTTGACGATCGGGATCGACACGAAGGCCGCGATGATGAGGCCGGCGGTGAAGATCGTGGCGGCATTCTCGCGCCGCATCGCCTTGGCCTCCTGTGGCGGGCGGAAGCGCATCGCGGCGAGTTCGAAATATTCGCGGCCCAGAAGCCATGCGGTGGCGATGAAGAACACCAGGAAGCCGGCGCCGGCGAGGAACACGAACGGCAGCGCGATCAGGTAGACCAGGATCGTCAGAGCCGCGGTCCTGGTGCCCTCGCGCAGCGCAATGCCGAGCGGCAGCGCCGTCCCCGGACGTTCCGCCGGATAATGTTCGTGCTCGACATGGTCGGCAACCTCGTCGACGAAGACGCTGGCGATAAGCGAGGTGATGGCCGGCATCAACAGGATGCCGCCGAAGACGACGCCGAGACCGGCGGCGATCGAGAGGATCCAGGCCAGCACGTTGAGCGGCGTCTGGAAGCCGGGCCCGAGCATGGCCTCGGCCCAGCCCTCGCCCGAGGTGGCGAGCCAGCTCAACAGTCGCTGCAGCGTGATCGCCAGCACCGTGACCATCACCAGCGCAAGCCCGATCGATCGCCACAGCACCCTGCGCATCGGCGGCGACAGGATTTGCGAAAGCGCCTTGACGGCGGCGTCCAACATGATCGTCCTATCCTTTGTTGCAGGCCGCGCTGTCGGGGAACGCGCAGAGCCGTATCATGGTTGCGGAAGCTGGCTGCGCAGAGTCCTGATTTTCGTCATCACCTTGTCGACGGCAGCGTCCTTGACCGGGCCATAGCCCCTGATCTCCATGGGCAGCGCCGCGATCTCGACCAGTGTCCCGACAGTCTCCGCATGTAGAAGCGGACGCAGGTCCGTCAAGAGGGTTTCATACCAGCCGATCAAGTTTCGTTCCATCCGGCGTTCGCGCGTATGGCCGAACGGATCGAACGGCGTCCCTCGCAGAAACTTGAGACGGGCGAGCGCGCGAAAAACCGGCTCGATCCATGCCCCGAAGGCGCGCTTGAGCGGCCGGCCGCGGGCATCCCGCCCCGCCGGCAGCAGAGGTGGCGCCAGATGATATTTGATGGCGAAGTCGCCCTCGAATTGGCGGCTCAGCCTTTCCTTCAGGCCGGTGTCCGTATGCAGCCGCGCCACTTCGTACTCGTCCTTGTAAGCCATCAGCTTGAACAGGGCGCGGGCGACTGCCTGCGCGAGCTTTTGCGACCCCGGCAGTCGCTCGTCTTCGTCCGCCCGCATTTCGTTGACCACAGCGAGATAGCGCGCGGCATAGCGGCGGCCTTGGTAGGAAGCGAGGAACTCGGCGCGGCGCGCAATGATCTGATCGAGCGTCTCCTCCGCCTGCGGCGGTCCCAGCAGCGACGTCGCGAAATCGGCCGCGGCGATGGCAAGCCGTCCACAGGCGAAAGCCCGCTTGTTGTCGTCGATCGCAACGCCGTTCAACTCGATCGCCCGCATCAGGGCCTCGGCCGAGACTGGAACAAGACCGTTCTGCCAGGCGGCGCCGAGCATGATCACGTTGGCGAACACCGTGTCGCCGAACACCGCATCGGATAGCGCGTTGGCGTCGAAACTCCCGAGATGGTCCGGTCCGATGATGCGCGCGATACTTTGCAGCCTTGCGCTGACGGCGAGGCTTGCGTCCCTGTTTCGCACGATGTCGCCGGTCGGCATCTCGGCGGTATTGATCACGGCGCGCATCGCCTGATGATAGGTCGCCGCGGCCTTGGGCGAGGAACTCACCACGATGTCGCAGCCGACCAGCGCGTCGGCCGCGCCCTGATCGATGCGGACCTGGTGGATGTCGGCGGGCTTCTCGGCAATCCTGATGAAGCTCAGCACCGGTCCGAACTTCTGGGCAAAGCCGGTAAAGTCGAGAACGGAAGCGCCCTTGCCCTCGAGATGCGCCGCCATCGTCACCAACGCGCCGACGGTGATGACACCGGTGCCGCCGACGCCGGTGACCAGCAGGTTGAACGGTGTCGTGAGATCGATAGGTGGAGGATTCGGAAGCATCTCCGCGCGCGCCAGTATATCGATGTCGGACCTCTGTTTCTTGCGGCGGGTGGCACCCTCGACCGTGACGAAGCTCGGGCAGAAGCCGTTGAGGCAGGAAAAGTCCTTGTTGCAGGAGGAGAGGTTGATCCGGCGCTTGCGGCCGAACGGGGTCTCATTCGGCTCGACGCTGAGACAATTGGACTCGACCGAACAGTCGCCGCATCCCTCGCAGACCAGCTCGTTGATGTAGGCAAACCTCGGCGGATCGGGCAGCTTGCCGCGCTTGCGCCGCCGCCGCTTTTCCGTGGCGCATTCCTGCGCGTAGATGAGGACGCTGACACCCTTGATCTCGCGCAGCTCGCGCTGGACAGCGTCGAGATCGGCGCGCGGATGGAAGCTCACGCCGGCAGGGAAGTCGCGCGCGTCGAACTTGTCGACATCGTCGGACACCAGCGCGATGCGGCTGACACCGTTGGCGCGGACCTCGTGGGCGACGCCATGGACGCTGATCGGCCCGTCGACCGGCTGGCCTCCGGTCATGGCGACCGCGTCGTTGAAGAGGATCTTGTAGGTGATGTTGGTCCGCGCCGCGATGGCCTGCCGGATCGCCATCGAGCCCGAATGAAAATAGGTGCCCTCGCCGAGATTCTGGAACACGTGATCGCGCCCGGTGAACAGCGAGGAGCCGACCCAGTTGACGCCTTCGCCGCCCATCTGGATCAGCGACGTGGTGTCGCGATCCATCCAGCTCGCCATGAAATGGCAGCCGATGCCGGCCAGCGCGTGTGAGCCCTCGGGCACTTTGGTGGAGGTGTTGTGCGGACAGCCGGAGCAGAAATACGGCGTGCGGGTTGTGCCTGCGACCTCCACGAGCGCGCTGTCTTGCGCGGCAAGCCGAGCTGCGCGCGATTGCAGATCGAGACCGGGGAAGATCGCGTCCAGCCGCCGCGCCACGATCGGCGCCAGCAGCCGCGGCGACAGTTCGCCGACCCAGGGCACCAGCGGCTGGTTGGTCTCGTCGTTCTTGCCGACCATGCGCTCCGGCTTGTGCCCGGGATAGTCGTAGAAATATTCCTTGAACTGGCTTTCGATGATGCCGCGCTTTTCCTCGATGACCAGGATTTCGCGCTTCTCCCGCACGAATTCCAGCGCGTCGCGCTGGTCGAGCGGCCAGACCATGCCGACCTTGTAGATGTCGATGCCGAGACGCCGGCATTCGGCCTCAGAGAGTCCGAGCAACTGCAACGCTTCCATCAGGTCGAGGTGAGCCTTGCCGGTGGTGACGATGCCGTAAGTCGCATCCGCGATATCGTAGATCCTGCGGTCGATCGGATTGCTTGCTGCGAAGGCCAGCACCGCGTTCTTCTTGGCTTCGAGCCGGTGCTCGATCTGCGGACCGGGAAGATCGGGCCAGCGGTAGTGCAGGCCACCGGGCGGCATGGCGATGTCGGGCCGGACGAAGCGACGTCGCGGCAGAAGCTCGACCGAGGCGCAGGATTCGACGGTTTCCGAAATCGCCTTGAAGCCGGTCCACATCCCGGAGAAGCGGCTCAACGCATAGCCATACTCGCCGAAGGCGAGATATTCGGCGACGCTGGCCGGATTGAGCGTCGGCATGAACCACGCCATGAAGGCGACGTCGGACTGGTGCGGCATCGACGAGGAGACGCAGCCATGGTCGTCGCCGGCAACCACCAGCACGCCGCCATGCGGCGAGGAGCCGTAGGCATTGCCGTGCTTCAGCGCGTCACCGGATCGATCGACGCCGGGGCCCTTGCCGTACCAGAGACCGAACACGCCATCGACCTCGCGCCTGGCGTTGGTCTCGACCTGCTGCGAGCCGAGCACCGCGGTCGCCGCGAGGTCTTCGTTGACTGCGGGAAGGAATTCGATGCGGCCGGCCTGCAGCAGCGACTTGGCGCGCCAGAGTTCGAGATCGACGCCGCCCAGCGGTGAGCCGCGATAGCCCGACACGAAACCGGCGCTGTTGATGCCGTCGTCGATGTCGCGGCGTCTCTGGTCGAGCAGGATGCGCACCAGCGCCTGCGTGCCGGTGAGGAACACCCGCCCGGTCTGCCGCTCGTAGCGGTCGAGCAGGGAATAGTCGTCGAGGCGCGCAGCGGGTGGAGACTGTGCTGACATGTCCATCCTCCGGTATGTCCTGAGGAAGTATCCGCCCAATCCGTTGGTCAGAATTTTCTGTTTGACCGAATATTGGGTGTTTCCTGGTCGAATTATCCATAGATCATCGGGTCGTCGGACAAACAATCCGATTGGAGTCGAATCCATCATTGATCCACTCGATGGCCGAGTGGCGAGCGCGCTCCCACAAAAGGTGACACCCCGTACCGCGGACGCCGCTGCACCTCTCCCGCTTGCGGGGGAGGTCGACGCGCGCGGTAGAGCGCGGCGGGTGGGGTGCTCACCAAGCAGCACGCGCTTCCGGTCGGGCACCCCCACCCCAGCGCTCCCCGCAAGCGGGAGAGGGAGCGCGGCGACGTTGCGGCGCCACCGAGTCGTCGGATTCGCACGGTGCAGATTGATGATTTAATTTCAAATCCCAGCAAACGTCTTCGTTTGGTCATTGCGAGGAGCGAAGCGACGAAGCAATCCATCTTTTTCGCGGCGCTTCAAACAGGGCGCCCACGAGGGGCGCCCCTACGCATGTCGATCCCGTAGGGGCGACCCTCGTGGTCGCCCTTCGACGACCCGCATCCAGCCTGTTTCATCCACGAGGTTCGGCGAAGAAGGTCGATACAGAACGCGCAATGACGTGGACGCGCCTCCGCCCCTCGCTGCGCGCAGCGCCCGAGCTTTGCGAGAGACGTCCGCCCCAAAAGGGCGTGGGGAATGCCGGGTGCCCGATGCACCCGCAGCCTCGCGCGAATTGGTCGTGAAGAATGCGCACGAGTGTTCACAGCGAGTTCACCGGATCAGCCCGGCATTCCCGTACGCAATCGTTTGACGGGTTATGGCGTACTCTCCCCGGAGACGAGTTCGTCTTGCCTCCGTCGCCTGCGAATATGTTTTGCCTGCGCCCGGTTGGGCCGACAAAAACTCCGCCGGCTCGACACCAGCAACGCGAATCCACCTTGCGTGTTCCCTCGGTGAAATTATCCAGATACTATCGAGCGGTCGGTAAAATGATCCACCCTGAGCAGGGTCCATGATCGATCCCCTCGATGGCCGGCTGCTGCATCAGCTTCAGCAGGATAGCCGCCAGAGCAACCAGCAGCTGGCTGACAGCGTCGGCATGTCGTCGTCGGCGTGCTGGCGCCGGGTGGCGGCGCTGGAGGCGGCTGGCGTCATCGCCCGCTATACCGCGCTGGTGGATCGCGAGAAGGCCGGATTTTCCATGTCCGCCATTGTACATGTGTCGCTCGACCGGCACGACGAACAATTCGTCTCGCAGTTCGTGCAGCGCATTCAGCGGCGCGCCGAGGTGCTCGAATGCTTCGCGACGACCGGGGATGCCGACTTCCATCTCAGGGTCGTCGTCAGCGACATGGCCGCCTACAACCGATTCCTCGACGAGTTCCTGTTCAGGATTCCCGGGGTACGTCACGTGCGGACCAATGTCATCCTGAAAGAAATCAAATACGACGTGACGTTGCCTTTTTGAAGGGGCCCCGACCAGGGCGCCCACAAGGGGCGCCCCTACGCGATGTCGATTCCGTAGGGGCGACCCTCGTGGTCGCCCCTGCTTTGATGGGCCGCATCCCGCCACGTCGGCCAATGCCGCAATAGGATTAGCCCGCGTCGAGCGGCTTGCCGCGCACGTTCGGGCCGAAGCCGGCCATCGCCACGATCACGATCAGCATCGCCGCGCTGATCAGGCCGAACACGCCTGCGACGCCGGCCTCGCGCAGCATGAAGGCGACGATGAAGCCGGAGAACGTCGCGCTGATCCGGCTCATCGAATAGACCAGTCCCGTTGCACGCGCGCGGATAGCGGTCGGAAACACCTCGGTCTGGTAGGCGTGATAGGCGTAGGACATCGTCATGTTGGCCGCGGTGACCAGGACGCCGCTCGCGATCAGAAGCGTGGGATCGGTGAAGTTCGCGAACGCGAGGCCGAAGACGGAGATCGCGACCGCCGCGCCGCAGATGATCCATCGACGCTCGAAACGATCGGCGAAGGTCGAGGCCAACAACGGCGCGATCGGATAGGCGAAGGCGATGATGAAGGAATATTGCAGGCTCCTGGTGACGGTGATGCCCTTTTCCACCAGGAGCGCCGGGACCCAGTTGGCGAAGCCATAGACGCCGAACGCCTGGCAGAAATTGAAGATCATGAAGAGGACGACCAGCGAAAAATACGGCGGGCGCAGCAGCTCCGCAAAGCCGGCCTTCCGGATCGCCGCGGACGGGCGGCCTTCGGCGAGGCCACGCGACGATGGGGTAACGCCCGTGGCCGCCTCGAGCCTGCGCAGGATGGCGTTGGCCTCGGCCTCCCGGCCCTGGCGCGCCAGCCAGAGCGGACTTTCCGGCACGTAGCGCCTGAGGATCCAGATCACCATGCTGGCCGCGGCCCCGATCAACACCACCCAGCGCCAGCCCTCGATCCCGTAAGGCGATTGCGGCACCAGCCACCACGACAGCGCCGCAACGGTCGGGACGGCGGTCAACATCACGGCCTGATTGATCGCAAAGGCGCGGCCGCGTATCCGGCTCGGCATCAGCTCGGTGATGTAGGCGTCGATGGTGATGATCTCGACGCCGATGCCGATCCCGGCGATGAAGCGCCAGAGCAGCACGCCGTTCGAGGTGGTCTGACATGCCATGATCACGGAGGCGGCAGTGTAGGCGAGCAGCGACCAGGTGAAGATCGCGCGCCGTCCATAGCGGTCGGCGAGAAAGCCGAGAAAGAAGGTGCCGGTGAACAATCCGGCAAAGGTCGCGGCAACGAAGGCGCCGATGCCGGAGAAGCCGAAGAACGCCTGCGTGGTTGTGGTCAAAAGCCCGCTGCGTGTGAGGCCTGGCGCGATATAGCCGGTGAAGAAAAGATCGTAGACCTCGAACCAGCCGCCGAGCGACAGCAGCACCACGAGCTGCCAGAGATACGGCGACGTGGGCAGGTTTTCGAGCCGCCGCGAGATCTCGTTCGGCCCGCCTGATTCGGTCGAAGCGTCGAACCTCGTTGCGATGCCGATAGCGCTCATAGGATCCTCCCCGTGGAAAACGCAGCGAGCGATCCCGCAGTGCGGTGATCCACCCGGCCGTCCTTCTTGGTGAGGACGTTTTCGTTCTGCGGCCATGTTTGGCGGTTACGAGCCAGAAATCCAGACGAACATATCGAAGGGAGCGTTCGATAAAATCGATACCGGCTCGGCCTCCTGCGTCAGAACCCGTTTTATCCCCTCGTCCTGAGAGCCTGACCCATGAAGTAGCCGGTGAAATGAGGTGTTTGAATGCGTCATTGCGTGCCAACGGGTCGCGCGAATGCGCGCCCGATGACAGGCTCCGCGAAGGAATCCAGCTCTGCACACGGGTTAGATGGATTGCTTCGTCGCAAGGGCTCCTCGCAATGACGGGGAAACAGCCGCCGCGCGATGGCTCAGATCAGCAGCGTGGCTTGCCAGGCGCCCTGCCCGACCCGCTCGGCGATCAGCGCCAGCATCAGCCGGCGCATTTCCTCCATGGCGTAGGTCATGGGACGGTTGCGCAGGCGGCACAGATACAGCGTCCGCGTCAGCTTCGGCTCGACCACCTCGCGTGCCCTGAGAAGCCCGGCCTGAAGCTGCTCCTGCACGAACAGCTTGGTCGCGATGGCGCAGCCGAGTCCCGCCAGCAGCGCGCCGATGGTGCCGTTGATCGAATTGAGACGCAGGATGGCGTTGGCCTCGAGCCGCTTCAGCAGCACGGGATCGTCGAGCAGCGCGCGCGAAGACAGCCCGTGCAGCAGCAGGATCTGCGGCAGGCGGGTCAACTCGTCGAAGCTGATCGACGCTTTGCTCTTGCCGATCACTCCGGCGGTCCCGACGCAGAACATCTCCTCTTCGAGCACGGGCTCCGCGATCAGCTCCTTTTCCGACGGCGGATTATAGACCAGCGCGAGATCGACCTCGGAGGCCATGAGGTGCAGCAGCGTCGCCCCCGACAGGCTCTCGGTCAGCGACAGTTTGAGATTGGGATATTTCGCCAACACCGCTTTCATCAGCGGAACGCCGATCGCCTTGACCCCCGAGTTTGCCATTCCAATGGAAATGTCGCCGGCGATGCTGCTGCTGCCCTCCTTGATCTCGCGTTCGGCCGCCGCCATCGCACGCAGGATGATGCGGGCATGCTCATAGAGCCGTTCACCGGCCGCGGTCGGCTCCATGCCGCGCGGCTTGCGCTCGAACAGGGGTGTGGCGAACTCGGCTTCGAGATTGGCGATGTGATGGCTGAGCGCCGATTGCGCCACGCTGGCCTGGTTCGCGGCCCGGGACAGGTTGCGCTGCTCGTAAACCGCGATGAAGTAGCGAAGCTGGCGCGAATCCATCGCGAATCCGTCTGTATGCGTTCTGGAAGGGCGAACGCTTCGTTCAAGAGATTATAATTTTCAGATGGCTCGCGAAAGCCTAGTTTCGGCATCAACCGGGCTGAACAGGCAGTTCACCCGCGCTGAACAGGGAGAGACTGATGACCGCAACGGGGTTGCCGCTGGATGGCGTGCGGGTCGTCGAGATGACCCACATGGTGATGGGCCCGACCTGCGGCATGATCCTGGCGCAGCTCGGCGCCGAGGTCATCAAGGTCGAGCCGCCGGCCGGCGACAAGACCCGCACACTCGGCGGCATGGGCACCGCGTTCTTCCCGTTGTTCAATCGCGGCAAGCGCAGCGTGGTGCTCGACTTCGACAAAGCCGGGGATCGAGACACCATGCACAAGCTGCTGGCGAGCGCCGACGTCTTTCTGGAAAATTTTCGCGATGGTCAGCTCGAAAAGCAGGGGCTTGGGGCCGACGAGTTGCGGCAACGGCACCCGCATCTGATCGTCGCCGGCCATAAGGGTTTTCTGTCCGGTCCCTATGAGCATCGCCCTGCCCTCGATGAGGTGGTGCAGATGATGTCGGGCCTGGCCACGATGACCGGCACCAGGGAGAAGCCGCAGCGCGTCGGCGCCTCGGCCAACGACATCATGGGCGGCATGTTCGGCGCGATCTCGATTCTGGCCGCACTCTATCAGAAGCGCGGCGGCAGCAAGGAGGGCGCCGATATCCGGATCGGCCTGTTCGAGAACTGCCTGTTCCTTGTTGCGCAGCACATGGTTCAGTATGAAATGACCGGGATCAAGCCGTTGTCGATGCCGGAACGCGAGCACGCCTGGCCGGTCTACGACATCTTCGAATCCTCCGGCGGCGATCGCATCTTCATCGGCGTCGTCACCGAAGGCCACTGGCAGAGTTTTTGCCGGGAGTTCGGCCTCGCCGATTTCCTCGACGACGCCACCCTGCGCACCACCACCGACCGCATCCTGGCGCGGCCGCGCATCCTGCCGCGCGTCGCCGAGGTCATCAGGACCTGGGACATGGCGGCGCTGACGGCCAGGCTCGATGCCCTCAACATCTGCTTCTCGCCGATCAATCGTCCCGAGGACCTGTTCGATGATCCGCACGTGCTGCGGCCCGGGGGGCTCGTCAACAACACCAATGCCGACGGCTCTTCCTTTCGGGTTCCGGCGCTGCCGATCGAATGGAATGGCGCCCATATCGGCGAGGGACTGAAGGTGCCGGCGCTCGGCGCCGACACGACGACAATCCGCGCCGAACTCGAGGACAATCAGCAAACCAGGATCGCAGGGAGGCGCGTATGAGCAGGGTCGACGAGGTCTATCCGCAAGGTCGGGTCATCCTGCGCGAGGTCGGCTTGCGCGACGGCCTGCAGCTGGTGAAGACATTTCCATCGACGGATGCCAAGCAGCGCTGGCTTCGCGATGAATACGCCGCGGGCGTCCGGCATTTCGAGGTGGGTTCGTTCCTGCCCGCAAAGACCTTTCCGCAATTCGCCGATGTCCGGGATATCATCGCGAGCGTGGCGGCGCTATCGGGCGCACACGGCATTGCGCTGGTGCTGAACGAACGCGGCGCCAACGAGGCGCTGGAGTCGGGCGTGCCCGAGATCGCCTCCGTGGTCTCGGCGACCGAGGAGCATAGCCAGGCCAATGCCAGGCGGTCCCGCGAGTCTGCGATTGCCAACGTCAGGCGGCTGTGCGAGCTGCGTGATGCGAGCCCGCACAAGCCGATCGTGCATGCGGCGATCTCGATGGCGCTCGGTTGCTCGATTTCAGGCGCGGTCGATCCGGGCGACGTGATCCGGCTGGTCGAGGCCTGTTTCGGGGCCGGCGCCGATGCGGTCGGTATCGCCGACACGGTCGGCTATGCCGGCCCGAAACAGGTTGGCGAGTTGACGGAGACCGCGGTCAAGCTCGCGGGTGCGAAGCCGATCTGCGTGCATCTGCACGACACGCGCGGCATGGGTATCGCCAACGCGTCGGCAGCGCTCGATGCAGGCGCGCGCATCCTCGACGGCTCGCTCGGGGGACTTGGTGGCTGCCCGTTCGCGCCCGGCGCTACCGGCAATGTGGTGTTCGAGGACCTGGCGTTCCTGTGCGACAGCAAGGGCTTTGCCACCAGCATCGACATCGGGAAGCTGATAGCGGTGCGCGCGATCCTGCGCAGCGAAATGCCTGAAGAGCCGCTCTATGGCGGCCTCGCGCGTGCCGGGCTTCCGTGCGGACGGTCTGCGAAAGCGGCCTGACGCGGCGCGTGAGGGCCAGCGATCGGCGGAACGGGTCTCGCCCGCCGGCATCGAAATGAAATTCACACGACCATAGGACGCGCCGTGTTCGGCACGTCATGTCATCGTCGACACGCGCGGTAGAAATCTATCCGCCGCGCTGGTACATCGATCGCAGCTCCGACCCGGCGACGTCCTGCAGCCGCGCCAGCGCGCTCTTCAGACTCATGACCTCATCTTCGGTCAGTCCGCGCTTTTCCTCGTAGGCCTGTATCAAGGCCGCTTCGGCATCGTGCGCAGCGTCGCCGGTCGCGGCGAATCCGACCGTCGCCCCGACGCCAAAAATGCTGTGCAGATTGCGGTAGGAACTCGTGACATATTGGACAGCGCCACCATCGTTGCGGGTCATGTGATCGGCCGCCGCCAGTGTTGTCCGGATCTTGCTCTCCAGGGTCGTCGCAAAGCGATGCCGCACTCGGGCAATGCAAACTTCAAATCGATCGGCGTACATGACTACTCCCTCTCTCTGCCTTGCAGGAAGCATCCACGGCAGGAATTAATTGCAGGTCACGTTTCTTGGTCAATTTTGACTCGAAGACATCAGGCGGCTTGTCCGGAAGGAATATGCAGGTACCTACGTTTGCGCCAGCGGGCCACGCGCCGGATACGTGTTTGTACGGAACGTAGAATTAACGCTTGGGTAGCCGGCGCGGGGTGAAGTTGAACTGCTTGCGAATCCGGTCGAGGCTGCATCGCGAAAGCTTGATTCGCCTGACGTGACACGAGGCTTTGATGAAAATCTCGCCGCAGCAGATGACGATTGCGATTCCTGCACGGTCGGTTGCGCCCGTGGGCGCTCCCGACATGCGCAAGCCGTTCGCGTCCGCTCAAGCAGTCGAAGCCTTCGATTTTACCGGTAGCCAGACGTTTCCAATCGAGACTCTCATCTCGTGAAGGGCCACGACATTGCCGCAGACGGAAAAAATGGCATCTTTTTCGACCGGATCCGCTGCTGAGAGTCGGTTGCTTGATGGCCTGGGTATCCGCTGCCTCTCCGCGGACGGCCCGCAGGCAGCATGCGAAGTCGGCGCGGCGATGTCGCATGAACTCAGCGGGCTCGTGACTGCCCTGCTTTTTCATATCGGATCCATCCAGCGCAGCAGCGATCGTTTCCTGGATGCGGACAACAATGACGAGCAGCTCAAGCAGGCCGTCGAGAGCGCATTTCAGCTCGCGGAGCGGATTTGCTCCCTGACTCATCGAATCGACGATTTTTTCGAAACGCCGATGTCGAAAGACACGACGGTCGGGGTTGCCAACGACGTCATTGGCTCGTGGTCCAGGGCCAACGATCACGACGAAAAATCCCGACATGAGGCGGATCACCCGCTGGTCCTGGAGCCGAGCCGCGCCGCCGTCAAACCTCTGACCCGGCGCGAGCGGGAGGTGCTGCGACTGGTGAGCGAGGGCTATTCCAACAAGGAGGGAGCCAAGCTGATGAACATCAGCCACCGGACCTTCGAATGCCACCGGGCAGAGGTCATGCGCAAGCTCGGGGCAAGGAATACCGCAGAACTTGTACGCCTGGTTCTCACGGACACGATCGGGCTCGCTCCGCCGCTGGAGCACACGGGCGCGTAACGCGGGGGTTTCGAAATGTTCGATTGGACGATTTCTACCGATAGGCCGGACTCCGACGGGCAAGGTCTCGCGGCAGAAATGTTTCGGCTCACAGTCGAAGCTTGTCCGAGCGGACTGCTGATGATCGATCACGACGGCAGGATCGTGATGGTCAACACCGAGATCGAGCAGCAGTTCGGTTATGCGCGCGAAGAACTCATCGGCCAATCGGTCGATATTCTGGTGCCGGAGCGGTTCCGCCAACTGCATCTTCTTCATCGTCAACACTTCGTATCCAAGGCTCCGCATCGGCGCGCAGGCGCCGGTCGAGAGTTGTCGGCACGGCGCAGGGACGGTTCCGAGTTTCCCATCGAAGTCGGCCTCACCCCGATTCAAGCCGGCGAGAGGTTGCTGGTGCTGGGCGTGATCGTCGATATCAGCCAGCGCAAGGATATGGTGCGACTGAAGGACGAGTTTGTCTCGACCGTAAGCCACGAACTGCGCACGCCATTGACGTCGATTTCCGGATCGCTGGGTCTGCTCGTGGCCCAGTGGTCCGAGAGCTTGCCGGAGTCGGCCACGCGTCTGGTCACGATTGCGCACAAGAATATCCAGCGGCTGGTCCGCCTGATCAACGACATCCTGGACATCGAGAAGCTGGAATCGGGCCGAGTCGTGTTCAACCTCGCGCGAGTAGGCCTGCGCCAGGTCGTGGAGCAGGCCATCGACGATAACCGGGGCTTCGCCGAGGAATTCGGTGTGCACGTATCGCTCGACTCGACTTCGGCCAAGGCCGACGTCAACGCAGACCCGGATCGATTGGCCCAGGTGCTCACGAATCTGCTTTCCAATGCGATCAAATTCTCTCCCAGGGGAGGAGAGGTGCTGGTTGCGGTGGAGCAACTGGGTGAGACGTACCGGGTTTCGGTGCGCGATCACGGCCCGGGAATTCCGCCCGAGTTCAAGTCACAGATCTTCGAAAAATTTGCGCAGGCCGACGGGACGAATTCGCGACTGAAGGGAGGAACGGGGCTGGGCCTCAGCATCGTCAAGCAAATCGTCGAACGGCTCGGCGGACACGTCGGCTTCCACGATGCGCCGGGCGGCGGAACGGTCTTCTTCGTTGAGCTCCCGGCTTGGGATGAAAGTGCCGGCGGCGAGATCGACGTCGATGTGGACGCCTCGCTCCCGCGGCTGCTGCTCTGCGACGACGATCCTTCGGTGGCGAAGGTCATGCGCATGCGGCTGCACAGCGCCGGGCTTGCGGTGGACTTCGCCCATACGCCCAGCACCGCAATGGTGCGGGCCGGCGCCCGCCGATACGCGGCGATCATCGTCGACCTGCGGCTTCGGGAAAGCGACGGCATCGATCTGATCGTGGGCTTGCGGGCCCAACCGCATCACGGTGAGACGCCGATCGTCGTGATCTCGGGCGACCCCGCGCGCGGACGCGAGGACGTGCGCGCGCCTCGCCTCAACATCCTGGAATGGCTCAGCAAGCCGATCGATTTCGCGCGCCTGACCCGAATCCTTCTGGCCGCCACATCGAGGACACCCCGCAGACGGCCGCTGATTCTTCACGTCGATGACGATCCCGACGTTCTCGCGCTGGTCGCCCGCGAACTCGGCACCATGGCGGATGTGATATCCGCGGATAGCATCGAAAGCGCGCTGCGCCGCCTTTCCAGCCATGATGTCGATCTCGTGGTGCTCGATATCGCGCTGGGCGAGAGTTCCGGCCTCGACCTGTTGCCGGAACTTCGAGACCACGCCGGCAACGTGCTTCCCGTCATTGTCTTCTCCGCCCATGCCGCCGATGCCATCTGCGATGACCAGATCAACTCGGCAGTGTCCAAGCTGAGTTCCCCACTCGAGAGCCTGACACACGCGGTGCGCGACCAGCTGGCGCTGTTGCCGGCGTTGGCCGCGTAGGGAGCACAAGGAGATCCAATGCACACGATCCGCGTACTTCATATCGACGACGAGCCCGATATTCGCGAGATCATCGAGATCTCGCTCGGTCTCGATCGGGCTTTCACGATCCGAAGCTGCGAATCCGGCGCGGAGGGACTGGTCGCCGCGGCGGAGTGGAGTCCCGACGTCATCATTCTGGATGTGATGATGCCTGTCATGGATGGGCCGGCAACGCTGGCCAGGCTGCGGGAAAATCCCAAGACCGCCGGCATTCCGGTGATCATCATGACCGCGCGTGCCCAGGTTCGCGAACTGGATCGCTTTCGCGCCCTCGGCGCGGTCGGCGTGATCGCAAAGCCGTTCGATCCGATGACGCTCGCCGCCTCAGTTCGCAGCTACCTGCCACAGATCGCCGCCCCACTCGATGAGCTACGGGCGGGATTCCTGCAGCGAGTCACGCGGGACATCGCCGTGTTATCGGAGCACCGCGACGCGCTCAAGGACGGCACGGCGGCACCGCGCGCGCTGGCCGTCATCAGACATATCGCCCACAGGCTCGCAGGCGCCGGTGGTCTCTATGGGTTCTTCGAACTGAGCAACGCCGCCGCCGCGGTCGAGGACGCGACACTTGCTGATGCCGCGGGCGACCAATCGTCCCAGGTTCTTTCAGACGCGCTTAACCATCTGATCGACAGCGCGCCATTCGAGGGAAGCCCGCAGGGAACGCAGGACCAGCCCATCCGCGTTGGTGCGTAGAGAACATTTGGCCCCGCATCGGTCGGTCCGGGGTCCCATCGATACTGAAAATGCCGGACAATCTTCTCATACGATCCGGCGATCGGAAAACAGGAGTGCGCCATGCAGCAATCCGTCCTGAAGATGGAACGACCGGCCTATCAACAGGCCATGGACGCGACTGACGTTCAATCCTGCGCTCCGCGGATGCTCATCGTGGACGACGATCCTTCGGTGTTGAGGCTCATCGCAGATCACTGCGCGCGCATCGGTTTCGACGTCGAAACCGCCGCCAACGGAATCCAGGCGCTGGTGAAGGCGAACTGGGTCAGGCCCGACGTTCTGATCATCGACGTCAACATGCCGGAAGCAGACGGTCTGTCGGTTTGCGCGAATCTTCTGCATCCCATGAAAGAGGCGCTGCCCGTGATCGTGATCACCGGCAGCAAGAGTCCGGAGACGGTCGCGAGATGCAAGGAGTTTGGCGCTCACTATGCGTACAAGGGGCCCAGTTTCTGGTCCGACCTGGAAGCGGCGCTGGCGGAAATCCAGCCCGGCATGGCAGACAGGATCCAGCGATCCAGTGCTGGCGAGGCGGCTCCTCACGTCAGGCGACGCCCGCGCGTGCTGCTCGTCGACGACGACAATGACGTCAACCGGTTCCTGGCCAGTTGGCTGGAAAAATACGGGATCGACGTTGCCTATGCTCTGAGCGCGCGCCAGGCTTTGCGGATCGCCAGCCGAGACGAGCCGGTCGTCATCGTGACCGACTATTTCATGCCGAATGGCGATGCGCCGTATTTGCTGACGAAACTTCGTTCGTCGGACGCGACTTCAAATATTCCAGTGATCGTGTTGTCGGGAAGACCGCTGAATGACACGACCATACAAAATCTGCAACGCAAGATCGGCGGCCATCCCGGCGTCGCGCAAGTCGTGATGAAATCGCAGGATCCTTCTGCGCTTCTCGACGTCCTGAAAAAGTACTGCGGCTTTGACATCCCGCCCATCGAGGCGATCGATATTCCGGAATTCGGTCACCACTGAGCGGTGGCATTCGGTGTTCACAGCCGGGTCGCGCGCAGCCGCAAGGCATTGCCGACCACGCTCACCGACGATAGCGCCATCGCGGCCGCGGCGATGATCGGTGACAGCAGGATGCCGAAGTTGGGATAGAGCACCCCGGCGGCGATCGGGATGCCGGCTGCATTGTAGATGAAGGCGAAGAACAGGTTCTGGCGGATGTTGGCCATGGTGGCCCGCGACAGCCTGCGTGCGCGGACGATGCCGCCGAGATCGCCTTTGAGCAGCGTCACGCCGGCGCTTTCCATCGCCACATCGGTGCCGGTTCCCATCGCGATGCCGACCTCGGCGGCGGCAAGCGCCGGGGCGTCATTGACGCCGTCGCCCGCCATGGCAACGATCCTGCCCGCCTTCTGTAGCCTGGCGACCACGGCACTCTTCTGATCCGGCAGGACCTCCGCCTCGACATCGGTGATCCCGAGCGTGCGCGCCACGGCATTCGCGGTGGTGCGGTTGTCTCCGGTCAGCATGATCACCTTGACGCCTTCCGCCGCCAGCGCCTTCAAGGCATCCGGCGTGGATGGCTTGACCGGATCGGCGATCGCAAACAGCCCGGCGAGCTTTCCGTCGACGGCGATGTTGATGACGGTGGCGCCGTCGCCGCGCAGGCGTTCGGCCTGCTCACCCAACGACCGGGTTTCGATACCGAGGGACGTCAGGAAATTCGAGTTACCGAGGTGTATGGACCTGCCGTCGACGTTGCCGGTGGCGCCCTTGCCGGTCGGCGAGTCGAACGCTTCCACTTTGCCCAGATCGAGATTGCGTTCCTTCGCGGATCGGACGATGGCGTCGGCGAGCGGATGTTCGCTGGCGCGCTCAACGCTGGCCGCGAGCCGCAGGATTTCGCTGTCCTCAAAACCCGCCGCGGCGACGATGGCGACGACTTTCGGCTTGCCCTCGGTCAGGGTGCCGGTCTTGTCGACCACCAGCGTGTCGATCTTTTCCATACGCTCCAGGGCTTCCGCATTCTTGATCAGCACGCCGGCCTGGGCGCCGCGCCCGACCCCGACCATGATCGACATCGGTGTCGCCAGCCCCAGCGCGCAGGGACAGGCGATGATCAGCACACTGACCGCGGCGACGAGTCCGAAAGCCATGCGGGGCTCCGGGCCAAAATAAGCCCAGGCGCCGAAAGCAATGGCCGCAGCGACGATCACCATCGGCACGAACCAGCCGGCGACCTGATCGGCGAGCCTTTGAATCGGCGCGCGCGAGCGCTGCGCGTCGGCGACCATCTTGACGATTTGGGACAGCAGCGTGTCGCGCCCGACCTTTTCGGCGCGCATGACGAAACTGCCGGACTGGTTGAGCGTGCCCGCGATCACCTTGCCGCCAGTCTCCTTGGTAACCGGCATGGATTCGCCGGTCACCAGCGATTCGTCGAGCGACGACCGGCCTTCGAGGATGATGCCGTCGACCGGAACCTTTTCTCCGGGACGCACGCGCAATCTGTCGTCGACCTTCAATTCGTCGATCGCCACTTCGTGGTCGGCCCCGTCATCGCCGATGCGACGCGCTGTTTTCGGTGCGAGCTGCAACAGCGCCTTGATCGCGCCAGAGGTCGCCTCGCGCGCGCGCAACTCCAGCACCTGGCCGAGCAGCACGAGGACCGTGATGACGGCGGCGGCCTCGAAATAGACCGCGACCGCGCCGCCATGGCCACGGAAATCAGGGGGAAAGACCTGCGGCGCAACGGTCGCGACGACGCTGTAGACATAGGCGACGCCCGTGCCCATCGCGATCAGCGTGAACATGTTGAGGTTGCGCGTGAGCAGGGACTGCCAACCGCGGACGAAGAACGGCCAGCCCGCCCAGACCACGACGGGGGTTGCGAACAGCAGTTGAATCCAGTTCGACAGGGTCTGGTCGACCCAACCGTGACCGCCGACCAGATGGCCGCCCATCTCCAGGACCACCGGCGGCAGCGCCAGCACCAGGCCGATCCAGAAGCGCCGCGTCATGTCGGCGAGCTCGGGATTGGGTGGCGCATCGAGGCTTGCGACCTCCGGCTCGAGTGCCATGCCGCAGATCGGACAGCTCCCGGGCCCGACCTGTCGGATCTGCGGATGCATCGGGCAGGTGTAGATCGTGCCGGCCGGGAGCTCCGGCGGCGGCTCCTTGTTGTCGAGATATTTTGCGGGGTCGGCGGCGAACTTGGCGCGGCAACCGGCCGAGCAGAAATGGAAGGTCTGCCCGCGAACGTCGAAGCGATGCTTCGACGTCGTGGGGTCGACGCTCATGCCGCAGACGGGGTCGCGAACAGTGTCTTTGGTGCCAGAATCATCGTGGTGATGCGGGTGGCCGGAATGATCGTGACCGCCGCCGCAGCAGCTGGTCTTCGCCACGGGCGCAGCGGAGGCCGGCTTCGACGCGCAGCCGCAACCTGCTGGCGCGTCGACTGATTTTGCTTTTTCTTGTTCGGTCACGCGTGCTCCATTGGTCGCTTGCAACCCATACCCGGTAGGGGTATATAAGGCGCATGCGGAAAGACATCAAGACATCTTGTCAGAAACGGCTGAGCCGGATCGAGGGCCAGGTCCGTGGGTTAGCGAAAATGGTCGAGGACGATCGCTACTGCATCGACCTCGTCACGCAGATCTCGGCGGTGCGCGCCGCCCTGCGGCGGCTCGAGGAAGAAGTCCTCAGGGATCACGTGGCCCATTGCGTCGAGCACGCCATCGCAAGCGGCGACAAGGCGGATCAGCGGCAGAAGATCTCGGAATTGATGGACGTGATCGGCCGGGTTGACAGGTAGCATCGGCCGAACGTCCGTTGCTGGTTCAATGAGGTCCGGCGGACTGGTCCAGCCCCGACCCGCGGCCAGATCGATGATGATGCCCGAAGACGTGCATCAGCGGACACGCCAGAAGAAGCAGATAGGGCGCAGCGGCAAGCGCGTGGCCTGTATGTGTCGCCAGCAGATAGACTCCGAGTGCCGCCGCAACGACAGTCACGGCCAAGCCAAGCCGGGATGCAAGAAACCCTGTGAATGCACCCATGGGGACTCCAACCATTGATCGTGATGCCGGTCATCTCGTAAGGAAGATACCAAGTCGCGACCGGGCGCTTTTGCGACAGATCAATCGGCCGGGAATTCCACCTTCAGCCCACGTGCGGCAAGACGAGACAGGAACGGCCCGGGTTCGATCACCTGCTCCGGCATCCAGGCTCCGGGCTCCCTGACGTCGCCTTCGATCAGCGCGCGCGCCACGCTGGCGGCGCCTGCGGCGGCCGCGTCCGCCTGGGTCTGACCCGCGAGCGTCGCGGATCTGGACTCTTGGCCACGCCTGACGTCCACGCGGAGCGCAAAACGCGCGCCTTTGTCCGACGGACGACCCTGATGTCGTCTTGCGATGGCATGGCGGATTGCCTCGATCGCCAGGAGATGCGAGGCCCCACTTCGCGCGACCATCGAAAGAGCTCTCGCCAGCCATGCGGGCTCAATGGCGAGTCGCGTAACGGCGGTTCGGACACCCATCGTGCGCGGGTAGAGGACCTGGTCGGAAAAAGGAAAGAGGTAGGAGAGTTGTGCTCCGGCCGGTGGCGGATACACGACAAGGCGCGGAGCGCTGAACGCGCGCACTGCACGGTCTTTCCCGTCGACGTGGATGTCGAAGGACATCGCGAGTTCCTGGAGGAAATAGTCGAACGACGCGGGGCCGCTGACGTCGGCAGCGCCGAGCAGGAGCGCGGTTTCGATCTCGTCAGCGCCGCCAAGCGCCTCGGCGAGGGCACGTGCCATCACATTGGAGATGCCCGGCACGATGCCGGTTCCCAGCACCAGTCGGGCTCCGGACGCCCTGGCAGCGCCGTCGATCCGCTCGTAGGCAGCGCCGCGTCCAAGCTCGGTCAGATGCGGGGTGATGTCGGTATATCGCAAGCCGCGTTCGGCAGCCGCCCACAACAGCATGCGTCCGGGCTGATCGATGCAGCTGATCACGACCGCGACGCCTGCCAGGGCTGCGGCGACGGATGATGCCACGGTGATATCGATACTTCGCCCGCGCGCACCATGGCCGATGGCCGTTGCGGTCTCGTTCGCCAGCGCCAGGCTCCGGCCCGCGACGACGACGCGGCCCGGGTAGTCCGGACCGAGCTCGGCCGCTATTCGCCGCCCGACCACGCCATAGCCCCCGACGATCAGAATGTCCTGACCATTCAAGCTGAGACTCCCTGTCAGGACCGCCCATCGTCACCAGAGTACGCAGCACGCAAGGCTTTGGATGTCATTCCATCACATCCCACTTGAAGCTGCATTCCTTGGCACCGTCGGAGATCCGATGCCCCGGACCACCTCGCGTGAACACCACTGCATCGGGAAGATACGAATTGAAGGCGGCGTTATCGACCTGGCAAATCACCGGCGTAAGTTCCGGCACTCCCACCGCCGTCATGAGTTCGTGGTAAAGGCAACGCGTTATCTTGATCTCGAATCGCCGCTCGGTCCGCTCGACCACCTCCAGGGTGTTCCAGCGCGTCGGACCGGTCTGATTGACCCGGATCTCCTCGTCGCAAAGGGTCTTGAAGGTCCGGTCCTGCTCGGCAGCGCGATAGGCGATGTTCCATTGCGCAATGCCTCCGGTGAGGATTGCGACACGCATGATCTCGAACGCCGTCTTTTGCCCGAGCCTGCTCTTCAAATTGATATAGACCCACAGCGGCAATGCGCAGGTGTCGACCAACTCCACCGGAAACCGCGGATCGATCGACCTCCTGAATCGGCCGGCGGTCAATTTGCACGTCACCAGGAACAGCCGTGGGAACCGCACTTTGCCCTTCAAGAGATGCAGCAGGATGGGAGTGGTCATCTTCCGCAAATCGAGTTGAACGGGAGGCCGGGCCGGTTGCGCGGGCCGCGTGCGAAGTGCCGAGTCCACATCGGTAACCATGATGTTGTATTCCATCAGCGTCAGCGCGCGGGTTCGCGGCTACTGCAACTTGAATGGTTAACGTCCTGGCCGTCGGACGGGTTGATCTGGATCATCGCGTGACTTGAGGCCATATGTCTCTCTAAGGTCGAACTGGGGCAGGCCACGCCGGATTGCCCGATACTGGCTGGATTGTGATCAAAATTGAGAGCTTTCCATTGCCGGCAGATCGTGAAAATCTAGCGCTGTGATACGCAATCGTACCATTCGGCGGCTGCTGGCGGTCTTGATGATCGCCGGCCTTGCTTTGGCCCCGGCGTCCCGTCCCGTGATGGCGGCGACCGGCTCCGACCCGGTGCAGGTCCAGACTGACATGGCGGCATCGGTCGACGAGATGGCGAGCGAGATGCCGTGCTGTCCGTCGAAGGCTCCGGTGCCCGTCGATTGCGACAAGTGTGTTGACATGGCCGCGTGCGCGTCGAAGTGCTTCACTGGCGCGACCGCGAGCGCCGTCCATCCCCTGCTTCGGGTCTCGGACCAAGTTCTGCCCCTGAGCAGCGAGTCCCTGCCCGATGGTCTGGGCCACCCGCCTCCCGAACATCCGCCTCGAACTCTGGTCTGAACGGCGCACGGCGCCGTTTGCGGCCGCGCGGCAGCACCGCGCGGGATCGACGCATGCCGCCTTGCTGCTTGCGGCAGCACCACGATTTCAGAGGATCTCGAAATGAAGAAGCTCACCATCACGCGCGCCCTGTGGGCCGCGCTCGCAGGCATTGCCGCGATCGGTTTCAACGGCACCGCACGGGCCGACATCAAAGACTATGAATTCCGACTGGCCGAGCCGACCGTCGCCGTGGGCAAGGACAAGGTCGTGACGGTCCAACTGGTCAACAGGACCACCGGAAGGCTGGTTCCTGACGCCGTCATCTTTGCAACCCGTCTCGACATGGCTCCGGACGGCATGGCGGAAATGGCGACCAAGGTCGCCCGGGAGCCGGGCGGGGAGCCCGGCAGCTATCGTTTCAAGGCGGCCTTCGGCATGGAAGGAAGATGGCTGCTCTCGCTCGCTGCCAAGGTGCAGGGCGAGACCGGCACCGTCGAAGGCAAGCTCGTCGTCACGGCGCAGAAATGAATCGGTCCATCCTGGCCGGTGCCGCCGTCGCCGCTGTGATAGCGGCGGCGAGCGGCGCATTCATTGCCGTCCGTGGCCATCTGCATTCGCCGAGCGCAACCGGTGCGCTGGTGTCGACGGCGCTCGCGCAGAGCAGCGAAGATCCGATCTACTATCAGGACCCGGATGGAAAACCGATCTATTCGCTGACCCCGAAGACGACAGCAGACGGGCGGAGCTATCGTGCCGTCCCGGCCCGTGCCGATCTCAGCTTCGACGACGAGCCGGCCACCGAACCCGCGGCGTCGTCTGACAAGACCGCGACGGGCGATCGCAAGATCAGATACTACCGCAATCCGATGGGGCTCGCCGACACGTCGCCGGTTCCCAAGAAGGATTCCATGGGAATGGACTACATTCCCGTGTTCGAGGGCGACGATACCGACGATGGCTCGGTCAAGCTCTCGCCAGGCAAGGTCCAGCGCACCGGGGTGAAGTCGCAGCCCGCCGAGCGGCGGACGATCCGGATGACCGTGCGCGCGCCCGGGACGATCCAGCTTGATGAGCGCCGCATCTCGGTCGTCTCGATGCGGGCCGAGAGCTGGGTGCAGAAGGTGGCTGATGTCACCACCGGCACCCGCGTGACCAAGGGCCAGTCACTGATGGAGATCTATAGCCCGGCCGTTGCCTCGGCTGCGGCGGACTATGTCGCGACCATCACCTCGAAGACGACCGGAGGGCAAGGACTTTACGGTCGAGGCTCGAGGCAGCGGCTGATGAACCTTGAGGTCCCCGAGGCGGTCATTGCCGCGATCGAGAAAAACGGCTCGGTTCCGATCGCCATCGATTGGTCGGCCCCGCGTGACGGTGTCGTTCTCGAGCGCAATGCCATCGAGGGAATGCGCGCGCAGCCCGGAGACGTCCTGTTCCGGGTCGCCGACACCTCCGTGGTCTGGGCGATGGTCGACGTCGCGGAGCGCGACCTCGGCGTCATCGCGGTCGGACAGCCGGTCATGTTGAAGGCGCGCAGCTTTTCGAACCGCGAGTTCACCGGCAGGATTGCGGTCGTCTATCCGCAGGTGAACCGCGACACGCGCACCGCGCGCGTCAGGATCGAACTGGCGAATGCGGATTTCGCGCTGCTTCCGGATATGTACGTCGATGCCTCGATTGAAACGGGAGACGCCGAACCGGTTCTTGCCGTGCCCGACAGCGCCGTGCTCGATACCGGCAGCCGGCAGGCCGTGTTGGTCGACAAGGGTGAGGGCCGGTTCGAGCCGCGTGATGTCAGGCTTGGCCGGCGTGGCAACGGCTACGTCGAGATCCGCGACGGCATCGGCAATGGCGACCTCGTCGTGGTCTCGGCCAACTTCCTGATCGACGCGGAAAGTAATCTGAAAGCCGCACTCAAGGGCTTCTCGGACGCGGGAGCAAGGCCATGATCGCCCGCATCATCGCCTGGTCGGCGCGCAACCTGCTGCTGGTGTTCGTCGGGACGGGATTTGCCGCCGCCGCCGGCATCTACGCTCTGGCGCATTTGCCGCTCGATGCGATCCCGGATCTCTCCGATACCCAGGTCATCGTCTATACCGAATATCCGGGACAGGCGCCGCAGGTCATCGAGGACCAGGTCACCTATCCGCTGACGACGGCAATGCTTACGGTGCCGCGCTCCAAGGTCGTGCGCGGCTTCTCGTTCTTCGGCGTCTCGTTCGTCTATGTGATTTTCGAGGACGGTACCGACATCTATTGGGCGCGCTCCCGCGTTCTCGAATTTCTCAACAGTGCGGCGTCGCGGCTCCCGGCGGGTGTGGCGCCGACGATCGGTCCCGACGCCACCGGCGTCGGCTGGGTCTATCAATATGCCGTCATCTCCAGGGAATTGAACCTGGCGGATACCCGCGCGATCCAGGACTGGAACCTGAAATTCGCGCTGGCCAAGGCCGAGGGCGTGGCCGAGATCGCCAGCGTCGGCGGCTTCGTCAAGCAGTACAACGTCATCCTCGATCCGCAGCGGATGCGCGATCTCGGCATCACCATGCAGAAGATGCGTGACGCCATCCGCGCCAGCAATGCCGATGTCGGAGGCCGCACCGTCGAACTCTCCGAATTCGAATACGTCATTCGGGGCAAGGGCTATCTGAAGGGTATCAACGACCTCGGCAACGTCGTCCTGAAGACCAGCAACGGCACGCCCGTCCTGCTTCGCGACGTTGCCCGGGTGGAGATCGGCCCCGATGAGCGACGGGGGATCACCGAACTGAACGGCGAGGGCGAGGTTGCCAGCGGCATCGTGCTGCAGCGTTTCGGCGTCAACGCGCTCGACGTGATCGACAACGTCAAGAAGCGATTCAAGGAGATCGCGAGCAGCATGCCGAAGTCGGTCGAGATCGTGCCGGTCTACGACCGCTCCAACCTCATCAACGCCGCCATCGAGACGCTCAAGCACACACTGGCCGAGGAGAGCATCGTGGTCGCGCTGGTCTGCATCGTCTTCCTCCTGCATGTCCGCAGCGCACTGGTGGCCATCATCATGCTGCCGGTCGGCGTTCTGATGGCGTTCGCGACCATGAAGCTTCTCGGGCTGGGGGCCAACATCATGAGCCTCGGCGGCATCGCCATTGCGATCGGCGCCATGATCGATGCGGCCATCGTCATGATCGAGAACGCCCACAAGCATCTGGAGCGGGCCGCGCCGGGGACATCGCGCGTGGCGGTGTTGATCGAAGCCGCTGCCGAAGTCGGGCCTGCGTTGTTCTTCAGCCTGCTGATCATCACCGTATCGTTCATGCCGATCTTCACGCTGGAGTCCCAGGAAGGACGGCTGTTCAGCCCATTGGCATTCACCAAGACCTTCTCGATGGCGGCCGCGGCGCTGCTGTCGATCACGCTGGTGCCCGCGCTGATGATCGTCTTTGTCCGCGGCCGGATCATTCCGGAGCACCGCAATCCGATCAACCGCGTCCTGATCTGGATCTACAGGCCGGCAATCGAGTTGGTGATGCGCGCCAAACTGCCCGTGATCGCACTTTCCCTGGTTGTGCTCGCAGTAACCGTCTGGCCGGCGCGGCAGCTCGGCACCGAGTTCATGCCGAGCCTGAACGAGGGCACGCTGCTCTATATGCCGACGACACTGCCCGGCATCTCCGTCACCAAGGCCGCCGAACTGATCCAGACGCAGGACCGGATCATCCGCTCGTTTCCGGAAGTTGCCTCGGTGTACGGCAAGGCGGGCCGCGCGGCGACGGCGACCGATCCGGCTCCTTCGGAGATGTTCGAGACCATCGTCAACCTCAAACCGAAGCAGGAGTGGCGTCGCGGGGTGACCGTCGACAGCCTGATCGCTGAAATGGACAAGGCGCTGCAGTTTCCCGGCGTGTCCAACGCCTGGACCATGCCGATCAAGGCCCGCATTGACATGCTGTCGACGGGGATCCGGACCCCGATCGGGGTCAAGGTGATCGGCACCGACCTTGTCGAGATCGACAAGCTCGCCAAGCAGATCGAGCAGGTCCTCAAGGCCGTGCCGGGGACATCGTCGGCCTATGCCGAGCGCGGCATCGGCGGCTACTATCTCGATGTGACGCCGGATCGGGCGGCACTGGCGCGTTACGGGATCATGGTCCAGGACGTCCAGGACGTGATTGCCACCGCGCTGGGCGGGCAAACGGTGACGACGACGGTCGAAGGCCGCCAGCGCTTCAGCGTCAACATGCGCTACCCCCGTGATCTCCGCGACAACCCCCAGGCGATCGCCAACGACATTTTGATTCCGATGCCGGCCGGGGGCGTGGTGCCGCTCGGGGAAGTCGCCAAGGTCGAGCCCGCGCGGGGACCAACGTCGATCCGGACCGAAAACGGACAGTTGGCCACCTACATCTACGTCGATATCCGCGACCGGGATCTCGGCGGTTACGTGGCAGACGCGAAACAGGCCGTGCAGGCCAGCATTCAGTTTCCACCCGGGACCTACGTGATGTGGAGCGGCCAGTACGAATATCTCGAGCGCGCGACGGCGCGCCTGAAGATCGTCGTTCCCGTCACGCTGCTGATCATCTTCCTGCTGCTGTACCTGAACTTCCGCTCGATCGCCGACACGATGATCGTGATGCTCTCGTTGCCATTTGCGCTGGTCGGCGGAATTTGGCTGATGTGGTGGCTGGGCTTCAACATGTCGGTTGCCGTCGTCGTCGGCTTCATCGCTCTCGCCGGCGTCGCCGCCGAAACCGGCGTCGTGATGCTGATCTATCTCAACCATGCCCTGCAGGAGGTTCAGGCCCGACGCGATGCCGAAGGCCGCGATCTCACCCGACCCGACCTCTACGGCGCCATCATGGTGGGTGCGGTCGAGCGTGTGCGGCCGAAGATGATGACGGTGGTTGCCATCATGGCCGGCCTGCTGCCGATCATGTGGAGCACCGGCACCGGCTCGGAAATCATGCAGCGGATCGCGGTGCCGATGATCGGCGGCATGCTGTCGTCGACCCTGCTGACGCTGATCGTCATTCCGGCGATCTATGGACTGGTCAGGGAACGAGGCCTGAAGTTCGGCGGGACCGCAAGCGATGTGTCCGGTGTGATTGCGGAATCGCGCGCGACCCCGGTAAGCCAATGAGGCCTTGCGGCGACCTATTCGGCGGGCAGGAGATGCGCAGTCATACCGACGGCTCGACCAGCGGTGCCGGGTCGCTGCGCGGCATCACTTCTTTAGCCGCAACCGGCGTCTCCTGGTCAACCTCTTCAGGAACAAGCGGCGGCGAGCGCGTCTCAGGAAACACACCGAATTCGCCCGCTACCTCCGGGAGCGGCTTCTGCTTGTCGGCCCAGTGCAGCGCGGTGTAATCGAATCCGTGGACGATGGTGGGTTTGACGATCTCGAAATAGGGCGAGATGTCGAAATCCCGCGGCATGTAGAGCGAGGAATCCCGGATATGCAGGATTTCGCGCTTGGCCCGTCTGGAGCCCGCCTGGGTGATCTTGGGCAGGATCGGATAGCGCACAGCGTCGAAGGCCTGCGCGATCAGCGCCGAGCAGATCATCTTGGTGGGATCGCCCGAGCCGAGCGCGATCATGCGCCGCCGCCAGCGTTGCGGGACCGGCAGCGGGAACAAAAAGCGCATCAGGTCGAGGATGTTCTTGGTGTCGTAGCCGAAGCCGATCCGGTTGATGGCATAGCGGCAGACCGTGTGCCGGTCCTCGTACGACAGGCCGACCGGCCGGCACATCCGCGTATGGTAGGAGAAATATCTCGACAGCGGCGCCGAGGTCACGCCCTCGCCGACATTGGCCTCGATCAGTACGTGCTGCTCGCCGTCCGGCTCTGCGGCGCCGTCGATCGGGCCGACGTACAGGGCGGCGTGCGACCAGGTGGATTGGGTCAGGTATTTGATGATGCCGGAAATGCGGTTGTTGCCTTCGACCAGCAACACGTCGCCGGGCTGGATGTCGTTGCGCAGATAGTCAGGATCGCTCGGCGTGAATGGTTCATAGCCCGGCAATTCCTTCTGGAGATAGCCGGCAATCAGCTTGCCGATTTGATCGAGCACGATACCCATGACGGGACCCCCCCAGTGGTCCGATTCCAGCATTCGCATCCTGCAGCGTTGGGGAGGTCGCGAACCCCGCGGTTAGCCAGGGTCGCGAATGTCATTCCACTCCGCTGTGACGCTTCTTTTGGCCGCGCTGTTACCATTCTTTATCATTGTCGAAAGCGGTTGCAATTTGGTTCATCGGCTGGACGGCCCACCCACCATTGATTCACCATGACGGTTGCCGCGCCGCAAGAGATGCGGCAAGCTTCGTCGCCGTCGCCGAATCCAGGCTCCAATTCGCGCTTTTTGTTGGCCTTTTCAAATTTTCTGGAAACCATGACATGAAGATGACGCGACGCGGCTTTCTCTCGGCGTCCGCGGCATTGGCGGCGACCCCCGTCATGGGGCGCGGCGCCTCGAGTGCGCCGGTGCCGCGAGAGGCCGATATCGTCGTGATCGGGGCCGGCGCGGCCGGAATTGCGGCGGCGCGGCGGATCATGGCGGCCAACCGCAAGGTGATCGTGGTCGAATCCGCAAGCCAGGTCGGCGGTCGCTGTCTGACCGACCTTGCCAGCTTCGATGTACCGTTCGAACGCGGCGCACGCTGGATTCACAACCCCGATACCAACCCGATGATCAAGCTCGCGCGCAATGCCGGGCTCGACATCGCGGTGGCGCCGGTCGGCCAGAAGATCCGGGTCGGACGGCGCAATGCACGCGCGGGCGAGACCGAGCAGTTTCTGGCGGCGCTGGTGCGGGCCAATCGCACCATCGACGAGGCATCGCGCGGCGCGGTGGACCTGCCTTGCGCGTCGGTGCTGCCCAAGGATCTCGGTGATTGGGCCGGCACCGCGGAATTCACGCTCGGCGCCAGCGCCACCGGCAAAGACCTGAAGGACATTTCGGTCATCGACCGGGCGCGCGGCCAGGATCGCAGCGCCATCCTCACCTGCCGCCAGGGTCTGGGCACCATGATGGCAAAGCTTGCGGATCAAGTGCCGCTCGCGCTGTCGACGCCGGCAACCCGCGTGACCTGGAGCAATCGCGAGGTGACGGTGGAGACGCAAGCGGGCAGGATCGCGGCGCGCGCCGCCATCGTCACCGTCTCCAGCAATGTGCTGACCTCAGGCGCAATCAGGTTTTCGCCCGACATTCCCAAACGCCAGCTCGATGCCGCGGCCAGGCTGAGCCTTGGCAGCTACGATCACATTGCCTTGCAATTGCCGGGCAATCCGCTGGGGCTTGCCCGCGATGACGTCGTCATCGAGCAGAGCAACTCGACGCGCACGGCGCTGTTGTTGGCCAATATCGGCGGATCGTCGCTGTGCTCGATCGACGTCGCCGGCTCCTTCGGCCGTGACCTGTCGGCTCAGGGCGAAGCGGCCATGGTGGCCTTCGCGGTGGAATGGCTCACCAAGCTGTTCGGCGCGGAGGCGATGGCCGGCGTGAAAAAGTCCGGCGCGACCCGCTGGAATGCGTCGCCCTACGTGCTCGGCGCAATGTCGGCGGCTTCACCGGGGGCACAGCCCTCGCGCAAGGTTTTGAGCGAGCCGATCGGCGCGGTCTTCCTCGCTGGCGAAGCCACCCATGAGACGTTGTGGGGAACGGTCGACGGCGCCTGGGAGAGCGGCGAACGCGCGGCCGAGGCCGCGCTACGACGGATCGGCGCGCTCAAGGATACCGAACCGGAGGCCGCGCCCGCGCGCCGGACGCGCCCGCGACGCCGTTCCGACGGGTGAGCTGCGACGTTGTTCTGATTGGGGATTTGTGCCCCCTTGACGAAAATATCGCGATCTGCGATATTTTCGAATGAACTGCCACAGGCGCTCGCCAATGGGCCAAGCTTTCGTCCGACGTGCGCCGCCGGATCGATGGGCGGTTAACGGAGTTTGCCGATTCCGGGCATGGCGATGTGAAGCGCCTCAAGGGACGCGACGGGAATCGGCTTCGAGTTGGTGATTGGCGTGTGATTTTCTACGAAGATCAGGAAACGATCGTCGTTGCGGCGGTAGGACACCGGCGAGATATTTACGACTGAGAGGACTTCATGAGTGTTCGATTTCAGAAGACGCCAAAGGGTGAAGTCGCAATCCTTCCAAGGAAGGATTACGAGCTTCTGGTGGCCAAGGCCTCTGAGGCCGATGAAGATGCGGGCACTGCACGGATCGTCGCGCGGGCGCGAGAGGAAATTGCTGGCGGGGCTCCGGTGCTACCGAAAGATATTGTCGATCGCATAGCCAACGGAGAGAACCACGTGCGGGTTCTGCGCGAGTGGCGCGACGTCACGCAGATGTATCTCTCTTTCAAGACAAATCTAAGCCAAGGCTATATTTCGGATATCGAAAATGGCCGACGTACGGGGACGGCGGCGGCCCTTCGACTCATTGCGAACGTGTTGAACGTACCCCTCGATCTGCTTGTTGAAGAAAGCTGATCAGGAGTGCGACAGCGCGCTTGAGGCCAAAATCATCGGCGCAGGATGCCATCCAGCGCGGGCAGGCCAAACACCACCGCGGCGGCGATCAGGGCATAGCAGACCGCGCGGAAAACCTGCTCGCTGGCGCGCCCGAACAACAATGTGCCGAGCCTGACTCCGATCGCATAGACCGGGCCGACGATCAGCCCAAACAGGATCACCTCAGGCGTGATCAGCCCGGTCAAGGCATAGCTCACGACGGAAAAGACATCCGAGAACACGAAGAACAGCATGATGTTGGCGCGCGCTACATTGGAAGCAAGCGGCCGGCCGAGCCAATAGGCGACGATCGGCGGACCGCCGGTTTGCGCGAGCCCGCTGCAAAAGCCGGACAGGCCCCCGACCCCGATCGTAACCGCCGCATGGTCCTTGCCGCGGTAGCGCCAGCCCGACAACAGCAGCAACAATAGCGCGCCAACAAATCCGGAAATAATCCAGCGCGTGGTCACAGGATCGAGCCGGCTGAGAAAATAAGTTCCGATAGGGACGCCAACCAATGCACCGGCGACCATGACCGCGGTGGCCTTGCGGTCGGCCCGACGCCACGCGTCCGGAATCAGCGGCATCATGGCGACGAAATCGATGACGAGCAGCAAAGAGGCCACGAGCCGCGGTGCGGCGAGGCTGCTCGCGAGCGGCATGAAGATCAGCGCCGCGCCGAAGCCGGAAAAGCCGCGCGCCGTTCCCGCGACCAAGGCGACCGCGCAGATCGCGACCGCCGTGGTGGTGGTGATATCGGCCGGGATGAAGCTGGGAAGGTTCATGTCGATGCTTGCAGCCCGATGCGAGCGCAAAACCGCGCCACACTTTTCGGCATCATGCGCGCAGCGTCCCGCCGGTCTTCTTCGTGACCTCGGCCACGATCTTCGCCCCGACCGCGTCGATCTCCTCGTCGGTCATGGTCTTGTCGCGCGGCTGAATCGTCACCGCGATGGCGATCGACTTCTTGCTCTCGTCGATGCCTTTGCCCTCGTAGACGTCGAACACCGCGACCTCGGTGATCAGCTTCTTGTCGACGCCTTGCGCGGCGCGGACGATGTCGCCGGCCTTCACGGTGCGATCGACGATGAAGGCGAAATCGCGCGACACCGGCTGGAACGCCGACAGGTCGAGCGCGGGCTTGGCGCGGGTGGGCCGCTGCTTGGCCGGGGGGATGCGATCGAGGATCACCTCGAACGCCAGCAGCGGTCCGTCGGCGCCCAACGCTTCGAGCGTGCGCGGATGCACCTCGCCGAACCAGCCCAATACGTTCTGCGGCCCCATCTGGATGGTGCCGGAGCGGCCCGGATGCAGCCATGTCGGTCCGCCGGCCACGATCTGCAGGGCCTGCATCGGCGCCCCCGCGGCCGCCAGCACGGCCAGCGCATCAGCCTTGGCGTCGAAGGCATCCGCTTGCGCTGAGCCGGACCAATGCCGGCCGATGCCTTGCACGGATGCGACACCGCGGCGGACGCCCGCGGCCGCGGCCAGTTGATCTCCAGGCTTGTCGCCCTTGAAGATCTGGCCGACCTCGAACAGCGCCACATCCTTGAAGCCGCGATCGCCATTGGCCTGGACGGCCGCGATGAGGCCCGGGAGCAGGCTCGGGCGCATGTCGGAGAGATCGGACGCAATCGGGTTGGCAAGCGCGAGCTCGTGGCTCCCGCCGCCGAACAGTTCAGCCGCGGGTTTGGCAATGAACGACCAGGTCACGGCCTCGACCATGCCGCGCGCGGCGAGCGCGCGCTTGGTGCGGCGGGTGCGGAGCTGGATCGGCGTCAGCACCGGCTTGCGCGGCTCCTCGCCGCGATCGAACGCCGTCATCGGCACCTTGTCGACGCCGACGATGCGCACGATCTCCTCGACGATATCGGCCTTGCCGTGCACGTCGGAACGCCAGGAGGGGATCGCGACCTTCACCACCGGGCCGGGCCCTGCCATCATGAAGCCGAGATGCGAGAGGATGCGTCGCATCTCGACCAGCGGCACGTCGATCCCCGCGAGGCGCTTGACCTCGGTGAGCGGAAAATCGATGACGCGATCATCGCCGAAGGCATTGCCGACGACGACGTTCGCCGAGGGCGTGCCGCCGCAGATCTCCATGACCAGGCGCGTCGCCATCTCGAGTCCCGGCACCATGAACGACGGGTCGACGCCGCGCTCGAAGCGGTAGCGCGCATCCGAATTGATCCCGAGCTTACGGCCGGTCTGCGCGATGTTGATCTCGTTCCACAGCGCGGATTCGATCAATACGTCGGTGGTCGTCTCCGAGCAGCCGGAGGCTTCGCCGCCCATGATGCCGGCGAGCGATTCGACGCCATGATCGTCGGCGATGACGCAATTGCCGCTGTCGAGCGCGTAGGTGCGGCCGTCGAGCGCGAGCAGGGTCTCGCCGTCGCGGGCGCGGCGAACGACCAGATGGCCTGTCACCTTCGCCGCGTCGAACACATGCAGCGGCCGGGCGCGGTCGTAGGTCATGAAGTTGGTGATGTCGACCAGTGCATTGATCGGCCGCAGGCCGATCGAGGTCAGGCGCTGCTGCAGCCACGCCGGCGACGGACCGTTCTTGACGCCGCGCACCAGCCGCAGCGCGAATCCCGGACAGAGTTTTGCGTCGTCGACCGTCACGTTCACCGGGCAGGGAAACTCGCCCTTGATCGGCTTGATCCCGGTATCCCTGAGCTTGCCCATGTCGGCCGCCGAGAGATCGCGGGCGATGCCGTACACGCCGGTGCAGTCCTGCCGGTTCGGCGTCAAGTTGATCTCGAACACGGGATCGCCGAGCCCGGCCCATTGCGCGTAGGGAGCCCCGATCGGCGCATCGGCCGGCAATTCCATGATGCCGTCGTGATCGTCGGAGATCTGCAGCTCGGCCGCCGAGCACAGCATGCCGCGGCTCTCGACGCCGCGGATGGTGCCGACGCCAAGCGTGATGTTCTTGCCGGGAATGAAGGTGCCGGGCGGCGAGAACACGCTGACGAGACCCGCGCGCGCATTCGGCGCGCCGCAGACGACCTGCACGGGTGCTGCCCCATTGCCGGGATCGACCATGCAGACGCGCAGGCGGTCCGCGTTCGGATGCTGCTCGGCGGAGATCACGCGGGCGATCGAGAACGGCGCCAAAGCCTTGGCCTTGTCCTCGAGATGCTCGACCTCAAGCCCGATCATGGTGAGCCTGTCGGCGAGTTTTTCGACCGGCTCGTCGGTGTCGAGATGATCCTTGAGCCAGGAGAGGGTGAATTTCATGGCTTGTTGCTTTCACACTTTGCCGCGTCGGCAGTCGGCCCCCTCTCCCGCTTGCGGGGGAGGGTTGGGGTGGGGGTGCCTGCCGCAAGGACGATGTCGACGAGACTCACGTACTCAGCCCTCCCGCCAGCGTGGGAATATCGAGCGGCTTGAAGCCGTAATGGCTGAGCCAGCGCACGTCGTTCGCGAACAGCTCCCGCAGGTCCGACATGCCGTATTTCAGCATCGCGATGCGGTCGATGCCCATGCCCCAGGCAAAGCCCTGATATTCATCGGGGTCGATGCCGCAGGCGCGCAGCACGTTCGGATGCACCATGCCGCAGCCGAGAATCTCCAACCAGTCCTCGCCCTCGCCGAAGCGGATCTCGCCCTTGTCGCGGCGGCACTGGATGTCGACTTCCAGCGACGGCTCGGTGAAGGGAAAGAACGACGGCCGGAACCGCATGTTGATGCGGTCGACCTCGAAGAAGGCCTTGCAGAACTCGTGCAGGATCCATTTGAGGTGGCCGAGATGCGAGCTCTTGTCGATGACGAGGCCCTCGACCTGATGAAATTGCGGCGTATGGGTCGCATCCGAATCGATGCGGTAGGTCCGCCCGGGACACACCACGCGGATCGGAGGCTTCTGGCCCAGCATCGTGCGCACCTGCACCGGCGAGGTGTGGGTGCGCAACAGCATGCGCGAGCCATCCTCCTTCGGATGAAAGAAGAAGGTGTCGTGCATCTCCCGCGCCGGATGGCCGATCGGGAAGTTGAGCTTGGTGAAATTGTAGTCGTCGGTCTCGATATCGGGACCTTCGGCGATCGCAAAACCCATGTCGGCGAAGATGGTGTTGACCTCTTCGAACACCTGGCTCAGCGGGTGGATGCGGCCGGCTTCCGCGGGCGCCTCGCGCAGCGGCAGCGTGACGTCGATGGTCTCCGACGTCAGCCGCGCGTCCAGGCTTGCGGATTTCAGCACCTCGCGCCGGGCGGTCAATGCCTGGGTGATATTGTCCTTGGCGAGGTTGATGGCTGCGCCTCGCGTCTTGCGTTCGTCGGGCGCCATCTTGCCGAGGGTGGCGAGCAAGGCCGAGATCGAGCCCTTCTTGCCGAGGGCCGCGACGCGAACGGCCTCGAGCGCAGGTTCATCGCCCGCGCCGGCGATCTGCTCCAGGATGGATGTTTCGAGGGCTGCGAGGTCAGACACGGTTTTGATCCCTTCTCTGCAAAGGCCGCCGGTTGTGGCGGCCGCAGAAGGCTGCGTATGAGCGGGAGATGCAGGCCTGCGACCGCAAGTGCCGGAACCGGTCCGGCAGCATGTCTCTCTCGTTCACGCCGAAATCGCCCAACGCTATCAGCGTCAGGCGCTCAAAGCGCAGGCACGTCGCGTTGGGACGCGAGGCTCAGGCCGCCAGCGCGGCCTTGGCCTTCTCGGCGATCGCCTCGAACGCCGCCGGCTCGTGGATCGCGAGATCCGACAGCACCTTGCGATCGACCGTGATGCCCGACTTGGACAGGCCGTCGATAAATCGGCTGTAGGTCAGGCCGAACGGACGGACCGCGGCATTGAGGCGCTGGATCCAGAGCGCGCGGAAGGTGCGCTTCTTGCGCTTGCGGTCGCGGAAGGCATATTGCCCGGCCTTGTCGACCGCGGCCTTGGCGGCGCGGATGGTGTTCTTGCGGCGGCCGTAGAAGCCCTTGGCGGCCTTGTAGACTTTCTTGTGCTTGGCGTGAGAGGTCACACCGCGTTTGACGCGTGACATGACGGAAATCCTTGATCAGAGGTGATCGGCCAGCGCAGGGCGCAGGCCTGTTTGGAACGAAAAGCGGTTGGGTTCAGGCGTTCGGCAGGAAATACTTCTTGATGTTGTCGCCGTCGGTCTTGAACAGCACGCGCGTACCGCGCAGTTGTCGGATCTGCTTTTTCGTCCGTTTGATCATGCCGTGGCGCTTGCCGCGTTGGGCGTGCAGCACTTTGCCTGTGGCAGTCACCTTGAAGCGCTTTTTGGCGCCGGATTTGGTCTTCAGCTTGGGCATTTGGCTCTCCTTATGGCCATAACAGGAAACCGCCCGTGAGGGCGGCTGGCCGTCAAAATGCTCGTTAGAGCGTTGAAAATGCTCGGGTTATTCTCGAAAGAAATGTTCCCAAGCGGACATCGCCACGGCAGCCCTTGATCAGCCGGGCGACGAAGGCTGCGCTTATGGCAGAGCCAAGGCGAATTGGCAATGATGAACCGCGGAATTCGGTTCCCCGACCCTATTGTCGATCACCCCTGGATCACCAGTTGTCCGTCACCCCTGAATGTCCAGGACAGGAAGTAAACAGGAAGCAAGATGACCGGACCGTCGCGACCGCGCACCGCTTTTTCCGTTCGCTGGCTGTTTGCCGCAACCGCCATCATCCTGGCGGTGGCGCCCGGCGTTGCCGATGCCAAGACTGCCGCTGGCTATGATGGTGCCTGGAACGTCCTGATCATCACCGAGGTCGGCTCCTGCGACCAGGCCTACAGCTTTCCGGTCCGGATCGTCGGCCATCGCGTGGTGTCCAGCGGCGGCTCGGCCAGCGTCACTGGCAGCGTCAGGCCGGGCGGCAGCGTGGCGGTGAGGGTGTCCTCGGGCGGCTCCTATGCCAACGGCGCCGGTCGGCTGGGGGCAGGCTCCGGCGCCGGCCGCTGGAGCGGCAGGGGATCGGCCGGCGTCTGCAGCGGCCGCTGGCAGGCGACGCGGAGCTAGGATGGATGACTCTTGCTTGAATCGGTAATCGGTCTGTCGGCTGGCTCGGTCCACCTCGCCCCGCTTGCGGGGAGAGGTCGGATCGCATCGGAAGATGCGATCCGGGTGAGGGGGAGTCCCCGCGAGCTCGGTATGCGGAGAGTCCCCCTCACCCCAACCCTCTCCCCGCAAGCGGGGCGGGAGTACACCTGCTGTGCTGCGCCAGATCGCACGTTCGGACATCGTTGCAAAAAACGAAAACGGCCCGCGGATGATCCAACGGGCCGTCCCACACTCAAAACGGCAACTCAGCGCGGCGCCAGCACCATGACCACCTGGCGGCCTTCGAAGCGTGCATCCTGTTCGACCTTGGCGAGGGTCGCGACGTCGCTCTTGATCTTGTCCAGGAGCTTGGTGCCGATCTCCTGGTGCGCCATCTCGCGGCCGCGATAGCGCAGGGTAATCTTCACTTTGTCGCCTTCCTCGAAGAAGCGCTGCATCGCGCGCATCTTGACCTCGTAGTCGTGCTCGTCGATCATCGGCCGGAGCTTGATCTCCTTGATCTCGACCACTTTTTGTTTCTTGCGGGCTTCCGCCGCTTTCTTCTGTGCCGAATACTTGAACTTCCCGTAGTCCATGATCTTGCAAACGGGAGGTACGTTGTTCGGCGAAATCTCCACAAGGTCCATGCCGGCCTCGATGGCCAGCTTGATCGCTACCACGGTCTCGACGGTGCCGTGGTTCGTGCCAAGTTGATCGATCAGCTGGATCTGCGCGTTGCGGATTTCGTCATTGGTGCGCGGCCCGTCTTTGGCGGCAGCGGGCGGGGCTCTATTGGGACGGCGAATGGGTGGTTCTCCAAGGTTGTGAACGAAGGCCAATATTTTGAATGAATAAGGCCCGCTGGGCAAGCAAACTCGCACATCGATGTGCGAAAAGTCTCAAATGCGACGCTTTTTGATCTTGCCGGCCGACATAGACACCGATCCGGTGTTTCGCAAGCGCGGAGCCGCCAGTTGCGAACGAATCCCCGTTCGTCGGAAACACCAAGCCAGAGTAAATGTTCCATGAATCATTCCGCGGGGTCCCACGAAGAGCCGGCCTTCATCGAGGTCGGCCATGATCAATCGGCACGCAGGATCGCCGTTCGTGCCCGCGAAGGCACAGCACCGGGCCTGTTTTGGCTCGGCGGGTTCAATTCCGACATGAAAGGGACCAAAGCGCTCGCGCTCGATGCCTGGGCCACTGAGAGGGGGCGCGCCTGCGTGCGGTTCGACTATTCCGGCCATGGCGAATCCGGCGGGCGATTCGCCGATGGCACCATCGGCCGCTGGCTGGAAGAGAGCGTCGCGGTGTTCGACCGGTTCTGCAGAGGGCCGCAGGTCGTGATCGGATCATCCATGGGCGGCTGGATGGCGCTGCTGCTGGCGCGTGAGATCGGCAAGAGGATCGAAAAGGGAAGCGACAACGGAATCGACAGCGCCGCGAAAAACGCCTCGCTGGCCGGATTGGTGCTGATCGCGCCCGCGCCCGATTTCACCGAGGAACTGATGTGGAAGGGCTTTTCGCCCGAAATCCGCCAGGAGATCGAGCAGACGGGCGTCTGGCTCCGGCCGTCGGAATATGGCGAGCCCTATCCGATCACCCGGGCGCTGATCGAGGAGGGGCGCAACCATCTCCTGCTCGGCGGCAGTATCGCGGTGGGTTGCCCGGTCCGCATCCTGCAGGGCGCGCAGGATCCGGACGTGCCCTGGCGGCACGCCTTCACCCTGGCGCAGCGCCTGCCGGCCGAGGACGTGGTGCTGACCATGATCCAGGATGGCGACCACCGCCTGTCGCGGCCGCAGGACATCGCCCGGATGCTTGCCGCGGTGGCGGAGATCGGATGAGCTGCGTTCAGGCAACAGCAATGTCGAAGGAGGGCGACCACGAGGGTCGCCCCTACGCAATAGGCATTGTTGCGGGATCGACATGGCGTAGGGGCGCCCCTTGTGGGCGCCCTGCAGGCCGCGAAAGCGGACGAATCCGAATTCAGGCGCGAAACCACTCCGCGCGCACGGACTCGTCCGCCTCAACGGCAAGCCGCTTCACCGCCAGCGCCTCGAACGCCCGTCGGTCGAGCAATTGCGCCAGCGCCCACACCGCCGCGCCGCGCACCAGCGGGCTTTGATCGCCGAGCAGCCGCTCGGCCGCCGGCGCGAGGCCGGCATCACCGGAATTGCCGATCGCGATCAGCACGTTGCGAATGAAGCGGTCGCGGCCGATGCGCTTGACCGGCGATTTCGCGAACAGTGCACGAAAGCCCGCATCGTCGAGCTGGACGAGATCGGCAAGCTCCGGCGCGCGCAAGCTGTCGCGCGCGGCGAGCCGCGTGTCGCGGCCGGCTTGCGCATACTTGTTCCAGGGACAGACCGCGAGGCAATCGTCGCAGCCATAGATGCGGTTGCCGATGGCTTTGCGAAATTCGACCGGGATCGGTCCCTTGTTCTCGATGGTGAGATAGGAAATGCAGCGGCGCGCATCGAGCTTGTAGGGCGCAGGAAAAGCCGCCGTCGGACAGATGTCGAGGCAGGCCCGGCAGGAGCCGCAATGATCTGACTCGGTGACATCGCACGGCAGTTCGAGCGTGGTGAAGATCGCGCCCAGAAACAGCCACGAGCCGAACTCGCGCGACACCAGATTGGTGTGCTTGCCCTGCCAGCCCACGCCCGCGGCCTGCGCCAGCGGCTTTTCCATCACGGCGGCGGTGTCGACGAAGACCTTCACCTCGCACGGCGCCGCTGCGACCAGCCACCGCGCCAGCGCCTTCAGATTCTTCTTGATGACGTCGTGATAGTCGTCGCCCCTGGCATAGACGGAGATCGCGCCCCTGCTGCGTTGCTTCAGAATCCCGAGCGGATCGTCCTCGGGTCCGTAGTTGACGCCCAGCATGATCACCGAGCGGACATCGGGCCAAAGCCCGCGCGGATCAATGCGCCGTTCGGGCCTGGCGGCGAGCCAGTCCATGTCGCCATGGCCGCCGTCCCGGATGAAGTCGAGAAAATACCGCGCCGCGCCCGCGATCGTGTCAGGGGAGGTCACGCCGATGCAGTCGAAGCCTGCCGCACGCGCCTGGTCGGCGAGCGCCACTTTCAACGCCTCGGCGGAACGAGTGTCAGCTTGATTCAGAAATCCAGATCCACGTAGGTTCGCGACGCCGGCACCCCCGCCAGCCATTCGCTGAGCAGCGGACGGAACGACGGGCGGGACTTCACCCGCGCGTACCACGCCTTTGCCGCGTCGTCCTCGATCCATGGCACGTCGCCCAGATAGTCGATCGCCGAAAGATGCGCCGCGGCGGCGAGATCCGCATAAGTGAGCCGGTCGCCGGCGAGGAAATTCCGGCGCTGCGCCAGCCAGCCGATATAGGCCAGATGATAGCGCACATTGGTCTTCGCTGCGCGGATGACCTCCGCGGCCGGCGCTCCGCCGCCATCCTCTTCGCTCATGAAGCGCTTGTAGATCCGCTCCGTCACCAGCGGATTGGAGGCCTCTTCGAAAAACTTCTCGTTGAACCAGGCCATCAACCGGCGCACCTCGATGCGCTCGTCCACAGCCGTCGGCAGCAGCCGGCGGTCGTCCATCTCGTCGCCCAGGGTCTCATCGATATATTCGGCGATGATGGCGGCGCCGGGAACGGGCGGGTGTCCCTCCGCGAACAGCACCGGTGTAGTGCCGGCAGGATTGAGCGCCAGGAAGCCCTCACGCCGTTCCCAGGCCCGTTCCTCGACGAGCCGCAGATCGAGCCCGTACTCGCCGAGCACGAGCCGGACAAAGCGCGAATGCGGACAGAACGGATGGTGGAACAGCGTGTACATGCAGCCTTGAACGATGAGCCTTGAACGATAAGCCGTTGAACATGGGTCGAGCGGCGCCGCAAGCCAGGGCAAACGGCGGGATTCGGGACACTAGCCAAGCTTGCGCCCGAGGCAACCGGTGTTTTACGCTTTTTGCGATTGCGGCGTGGATGCGAATAGGCGAGAAGAGCGCGGTTTTTCGGCCGAAATCGGTCAACGGAGCCCGCCATCATGATGTCAGATACGTTGCGAGCGGTGATTCTCGGCATCGTCGAGGGTGTCACGGAATTCCTCCCCGTGTCGTCGACGGGGCATCTTCTGCTCGCGGAGCGCTTTTTCGATCTCGGCGAAGGCGATTTCTGGAAGAGCTACGCGGTTCTGATCCAGCTTGGTGCGATTCTGGCGATCGTCGCGCTTTATTTTGTCAAATTGTGGCGCGTCGCACTCGGCATGTTTTCAAACGCCGACGATCGGCGCTTCGTCATCGGTGTCCTGGTGGCGTTCCTGCCCGCCGTCGTCATCGGCCTGATCGCCGGTAAATACATCAAGGAAATCCTGTTCAATCCCTGGATCGTCTGCTTTTCGCTGATCGTCGGCGGTGCCATCCTGCTCTGGGTCGATCAGCTCGATCTCAAGCCGCACGAGCACGACGCCACACGGTTTCCGCTGCTGACTTACTTCTGGATCGGATTGGCGCAATGCCTGGCGATGATCCCGGGCGTGTCACGCTCGGGTGCCAGCATCGTCGCTGCCATGTTTCTCGGTGCCGACAAGCGCGCGGCGGCGGAGTTTTCCTTCTTTCTCGCCATCCCGACCATGGTCGGCGCGTTCGCCTATGACTTCTACAAGAACCGCGGCGAGATGACGGCCGATCACCTCGGCATCATCGCGATCGGATTCGTGGTGTCCTTCGTCACCGCGATCATCGTAGTCAAGACGTTCCTCGAATACGTCACCCGCCACGGCTTCACCCTGTTCGCGTGGTGGCGCGTCATCGTCGGCACGCTCGGCCTGGTGGCGCTGGCGCTGGGGCGGTAACTCTCCGTCATCCCGGCGAACGCCGGGATCCATAACCACCGACGCTCGTTGCTGCACCAGGCCGTTGCAACAGCCGTCGCACAACGTGTGCCGGAGGCTATGGGTCTCGGCCTGCGCTAGATGTGAGCAGATAAGTTTCTTGAATCGGCCTGTCGGCCGGCTCGGTGCACCTCGCCCCGCCTAGGCGAAGCTTTGCTTCGCCTAGGCGGGGAGAGGTCGAAATTCGCGAAAGCGAATTTCGGGTGAGGGGGACTCACCGCGCAGTCGGTGTTTGGGGAAGCAGCCCCTCACCCCAACCCTCTCCCCGTGAAGATGTTCAGAACGGGGCGAGGGGGCGCACCAGCCGTGCTGCGAAAGATCAACCTGCCTCATCATGCTCCAGCAGCGCTCGGTTGCCGGGACGACAAACTTACGCGCTCTTCCGCTGGAATTGCCCGGCGGCACGGAAACGCCAGAGATATTGCGGCGCGACCGCTTCCAGCGAATCCGGCGCGATACCGAGGCCCTGCAGGGTCAGGCCGGCAGCCTTGGCCGCCTCGCTCACCACATTGTCGCTCCGCAACAGCTCGACCTGGTCCGGCGTCAGCTTCAGCGCGCCGGGTGCGAACTGCAGGAGCATCGCCTGGAATTTGGCGAGGCCGAACGGCAGCGGCAGCAGCATGCGCTTGCGCTCGGCGATCGACAGGATGATCTCCATGATCTCGCGCATGGTCAGCACTTCCGGCCCGCCTAGCTCGTAGGTTGCGCCCGCCGTGGTCTTGCCGTCGACCGCATTGGCCACCGCCTGCGCGACGTCGCCGACATAGACCGGCTGCAGCCTGGTCGTGCCGCCTCCGATCAAGGGCAGGAAAGGCGAGATCCGGGCCAGCCCGGCGAATCGGTTGGTGAACTGATCCTCGGGGCCGAACAGCAGAGAGGGCCGGAGGATGGCGGCTCCCGGCACGGCCGCGAGCACGGCCTGTTCGCCGGCGGCCTTGGCGCGGGCATAGTGGGATGCCGACCCCGCATCGGCGCCGATCGCCGAGACGTGAACCATCCGCGCGGCGACAGCGGCAGCCGCCTGGGCGACCGCCTCGGCGCCCCTGGCCTGCACGGCGTCGAAGGTCTGCTCGCCGCTCTCGGTCAGGATTCCGACGAGATTGATTGCGGCGTCCGAATCACGCATCGCCGCGGCGACCGAGGCGGGATAGCGCAGGTTGGCCTGAACCGCGTGGATCTGCCCGACCCGGCCGAGCGGCTGCAGGTGGCCGGCCAGTTCCGGCCGGCGCACCGCGACCCGGATCCGATAGTCGCGCTTGGCCAGCGCCCGGACCACGCTTCTCCCCAGAAAACCCGATCCGCCGAAAACCGTGACGAGGGTGTCCTGATTCGCTGCCATGGGCGTCAATTCCTGCCGGTCGAAGGGAAGATGGCCTTAAATTGCGGGATTCGCGGATCGCGCGGACGCTCTATAGCTTATCAGCCTTGGCGGAGCAAAGCCGGGCGGTCGCATCAGCCATCCCGAAGGACCTTCGTCGAAATCGATTTGCGAGTTTGACAAGCGCGCGACCGGTCCTTAGTAACCGCCCCGGGCCCAGGTGGCGGAATTGGTAGACGCGCTGGCTTCAGGTGCCAGTGGCTTAACGGCCGTGAAGGTTCGAGTCCTTTCCTGGGCACCATTTTTGCCCAAGCCCATGATTTCGCCGAGCGGCGGGAGCTTGAAGTCGCTGGCCGGTCCACGACCCCGGGCCACGGCGCATGAACGATCGAACGACTTACATCTATCCCGGGTCCAACCTTCGGCGGCTGTTCGTCATCGGCTGCCAGAGTCCTCTTGGCGGGATTTCGGCTGAGCCGGCAACGACGACCGCTTCGGCAAAGCACCTTGACCTTCCCCGCGTCCTTCAATCCAATCGCCGCCCAAAGGTGGGACCATGGCTAACGACGCTGACGTGATCATTGTGGGCGGCGGGCTTGCGGGCCTTGTTGCGGCGGCCGAACTCATCGAGGCGCGGCGGAAAGTCATCATCGTCGATCAGGAGCCGGAGCAGTCGCTCGGCGGCCAGGCGTTCTGGTCGTTTGGCGGGATCTTCCTGGTCGACTCGCCGGAACAGCGACGCATGCGCATCCGCGATTCCCATGACCTCGCGCTGGAAGACTGGATGGGCACGGCGGCATTCGATCGCGACGAGGATCACTGGCCGCGCCAATGGGCCGAAGCCTATGTGGCTTTCGCCGCCGGCGAGAAGGGTCCATGGCTGCGCCAGCGCGGCGTCAAGTTCTTCCCCGTGGTCGGCTGGGCCGAACGCGGCGGCGGCAATGCGATCGGGCACGGCAATTCGGTGCCGCGCTTTCACGTCACCTGGGGCACGGGGCCCGGCATCATCGAGCCGTTTGTCGCGCGCGTCCGCGAAGGTGCGCGGCAGGGCCTTGTGACTTTCAAATTCCGTCATCGCGTCAATGAACTCATCACCACGGGTGGCGCGGTCGAGGGCGTGCGCGGGGACGTGCTTGCGCCCAGCAACGTCGAGCGCGGTTTCAAGAGCTCGCGCGATGTGGCGAGCGCCTTCGAGCTGCGGGCCCCGGTGACGATCGTCGCTTCGGGAGGCATCGGAGCCAACCACGCGCTGGTGCGCAAGAACTGGCCGCAGCGGCTGGGCACGGCGCCTGCGCGGATGATCACGGGCGTCCCGGATTACGTCGACGGCCGCATGCTGGCGATCACCGAAGCGGCCGGCGGCGCCATCATCAATCGCGACCGCATGTGGCACTACGTCGAAGGCATCAAGAACTGGAATCCGATCTGGACCAACCACGCCATTCGGATCCTGCCCGGGCCATCGTCGCTCTGGCTCGATGCGCGCGGGAAGCGCCTGCCCGTGCCCTGCTATCCGGGCTTCGACACGCTCTCCACGCTGCGCCACATCACGAGCACGGGCTTCGACTATTCGTGGTTCATTCTCAACGAGCGGATCATCGGCAAGGAATTTGCGCTGTCGGGTTCGGAGCAAAATCCCGACCTGACCAACAAGAGCTGGCGGCAGGTCGTCGACCGCGCCCGTAAAGGTGTGCCGGGCCCGGTCAGGGCCTTCATGGAGAAGGGCGAGGATTTCATCGTCGAGCGCGAGCTGCCGGCGCTCGTTGCCCGCATGAACAAGCTGACGGGCGATGACCTTCTCACCCTCGAAGCTGTCGAACACGAGATCCGCGCACGCGATCGGCAGGTCGAGAACCCCTTCTCGAAGGACCTGCAGATCACAGCCATCCGTGGCGCACGCGCCTATCTGGGCGACCGGCTCATCCGCACCGCGAAGCCGCACCGGATCCTCGACCCCGAGGCGGGGCCGCTGATTGCGGTGCGTCTCAACATTCTCACACGCAAGACCTTGGGCGGCCTGCAGACCGACCTCGAGAGCCGCGTGCTCAGCGAGAACGGCGCACCTGTAGCTGGCCTCTATGCGGCCGGCGAAGCGGCAGGCTTCGGCGGCGGCGGCGTGCATGGCTATAGCGCGCTCGAAGGCACGTTTCTCGGCGGCTGCATTTTCTCGGGCCGCGCGGCCGGACGTTCGGCCGCGCAGGGCGTGCGGTGAACGCGCAAGGATCGGCGCGCGTCTGGTGACGGCGTGAAGCGATCTTGCCGAGTTTATTCTTCTGGAAAAAGCAGAGACTCATAATCCCGGGCGCTGTGAAGGATATGGATGACTTCAATCGCATCCTCATCGACGCGGTAGAAGATCAGAAACCGGCCGAAGGCGCGCCGGCGAATACCGAGATGCTCGTAGCGCGGGACCAACGGATAGCCACGCGGGGCGTCAAGCAACGAGTCGCATCTCTCCCGCAACTCGCGGACCAGAGTGAGCGCGCTCCGCGCTTTGCTCGGCGACATACGCAGCGATTTGCTCCAAGTCCGCCTCGGCCGTGATGACGACGATCACGTGCGATCGATCTTGGCCGTCAATTCCAGGCGGTCAAACGCCTCGGAGCTTGGTTTCACGCGACCGGCATCCGCGTCGGCAAGGCCGCGTGCGATCGAGGCGTCCAGAGCAGCCAACCTTGTCTCGCGTTCCTGGATGAGCCGCACGCCTTCACGCAGGACCTCGCTTTTGGAACGGTAGCGGCCCGATTCCACGAGCTTGCTCACGAAGCTTTCCAGCACGTCTCCCAAATCCGCGCTCATTGCCAACTGGTCTTCTCCGCCTATTGCCTGGCCAATAACTATTATTGGTAGGTGAGCTTTTCAAGCCGGACTTGAAAGGCCAGGATGCTGGAATGTTGCGCCTGCCATGAAGCTGCGCCGGAGGCCCTCATCAGCCTCGATGGCCTAGGTGCGCGAGCAGTTTCACCGCTTGCTCGGCGCGATGGAGCGGCTCCAGGCTGCGGTAGGTCCGCGCCAGCAGCAGCGCGCCCTCGAGCTGGCTGAGGATCATGGTCGCAGCGGTGTCCGCGTCGCCCGCGGTCATGCCGAGGCGGAACAGGCCGCGCTTGATCTCGAGCTCCCATTTCTGGAACGCGCCGCGGGTCGCAGCACCGAGGATGTCGGATTGCGCCGCGGTTTCGAGCGCGGTGGTCGCGATCGGACAACCGTCCTTGTAGTCGGAGCGTTCGAGGTCCGCCGCCATGGCGCGCACGATCCGCACCAGGAAGGTCTCAGTGGTCTCCGATGCCTCGGCCGCCCTGGCGATACCCTGGCGTACGGCCTCCCCTGAGAGAGCCAGGGCCGCCTCGCCGATCTGCTCCTTGCCCTTGGGGAAATGAAAATACAGCGATCCGCGTGGCGACCCGCCGGTGGCCAGAATGTCGTGCAACGCGGTGCCGTGGTAGCCCTGCCGGCGAAACAGCTGCGCCGCCGCCGCCAGCGTTTTCCCTTTGGAATCAGAAGCTTTGGCCATTCAAAAAGATAACACTTGAAAATCTGTATGTCGACCTTCATAGTATGTAGGTCAGTATATATAGTCTGCGTTTTTTGGAACTCAGGATCGCGTTTTGAGGCTGGCCGAACGCCGTCGGCGAACCCGCGCCTGGTAGCCACACCCGCTGGAGGAACAAACATGAAGAAGTCGCTCGACATTGCTGCCGTCGCCCTTGCGTCATTGCTTCTGCTTGGTTTCGCGCTGCTGTCCGTCCGCGGCTTGATCGACCCGCAATCGGCCTCGGCCCGGTTCGGCGCGTCCGTCAACGATGCGGCCGGCGCCCTGTTCTATCGGGTGTATTTGTCGCGAAATATCGTCATCGTCGCCGCGGGCGCGGTCTTCCTGCTCTCCCGGCAATGGCTGCCGTTGGCCGTGCTGGTGACCGCAACCGCGGCCCTGCCGGTGTTCGACATGTCCGTGCTGGCGTTGAACGGCGTGACGCCGCCCGCCGCACACCCCATCATATTGGCGCTCGTCGCACTGACGGCCGCCCTGCTGTGGCGGCGGGTCGCCGTGGGCAGAAGCTGACCGATCTGCAGGGCACGAGGACCAAGGCCCGGCCCGCATCGACCCGACGATGCGGGGCAGGATTTCCGGGAAGAAGCGCGTCGTGCGAGGATCGGGCCCTGCCGTCGCGGCCCCGTCAGTGAAACCGGTTTTTCTCTTTGGAATCAGGAGCTTTCGCCGTTCTCTGAAATCGCCGCTGCAAATCGATATGTCGACCGACATAGGATGTCGGCTACTTTGCATGGGGTTGTTTTCACGATTCACCTGACGCTGACGCTGATGGGCGCGTGCGCCTTGCCCTCGATCCGGATCGCCGGCACATGCGACCACTGCGACGGCCGCACCGGTCCTCGAGACCCCGGTCGATCGGGTCGCGGAGGCTGAGAACCGGTTTCCCCTTTAACGGTTCATGCTCTAGCTTGGGCCGGTTCCCGATTCGACGAGGTTCTTGACGCCATGACCATACGCCTGCATCGCGGCGATCTGCCCGATCTCACCCGCTACCGCGACGCCGTGGCGATCGACACCGAGACCATGGGCCTGCATCCGCATCGCGACCGGCTCTGCGTGGTGCAGCTGTCGAGCGGCGACGGTTCGGCCGACGTGGTGCAGATTCCCAAGGGCCACACCGACGCGCCGAACCTGAAGGCGCTGCTGGCCGATCCTGATATCACCAAGATCTTTCATTTCGCGCGCTTCGATGTCGGCATGCTCTATCACGCCTTCGGCGTGATGCCGCAGCCGGTCTACTGCACCAAGATCGCGTCGCGGCTGGCGCGGACCTACACCGACCGGCACGGTTTGAAGGACCTGGTCCGCGAGGTGCTCAACATCGACCTGTCGAAGCAGCAGCAATCGAGCGATTGGGGCGCGCAGCAATTGAGCGAGGCGCAACTGGCCTATGCCGCCTCCGACGTGCTGCATCTGCATGCCCTGCGCGAGCGGCTCGACGCCATGCTCGCCCGCGAGGGGCGCGCGGCGGTCGCGCAGGCCTGTTTCGACTTCCTGCCGACCCGCGCCCGGCTCGATCTGGGCGGGTTCGAGGCGGACGACATCTTCGCGCATTCGTGAGGGGGGATTCAGGAAAGTAGCCCCGTTTCGGTCATAGTCCTGGACCCAGTTCCAGCCAGACAGGCTGTGCCCAGGTCCGAATCGGCAAAAACGTGCGTTTCGGCTGGCGGGTACGGCTTTGCGTCCGATCGTCGTTTAAAGCTAGAATGCATCGGCGGTGGCATCGGCAAACCGTGGACACCAGGGGTCGGGCCGGGAAGCCGGCATGGGCGAACCGTGGCGCGAACTGTCTGACGATGAAGTCTTCTGATGTGAGGCGCAGCGCTTCGGAGCAGCGATGAATTTGGCGGTGCAGAACCCAGCCTTTCAAGCCGGGATGGAGGCGCGCTTCGCGATCGCGGCGCGCCACAGCCGGATGGTCCGGATCCTCCGGATTGCGGTTCCGGCGGCCGTCGCGCTGTCGATGGCGGCGATCATCGGCGTTTCAACATTCGGCAACCCGTTCCACATCAAGATTCCGCAGCTTGATATGGGAATGCCCATGATCTCCGGCACCAAGGTCACCATGGAAACGCCGCATCTCTCAGGCTATACGCAGGACCAGCGGCCCTACGAACTCTGGGCGAAGACCGCGACCCAGGATCTGACCGAACCGGACCGTGTCGAACTCGGGACGTTGCGGGCCAAGGTCCAGATGGAGGATCGCTCGACCCTGACGCTGGACGCCAGGACCGGGATTTTCGACAACAAGCAACAGACGCTCGATCTCTACAAGGACATCTTCCTGCAGACGCAATCGGGCTATGAAGCGCGCCTCAGCCAGGCCTTCGTCGACATGGGCAAGGGCATCGTGACATCGGAGGAGCATGTCGACGTCAAGCTGACCAACGGCACATTGACCTCCGATCGCCTGCGGATCAGCGGCGGCGGCGAGGTCGTCCGATTCGAAGGCAATGTCGTGATGCATCTGGATCACCTGGGCGATGATACGGCGGTTCAGGCCGAGGCTGCGCCCGCACCCGAGCCTGTGCATTCGGCAAAGCCACGCTCCGGGTCCGGCAAGCCTGCCAGCGCGAAGTGATTCCGATGGATTGGTCTTGCGGCATTTTGTCTGCGGCGCGCCATGCCGGCCTGGCGGCGCTGGCGCTGGTGCTGACGCTCTCCGCAGGTTGCGGTGCCCGCGCCCAGACTGCCGTCCAGGGCGTGCCGAATGCGATGCAGGGCTTTTCGCAGAATCGCGACCAGCCGATCCAGATCGAAGCCGCATCGCTCGAGATGATCGACAAGAAAAAGGAAGCCACGTTCTCGGGTAATGTGAAGGTGGTGCAGGGCGACACCACCATGACCTCGAAGAAGCTGGTGGTGTTCTATGATTCGAACCAGTCGGCCGGCGCGGCGCCGCCGCCCGGCCAGAAGGCGGCCGCCAAGTCCGCAGCAGGCGCCCAGGCCGCTCCGATGCAGTCGGCGACGCCTGGCCCCGGCGGCAGTTCGTCGATCCGGCGGCTGGAGGCGCGCGGCAATGTCGTGGTCACGCAGAAGGACCAGATCGTGACCGGCGAGACCGCCGTGTTCGAAACCAAGACCAATCTGATCACCATGCTCGGCAGCGTGGTGTTGACCCAATGCAAGAACGTGCTGCGTGGGGATCGGCTGATGGTGGATATGACGACCGGCGTCTCGCGGGTGGAATCCGATATCGGCAAGGTGCAGGGTCTTTTCAATCAGACGTCGGGACCAGGCTGCGGCCCCGTACCGCCCGGCGGAGCCGCGGCTCCCGCCACCCCCGCGCCCGGCAATTCAAATAAACCGAAGTGATCTCAGCCGCTTATTTACAGGCCGATCGCGCCACGGTTGAACCGGCGGAGGTGAGCCTGTATCTACGTGCAGGAAGCGATGGGCGTTCGCAGGAAGCACCGATCCGAAAGCGGCATGCGCCCGCGACGCAACCGGATCATGATTCGGATTCAGTCCGGTCGGATCATGGTCGCGCAAAGGACGTCCGTTCGATCATGCTGAGCATGGGTATCAATCGGCCGCGCCGGGCCACGGGATCGCCGTGAAAGGCTGAGCGGAGCGGGGATGGTAGATCTACTCGGCATATTCCGTCGGCGCCCGGCCAAACGAGGGCGGCCGAGTTTTGCCCGTCCGCCGGAGGACGACATCACCGCGATTGAGGAGTCGCTGGAGTCGCTCCTGGCCAACCCCGTGCGGGATGCGCCGCCGATAGCCCGCGAGACGCCGGTTCCCGGGGTGAGCCCCAATCGTCCGCAGCAGCCCAGCATACAGTCGCGCGAGGACAGAGCGCGACCGCGCGCCAAGCCTGCAAAGCCCGCCAAGACCAACGGCTCCGCCGGCCCGCAGCTGCTGCGCCGGCCCGGGTTCCTGGCTGTGCATAGCGTGGAAAAGAGTTTCGGCAGCCGTCAGGTCGTGCGCGGCGTCAGCATCTATGTGCGGCGCGGCGAAGCCGTCGGCCTGTTGGGTCCGAACGGGGCCGGAAAGACCACGGTGTTCTACATGATCACCGGCCTGATCAAGGCCGATCGCGGCGCCATCGAGCTCGACGGGCACGACGTCACCCAGTTGCCGATGTACCAGCGCGCCCGCCTCGGGATCGGCTATCTGCCGCAGGAAGCCTCGATCTTTCGCGGCCTCACCGTGGAGCAGAATATCCGCGCGGTGCTGGAGGTCGTCGAGCCGGACAAGCGCAAGCGCGAGGCGGAACTGGATTCGCTGCTGGACGAGTTCAACATTACCCGGTTGCGCAAATCACCGTCGATTGCCCTGTCCGGCGGCGAGCGGCGGCGCGTGGAAATCGCGCGCGCACTGGCGACGCGCCCCAATTACATGCTGCTTGACGAACCGTTTGCCGGCATCGACCCGATCGCGGTCGGCGATATTCAGGATCTCGTCCGTCACCTCACCAATCGCGGCATCGGTGTCCTGATCACCGACCACAATGTGCGGGAAACGCTCGGCCTGACCGATCGCGCCTACATCGTTTATGCAGGGCAGATCTTGACTGAAGGCAGCCCGGAGGAGATCGTCAACGATCCGGATGTCCGCCGACTGTATCTGGGTGAGGAGTTCCGCCTTTAATACCGCCGAGCGCCCGGGACCGGAACAAGGGGCCCGTTAACCAACTTCTCGGCTCGCGCCGGACTCATTTTTTCCAATCCGTCAAGGCGTATACAGCGCGCTGGAATTGGGATAAGCAAGAATCGGACCAATTTTTATGGATCGATCCTTCCTCCATGGCGCTGACGCAGAGACTAGAGTTCCGCCAGTCACAGTCGCTCGTGATGACGCCGCAGCTGATGCAGGCGATCAAGCTGCTGCAGCTGTCCAATCTCGACCTCGCTGCCTTTGTCGAGGAGGAACTCGAGCGAAATCCGCTGCTCGAGCGCGCCAGCGATTCGAATGAACCCCCGGTCCCGGGCGAGCCTGCCCCCGAGCGGGCCGAGTTCTCCGAGTCCGACGGGTTCGGGAGCGGACAGGGTGACGATGCCGCGGCCGACTATGGCGACGGTGCGGGCGGTTCTGCGGATGGCGGCGAGCCGGCCCAGGACGACTGGATGAACCGCGATCTCGGCAGCCGCGCCGAGATCGAGCAGACGCTCGACACCGGGCTCGACAATGTCTTTTCCGAGGAGCCGGCCGAAGCCGCGGCGCGCAATGCGCAGGATGCGGCGCCGACCGCCTACACCGAGTGGGGTGGCGGCGCCTCGAATGACGACGACTACAATCTCGAGGCCTTCGTCGCTGCCGAGACCACCCTCGGCGATCACCTCGCAGAGCAGCTCGCGGTGGCCTTCGCCGAACCGGCGCAGCGCATGATCGGCCAGTACCTCATCGACCTCGTCGATGACGCCGGCTATCTGCCCGCCGATCTCGGCCAGGCCGCCGAGCGGCTCGGTGCTGGAGCCGCCGATGTCGACACCGTGCTGGCGGTTCTGCAGAAATTCGATCCGCCAGGCATCTTCGCGCGCTCCTTGAGCGAGTGCCTCGCGATCCAGCTGCGCGAACTGGATCGCTACGATCCCGCGATGCAGGCGCTGGTCGAGCACCTCGACCTCCTGGCCAAGCGCGACGTTGTCGCCCTGCGCAAGGTATGCGGCGTCGATGACGAGGACCTCATCGACATGATCGCGGAGATCCGTCGGCTCAACCCGAAGCCGGGGTTGAAATTCGGCACCGCGCGCACCCAGACCATGGTGCCCGACGTCTATGTCCGGCCCGGACCCGACGGAGGCTGGCATGTCGAGCTCAACAGCGACACGTTGCCGCGCGTGCTGGTCAATCAGGTCTATTATTCCAGGCTGTCGAAAACGGTCAGCAAGGGCGACGACAAATCCTATTTTTCCGACTGCCTGCAGAATGCGACCTGGCTGGTTCGGGCGCTCGACCAGCGCGCACGGACCATTCTGAAGGTCGCAACCGAAATCGTGCGGCAACAGGACGGGTTCTTTACCCACGGCGTCGCGCATCTGCGCCCGCTCAATCTCAAGGCCGTCGCGGACGCCATCCAGATGCACGAATCGACGGTGTCCCGGGTCACCGCCAACAAATACATGGCGACCAATCGCGGCACCTTCGAACTGAAATATTTCTTTACCGCATCGATCGCGTCCGCCGATGGCGGCGAGGCGCATTCGGCGGAGGCCGTTCGCCACCACATCAAGCGGCTGATTGACGCGGAAGATCCGGTCGCGATCCTGTCGGACGACACCATCGTGGAGCGGCTGCGGGAGGCCGGGATCGATATCGCGCGCCGGACCGTGGCCAAGTACCGCGAGGCGATGCGAATCCCGTCGTCAGTGCAGCGCCGCCGCGACAAGCAGGGCGCCCTGGGTCAGGGTATGCGCTCCCGCGATACCGAGCCGGCCTGATTGCTTCCGGCCCAAATCGCGCTATAGCGTTTTCGAGCACGCCAGCGCGCACTTTCCGATCTGTGTGAACCGTCGCGAGCCGACCACGCTTGACCACCTTTGGAACGTCATGGCGTTCGCAAGCTTATGATTTACAGACCGCTTTTCGATCTGACATGCGCGGGCGAACTCGCCGTTTGCGGCTTGCTCCTGGACGGACTTCGGAAGCAAAGGACCCCTGGCAAGCCTATGAACTGTCCATGATCTGGGTGGGGTTCTGAATTTGAAGTTCCGATCACGCGAGTGCAGCAGCAATAGCAACTCTGAGGAACCTCAAATTCGCCGCGCCAGACTTACGAACAACGCACTAAAGCTCCGATTCTCAGCCAATCGGAAACGAATTTGCGCTACGGTGTATCCCCCCTGTCCAACCGAGGCTTCAACATGACACTGCGGGTTTCCGGAAAAAGCATCAGCGTCGGCGACGCGCTGCGCGGACGGGTCAGCGAGCGCACCGAGGAAGTCCTGCGGAAATATTTCGACGGTAATTACTCCGGCCACGTGACGCTCTCGAAGGACGGTTTTGGCTTCCGTACCGATTGTGCGTTGCACCTTGATTCCGGGATCACGCTGGAGGCCGACTCAATCGCCGCGGATGCCTATGCCAGCGCCGACCAGGCGCTGCTGATGATCGAAAGGCGTCTGCGACGCTACAAGAGCCGGCTGAAGGACCGTTCGGCCCGCAAGTCCCATGCGGCCTCGGCGGCGATGGCGGAGATGGTGGCTCCGACACTGGATGCGCCGAGCTATGTGATCGAGGCGCCGGCGGAGAGCGATGAGGAGATGGCGGCCTACAGCCCCGTCATCATCGCCGAAGACACGACCTCCCTGAAGCGACTTTCGGTCAGCGAAGCGGTGATGGAACTCGATCTCTCCGGTGCCGCTTGCCTGATTTTCCAGCACGGCGTCAGCGGCCGCGTGAACGTCATCTACCGGCGGGCGGATGGCAATATTGGCTGGATCGATCCGCCCACGATCGCGGCGTGAGCGGCAGCGCGGAAACGCCGGTCGCGGCATTGCGACGCATTTTTTGCGCCGCTGTCCCCATCCTCCACCGATCTTAAGGATAGCTGGGAGGAACCCGCTTGCGGGAGTTGGCACCGCCGTCGGCTTGGAGTAGAAGCCCCCCGACGCTGACCCGGGTCGAGCCCGCCGCCTGCCTCAGCTCCTTGACGCCGGCCCCGCAAGGCCTATTTCGCAACCTGACGGTTCACCTTACCTCGGAACGCCAAATGCCGATTACCGATCTGGTCGCACCCGAGGCGATTCTCCCTGCATTGAAGGTCAACAGCAAGAAGCAGGCGCTGCAGGAACTCGCGGCGCGTGCCGCTGTCCTGACCGGGCAAAACGAGCGCGCCGTTTTCGAGGTCCTGCTGCAGCGCGAGAAGCTCGGCACCACGGCCGTTGGTTATGGCGTCGCGATTCCCCACGGCAAGCTGCCCAAGCTGGAGAAAATCTTCGGCCTGTTCGCGCGGCTGGAGCGCCCGATCGATTTCGAATCCATGGATGGCCAACCGGTCGATCTCGTGTTCCTGCTGCTGGCGCCCGAGGGCGCCGGTGCCGATCACCTGAAAGCGCTGGCGCGAATCGCCCGGCTGCTGCGCGACCAGGACATCGCCAAGAAGCTGCGCGCCTCGCGCGACGCCCAGGCGATCTATTCGGTGCTGGCGCTGCCGCCGGCAAGCGCGGCCTAGTTCTTACTCCGGGCGTCTGAGGCTATTTTGCCCCAGCCTCGATCCAAGTCTTATCGCTGTAGACGAGACCGGGTCGCAGCGAGGGCGGGCGGTACGTGTTCCTCTCCCACCCGTTGCAATTGTTGGGACCGATTTCTGTTCGCCCCCTGCCCTGCCGGACCGCGTCATACCAACTGACCACCTCCGCGCGCTTGAAGTTGATCGGGTACCCATCAACGGCTGCCGGATCGCCGAGTTTGAGCAGAGTGACAAACATGGACGAGTTTAGCGTTACCCTGGCGTCGTCATCGTCCGACTTCGAGCTCTCCGTGAACTGCTTTCGCAGAATGGCCCTCGACGCTTCGCTCGCTTCTCCGATGCGACAAATCGCCAACGCCGGTCCCGCGCCCGGCGTAGATTTGAGCTCGTTTTCGTAGAAGCTTAGCGTCCTTGGCCCTGCGTCCGCCATCCGCGTGTAGAGAAAGCTAGAGTGATATCTGTAAGATGCGAGCGCATCGAGCAGCTGTCTGACTTCCGCGTCTGGCATGGTCGCGTAGGAGTCGCGTGGCAGACTATAAATGCTCTTCAGGAGCAATACGTACCACTTGTTGTAGACGCCGATCTTGGCGTCCAGCAGTTGGATCAATCGCGCGACCATCGCATCCCGCAAGGGAATCAGCCGTTCGGAATTGTCGAGAATCGCGGCGTCCATTTCGAACGGTGGCGCAGGCTTTGCTTCGCCGAATGGCTCTATCTCGCTGCCCTGAACGAACGCAACAAATTGCGCGAACAGATCCGCCTTCTGTTCGGCCTTGAATTTAAGCTGTTCCTCCGGATAGACGTCAAGACGGTCGATGATGGCCGTCCACCGGCGGTCGGCCCGGAAGTTTGTGTAGTCCGTCCGCATAAATTTGTGCAGCCCGAGTACGACACTTTCCGGCGAATCGTAACGGGCCTTGTCCACGCTTTTCGGCGTACCATCGATAACTTCGTAGCTGCGTTGAAAATCCGCGAGGCAATTCCATGAAGGTGCGCCGCTGTTCAAAAAACAGCCGATGGAAAGGATCGGCAAAATCGGCAGGCGCCACACGGAAGCTGTCTTATATGTCGCAAAAACCTGCCCGTTGACGCTGAAGTCGACAAACTGTTCCATGATCGCGCGTTGGCGCTCCCATACCGCGTCATTCCCACGCCTCGTCACGTTGATCTGCTGAAAGGGGGGCCTCTCGGGAAAATTCATCAAGCAGACTTCTTCGAGGAAGTTTTGCCTGAGAAATCCTTGGTTCAGAGAGCCGTCGTCAAACTGAACCGGAGCGACAAGGCCCATCGCCGCTGACATGTTCTTCGAACGAAGGCTCGCTTGCGCGCCTCTGGCTCTTGCGCACTGCTCCCGGTCCAGCAGGCGATGCGAGACATGTCCCTCCGGTTTGACGTTTGCATTGACCTCATAGGTCACAGGGACCCCATAGCGGGCAGCGAGACGCTCCGCCTGTTCTCGAGACGTTACGAGGGAATGCGCAGCGGGGTCGAAGCTTAGGACCAGCGTCGGATTGCTGATTTGCATCTCCACGGCCTTGGCGCTGATCTCGCGGCTCTGCTGCGCGTAGGCGACGTAATAGCCGCCATAGGCACCGAAGGGGATGATCATCAGGAAGCGGGGAATTTTCCCCAATGTCGCCTCGACCAGCACACCAAGCAAAAAGGCGTTCACGGCGAGGCCGCACCACGCTGCAGCTCCGAGCATCAAAAGGATGATTCCCGTGTACGGAAACCATTGCAGCGCCAACAAGACGGAAAACGAAACCAGTGCCCAAAACGAAAATGATTCTCTGACCCGGGACATCGGCGGACCTCTTGGAGAGCCGCGAAATCCTGCCCAGCATTTCCTAACAATTTGGCCGCCAACCGCGTCCCATTGGGGGGGTGGCTAATACGCTGCTTCGAATTCAACGACAGCCGAAGCGATTACGCGAGCCGCCCCTGATTTCACAGGGGCAAGCCCGCGTCTGATGAAAACCTCGCAGCAGCGACCGCCGTTCGGCGAAGGGTCTCAGTGCACGCTCACGGCCTGCAGCTCGTTGCTCCAGGCGTTGGCGATCGCAGCCTCGCGGCTGTCGGTGAGCATGATCGGTGTGCCGTCGGCGGCATGGAGCGCGAACAGCTTCAGTCCCGGTGCGATTTTCGGCGCCTGCGGGAACAGGCCGGGCACATCCTCGGAGCGGATCTGCTTCACATAAGCGATGTGGCCCTCACCAAGCGCCGCCAGCGATTCCAGCGAGACATGGGGTTCCAGCGCAAAATTGGCTTCATTCATGGTCTCGACTCCTCTGTGAGATTTAAGCGGTCGAGTCCGCTACTCGTTCCATTATTCGTGTTCATTGATAGCGATTGTCTTAACGACTTTCTCAGGCTCAGGCCTGGCAAGGTCGATCGACAACAGCCCGTTCTTCAGATCCGCCCCCAGCACTTGCATTCCTTCGGCGAGCACGAAGGTGCGCTGAAAGTGGCGCGCCGCGATGCCGCGATGAATGTATTGCCGGGCCTTGTCGTCCTGCTGTCGCCCGCGGATCACGAGCTGGTTTTCCTCAATGGTGACATCGAGTTGGTCACGGGTGAACCCCGCCACCGCCAGCGTGATACGCAGCCGTTCGGGCTGGCCGTCGGAGCGGTCGCACCTCTCGATATTGTAGGGAGGGTAACCGTCGGCGCCCTTGACCACGCGATCGAGCACCCGCTCGATCTCGTCGAAGCCCAAAAGGAACGGACTGGATAACGAAGGAACACGAGACATAGTTTACAAAGTCCTCTCGAAGCGACTTTGAAGTATCAGGGCCCGTATGGCACCCCTTGGCCAGCAATATGGGCATGATTCCACAGGCGTTCAAGCACCCCGAAATGACGGGGAAACCCGGTTTCCAGAGCGTATGGCGGCGGATTTGATGAACTGGAACGGCAGTCGGGTCAGAGTGCGATCCGCTGGCGGCCGTCGGCACTGAACAGATGCAGCTTGTCACGGGGCGCAACCGCCCTGATTCGCTCGCCGATCGCCGGAGCAGCGGTACCGGGAACCCGGACGATGATCTCGCCCGCGGCGAGTTCGCCCGGATTGGCGGCGATGCCGGTGCCGTCCTTTTGCCGCGACCCGTAGATGAAAGTCTCCGCCCCGACATGTTCGATGGTCTCAACCGTGAGGTCGAGGGCGATACCGCCCGGGATGGTCCCGTTCGAAATCGCGAAATCCTCGGGCCGGACACCGAGAATGCCGGCCGAGCCAGGCGTCGCGCCGGCGAACTGGTCGCGCAATGCGTCGGATGCGAGCGGCACCAGGTTCATCGGCGGTGCGCCGATGAAGGAGGCCACGAAAGTGGTCGCCGGCTTCTGATAGATCGCGAGCGGATTGCCGATCTGCTCGACCCGGCCGCCATTCATCACCACCAGGATGTCGGCCAGCGTCATCGCCTCGAGCTGGTCATGGGTGACGTAGATCGAGGTGGTGCTGAGCCGGCGCTGCAGTTTCCGGATCTCGACGCGCATGGCGATTCGCAGCTTGGCGTCGAGATTGGACAGGGGCTCGTCGAACAGGAAGACCTTGGGTTGGCGCACGATGGCGCGGCCCATGGCGACGCGCTGGCGCTGCCCGCCCGACAATTGCCGGGGCTTGCGATCGAGCATCGCACTCAGTTCCAGGATGCGTGCGGCTTCCTGTACGCGGGTCTCGATGTCGGGCTTCGGCATGCCGCGATTGCGCAGGCCGTAGGCCATGTTGTTGTAGACGCTCATATGCGGATAGAGCGCGTAGTTCTGGAACACCATGGCGATGTCGCGATCGGCCGGCTCGACCTGGTTGACGATGCGCCCGCCGATATCGATGTCGCCGCTGCTGATGGTCTCCAGGCCCGCGACCATCCGCAGCAAGGTGGATTTGCCGCAGCCGGACGGGCCGACCAGGACGCAGAACTGGCCGTCGCCGACCTCGAAGTCGATGCCCTTGATGGCCTCGAAGCCGCCGGCATAGGTCTTGCGGACGTTGCGGAGGGTGACGTTAGCCATGGTATCTCCGGGCGAACAGCGAATAGCGGATTGCGAACAGGGGAGTGCAGCATGGGAAGGCTCGTTCGGAGCCTTCCATTCGCCATTCGCAATTCGCCATTCGCATCCTCATTTCTCCGTCTCGACCAGGCCGCGCACGAACAGGCGCTGCATGAACACGACGACGGCGACCGGCGGCAGCATCGCCAGGACGGCGGTCGCCATCGCGAGCTGCCATTCGGCGAGTTCGTCGGTCGTGTACAGCATCTTCTTGATGCCGGTGACGATGGTCTGCATCGAATCCTGCGTGGTGATCAGAAGCGGCCACAGATACTGATTCCAGCCATAGATGAACTGGATCACGAACAGCGCCGCGATCGTCGTCACCGACAGCGGCAGCAGGGTGTCCCAAAAGAACCGGAATGGGCCCGCGCCGTCGATCCGCGATGCTTCCAAGAGCTCCTCCGGGATCGTCATGAAGAACTGCCGGAACAGCAACGTTCCCGTGGCGGATGCGATCAGCGGCAGGATCAGCCCGGCATAGGTGTCGAGCATCTTGAGGTCGGCGATCACCTTGTAGGTCGGATAGATGCGCACCTCGACCGGCAGCATCAGCGTCACGAAGATGATCCAGAACGCGGTCTTGCGGAACGGAAAACGGAAATACACCACGGCATAGGCCGACAGGATCGAGATGAAGATCTTGCCGATCGCGATGCCGATCGCCGAGATGAACGAGTTCATCAGCATCTGGCCGACCGGTTCCCGGATGGCGCGCGAGCCGCCGACGACGATGGCGCGGTAGTAGTTGTCCAGCATATGGCCGCCTGGCGTCAGCGGCATGTTGCCGCCGACCACGGTGGCGGCGTCATGGGTGGAAGCAATCAGCGCCAGATAGACGGGAAAGGCGACGATGAAGATGCCCAGCGTCAGGATCGTGTAGGCGATGATGTCGCTGAGCGGGCGGTGCTCGACCATCAGTACTGCACCTTGCGCTCGACATATTTGAACTGGACCGCGGTCAGCGCGATCACGATCACCATCAGCACGACCGATTGCGCCGCCGATCCGCCGAGATCGCCGCCCAGGCGCCCATCGGCAAACACCTTGTAGACCATGGTGGTGGTGGCGCCGGCCGGGCCGCCGCCGGTCACGGCATCGATGATCCCGAAGGTGTCGAAGAAGACGTAGACGATATTGACGACCAGAAGGAAGAACGTGGTCGGCGACAGCAGCGGAAAGGTGATGGTCCAGAACCGCCGCATCGGGCCCGCGCCGTCGATCGCGCCGGCTTCCAGCACGCTTTTGGGGATTGATTGCAGTCCCGCCAGGAAGAACAGGAAATTGTAGGAAATCTGTTTCCACACCGCGGCCATGACCACCAGGGTCATGGCGTGGTTGCCGTTCAACAGCGGATTCCAGTCGAAATTCATCCAGCGCAGCGGCCGCGCCAGGGTCCCGAGGGTCGGATGGAACATGAAGATCCACAACACGCCGGCGACCGCGGGCGCCACCGCATAGGGCCAGATCATCAGCGTCTTGTAGGCGCCGGCGGCCTTCAGGTTCTTGTCGGCCTGGGTCGCAAACAGCAAGGCGATCGAAAGCGACAATGCGGCAACCAGCGAGGAGAAGATCACCGTCGTCAGCATCGATTTGTAATAGCCGGGATCGGCGAACAGGCTCTGGTAGTTTTCCAGCCCGACAAATTCGGAATTAAGTCCGAAGGCGTCCTCGCGCAGAAAGGATTGCCAGACCGCCTGGCTCGCCGGCCAATAGAAGAATACGAATGTGATGATGAGCTGCGGCACGAGCAGCAAATAGGGCAGCAGCCTGTTGTTGAAGACGACCGACTTTTCCATCTGCACCCGCTCGTCATTGCGAGGAGCCACCGGGTCGCGCGAAATGCGCGCCCGATGACAAGCTCCGCGACGAAGCAATCCATCGCCACCGATTATGCGGTGCTATGGATTGCTTCGCTTCGCTCGCAAATGACGGCCCCCGTTTGTCTGCCTACTTTGCCGTCTTTTCGAACGTTCGCAACATCGCATTGCCTTTGGCGACGGCATCATCAAGTGCTTGCTGCGCGGTTTTTTGCCCCGAGAGGGCTGCTTCGATCTGCTCGGCCCAGATGTCGCGCATCTGCACCATGTTGCCGAAGCGCAGGCCGCGCGAATTCTCGGTCGGCTCCTTGTTGGTGAGCTCCTTGAGTGGAGTCTCCGGTACCGGGTTTTTTTCGTAGAAACCGTCGGCCTTGGTCTTCTCATAGGCCGCTTTGGTGATCGGCAGATAGCCGGATTCCTGGTGCAGCTTGGCCTGGCGGTTGGTGTCGGACAGGAAGGTGAAGAATTTCGCCACGCCCTTGTATTCATCGGGCTTCTTGCCGCCCATCACCCACAGCGATGCGCCGCCGATGATCGAATTCTGGGGTGCGCCGGCAGCGTCGGGATAATAGGGCATCGGCGCCGAGGTGAAGTCGAACTTGGCGGTGTTCTTGGCGGTGGCGTAATAACCCGACGAGGTCAGGAAGATCGCGCATTCGCCCGAACCGAAGCGGGCTTCGCTTTTATTTTCGCGGCCGGAATAGTCGTAGGTCTTGTCCTTCTGCAGGTCGATCAGGTTCTGCAGATGCTTCACATGTAGCGGCGAGTTGAAGGTCAGGACCGTGTCGAAACCATCGAGGCCGTTGGCCTTGGTTCCGATCGGCACGTTGTGCCACGCCGAAAATTGCTCGATGTTTGCCCACGACGCCCAGGCATTGGAAAAGCCGCAGGTCTCATGTCCGGCCGCCTTCAGCTTCTTGGCGGCATCGAACACGTCCGGCCAGGTCTTGGGGATCTCGGCGACGCCAGCCTTCTTCAACTCGTCCTTGTTGATCCACATCACCATCGAGGAGGAATTGAAGGGGAACGACAGCATCTCGCCCTTGGAGGTCGAGTAGTAGCCGGTGATGGTCGGCAGATAGGCCTTGGGGTCGAACGGCTCGCCGGCGTCCTTCATCAACTGGTACACCGGCTTGATGGCGCCGGTGGCGCTCATCATCGTGGCGGTGCCGACCTCGAAGACCTGCATGATGTGCGGCGCGCTGCCGGCACGGAACGCGGCGATGCCTGCGTTCATGGTGTCCGCATAGCTGCCCTTGAAGGTCGGGATGACCTTGTAGTCCGGCTGGCTGGCGTTGAACTCGTCGGCAAGCTTGTTGACGATGTCGTTGTTGCCGCCGGTCATGGCGTGCCACCACTGAATCTCGATGACCGCGTGCGCCGGCGAGGCGGCAAATGCCAGTGAGGTCGCGATCGCCGCGGCTGCACCGAACTGTCGAAAATTCATCAAAAACCCTCCCGTTAGACCGTCATCATCGTTCGTGCGCGTAGCAGCGGTGGATGACGTGCAAATGACCTATAATCGAGCCGAGCCCATCGGGGAAGCTCAGCCTGAGCGACGCGGGAAAATGGTCTGACGGACGCGGCCCGGTCGCGGTCATTTGCCGCGATGCCGCAAGCTGCTCACCGTTTGCGTTCGGCCCCGCAAACGACTCCGTTTGCCACCATCGTCTCGATCTCGGCGGCGGAATAGCCGAACTCGCCGAGGACTTCGGACGCGTGCTCGCTGAACTTGGGTGGTGTGCGGCGCAGGCTTGGCTTTGAACGCGCAAGCCGGACCGGGGAGGCGACGCCCTTGTACCAGTCCTTCTCGATCACATCGCCGCGGTGGATGGTGTGCGGGTTCGTCAACGCCTGGTCGATTTTCTGTACCGGGCCCGCCGGTAATCCCGCCGCGAGCAGACGGCTGCACAACGGCTCCGCCTCGTGGTCGCGGAACACCGCGGCGAGCTCCTCGCGCAGCGCGTCGCGGTTGGCGATGCGGTCCTTGTTGCGCGCAAAACGTGTATCGGTACCGAGCTCGGGTTTGCCGATCTCCTTGGCCAGCTTCCGGAAGGTGCCGTCATTGCCGACGCCGATGAAGATATCATCGGTTCTGGTCGGGAAGATCGCATAAGGCACGAGGTTCGGATGCTCGTTGCCGGTCAGCGACGGCGGCTTGCCATGCATGAAATAGTTCGCGGTGTGCGGATGCATGATGGCGAGTCCGGTCTCGTACAGCGTGGTTTCCAGAAACTGTCCAAGGCCGGAGCGCTGGCGCTCCGACAGCGCCATCAGGATACCGATTGCCGCATAGAGCCCGGTGGTGATGTCGACCAGCGGAACCCCGATCCGCATCGGGCCGCTCTCCGGCGATCCGGTCGCGGCGATCATGCCGGTCATGGCCTGGATGATGGCGTCGTAGCCGGGATTGCCGCCGCGCGGGCCGTCGGCGCCGAAGCCGGAGATCCGGCAATGCACGAGCGCGGGGAATCTGGCGCGCAGGACATCGTTGCCGATGCCCCATTTGTCGAGCGTGCCCGGCTTGAAATTCTCGATCAGCACGTCGGCGCTCTCCAGCATCTTTAACAGCACCGCGCGTCCGCCTTCGGAAGCGAGGTCCAGGCCGATCGAGCGCTTGTTGCGGTTGATGCCGACGAAATAGGCCGCGTCCTCCTCGTGGAACGGAGGTCCCCAGTCGCGCACCTCGTCACCGGCCGGCGGCTCGACCTTGATCACGTCGGCGCCGTGGTCGGCCAGGATCTGCGTGCAATAGGGGCCGCCGAGCACGCGCGTCAGGTCGATCACGCGCAATCCGGCCATCGCGCCGGGGGCCGCTTCTGGAGTCATGGATTAAACCTTCGCTGATGATCAAGGCAGGGCGGGGTCAAATCCAGAGCTAGCGGTCTTCCGCTGGTCCGGCAATGCCTTCGGGCGCGCAGGCCCATGAGCAGTCGTCAGCAATCATCCGCAGTCGTCGGGTCGCGTTCCCGGTCGGTGCGGCCCGACATCGTCGTCGTTAATGGCCCGTCATCGGTCGTGGCGGGCCATTGTGCCAGGTCATCAAACCAGGTCATCAAACCAGGTCATCAAACCACGGTCAGGCGGACATCGACGTTGCCACGGGTGGCGTTGGAATAGGGGCAGACCTCGTGGGCCTTGGCCACCAGCGCTTCGGCCTCCGCGCGGGGAACGCCGGGCAGGGAGACGGCGAGGTCGATGTCGAGGCCAAAGCCGCCGGCCGCGCGCGGGCCGATGCCGACCGTCGAGGTCACCGACGCATCCGCGGGGACCTTGGGCCCACCCTGGGACGCGACGAACTTCATGGCGCCGATGAAGCAGGCGGCATAGCCGGCCGCGAACAGCTGCTCGGGATTATTGCCGGCGCCGCCGCCGCCACCAAGCTCCTTCGGCGTGGCGAGTTTGACGTCCAAGGCTCCGTCGAGGGTGGCTGCGTGGCCATCCCGGCCTCCGGTGGCCTTGGCGCTGGTTCGGTAAAGCACGTTCACGGACATGACTCTCTCCCTGTGGTGATGTTAACACAACACGTATAGTGCACAATTAGATTGTGTGCAATATATTTTTATTGGCTCGCAATTCAATTGGTCGCAATTGATTGCGGGGGCGCCCAGGCCCAGAATGCAGTTTGGGCGCACTGAACGAGGCTTCGCAACCATGATCGAAACCACGGCTCCGAAACCGGCCGCGACGGGCCCGCTGCTGCTCGGCAATCAGGTTTGCTTTGCGGTCTATTCGACCGCGCACGCGTTCAACCGCGTCTACAAGCCTTTGCTCGACGCTCTCGGCCTGACCTATCCGCAATACCTGGTCATGCTGGTGCTGTGGGAACGCGACGACATCCCGGTCAAGGAGATCGGCGAAAGGTTGCTTCTGGATTCCGGAACGCTGACGCCGCTGCTCAAGCGGCTGGAGGCGGCGGGCCTGATCAGGCGCACGCGCAGCAAGCAGGATGAGCGGCAGGTGCTGATCGCTCTCACGGCTCAGGGGCAGGCGCTTCGCGAGAAAGCCAAGATGTTGCCGGAGGCCATCCTGGCCGCGTCGGCCTGTTCCATCGGCGAGCTTTCGGCATTGAAGAACGAGATGATTGCGCTGCGCGATCGGCTGCTGGCGATGGCGGGCGAATAGTCGGTACGAGGAGGGCGGGTGGAAGCCGCTGGATAGCCGCCTATTGAACGGGAGCTTGGGATTCCGGCGTCAGCCGTTTTTTTGCGAACGCTCGGCCCGAGTGAGATTTGAGATATTTTTCGAATTCAAGCGCGGCATATTTGTCGGGAAAGGCGCAGTACCAGATCAATTCCCAGGGCTTGAACTTGGCGGTGTGGGTGGACTTGCCCGCATTGTGTTCGGGTATCCGCCGCTTCAAATCGGCGGTTGCGCCGACGTATTCCTGCTCAGGAAAATTAATGCTGCGGATGATGTAGACGTACCACATCGGCGCTCACGAACCGTGCCTCTTGGCTGATGCCAACTCGACGCGCCAGCCCGTCTTCGCCCAAGTGGGCTACGCCGGGCACGCTTCGTTCTTCGGGCATCGCGCGGCTGCGCCACGCGTAGCCCGAAGGGCGAAGCGTGGTGGAGCCAGGCGGGATCGAACCGCCGACCTCTTGCATGCCATGCAAGCGCTCTCCCAGCTGAGCTATGGCCCCTTAACCGACCAACGCACCTGGGCAGTGCGCTGGCGAGACGTCCTCAAAACATAGTTCGCGACTTATCTCAAGTCTCGTCGTCGTCGCCGACGTCACCGATGATGTCGGTGACGTCCTCATCGCCCTCCTCTTCGTCGGCGATGAAGGTCGAATCGTCGTCATCGTCGTCTTCGATGGTCTCGTCGATCTCGATATCGTCTTCCGACTCGGGAACCACGGCCTTGACCTTGCCGGTATTTTCCTCGGCGTCGGCTTCTTCGAGCGGCACCAACTCCTCGGCCTCCGCCGGTTCCGGCGCAGCCTCTGCGGCGGCGGCAGCCGCGGTCGCGCGCGCGGCATCGCCGCGCGCAGCCCGCGCCGGTGCAATCGGGGCGATCGGCACAACCTCGCCGGTATACGGCGAAATCACCGGCGACTTGTTGAGGTCATAGAATTTCTTGCCCGTGGTCGGGCAAATGCGTTTCGTTCCGAGATCGGACTTGGCCACGTGCAGAATCCTGGGAATGTCTGAAAAGCGGTGCTTCACTTGGCTAGTTGCCGCGCCGCTGTCAATAGTGCTTTGCCGCGATGTGGGCAGGCGGGTGACGCCGTTCGGCCCATGTGTTACCTGCCGGATCCCAAAAGGACGTCAATCTTGGCCCATTCTGCCCACCAAATCCCGCTCGAATCACGGTCTTCCGGCCCTCTGGTCGGCCTGGTCCGGGTGCCCGGCGACAAGTCGATCTCGCACCGCGCCCTGATTCTGGGTGCGCTTGCCGTGGGCGAAACCCGAATATCCGGGCTCCTGGAGGGCGAGGACGTGCTCAACACCGCCAAATCCATGCAGGCGCTGGGCGCCAGGGTGGATCGGACCGGCGATTTTGCCTGGGCGGTTCGTGGCGTCGGCGTCGCCGGCTTCAAGGAGCCTCAAAACCCGCTCGATTTCGGCAATTCCGGCACCGGCTGCCGCCTCGTGATGGGGGCCGTGGCCGGTTGCCCGATCACAGCCGTTTTCGACGGCGACGCCTCGCTGCGCTCGCGGCCGATGCGGCGGATCCTCGATCCGCTCGCCCTGATGGGGGCCAAGGCGATCGCTGGCGGCGAGGGCGGTCGGCTGCCGCTGACCCTGCAGGGCGCGCGTGAGCCATTGCCGATTGAATACCAGTCCCCCGTGGCCTCAGCTCAGATCAAATCGGCGGTGCTGCTCGCGGGTCTTGCCGCCCCCGGGCGCACCACGGTGATCGAGCGGGAAGCCAGCCGCGATCATACCGAACTCATGCTGAAGCACTTTGGCGCCGACATCGTCACGACGGCTGAAGGGAGCCACGGCCGGCGCATCGTGCTGACTGGCCAGCCCGAACTGCATGGCGCCGAGGTGGTGGTGCCAGCCGATCCCTCCTCCGCAGCGTTCCCGATCGTGGCGGCGCTGATCGTGGAGGGGTCCGATCTCAGTCTGTCCGACGTGATGACCAATCCGCTGCGTACCGGTTTGTTCACCACGTTGCGCGAAATGGGCGCCTCGATCGAGGAGACCGAGGCGCGTGGCGATGCCGGCGAGCCGATGGCGCGATTGCGGGTTCGCGCCTCGAAACTGCGCGGCGTCGAGGTGCCGCCCGAACGGGCGCCGTCGATGATCGATGAATACCTCGTGCTGGCCGTGGCGGCCGCGTTTGCCGAGGGCACCACCGTGATGCGCGGCCTGCAGGAATTGCGCGTGAAGGAATCCGACCGGCTGGAGGCCACCGCCGCGATGCTGCGCGTCAACGGCGTCAAGGTCGAGATTTCGGGCGACGATCTGATCGTCGAGGGCCGCGGCCATGTCCCGGGCGGCGGCCTGGTCGCGACTCACATGGATCACCGCATCGCGATGTCGGCGCTGGTGATGGGGTTGGCGGCCGACAAGCCGGTCAAGGTCGACGATACCGCCATCATCGCCACCTCGTTTCCGGACTTCATCCCGATGATGCGCGCGCTTGGGGCGGAGTTCGTCTGAGGGAACGACATGGGCAAAACCTTCGATCGCGACGCGTTGCTCGATGCCTTCGATCGGATCGGGCGTGCCGCCGCAGGCGCGGGTACAAAATTGCAGATCGCGGTTTACGGCGGCTCCGCGCTCATGCTGGCAAGCAATTTCCGGTTTGCGACCGAAGATGCCGATGTGTCCGAACTCGAACGCCCCATACCCGACTGGCTCGCAACAATTGTCGCGGACATCGCACTGGATAATCGATGGGCCAATGACTGGTTCAACGACGGGGTTGCCTCCCATCTCAGTCCGCTGGCGGATCGTGCCGCGGACCATCTGGAATTTGGGACCTTTCCACGCGATGGCGGCACGCCCGGGCTGGTGGTTTCGGTGCCCACGGCGGAATATTTGCGGGCCTTGAAGCTGAAGGCGATCCGGATCACTGATCCAGTTCGCGGCGATGCGGAAAGGCTGGATATTCTCAATCTGATGCGCGTGGTCGGAATTTCCAGCGCTGACGAGGCTATCGCCCTGCTCGGCCGGTACTTTCCGGCAAGTGCTGCCTCATCCGAGAAGCAGCGCTTCCTGCTGAAGAACATGGATGGACGAGGAGGCGCCGATGCGCCCGGCTACCCTCGCTGAGGCGGTGGAGCGTATTCAGGCCGGATCGCCGCGAGAGGTTGTCCTCGCCGAGTTTGTCGATGCCTTCGATCTCGCCAGGACGGACGATGAAAAGTTTGCGTCGATCGCGCGCGAACCGGCGTTGACCGGCGATGCGCGGCTCGATGCGCTGGTCGGCGCCATGGCCGAATACCTCGCCAAGCAGCGGCGCCTGGGCCGGGTTCCTCCCTGGGTCTGCGATCCGGCCCGCAGGCTCGATGAGCCCTGGTTCACGACCGCCTCGCCATCTCCCGCCATGCGCGAATATCTGACCTTCAGCAGTCCGGGCGAATTTTCGTCGCGAAATATCTTTACTGACGAGCGGCCGCTGCGCCGCGCCCGCGGCCCTCAAGAACGCGGCCCATAGGCCCGATTTTCCATCGATGCCAATCGATTGCGACCGGCCGATCCGCCGGCTTGGAGCGAGTCCGTTTGGGCTGGCGACCACCGCATGCGGCAGGGCCAACGCTTGACCAACGCGGCCCGGCTGTCGCACATGATGGTATGATCATCGCCATCGACGGACCCGCGGCATCGGGAAAAGGCACGCTGGGCAAGCGGCTCGCCAAGCATTACGGCTATCGCCACCTCGATACGGGCGTGATCTATCGCGCGGTCGCCAAGGCGCTGCTGGATGCCGGCGCTGACCTGGGCAACGAGGTGATCGCGGTCTCGGCGGCACTGGAACTCGACCCGGAAAAGTTCGGCGATCCCGCGCTCAAGACCCAGCAGGTGGGCGAAGCCGCCTCGATCGTCTCGGCCATCCCGAAGGTGCGGGAAGTCCTGCTTAATTTTCAACGCGCCTTCGCCTCCGATCCGCCGGGGGCTGTGCTGGACGGCCGCGATATCGGCACGGTGATCTGCCCCGGCGCGGACGTCAAAATCTTCGTGATGGCGGACCCTGCGGTGCGGGCCCGGCGTCGCACCCTCGAAGCCAAGGCCCGTGGCGAACAGGCCGACGAGGCGGCGGTGCTGGCCGACATCCTGGCGCGTGACGAACGCGACCGGAACCGGCCGGTCGCGCCCCTGAAACCGGCAGCGGATGCTTACTTGCTAGATAATTCCCATTTGGATATAGAAGGCGGCGTCCGGGCCGCCATCGATATCGTCGAGGCCGTTCGAGCGGGCCGGCAGCGGGTTTGAGCGTTTTCAAACTAAACCGCTGCCGTCATTGGAGGAATGCCCGCTCCAGGTCTTGAAGGTCGATCCCGAGGTGGTTTCACCTCGTCCAGGCACCGGATCAAACTATTCAACGTATCGAATGTGCAGGCACCAGCCGGCCCGCTTCTGCGGTTTCGCAGCAACGGTCGTTTGAGGGTTTTGCGGACCTCCGACACTGCGCGCGCGATACGCCCCTTCATCATAACGGCCGGCATACCGCTTCTGGAGAACAAATGGCTTCGACGAGTGCGAATACCTACAACCCCTCGCGCGACGATTTCGCCGCGATGCTGGATGAGTCCTTTGCCGGCGGCAATCTGCAGGAAAGCTCGGTCATCAAGGGCAAGGTTGTTGCAATTGAAAAGGACATGGCCGTCATCGACGTCGGCCTAAAGACCGAGGGCCGCGTTTCCCTGCGCGAATTTGCCGGCCCCGGCCGCGATAGCGATCTCAAGGTTGGTGATGAGGTCGAGGTGTTCCTCGATCGCATCGAGAATGCGCTCGGCGAAGCCGTGCTGTCGCGCGACAAGGCTCGCCGCGAAGAGAGCTGGGGCAAGCTGGAGAAGGCGTTCCAGGGCAACGAGAAGGTCACCGGCGTGATCTTCAACCAGGTCAAGGGCGGCTTCACCGTGGATCTCGACGGCGCCGTGGCCTTCCTGCCGCGCTCCCAGGTCGACATCCGCCCGATCCGCGACGTCGCGCCGCTGATGAACAATCCGCAGCCGTTCCAGATCCTCAAGATGGATCGCCGCCGCGGCAACATCGTGGTGTCGCGCCGCACGGTGCTCGAAGAGACCCGCGCCGAGCAGCGCCAGGAGCTGGTGCAGAACCTCGAAGAGGGCCAGGTCATCGACGGCGTGGTCAAGAACATCACCGATTACGGTGCGTTCGTCGATCTCGGCGGCATCGACGGCCTGCTGCACGTCACCGATATCGCGTGGCGTCGCGTCAACCATCCGACCGAGGTCCTGACCATCGGCCAGACCGTCAAGGTCAAGATCATCAAGATCAATCACGAGACCCACCGCATCTCGCTCGGCATGAAGCAGCTGCTGGACGATCCGTGGCAGGGCATCGATGCGAAATACCCGCTCGGTTCACGCTTCACCGGCCGCGTCACCAACATCACCGACTACGGCGCCTTCGTCGAGCTGGAGCCGGGCATCGAGGGGCTGATCCACGTCTCCGAGATGTCCTGGACCAAGAAGAACATGCACCCCGGCAAGATCGTCTCGACCTCGCAGGAAGTCGAAGTGCAGGTGCTCGAAGTCGATTCCGTCAAGCGGCGTATCTCGCTCGGTCTCAAGCAGACCATGCGTAATCCCTGGGAAGTCTTCGTCGAGAAGTTCCCCGTGGGTTCGGTGGTCGAGGGCGAGGTCAAGAACAAGACCGAGTTCGGTCTGTTCCTCGGGCTCGAGGGCGACGTCGACGGCATGGTCCATCTGTCCGACCTCGACTGGAAGCTTCCGGGCGAGCAGGTCATCGACAACTACAAGAAGAGCGACATGGTGAAAGCCGTGGTGCTCGACGTCGATGTCGAGAAGGAGCGCATTTCGCTCGGCATCAAGCAGCTCGAAGGCGATCCCTTCGCCGAGCCGGGCGATGTCAAGAAGGGCGCCGTCGTCACCTGCGAAGTGCTCGACGTCAAGGAGAGCGGGATCGACGTCAAGATCGTCGGCACCGACTTCACCACCTTCATCAAGCGTTCCGAGCTGGCGCGCGACCGCAACGATCAACGTGCCGAGCGCTTCGCGGTCGGTGAAAAGGTCGACGCGCGCGTCATCCAGTTCGACAAGAAGGCCCGCAAGGTGCAGGTCTCGATCAAGGCGCTGGAAGTGGCCGAGGAGAAGGAAGCCATCGCCCAGTACGGCTCCTCCGATTCGGGAGCGACGCTCGGCGACATTCTCGGTACCGCGCTGAAGAACCGCGACAAGTAAGCCAGCGGGCTTGCTGCGCAATCATCAGGCCCCGGTCAAGACCGGGGCCTTTTTCGTTCAACCGGTCGACGGCCCGTAGCCAAGTCGGGGCAGGGTCGGAGCAGGTCGGCAGGTTTGGCCGGCGCCCACCCAAGTGTTCTTCAAATTGCGCCGCAATTGCTGTATCTGGATAACCAAACATTCAGCGCCGTCCGTGCAAAGCTCGACGGTATCTTCAGGAGAAAATCGATGTCGCTTGATTCGGACGTGATCGTCGATCGCCGCAGGATCCGTCGCAAGCTGACGTTCTGGCGTGTGCTCACCGTGCTGCTCGCGGTCGCGGGTGTCGTCGGCGTCGGCCTGTTGCTGTCGCCCGGCGGTCGCAACGCGCTGGCGACGTCGGGATCGATCGCGCGGGTCAACATCGAGGGCCTGATCCGCAGCGACCACGAGCGCGTCGAGGCGCTGGAGCGGCTGGAAAATTCGCATGCCGCCGCCGTCGTCGTCCATATCAACTCGCCGGGCGGTACCACTGCCGGCTCCGAACAGCTCTACGATGCGCTGGTGCGGTTGAAGGCGAAGAAGCCGCTGGTGGTCGTCGTCGATGGGCTCGCGGCGTCCGGTGGCTACATCGCGGCGCTCGCGGCCGACCACATCGTGGCGCAGCAGAGCTCGCTGGTGGGCTCGATCGGCGTGCTGTTCCAGTATCCGAACTTTTCCGAGCTCCTGAAGACCGTTGGCGTCAAGGTCGAGGAAGTGAAGTCATCGCCCTTGAAGGCGGCGCCCAACGGGTTCGAGCCCACCAGCCCGGAGGCCCGCGAGGCGCTGGATGCGCTGGTCAAGGATTCCTACGCCTGGTTCCGCGGACTGGTGAAGGAGCGGCGGGCCATGGACGACGCACAGCTCGAGACGGTCGCGGACGGGCGGGTCTTCACCGGCCGCCAGGCGGCGGGTCTCAAGCTGATCGACCAGCTCGGCGACGAGAAGACCGCGGTGGCCTGGCTGGTCGCGGAGAAAAACGTCAAGAAGGATTTGCCGGTGCGCGATTACAAGCTCGAACCGCGGTTCGGCGACCTGACATTCCTGCGAACCGCGGTGTCCGTGGTGCTCGACGCGTGCGGCCTGGGCGCGATCGCGCGGCAGGTCGAGCAGGCCGGAATGGCGCAGGCGATCGACCGGTTCGGTCTCGACGGAATGCTCGCGCTTTGGCATCCGGCCCAGACCCGCTGACCCCCCGGGGAGGGGCTTTCGGTGCCTCCCGCTTTGCGGGCAGAACCCGATTACGACAATTGTCACCTGTTTTTCGCGACCGGCAAACCTGATTTAGCGTCTTGACAGATCAAGCCATTTTCACGGAAATGCATAGTCTTAGGCTGCCGGGTCCCACCCTCGATGATCAAATCCGAACTGGTTCAGCGTATCGCCGAGCACAACCCGCATCTCTACCAGCGGGATGTCGAGAACATAGTGAACGCGATCCTCGATGAGATCGTGGCGGCGCTGGCGCGCGGCGACAGGGTGGAGCTGCGCGGTTTCGGTGCGTTCTCCGTCAAGCATCGCCCCGCGCGGTCCGGGCGCAATCCGCGCACCGGTGCCCACGTGCCGGTCGACCAGAAATGCGTCCCGTTCTTCAAGACGGGCAAGGAAATGCGGGAACGGCTGAACCGCGACCATCCGGAACCCTGATCTGCGCGCGGATGTCAGGTTGCCGTGCCGCATCTGCCTGCTGTGCGTGTTGCGGCTGGCCCAGTGGAGTTGATCTCGCATCCGCTCACAATTTGCCGCGGGCTCGCGGCAGCGGATGCTAGAATCAGACCAATCGTTCCGATCAACGCGAGCAATGCGCATGCGAAAATTCCTCAATGTCCTGATCGTCCTTCCGCTCGGCCTGATCTTCATCGTCTTCGCGGTGGCGAACCGGCATTTCGTGACGGTGTCGTTCGATCCGTTCAACACCGTCGACCCGGCGCTCGCGGTGTCGCTGCCGCTGTTCGCCCTGATCATCGGGGTGGCGATCCTCGGCGTGGTGGCGGGCGGCCTTGGGACCTGGTTCGGGCAGCACCACTGGCGGCGGGCTGCGCGGCGTCACGAGGCCGATGCCCGCGACGCCAAGGCGGAACTGGCTGACCTGCGGGCCGCCTCGATGGCCCTGCGCGGGGAGCCGGCGCGGCTTGCCGGACCGTCCCAGGCCGGATTTTACGGTGCCGCCGGGCGAGACAAGCAGGGCGCGACATTGTAAAAGCCGCCGCACGCTCAAACTCGCATAGTGGTCCGATGTCCCTGCTCGTCAAAATCTGTGGCCTGTCCACGCGCGATACGCTCGACGTGGCGCTCGGCGCTGGCGCCAACATGGCGGGATTCGTGTTCTTCCCGCCGTCGCCGCGGCATATCAGCCTCGAACTTGCGCGCGATCTCGGGCGGCAGGCGGCCCGCCGCGCCACCAAGGTCGCGCTGACGGTCGATGCCGATGACGCGACGCTGGCCAACATTGTCGAGACGCTGCGACCCGATCTGCTGCAATTGCACGGCAAGGAAAGCGTGGCGCGCCTCCGGGATATCCGGACGAAATTCGGCGTGCCGACCATGAAGGTCATTGGGGTCGAGACCGCGGCCGATCTCGAAAGTCTGCCGGGCTACGCGGCGGTTGCCGAACGTATCCTGTTCGATGCCCACCCGCCCAAGGATGCGACGCGACCGGGCGGTCTCGGCGCGGTGTTCGACTGGCAACTGCTCAGGGGACTCGATCCAGGACTGCAGTTCATGGTCTCCGGCGGGTTGACCGCGGACAATGTCGCTGAAGCCGTGCGCGTGACGCGCGCCGGCGGGGTCGACGTCTCGTCCGGCGTCGAACGTTCTCCCGGGGTCAAGGATCCCGCCATGATCGAACATTTCATTCGCGCCGCGCGATCAGGCGAAGAGTTGACCGTCCAATGAACCCGATGCTTCCCAATTCCTTCCGCAGCGGTCCCGACGAGCGCGGGCATTTCGGAATCTTCGGCGGCCGCTTCGTCGCGGAAACCCTGATGCCGCTGATCCTCGACCTGGAAAAGGCCTATGCCGAGGCCAAGGCCGATCCGGCCTTCCATGCCGAAATGAAAGGCTATCTCAAGCATTATGTCGGCCGGCCTTCGCCGCTCTATTTCGCCGAGCGGCTGACCGGGCATCTCGGCGGCGCCAAGATCTATTTCAAGCGCGAGGAGCTCAATCACACCGGCTCGCACAAGGTCAACAATGTACTGGGCCAGATCATGGTGGCGCGGCGCATGGGCAAGCAGCGCATCATCGCCGAGACCGGCGCCGGCCAGCATGGCGTCGCCACCGCGACCTTGTGCGCGCGGTTCGGGCTCGACTGCGTGGTCTATATGGGCGCGGTCGACGTCGAGCGACAGCAGCCCAATGTGATCCGCATGGAGATGCTCGGCGCCAAGGTGGTGCCGGTGCAGTCGGGAACGCGGACGCTGAAGGATGCGATGAACGAGGCGCTGCGCGACTGGGTCACCAACGTGCATGACACCTTCTACTGCATCGGCACGGTCGCCGGCCCGCATCCCTATCCGATGATGGTGCGCGACTTCCAGTCGGTCATCGGCACCGAGACGCGAGCGCAGATGCTGGAGGAGGAGGGCCGCCTGCCGGACTCGCTGATCGCCTGTATCGGCGGCGGCTCCAATGCGATGGGCCTGTTCCATCCCTTCCTCGACGATCGCGAGATCGAGATTTTTGGCGTCGAAGCCGCGGGACACGGTCTGACGCAACTCCATGCGGCCTCGATCGCCGGCGGCCGGCCCGGCGTGCTTCATGGCAACCGCACCTATCTCCTGATGGACGACGACGGCCAGATCCAGGATGCGCATTCGATCTCGGCCGGACTGGACTATCCCGGCATCGGGCCAGAGCACTCCTGGCTGCACGAAACCGGCCGGGTGAAATATCTGTCGGCGACCGATGACGAGGCGCTGGCCGCATTCCAGCTGCTGTCGCGGCTCGAAGGCATCATCCCGGCGCTGGAGCCCGCGCATGCCATCGCAAAGGTCATGGAACTCGCGCCGCAACGGCCGAAGGACCACCTGATGGTGGTCAATCTCTCCGGCCGCGGCGACAAGGACGTCCCGCAAGTCGGCGACATCCTGCGGGGGAAGAAGTCATGACCACCCGCATCGATGCTCGCTTCGCGCAATTGAAGCGCGAGGGCCGCTCCGCCTTCGTCACCTTCGTGATGGCCGGCGATCCTGATCCCGAAACCTCGCTCGCCATCATCAAGGCGCTGCCGCAGGCCGGCGCCGACATGATCGAGATCGGCATGCCGTTCACCGATCCGATGGCCGACGGACCGTCGATACAGGCGGCGGGCCTGCGCGCGCTGAAGGCCGGCATGACGTTGAAGAAGACGCTGGCGATGGTGGACGCCTTCCGCAAGAGCGACGATGCGACGCCGCTGGTGCTGATGGGCTACTACAATCCGATCTACATCTACGGCGTCGACAAGTTCCTGGTCGATGCCAAGGCCGTGGGTGTCGACGGCCTGATCATCGTCGATCTGCCGCCCGAAGAAGACGAAGAACTATGTCTGCCGGCGATGAAGGCCGGGCTCAATTTCATTAGGCTGGCGACGCCAACCACCGACGACAAGCGCTTGCCCGCCGTGCTGGCGAATACCTCGGGCTTCGTCTACTACGTCTCGATCACCGGCATCACCGGCGCCGCGGCTGGGGAGTCCGGCGCCGTCGGCGAGGCCGTGGCCCGGATCAAGCGGCATACGGCGTTGCCGGTCTGCGTCGGTTTCGGAATCCGCACCCCCGACGCCGCCCACGCTATCGCCGAGCGGGCTGACGGTGCGGTGGTCGGCACGGCGCTGATCGATGCCTTGCGCGGCAGTCTCGACGCCGAGGGCCGCGCAACCGGCAAGACTGTGACCGCTGTTGCCGATCTCGCAGCCCAGCTCGCGCAGGGCGTGCGAGGCGCCAGGCAGGCAGCGGAGTAAGCTCGGGTCGCTGAAATCCTCTGCGACCGGCAGCTTGCCGGTCGTTGCCCTAGCCGCCATATGAGTTGCCGCGGGCCGCTCGGCCGCAATCCGGAGTGTAGACATGAATTGGCTCACCAACGTGGTCCGGCCGAAGATCCGCAACATTCTCCGCCGCGAGACGCCGGAGAATCTCTGGATCAAGTGTCCCGATTCCGGGCAGCTGGTGTTCTACAAGGACGTCGAGGCCAACCAGTTCGTCATTCCCGGCTCCAACTACCACATGCGCATGGGCGCGGTGGCGCGGATGAAGTCGATCTTCGACAACGAGACCTGGTACGACATCGCGTTGCCCGAGGTGACGGCTGACCCGCTCAGGTTCCGCGACGAGCGCAGATATGCCGATCGCATCAAGGATGCGCGGGCGCGGACCGGGATGAACGATGCGGTCAAGGTCGGCTACGGCAAGCTCGAAGGCGCGGCGGTCGTCATCGCGGTGCAGGATTTCGATTTCATGGGCGGCTCGCTCGGCATGGCGGCCGGAGAGGCGCTGGTGCGCGGTCTCGAACTCGCGGTCGAGAAGAGATCGCCCTTCATCGTCTTCGCCGCGTCCGGCGGCGCCCGCATGCAGGAAGGCATCCTGTCGCTGATGCAGATGCCGCGCACCACGGTCGGCGTGCAGATGCTGCGTGAGACCAAACAGCCCTACATCGTGGTGCTGACCAATCCGACCACCGGCGGTGTCACGGCCTCCTACGCCATGCTCGGCGATGTCCAGATCGCCGAGCCCGGCGCGTTGATCGGCTTTGCCGGCGCGCGCGTGATCGAGCAGACCATCCGCGAGAAATTGCCTGACGGCTTCCAGCGCGCCGAATATCTGCGCGACCATGGCATGATCGACATGGTGGTGCATCGCCACGAGTTGCGGCCGACATTGGCGCGGCTGTGCCGGCTGTTGACCAGGTCTCCGGCGCTGGACAGCGCGCCGAAGCCTGCGCCGCAGGTTTCCGAAACCGCACCGGTCATTCCTGCGCCTGAGGCGGCGCCGGCCGCGCCGCACGCGTGAATGCCTCTGCCGCCAGAGCGCCGTCCTCGCTCGACGATCTGATCGCGCGACTGTCAGGGCTGCATCACAGCCGGATCGATCTCGGTCTGGATCGCATGCATCGCCTGCTGGCCCAACTCGGTCATCCCGAGCGCCGGCTGCCGCCGGTCATTCATGTCGCGGGCACCAACGGCAAGGGCTCGACGGTCGCGTATCTGCGCGCCATCCTGGAAGCGGCCGGCTTGCGGGTTCACGTCTTCACCTCGCCTTTCCTGGTTCGCATCAACGAGAGCTTTCGCCTCGGCCGGCCCGGCGGCGGGCTGCTGGTGAGCGATGACGAACTATACGCCGCGCTCGAACTTTGCGAGCGGGCCAACGCCGGTTCGCCGATCACCTTCTTCGAGATCAAGACCGCCGCGGCCTTCCTGCTGTTCGCGGACCATGCGGCCGACGTCGCGTTGCTCGAAGTCGGACTCGGCGGGCGGCTGGATTCCACCAATGTCGTCGAGACGCCGCTCGCGGCCGTGCTCGCGCCGATCAGCATGGATCACACCGAATTTCTCGGCGACACGCTCAGCGCGATCGCCGCCGAAAAGGCCGCCATCATCAAGCGCAACGTGCCGGTGATTTGCGCCGAGCAGCAGGCGGACGCGATGGGTGTGATCGAGGCGGAAGCGAAACGCCTGCGCGCGCCCCTGTTCGCGGCCGGCGAGGAATGGAACGTCAATGTCGAGCGCGGCCGGCTGGTCTATCAGGATGAGCGCGGCCTTCTCGACCTCCCGGCGCCGCGCCTGTTCGGGCGGCATCAGTTCGACAATGCCGGCCTTGCCATCGCCACCCTGCGCGCCACCTCCGCGTTCCGGATCAGCCATGCCGCCTTCGAGGCCGGCATCGTCAACGCGGAATGGCCGGCGCGGATGCAGCGTCTCACGTCGGGCGCGCTGCTTGAATTCGGGCCGCAGGGTTGCGAGATCTGGCTCGATGGCGGCCACAATGCCGAAGGCGGCCGGGTTGCTGCCGCGGCACTTGGCGACCTCGAGGAGCGCGTCTCGCGGCCACTGGTGTTGATGGTCGGCATGATGGCCAGCAAGGATGCGCGGGCCTTCCTCGCCAATTTCGCCGGGCTGACCCGCCACATCATCGCGGTGCCGATCCCCGATGTCGACAATGCAATGGCGCCGGACAAATTGGCGGATGCCGCGCGTGTCCTCGGGATGCGCGTGGAAGTCGCAGCCAGCGTCGAGGCCGGGCTGCGCACGCTGGCGGCCATGGCCTACGAGGTGTCGCCCCGTATTCTGATCACCGGCTCGCTCTATTTCGCAGGCCACGTGCTCAAGATCAACGGCACGCCGCCGGCCTGAGATCGGACCACCAGATGCGCTTTGCCGCGATCGCGGACATTCATGGCAACCACCTCGCGCTGGAAGCCGTCCTCGCCGATATCCGCGCGGCAGGCATCGCCGACATCGTCAATCTCGGCGACATGGCGAGCGGGCCGCTCGACGCCAGGCGAACGATGGATCGGCTGATGGCGCTCGATGCCACCCATGTGCGCGGCAACCATGACCGCTGGCTGATCGACCGTCCCGTGGAGAAGATGGGTTCGTGGGAGCGTCCCGCCTACGCCCAACTCGACGCTCGCCATCTCGATTGGCTGCGCACGATCCCGCCGACGCGCGTGTTTCGCGATGAGGTCTTTCTCTGCCACGCGACGCCGGCGGACGACAACGTCTACTGGCTCGAGACAGTCACATCAGACGGTTCGGTGACGATCTCACCGCCGGCGGCGATCGAGAAGGAAGCCGAGGGAATTTCGCAGTCGCTGATTCTCTGCGGTCACACCCATATCGCGCGCGCGGTGCGGCTTGGCGACGGGCGCCTGGTGGTCAATCCCGGCAGCGTCGGCAGCCCCGGCTTTTCCTATCACGTGCCGTTTCCGCACGTGATCGAGGCCGGCACGCCGGACGCCCGCTATGCGATCCTGGAACTGATCTCGGGAAGCTGGAGCGTGACCTTTCGGCACGTGCCCTACGACAACGCTACGATGGCGGCCTTGGCGCGCCAGAACGGCGATCTCGAATTCGCGAGCGCGCTGACGAGCGGACGGGTCCGGTAGGTCCAACGCAAACGGCCGGCGTTGCGCCGGCCGTGACATCAGACGGGTGACTCCGCTTCGATCAGACCGCGGCCGTGATCCACTGCTGCAGCTTCGCCTTGGGCGCGGCGCCGACCTGGCGCGAAGCCATCTCGCCGCCCTTGAAGATCATCAGGGTCGGGATCGACATCACGCCGTACTTCGAGGCGGTCTTCGGACTCTCGTCGACGTTCAGCTTGACGATCTTGACCTTGTCGCCCATCGCGCCGGCGATCTCGTCGAGCGCGGGGGCGATCATGCGGCACGGGCCACACCACTCGGCCCAGAAATCGACCACCACCGGGCCGTCCGCCTTGAGCACTTCGGCGTCGAAATCGGTGTCGGAAACCTTGCCAACGGCCATGGAAATTACCTCGTTCGGGTTAGGGAGACGGGCGCGGGGTCCTGAAGAATCGCGCTCTCTATCATGGAACGAACCTATGAACCGGGGGGTGCCGGGTCAAGCGCGCTCACCGTTCCGTGTTGGGATGCCAGTGCCGCGTCCAGCGCGGAGGCGGAAATCTCCATCAAATCAGGCGCTTCAGTCCAGAGCAGCGCAGCACGGATGGCTCGATTGGGATAAAGCTGGCGCAGCACGGCGCGATAAAGTGCGAGCTGGCGGACGTAGGCGGGGGGCGCATCAGCCGCACGTCCCGGCAAGGCGAGGTTGGTCTTGAAGTCGACGATCAGCACCTCGGCCGCGGTCACCACCAGCCGGTCGATCTGGCCGGACACCAGCGCAGGCGGCTGGCCCGGACGCGCCAGCCGGCCGACGATTGAGACTTCGGCGCGGCTGCCGGTTGCGAACACCGGCGCGAAGCGCGCCGCCTCGATGACAGCCAGCACCTTCCCGGTCAGCAACTCGCGGTCGGCCTCGCTCCAATGCCCTGCGTTCCGCGCCAGAAAATTCAGCGCGGCCTCGCGTCGCCGCGGCGCGGCCACGTCCGGGAGCGACTGCAGCAGCCTGTGCACCAGGGTCCCCCGCTGGATCGCGCGGGCGCGCTGCTCGGGCTGATCCCCGCGACCGACGCCGCGCGCCGGTGCGCCAACGCCGTCGGAGGGGCGCAGCCGATGGTCGGTGGCAGACTCGGTCGCCAAGGAGTCGCGCAGCCAGGACGGCAATGCGATGGACGGGCTCGCTCCGGAGGATGGCGCAGCGGCCTCCGACGGCGCCGCGTCGGCCGTTGCCCGCGCATAGCGTTTCACCCGGCCTTCAGGTGCTTCGACCGTCTGCTCCTCCAATCCGGAACCCGCGAGCCCTCTGGCGATCAGGTCGTACCAGCAGAGCTTGCGCACAGTGTTCATGTTGCCCGGCATGCAGCCGCCAATAATCAGGCGATCGGCCGCCCGGGTCATCGCGACATAGAGCAGCCGGCGGTATTCATCCTCGGTGTCGGCGAGCATCGCTTTGCGCCCGGCCGCCACCGCCGCGGCGTCCTCGGCCTTGCGGCCGGCCCAGACCACGACCTCTCCGCCGCCTGCCTGCGGCAGCTGGATCAGCCGCAGCCGCTGCGTATCCGACGGCGAGGAGGTGGTGTCGACCAGGAACACCACGGCCGCCTCCAGCCCCTTGGCGCCATGGACGGTCATGACCCGAACCTCGTCGCGCGAGATTTCCATGTCGCGCTTGACCTCGGTGTCGGCGGCGCGGAGCCACGCCATGAAGCCCTGCAGCGAGGCCGGGGCCCGGCGTTCATAGGCCAGCGCCAGTTCAAGGAACTCATCCAGCGCGTCGTTGGCCTCGTGGCCGAGCCGCCGCAGGATGCGGGCGCGGCCACCATCGCCGCCGAGCAGCCAGGCGTAGAAGGCAAACGGCGTGTCCCGGACGCTGCGCCGCGCATAGGCTTCGAGGCGCGCGGCCACCTCGCTGAACCGGGCGTCGGTCGTTGCGTGACGGCGGAGCGACTCGCGCAGCGATCCCCGCCGCCCCCAGGCCAGCGTGAACAGGTCGTCGTCGGTCAGCCCGAACAGCGGGCTCTTCAGTGCGACGGCGAGCGCCAGGTCGTCCTGCGGCAGCAGCAGGGTGTCGGCCAGGTTCATCAGGTCGATGATTGCGATGTGCTCGGTCAGCTTCAGCCGGTCGGCGCCGGCGACCGGGATGTTGGCGTGCTTGAGTGCCTGGATCACCGCGTCGAAGGCATTGCCGCGCCGCCGCACCAGCACCAGCACGTCGCCATAGCTGAGCCTGCGCCGGTTGCCGGCGTGGCCGGTCATGGTGCCGGCAGCGATCAGCCGCTTGATCTCCGCCTGGACACGTCGGGACAGTTTTACCTCGGGGCTGGTGATGGCGACGCCGTCGAATGGCGCCCGCCAGCCCTCGATGTCCTTCTTGTCGTCGGCCTCCGCGAGGTCCCACAGCTCGATCATATCAGGCCCGGCGTCCGTCATGGCGTGGTGGATCGGGTAGCCGATGTCGGGCGAATGGATGCTGCTGTAGATCGCCGGCTCATGGAACACGTGATCGACCGAGTGCAGGATCGCCGGCCCGGACCGGAACGAGTAGGTGAAGGAAACCGGGTCGAAGCTCAGGCCGGCATCGAGGAAGCGCTTCTGGAGGTCGCGGCGCCGCAGGTCGAACTGGTGCGGGGCCGCGCCCTGGAAGGAAAAGATCGACTGCTTCTCGTCGCCGACCGCGAAGATGGTCCGGACGATGCCGTCGCGGGCGCCGGCGCCGGAGGTGAACTCCGAGATCAGGTGGAACACGATCTCCCACTGCCGGGGACTGGTGTCCTGGGCCTCGTCGATCAGGACATGGTCGATGCCGCGATCGAGCTTGTAGTGGACCCAGCCCGACGACACCCGGTCGAGCATCGCCAGCGTCCGGTCGATCAGGTCGTCATAGTCGAGCAGCCCGCGCTCGTCCTTCTCGCGCCGATAGTTGGCCACGGCCGCCACCGCAATGTGCAGCAGCGCCCGCGTGCGGTCGCGGATCACGAGCGCCCGTCGCCGCTCAACCAGCGGACCGATGCGGCGGGTTTCCGCCTCGATCGCTGCTGCGATCGCAGGATTGAGCTTGATGAATGCCTTCGTCACCACCGCGGCGCGCGGCGCGCCTTCGGTCAGGAACACGGTGAGATATTCGTCGACCTGGGCACTGGCGGTGAAGGCGAGTGCCTCACGCAGCTGGTCAGCCTGCTTCTGGTCGGTCTTGCTGCCGCCATCGAGGGCGGCGGCGATGTCGCGCCAGCGGGCGCGGGGGAGATTCGGACCGTCGACGATCTCGCGCTCGACGTCCTCGATGCGGTCGTCCGGCGCGACACCAAGCGCCGCGGACAGTTGCGTTGCAGCCGCCTCGACGCTGCCGGCCCGATCGGTCCACGCCATGAAATGATCGCGGCTGAGGCAGGCCTCGCGCACCACGTCCTTGAAGGTGACGTCGGCGGCGCTCGCCATCGCGGTCATCAGCGCCCGCCCGGTCGGGCTCTCGGGATCGCGGGAGGCCGCGAGCAGCACCGCGAGGTTGGCGCGCTCCATCATCTCGGTCTGGTCGCGGTCGTCGAGCACGGCGAAGCGCGCCGGGACGTTGGCCTCGAACGGAAACTGCTGCAGCAGCCGCGTGCACAGCGCGTGGATGGTCTGGACCTTCAGCCCGCCGGGAGTCTCCAGCGCGCTGGCGAACAGTTTTCGCGCCGCCATCCGCAGCCGCCTGTTGGCATTGGCGATGCCGGATTCGCGGATCGCGGCGTCGAGCGCGTCGTCGTCGAGGGTGACCCAGTGGCCGAGGGTGGAGAACACCCGCTCCGCCATGTTGGCGGCGGCGGCCTTGGTGAAGGTGATGCACAGGATCTTTTCCGGCGCGACGCCCTCCAGCAGCAGCCGGATCACGCGCTGCACCAGCACATGCGTCTTGCCCGACCCGGCATTGGCCGAGACGAAGGCTGACGCCGCCGGGTTCGAGGCGCGGTTCTGCGCGGTGCGAACCTCTGATGGAATCGGGCGGGGGGCCTTCACCATTCCTCGATCCCCAGTCCGCCGGCCGCCGACCATTCCTTGATCCGCGCCAGGTCGTCGTAAGAACCGTAGCGGTTGGCCCACATCGACAGGTTCAGCGAGGTGTAGGCCTGATCCTCGTCCTCGAACTTGCGAACCAGCGTTTCCAGCTCCCGCAGCGCATAGGTAGCGGCCTCGTCCGGCGGCTGCGGGGTGTCGGACTTGTTGATCTTCAATTCCAGCGTCCGTTGTTCACCCGGCGGATTGTTGCCGCTCAAGCGGACGTAGATCAGGTCGGCGACGGAGCTGCCGGCCGCAATGCCGCTGAAGCCGCCCTCGCGCAGGATCGCCGCTTCCAGGGTCAGCTGCGGCGACAGCCCCATCCGCACCTGCTTGCCGGTCGGCGGCTGCCCGGTCTTGTAGTCGAGGATGGCGTAGCGGCCATCATCGCTGCGCTCGATCCGGTCGGCCCGCGCCGACAGGGTAAAGGTTCGTTCGTTGTCGAGGGGGATGACGATCTCGCCGCGGGTCTCGGCGACGATCTCGGCGATTGTCCCGCGCCGCGCCGCTTCCCACTCCGCAAACCAGCTCGCGATGCGTTGGAACCGCGGCCACCACAGTGCCCGCGCCTCGGGCCGCTCCATCAGCGGCGCGAAATATTTTCCGCCGATCTCGCGCAGCACCCGGACGGGATCGGGCGGGAGCCCGGCGGCGAAGATCTGCGTGAACTCGCCGATGGCGTCGTGGATCGCAGATCCCCGGTCGGCCGCCGACAGCGGCATGTCGACGGGGTCGAGCGGGTCGAGGCGAAGGATGTACTTGGCATAGATGGTGTAGGGATCGCGCAGCCAGTCTTCGATCGCGGTGACCGACAGTTTTGTTGGCCGCGTGGCGCGGGGCGGTTTCGGCGCCGGCTGCGGAATCGGCGCGACCTTGTCGGGCTGGTCCATCGCCTCGGCATAACGGACATAGGTCGCGCCCTTCGCTTCCGCCGCGCCCCAATGCGCCTCGCCCGCCACCGCCTCCAGCCGATGCAGGAAACGCGAGGCGACCGCGGGCGCGCCGCCGGCCTTGGCGGCGTGACTGAGGATCACGTCGTCGGTGCCGAGCAGTTGGGTGAAGTCGTGGGCTGATAGCCCGATGCGTCGCTCGGGCAGGTCGAGGCCGAGTTCATGCCGCATCGGCCGGCTCAGCCAGGGGTCGATGCGTGGCGCCGGCGGCCACACGCCCTCGATCAATCCACCGATGATGACGCGATCGACCTGCATCAGCCGCGATTCCAGCGGGCCGTAGATGTGCAGCGTCGCGTCCGGCTTCTCGGGCCGGCGCACGGCGCGGTCGCCGAATGCGGTCTGGAACAAGTCGGGATAATCCGGCAGCGCGACCATGAGGCCGCAGCGCTGGCGCTCGCCGAGCAGGTCGTCGAAGGCCGCGGCCAGCGCCGTGCCCTCGGGTCCTTCGAAGGCGAGCGCAACGCCAGCCTCGTCGCGCGACAGTTCGATCAGGACCTCGCGATGCCGCGCGGCCAGTTCGGCGAAATCATAGGGCTTCGACGCGCTGAGGCTCTCCAGGGGGCCCAGCGCCGCGCGCAAGCCGGCGACCAGCGCCTCGGCCTGGCCCAGCGCATCCACGGCCAGCCGAGCCCGCGGTTCGGACGGATGCAGCGACGACGCCTCGCCGCTGCGGAGCTTGGCGAGTTCGTCGCGGAAGCGGACGAGTTCGCGGGCGAGCCCACCGGTTCCCGGCTGCGGACGGGTGCCGCGCAGCACCGCGAGTTCGAGTGTTTCCAGCGCGCCCGCGAACGCGCCTTGCGCCCGGCCGAGCCGGCACAGCGGGTGCTTCAACAGCGCCAGCAAGGTCGGCGGTTCCAACCCCTTCGCCACCGCCTCGGCCGCGAGCCGCGCGAAGATGCCCGACGAGGTCTCCATCAGCGCGTCGCCGCCCGAATCATTGTAGCCGAGGTTCCAGCGGCTCAGCGCCGCCATCACCCGGCGCGCCAGCGCGCGATCCGGCGTCACCAACGCGGCGGACTTGCCCAGGTGCCGCGCTTCGCGCATCGCCACCGCGATCGCGAGCCCCTCCATTTCGGGGTTGGGCGCCGCGACAATCGCGAGGTTCTCCATCGCGGATGCGATCTTCGCCGCGACATCGGTCTGCTTGAGCCGCTCATGCCAGCGCGCGGTCGCCTCCGAGGGACGCAGCGCTTCGGAGACCAGAACCTCGCGCCCACCGGAGGCAGGAGTCCCGAGCATCTCGACGTCGCGCCTGTCGATGCCGAGCCGTCGCAGCAGGCCGTGCATGGCGAATTGCGGATGATTGGATGCGGGATGGCGGATGACCTTTCCCTGCGCGTCGGTGACGCCGCCAATGCCGTCCCAGGCCTCGTCATCGAGATCGGTGTCGAGTCCGGGCAGCACCACGGCGCCCTGCGGGAGCAGGGCGACGGCATGCAGGAATTTCGCGGTCGCGGGCATCGAGCCGGTCGACCCCGCCGCGATCACCGGGCCATCATGGCGGGCGGTGAGGCGCGCGGCCTCCGCCGTGATCAACAGGTCGCGCCGCGCCGCCGGCTCGATCCGGCCGATCTCGGCGAGATAGCCGGGCCAGGTCTGGCGGGCGATCTGCAGGAACTGCAGCGAATGCTGCCAATACTGGTCGAGCTGATCCGGCACCAGTCCGTCGAGCGCGTCCCAGTCGACGCCGCGGGTCACCATGTCATCCATCAGCCGAGCGAGATCGCCGGCCAGCGCCAGGGTCGAGGCCGGCCCGCCCACGACCAGCGGCGAGGTGACCGGGCTCCTGGCCCAGGCCGCGACCAGCCGCGCCAGGGTCAGCCTGCGCTCGAGTTCGCCAAGCTTCGGCGGAATGTCGAGCGGCGCCACGCCACCGAGCGGTTCGGACTCCTCGGCGAAGGCCAGCTCGTCCTCGTCGATGTCGCCGAGCGCCACGATGCGCGGCAGGATCGCCGCGTCCAAGTTCAATTCATCGAGGAACACCTCGCGCGCCACCCGCATCGCGCGCCGCGTCGGCAGATACAGCGTCGCCTCCGCGAGCCGCGCCGGATTGCTACGCGCCTCGAATCCGGGAACCAGCCGGCCGTCGACCAGCGCGGCGATGACGCTGCGCAGGAACGGCACGGAGACGGGAACGCTGAAAACGCGCATGGAGGTCCTGATTCGGGGCAGGGCCCAATATAGGGAGGGACGGCCGCAGGGTCATGGCTTGCGACCCAATCAACGACTGTCATACCCGCGAAAGCGGGTATCCACTACGCCGCGGCTTCTCGGATCGGTCACTGGCGTCCGGAGTACTGGGTCGTCCGGTCAAGCCGGACGACGACGGTTGAGAGTGTGGCGCCGTTGGACTCCAAGGAGTTGCCGCCCCGCTGTTTCAAACGGGTTGGCAGTTGGCGTCTTGCGACCGACTACCACGTATACCGGATGCGCCCCGTGCCGCTGTAGGTCCTGGAGCGCTCGCCCCATTCGCTATCGGCCTGGAGCATGAAGGAGACGCCGGAGGCGAGGCGCCACTCGGCACCGGCGGAGGACAGGAGCAGGTGCTGCGAGGGCTGCGCGCCGAGCGTGGTGAAGCCGCCGGTCGGGCCGAGCACCGCGAAGTTTGCCGCCACAGCCGGATTGCTGACGCTGTCGTGGGCGTAGGCCGTGCGGCCGAACAGGCTGAGCTCGCTGCCGCGATCGATCGCGATCAGGCGCTCGGTGTTGAGACCCAACTCGGCGCGGATCGCGGTCGCGGTGCGGCCAGCGTAGCGCAGCGCGAACTGATTCGAGCCGAGCGCGGCCGCTTCGGTGTAGTCGGGAGTGCGGAAGCTTTGGCCCTGGATCGCGCCATAGGGGGTCCATGTGACGTCGAGGAAGCGGGCCGGCAGGCGATAGCCGGCTTCGATACGGCCGCCAAAGCTCTCGGCGTTGAAGTTCGCCTTGAGCTGGTCGAGGCCCGCGACCGTGACGGTGCGCGTCGTCGACATCCAGTAGTTGGCATAGCTCGCGGCCGCCGCAACATGGATCGGGCCGCTCGTATGCTTGCCGTAGACGCCGGCCATGAACGCGTCGCTGGAGCCGCCGCCATTGCCCGCCGACCAGGTCATGCTGCCGCCGGCCAGCGAGAAGCCGACCAGCGAATTTGGCGTGAAGCGATAATCGGCCCCAGCGGCGACCGCGCCGGCCCGGGTGAGGGCATCGCGGCTGCCGGTGCCGGCCGGATCGCCGGAGAGGTTGGTGCCTCCGCCGAACGCGGTGCCCCAGACGTCCCAGCGCGGCGCATAAGCGACCGGTGCCTTGTCGAGGCCGGCAAAGGCGGAGCGGGCCGCCGCCGACGTGCCTGGGCGCTCGCCGGCATAGCTGAGCGGTGCGGCGCGGCCGTCGTCGCGGCGGGTGCCGACGACATCGGTGAGCAGCGCGAGAAATGAATTGCCGAGCTGGAATGCGCCGGTCTGGCCCTGGGTGCTGCTCTCGCCGGAGAGCTGGTCGAGCGCACGCCCCGCGGCGTCGCTACCCATGTTGAGCAGCGTGTCGAACCCGGCTGGCGGTGCGCCACCACTCTCGACCGCACGGTTGATAGCGCCCGCAACGCTGGTCTGGTTGCGGGTCGCGCCTTGGCCGAGCGCCAGCGTGCCGGGATCGAGCACGAGATAGGCGCTGTTGGCGTCGTAGGTGAGATGCGGGTTGCGCGCCGGGGCGAAGCTGCCGCTGACAGTGAGGCCGGCGAATTGCGTGCCGCCGAGCCCGGCGGTGGCATTGACGATGGTGTAGGTCTGGCCGCGGAAGCTGCCCGGCAGCGCGGCGGCGCGCACCGTCGCTCCGGTCAGGGTCGCGGTGCCCTTGACGTTGGTGCGGTCGGAGCTGCTCGGCGAGACCTCGACGGTGTAGAAGCTGCCGGCGCCGAACTGCAGATTGCCGTTGACGGTGATGGTGCCGATCGAATTGCCGGGCGCCAGCGTGCCGCCCGTATTGACGATCACGCCAGGCAACTGCCCGGTGCCGCCGAGCGTGCCGCCGTTGTTCACGGTCACGCCGCTGGAAGATGCGATCGAGCCGTTGACCGAGAGCGTGCCGGCATTGACGGTGGTCGCGCCGGTGTAGGTGTTGGTGCCCGACAGCAGCAGCGTTCCCGTGCCGGCCTTGACCAGCGCACCGCCGGTCCCGGAGATGATGCCGCTGACCTCGGTCGATGTGTTGTTGGCGCCGACCGTCAGCTCATCGCTGCCGAGGATATATTTGCCGGCGCCGGCGATCGAGCCGGCGCTGAGCTTGCCGTCGTTGTTCGGGCCGGTCGAGCCGGAGAAATCCACCGTTCCGCCCGTGTTGTTGACGATCGTGGCACTGCCGGCCGTGGCGGCGAACCCGAACAAGACCCTGTCATCATTGATGATGGTCGCATTCTCGGCCGAGGTGCCGTGCAGGAAGTTGACGTCGCCGCTCTTGTTCTCGATCCGGGCATTGCTCGCCTTGCTGCCCTCCGCGAACCAGACCGTGCCTCGGTTGGTGATGTGCGCGTTGTCCGCACGGCTGCCCTGGGAGAAGATGAGGGAGCTGGAGCGCTCGTTGCTGATGGTCGCCGTTCCGGCCTTGCTGTCGCCGGAGAACGCCACCACGGCAGTGTTGGTGATGTTCGAAGCGCCGGCCGTGCTGGCGTCGCGGAAATTGAGGCTGCCGCGATTGGTGATCGTGGCCGTGCCTGCGCTCGAAAGGGCGAGGAAAATGCTGCTACCGGCGTTGGTCATGTTGGTGATGCCGGTCGTATCCGCGTTGTAGATGACGAAGGTGCCCACGGCACCGACATTGACCGCGCCCCGGATCGCACCGGCACTGACGCTGCTGCCGAGCTGCAGCGTGCCGGCGCTGATCGTGGTGCCGCCGGTGTAGGTTTGGGCCCCCGTGAGGATCAGCGTGCCGATGCCGCGCTTCTCGACCGTGCCGCTGCCGCTGATGACGTCGCTGTAGGTGAGCTCATCGGCGCGGTTGAAGATCAGCGCCGCATTGTTGTCGATGTTGCCGGTGATCGATCCGGACGTGCCGCCGTTGCCGATCTGCAAGGCGCCGCCAGAGATCGTCGTGCCCCCCGTGTAGGTGTTGGCGCCTGAGAGGATCATCGTGCCGATGCCGGTCTTGACCAGCGAGCCGCCGACGCCCGAGATCACGCCGCTGACTTCGGTCGAATTGCCATTGCCGCCGACGGTGAGCTCGTTGGCGCCGAGAATGTAGCTGCCGGCGCCGGCAATCGAGCCGGCGCTGAGCTTGCCGTCGCCGTTCGGACCGGACGAGCCGGAGACGTTCACCGTCGCGTCGGCCTGGTTGATGAGGGTGGTGTTGCCGCCGGTGCTGCTGTCGAAGAAGCGCAGCACGCCGCCCGGGTTGAGTACGGGTCCCTTGTCGCTTTCGTAAAAAGAGCCGTCGGTCTGGTTGGTGATCGTGGCGTTGCCAGCCGAGCTGGAGCCGAAAAAACCGATCGTGCCCTTGTTGGCGATCGTGGCGTGGTCCGCGGTGCTCCTATCATTGAACCTGACACTCCCCTGGGCGACGTTGATGAGGGTCGCGCTGCCAGCCTTACTGTCGTCCTTAAAAGATGTTCCAGTGCCGCGAGCGTTAGTCGTGATCGTCGCGTTGCCGGCAGTGCTGTTCTGACGAAATACTACGTAACTGGCTGAGAAGCTGGCGCTTCCGGCCGTGCTGCTGTTCGTGAAAAACGTGCCGCCGGACTTGTCACCACCTGAGAGGTCGAACGTTGCGCTGCCGCCGCTGACGAGGATTCCCGCTCCCGTGAATGTGAGGCTATGGCGGTCGTTGGTTGCGATGCTGTAGTTGCCGGCATTGAAGGTGAGCCCGCCGATCGTGACGTCATTCGAGAACGTCAAACTGGTCACGCCCGACGCACCGAAGCTCGCGGTCCCGGTCGGCACGGTGCCGATGTCCCAGTTGGCGCCGGTGTTGAAATCCCCGGGGATCGGTGGCGGGGTCGCGATCCAGGTCGCATCGTCCGCCGCGGCCGGCAGGCTCGAAGCCAGCACCAGGGTGGTCAGCGCGGTCGAGGCCAGCAGGATGCGGCGGGTGGTCGGGGACGGCATGGCAGGCTCCGGAGGTGAACGCGTCGATGCGCGCCGGCTCGCCCGGCGCACGGGATGCGTTCACGCTACCGGGCGGTGCCGCGGTACGTCGCCGTAGCCAAATGGCTACCTGATACCGGTTTGCAGATGGCTGTTGCCGGAGCGCAACTCCTGGCACAAGGGGTCGGTGCCGGATGGCACCTGCCGCCACTTCTGCGGCTGCCTTTTCGTTTCAAGCGCGCATCGCGAGCATGTCAGCGACTTACCAGGTGTAGCGGATGCGCCCCGTGCCGCTGTAGCTCCTGCTGCGCTCGCCCCACTCGGTGTCGGCCTTGAGCAGGAAGGAATGGCTTGTGACCCAATCAACGACTGTCATACCCGCGAAAGCGGGTATCCAGTACGCCGCGGCTTCTCGGATCGGTCACTCGTGTTGTGACTCTGACGCTTCATTCCGTCATTCCGGGGCGCCGCGTCAGCGGCGAACCCGGAATCTGGAGGTTGTGGAGCGAGATTCCGGGTTCGCCCTTCGGGCGCCCTCAGATGCGCAATTGCGCATCGGGGAATGACGAGGGAAGCATCGGTCAACATCGGGTCACTGGCGTCCCGGAGTACTGGGTCGTCCGGTCAAGCCGGACGACGACGGTTGAGAGTGTGGCGCCGTTGGACTCCAAAGAATTGCCGCCTCGCTGTTTCAAACGGGTTGGCAGCTGGCGTCGTGCCACCGACTACCACGTATACCGGATGCGTCCCGTCCCGCTGTAGCTCCTGCTGCGCTCGCCCCACTCGGTGTCGGCCTTGAGCAGGAAGGAGACGCCGGAAGCAAGCCGCCACTCGGCCCCGGCGGAGGACAGAAGCAGGTTCTGCGACGGCTGCGCGCCGAGCGTGGTGAAGCCGCCGGTGGGGCCGAGCACCGCGAAGTTTGCCGCCACGGCCGGATTGCTGACGCTGTCGTGGGCGTAGGCGGTGCGGCCGAACAGGCTGAGCTCGCTGCCGCGATCGATCGCGATCAGGCGCTCGGTGTTGAGACCCAACTCGGCGCGGATCGCGGTCGCGGTGCGCCCCGCGTGGCGCAATGCGAACTGGTTCGAGCCGGTGGTCGCGGCCTCGCTGTAGTCAGGCGTGCGGAAGCTCTGCGCCTGGATCGCGCCATAAGGCGTCCAGGTGACGTCGAGGAAGCGCGCCGGCAACCTGTAGCCACCCTCGATGCGGCCGCCAAAACTCTCGGCGTTGAAGCGGGCATCGAGCCGGTCGAGGCCGGCCACGGTGACGGTGCGCGTCGTCGACATCCAGTAGTTGGCATAGCTCGCGGCAGCCGCGATGTAGGTGGGACCGATGGTGTGCTTGCCGTAGATGCCGGCCATGAACACGTCGCTGGCGCCGCCGCCATTGGCTGAAGACCAGTTGGTGGCGCCGCCGGCGAGCGAGAAGCCGACCAGCGAGGCCGGCGCGAAGCGATAGTCCGCGCCGGCCGCGACCGCACCGGCGCGCGTGGTGGCATCACGGCTGCCGGTGGTGGCATCGCCGGAGAGGTTGTTGCCGCCGCCGAAGGCGGTGCCCCAGAGGTCCCAGCGTGGCGCAGTGGCTGCCGGCGCCTTGTCGATCGCGGCAAACGCCGAGCGGGCGGCGGACGGCGCGCCCGAGTTGGCGTAACCGAGCGGCGCGCCGCCGTCGTCGCGACGGGTGCCGAAGACATCGGTGAGCAGGGCGAGGAACGAGTTGCCGAGCTGGAACGCACCGGTCTGGGCCTGCGTGCCGCTCTCGCCGGAGAGCTGGTCGAGCGCGCGGCCCGCGGCGTCGCTACTCATGTTGAGCAGCGTGTCGAACCCGGCTGGCGGTGCGCCACCACTCTCGACCGCACGGTTGATGGCGCCCGCAACGCTGGTCTGGTTGCGGCTCGCGCCTTGGCCGAGCGCCAGCGTGCCGGGATCGAGCATGAGATAGGCGCTGTTGGCATCATAGGTGAGGTGCGGGTTGCGCGCCGGGGCGAAGCTGCCGCTGACGGTGAGCCCGGCGAATTGCGTGCCGCCGAGCCCGCCGGTCGCGTTGAGGATAGTATAGGTCTGGCCGCGGAAGCTGCCCGGCAGCGCGGCTGCGCGCACCGTCGCTCCGGTCAGGGTCGCGGTGCCCGTCACGTTGGTGCGATCGGAGCTGCTCGGCGAGACCTCGACGGTGTAGAAGCTGCCGGCGCCGAACTGCAAATTGCCGTTGACGGTGATGGTGCCGATCGAATTGCCCGGGGCGAGATTGCCGCCGGCATTGACGATCACGCCCGGCAGCTGCCCGGTGCCGCCGAGCGTGCCGCCGGCGTTGACGATGACGCCGCTGGAGGATGCGATCGAGCCGTTGACCGAGAGCGTGCCGGCATCGACGGTGGTCGCGCCGGTGTAGGTGTTGGTGCCCGACAGGATCAGCGTTCCGATGCCGGCCTTGACCAGCGAGCCGCCAGCGCCGGAGATGATGCCGCTGACCTCGGTCGATATGTTGTTGCCGCCGACGGTCAGTTCGTGGGCGCCGAGGATATATTTGCCGCCGCCCGCGATCGAGCCGGCGCTGAGCTTGCCGTCGCCGTTCGGACCGGCCGTTCCGGAGAAATCCACGATGCCGCCGGCATTGTTGGTGATCGTGGCATTGGCGGCTGTGGAGCCGAACCAGAACCAGACGTTCGCATTGTTGATGATGGTCGCGTTCTCGGCCGAGGTGCCGTCGAAGATGACGTCGCCGCGCTCGTTCTCGATCAGGGCGTGGTCCGCCTTGGCGGTTTCGAGGAACCAAACCGTGCCTCGGTTCGTGATGTGCGCATTGTCCGCACTGCTGCCCCCGATGAAGTTGAGGAAGCGCCCGTTCTCGATGGTCGCGTTGCCGGCCTTGCTGCTATCCAAGAACGCCATTGTCACGTTGTTGGTGATGGTCGAGCTGCCGGCCGTGCTGGCCTCGCGAAAATTGAGGCCGCCGTCATTGGTGATCGTGGCCGTGGCGGCGCTCGAGCTGCCGAGGAAGTTGGTTTGACCGGCATTGGTCAGGTTGGTGATGCCGGTCGTATCCGCGTTGTGAATGGTGAACGTGCCGGCCGCGCCGACATTGACCGCGCCCCGGATTGCGCCGGCACTGCTGCCGGTGCCGAGCCGCAGACCGCCGGCGCTGATCGTGGTGCCGCCGGTGTAGGTGTTGGTCCCGGTCAGCACCAGCGTGCCGATGCCCAGCTTGGTCAGGCTGCCGGTGCCGCTGAATGCGCCGGTGAAGGTGAGGCTGTTTGCAGCATCGGCGACCTCGATGGTGCCGCCGCCCGTGTTCAGGGTGACCGCACGGCCGGTCGAATTGAACGCCGTGCCGGTGACCTGCAGCGTGCCGCCGTTGAAGGTCAGGCCGCCGGCCGCGTCGCCCAGATTGGCGTCAGACGCGACGCTGAGCGTGCCGCCGGCCAGCGTGGTGCCGCCCGTATAGGTGTTGGCGCCGGTCAGCGCCAACAGGCCCGCGCCGAGCTTGGTCAAGCCGCCGCCGCCGCCGAGCGCCTGGTTCACCGTGAAGGTGTTGCCGGCATCGGCGATGTCGAAGCCGCCGCCGCCCGCGCCCCAGTTGATCGTGCGCGCGGTCGAGGTGAAGGCGGTGCCGGTGACCTGCAGCGTGCCGCCGTTGAAGGTCAGCGCGCCCGCGGCGTCGCCGAGATTGGCGTCGGACGCGACGCTGACCGTGCCGCCGGCGAAGGTGGTCCCGCCGCCGTAGGTGTTGAGGCCCGACAGGATCATCGTGCCGACGCCGGTCTTGACCAGCGAACCGCCGGCCCCGGAGATCACGCCGCTGACCTCGGTCGAATTGCCGTTGCCGCCGACGGTCAGTTCGTTGGTGCCGAGGATGTAGTTGCCCGCGCCGGCGATCGAGCCGGCGCTGAGCTTGTGGTCGCCGTTGGGGCCGATGGATGCCGAGAAATCCACCGTGCCGCCGGCATTGTTGGTGATCGCCGAGGTGCCGCCGGTGCTGAAATCGCTGAACAGCGTTTGGCTGTTGTTGATGATGGTGGCGTGGTCGCCCGAAGACTGCCGCTGGAATTCCAGGTTCGCGTTGTTGGTAATGGTCGCGGTGCCGGCCCTGCTGGTGTGGTTGAAAAGAAGAACGGAGTCGAAGACGTTGCTGCCCCGAGCGGCAACGGTGATGTTGGCGTTGCCCGCCGTGCTGGAGTCGTTGAATGTCAAGTGACGAGCGACGATGGTGGCGTCATCGGCGCTGCTCTGCCTCTCGAACTTCAGGAATCCGTCGCCCGTGAAGAAGGCGTTGCCGGCCCTGGAGGTGCTGCTGAAGGTCACCCGTCCATCCAGCATGTGAAAGGTGGCGTGATCCGCCGAACTCGAGCCGCCGAATCCAACGAAACTGTTGAGACTCTGGAGATTGAAGACGGCATGGCCTGCTGTGCTGGAGTTTCGAAAGTCAACCCTGCCATTGCTCAAATTAAACGTTGCGCTGCCGCCATTGACGACGATTCCGGACCCGGTCAAAAGCACGGTTTGATCGACGAGCGGAGGGGTCTGGGCAATGTTGAATACGTAATCCGATGCCCCGGCGTTCAGGGTCAGGCCGCCGAGCGTGATGGGTTGGGGCAAGAAGTTCACGGTCGTCGTCGACGACGTGCCGAAGAAGGCGGTCCCGGTCGGCACCGTGTTGCTGTCCCAGTTCGCCCCCGTGCTGAAATCGCCTGATGTCGTCCCCACCCAGGTCGCGTCGTCAGCCGCTGCGGGCGGCGCGGTGGCGAGCACCAGCGTGGTCAGCGCGGTCGAGGCCAGCAGCACGCGGCGGGTGGTCGGCAGGGGCATTCCAGGCTCCGGAAAGTAGATGCGGCGGGGCGCGCCGTTTCTCACGGCGCGGGTATGGCGTTCACGCTAGCGGGGGGTGCCGCGGTACGTCGCCGTAGCCAAATGGCTACCTGATACCTGTTCGCAGCTAACTGTTGCCGCCGCGCAACGCTGTCTCTGTCCCTCCCGCGAGCGTCAGCGGCAGCTGACGCGGGGGAGGGATCAGAGGAGGTGCGGCGCGAGCTTATGCCGACGGACGCTGGTACTGACCTTTCCACTTCGTCATGGCCGGGCTTGTCCCGGCCATCCACGTCTTTGGCGCGGCAACAAAGAATGACGTGGATGCCCGGCACAAGGCGGGCATGACGAGTCATTGGCTCGGGCCGTTGGTATTCCCCGCGTCCGTCGGCAACCGCCGTCAGCGCGCGATGAACAACGCCATCAGTTCGGCGCGGCTGGAGACGTCGAAGGCGCGGTAGATCTGCTCGACGTATTTGTGCGCGGTCCGGGGACTCATCTGTAACGCGATGGCGATGGCCTTCTCGCTCTGGCCGGTGAGAAGCCACTCCAGCATCGCGCGGTGCCGCGGCGCCATTCCGGCGACGACCTCCGCCACGCCATTTCCGGCGCGAGCCGCCTGCGCCAGCGGATCAGGGCGGCGCCCGAGCCAGGCGGTATGCTGGGCCAGAAGCCCCATCATTTCACGCTCGCGGGCGCCGAACGTTCGGTCGCCCCAGGGGCGCATGGTGGCGATGCAGAGTTCCGCGCCCCCGCCGACCGGAACGATCGCGGAGACGACGTCGTCGAAGCCGAAGCCGCGCGACCAGTCGGCGATATGCGCGCTGCGGTACCACACGCCGTCCTCGACGAGGTCCCGCCGCAGAAAGGTGCGGGCGTGCCCGGGTGTCGCAAAGGCGCGGGGCCACATCGGGTGATTCTCGTAGGCAAGCTCGCGCAGATAGCTCTGCTCCCAGCGACGTAGATCGTGTGGCTGGAGCCCGTGGACGTGCGAGCGTATCACCGGACCGCTGGTGTCATCGGGTCCGGCAGCGCCGCCGACCATGTACCACCACACTGGTCCGGCGCCGATCAGCCTGGCAACGCCCGCCGTCAGATGCGCATGCGGCTGGGCCGCGCCCGAGGACGCGATCTCCCCGACCTCGCCGACCAGCGCCAGCATGGCGCGCCAGTCCGCGGTGGTGAGCGCGCCGTTCCGGTCCGGAAGCAGCTCGCCGCCGCGAAGCTGCGGCGAAACGACGGCGCCGCTCGTCTGCCGCTGCTCCGACTCCATCGGGATCGGTTCTCCGGTTTCGAAGCGTCGCACCACGCGCAGGCCCAGCACGTCATCGTCGGCAAGGAAGCCACGATCGTTGGCCAGCAGCTCCCAGGGGGCCCGCAGCATGGCGAGCCCCGCCGGGTTGGGCGGGGCGGTCGCGCTGACGATCTCGAACTGAAGCGGCGATTGCGCGCGCTTGATCAGCGCCGTCAGTTCGCCCCCGTTCCCGTCCAGGAAGCGATAGAGGTCACGCCCGATAGCGAGCAGGCCGGCAGTTGGCGCGGCAGTCGCCCCGCGCACGGGGTGACGGCGACCAAAGCTCTCGAGGATCGCGACAGTTTCCGCATCCCACGGGCGGTGGCGGCCGAACGGCTCCGGGCCGATGAGCACAAACCCGTCGGATCTGATGACGATGCCGATCATAGTCATGCGGCGCCGTCACAACCGTGGAGCCGTCTTGCAGACCATGAGGCTGCACAGGTCACATCGCCAAAAGCAAAACGCTTCTGATCTCCGTTGATCAGCCATAACGGTCGTTCCCCCTCAGAACTGGCCGGCGCTGCGGGCGACGGCGATGCGATCGCCATCACCGGCGCCGCAGTCCGCCGTCGCGGGCCGTGGCACTCATACTGCCAGCACCTTCGCACCCGGTCCTGCAGACCTCGCGCATTCGCCGTTCGCCTGCCCCCTAACTCTGTACCGCCGATACCATACCGGCGCCCGGTGCAGAAGATGCCTTGTAATCAACCTGTGGTTGTAGGTGGCCGCAACCAATGATCAGTCGGCTTCAATGACGATATGTGACGGTTGCTGTTTGCTCGCCGGCCCGCAACCGGAGGAGTTCAACGATGCCGCGGGGGCAGCGGCTGCGCGCGATCAATCCGCCGCAGCGAAATGCGCCGTCTGGTCGGCGTGGGCCTTGACGAAGCAAGGGCGGCCCGTGGCGCGCGGGAGATAGTCGCGGCAGGCAGCTCGTAGGATGGGTGGAGCGAAGCGATACCCATCACTTGCGGGTTTGCGAAGATGATGGGTTTCGATGGGCTCAGCCCATCCGGCGGGCTGATCCGGTACCAGGCCGTCGAGCGCGTCCCATGCGACGCCGCCGGTCATCATGTCATCCATCAGCCGGGCGAGGTGACCGGGCTCTTGGCCCAGGCCGCGACCAGGCGCGCCAGGGTCAGCCTCCGCTCGAACTCCCCGAGCCTCGGCGGAATGTCGAGCGACGCCACGCCGCTGGGCGGTTCGGACTCATCGGCAAAGGCCAGCTCGTCCTCGTCGATATCGCCGAGCGCCACGATGCGCGGCAGGATCGCCGCGTCCGAGTTCAATTCATCGAGGAACACCTCGCGCGCCCCCCGCATCGGCAGATAGAGCGTCGCTTCCGCAAGCCGCGCCGGATTGCTGCGCGCCTCGAATCCGGGAACCAGCCGGCCGTCCACCAGCGCGGCGATGACGCTGCGCAGAAACGGCACGGAGACGGGAACGCTGAAAACGCGCATGGGGGTCCTGATTCGGAGACGGGACCAATATAGGGAGGGATGGCGGGGCGGTCATGGCTCGTGGCTCCACTAGCCAGCGTCATACCCGCGAAAGCGTCTCGGCGTACTGGCCGCCGGGCCTAGCCTGCGTCGCTCTTCCATTCCAGGCGCTTCGGTCGTATCCTTTCTCGATGACGAAGTTGCTCGAACAAGCCCTCGAGGCCGTGCGCCGGCTGCCGCCGGACGGCCAGGATCGCGTCGCGCTGGCCATGCTGACCCTCAGCGGTCATGAGGGTGAGCCGGAGGAGATCGATGCCGCGCATCTTCCGGCCGTGCTGGAAGGTCTCGCGCAGGCTAACCGCCGCCAATTTGCAACCGATGCAGAGGTCGAGGCCGCGTTACGTCGCTTCGAAGAATGAAGCTTCGCTTCACGCCGCGCGCAACGCAGGATATTGCCGACATTGCCGCCTATGTTCGCGTGCACAGCCCCGCAGCCGCGCTTCGCGTCCGTGCCGCCATTCTTGCGTCCCTCCAAACCCTGGTCTTGTTTCCGCAAATCGGCCGGCAACAAAAGGTCGATGGTGTGCGCAAGCTGGTGACGCGACATTATCGCTACCTGATCTATTATACGGCCGACGACGAAGCGGATGAAATTGTCATCCTCGCCATTCAGCATCCAGCTCGCGAGCGCGAAAATTCCGACGCTTAGCTTAGACATGTGATCTGAAAAAGCGCGCGGTGATAAATCGCTGCGCGCTCTCCGGAATCGCCGTTTAAGGATCGCTACGCAGACACGTCATCGCACGTGCAAGCCCCCGAAGCACCGCTCGTCATCACCCGCGAAAGCGGGTGATCCAGTACGCCGCGGCTTCGCGGCTCGATCATGATGGCTGTGGAATACTGGGTCGACCGGTCAAGCCGGGCGATGACAGCGGTGTGTTACGCCGGCCGCTCAGCTCGTAGTATGGGTGGAGCGAAGCGATACCCATCAATTGCGGGTTTGCGAAGATGATGGGTTTCGCGAAGGGCTCAACCCATCCTACGCGCTCACAAGAGATCTTCCCAAAACTCCACGGGCTCGTCGTCATTATGCCACCCGGAGCGTTCGACCGAACGGGCAAGTTCGAGCAACCGCTTCAAGTGCATCGCATGAGGATGCCCAATCTCAATGAACTTGCTGACCAGAGCCTTCACGTCGAGCCAATTGATCTCGACCTCATAGTTCCGTGGGTTCTCTCCCGGTCCAAATCTCTCAAATGGCACCACCAGCCACGTATCATCCCAGCCCTGTAGATTTTCCGTATGCTCCACTATGATGTGGGAGTTTTCAACATGCGGCTCGGGTTCCTCGGTCTGACCGAAGTTCGACTTGTATCGATGCTTCAGTCTCATTTTATTCCCCTCCCTTGCTGGAACCGAGCTAACAGGTACGCGGGTTGTAAGCCGCCATTGACAAGAAAATGAATCTCAGCGTGGCAGAAGCCTGTCGTTGCTCTCGTCACTTCGAAATGAGAACCGGAGACGGGAAAGCCTTGCCAATATCACCTTTCCCGTGGGTATAACAGGCCGATTCCCTTCTTCCAGCCAATGGCGGTTTCGATGCCCTATAATTCCGCTTACCTCGGCCGTCAGTTAAATGAACGCGCCAGAAAAGCAGCTGAAGAGTTCGGGATCGAGGTCGCGAACATGTTGGCGCAAGCAGGTGTGAACGGGGTGAACAGTAGTCGCACTTATTTGCGTATCAGCGCGGCTGGCATGACCATCGTAGAGCGCGAGGTGAACGCAGCAATTCAATTCGCCTACAGTTACACGGGTGAGCACGACGGCGAGGTTTTCGATCAGGTATCGTATTGCGCAAAGCAAATGGTCGACAAAATCATGGGGGTCGCGCGATCCCGCAATACCCCGGTCGGTGGCGAAATCATCAACAAGATGGAAGTCTCACTCCGCGAGTGTAAGGACATTATCCTCGATAACTTCAAGCATGGAATGACGGGGAACGAGAGATTGAAAAAAGACCCGCTACTGAACGTGATTAATAACCAGAGCAACAGTCCAGGCGCAATCCTGCAGGTGGGTATCGGCGACAATTTTTCGCAGTCGGCCTTCACGCAGAACCACCACGAGCTTGTCAACGCGATTGACAGGGCGTTGGCCTCTGCCGAGTTTAGCCAACTCAACCAAGAGCAAAAGGATGCCTTCAGCGATACTGCAGTGGTCGTGAAAGAGGAGGCAGCGAAGCCCACACCCGATGTAGGCAAGCTCAAGCGGTGGGGTACGCGTCTTGTTGATCTCTCGAAGGATATCGGCATGAAGGTCGCTGCCGGTGAAATCGTCCACCTGCTCAATTCGATGTTTGGTGGCTGAATGGCAAGAGAGCTTGGACAGATTGAGGAAAGTTGGGGCGATCCCCAGCTTCAATCTGAAACAGGGAAATTCGTCATCCAGCTCGTAGCTCGATGGGTGGAGCGAAGCGATACCCATCAATTGCGGGTTTGCGAAAAGGATGGGTTTCGCGAAGGGCTCAACCCATCCTTGGGCTGATAAGTCGGCGGCTCGCCCGGTGTCGACCATCAGGCCTGTCCGAATTAACGCACCAGGGGGGCGCTGGCGGCCTTGTCCATTTGCCCATGGACACTTGGAACACGTGCATTTCGGGCCGAGCTGATGCCAGCGAATCGCCGGACATGTGCTATGGGTTGCCCCCTCCCAAGAGGTTGGCACCATGGCGAAGTTGGATGATAAGCGCGTCGATTTTTTTTACGAAAAGCTGACTGGGGAAAAACCTGCTCGCGGCGGGTGGGATATCAGGCAGCGCGACCTCGCACAGAAGATCGTCTACATCGAGGAAGCGTGCAAATCAGTTCTCTCCGTCATCCATGAGATCGAAAAAGCCTCGCCTGACGCCGAGCCTCTGGTGATCATAGAGATGGTAGGCCGACTGCGCACGGAGTTTAGATTTCTTGACACGCTTCGCGATACGCGTGGCTTATGGTAGCGCCTCGCCCAGCGCGCGACACGATCCGCCGCCGCGGCTCTTGGGACCGCACCGCGGGCTCGCCGTCATCGGAGCGGTGTTGCGGGCGTGATCGCTCATGGCTGCACTCCCGCCTGCCGTCCGCGTCAGCGCCCGCCGTGCATGCGGCAGATTGCAGCCTGTAGGATGAGTGGAGCGAAGCGATACCCATCAATTGCGGGCTTGCGAAGATGATGGGTTTCGCGAAGGGCTCAACCCATCCTACGGGCTGGGTTGAGTTCGATGTAGCGACAGCAAGACAGAAAGTAGACCTCGCCATCGATCGGCGCGGCGCGATAGCGCCCTTCCCACAGTGTTCCGGTTCGTCGATGGACGGCGTTGACATGGCGCACGTAGCGGCGGCCGAGTGACTGCATTGTGCGCGGCAGACTGTCGGCGGGTTGCGGCGTCACCAGCAAGTGCACGTGATTGGTCATCAGCACGCAGGTGTGAATGGCGCAGCCATATTCGATCGCAGCCGCCGCGAGCCAGTCGCGGTACTGTGCATGATCCTCAGCGCCGAAGAAGATCGCGTCGCGATTGTTGCCGCGTTGGATGACATGCAGAGGCTGGTTCTTCAAGAAAATATCGCCCAAGGCGCGCCATCGGTCAGTTCTCGCAAAGTCCAGCAAGATAAGTTACCGGTCTCATCGAAGAATTCAACTCTGACCCCAATTTCCCTGGGGTCACAATCCAGCCTACGGGCTGCGCAAATGACGCGGATTACGGGCAAGCCTGATCACCAAAAGGCTATGGGAAAAGAATGCCTGCCGATAAGGACCGCTCGACGCTCTGACCCTCGATCGCCCGCAGACGCTTCTCGCCTTTAGGGCCTCGGGGCATTAGGATGCGCTCATTAGTTGCACGCGTTGCCGATGAGCAAGCCATATTTGGAGGCGCAGAATGAAAAGCGGTTTGGATATTTGGTTGGAGCGCGGATACCAGACTTCTCAGATCATATGTAAGCATCCGATAACGGCCGCAGGGTAGCGCCGCTACCGGCGTTCAGGGTTGTCGCCGCGATGGTCAGGCGGCGCGATCAATCCGAGCGAGGCGCCAGTTCCAGGGCAATAGCGCAGCCAGGTCGT
>Ga0268264_10000156_pt1 | contig 155304 bp, 130 predicted proteins | sample KBSSwiS32_FD_190357 | JGI IMG/M metagenome (GOLD analysis project Ga0268264, IMG submission 190357) | Switchgrass rhizosphere microbial communities from Kellogg Biological Station, Michigan, USA - KBS Switchgrass S3-2 (SPAdes) (version 2) | ecosystem: Host-associated > Plants > Roots >... | reverse complement strand
CGGTCCGATCGGAGTCGTGGATCTGGCAAACAAGTCCGGGCGCGATCACACCACCATCAGCCGCCAGGTCTCCAAGCTCGAAAGCCTGGGGTTGATTGAACGTCAGCCGGGCGCCAAGGATCGTCGTATCAATGAGGCGGTGATCACAGCAAAGGGGAGGAGCGTGACGGATGCGCTGGATGCCGCGCGCCTGCGGCTCGCCGCACCCATCTTCGCGAAATGGAGCGAGGAGGATTTCAGCACTTTGGCGCGGCTGTTGCGCCGGTTCGCGGATGACCTGATGAACCTGTGACGCGCGAGAACCTGTCAGGCGCGGGTTTTGATCCGCAGCGAGTCCCAACTGCCATCCGCGGTCCACCCACCATCCACCGGCAGGCTGACACCGTTGATGAAACCGCTGAGCTCGTTGTCAGCCAGAAACGCTATGGCGTTGGCTACGTCCCGGGGTGATGCAAACCGCGCCATGGGAACCCGGTTTTCAATGTCGGCATCGGAGTACGCGCCGCTCGATTGATCGGCCACGTCCATCTCGGTTTTGATCCACCCGGGGCACACTGCGTTGACGCGAACTCCACGTCCGCCCCACTCCGATGCCAGCGTGCGTGTCAGTCCGATCAATCCATGTTTGGATGCGTTATAGGCACTGCGATGGCCGATACCAGACAAGCCCGCCACGGAGGCCACGTTGACGATGCTGCCGGAGCGTCGCGCCAACATCTGGGCGCCCAGATATCGGCTCAGCAGGAACGGTCCGAGCAGATTCACATTCATGACTTTCTGCCACTGCTCGGCACTGGTCTGCTCCGCCGGACAGATCATGCTGATGCCCGCATTATTGACGAGCACCCCGGCGGCGCCGTAGTCCTGCTCGACGCGCTGCGCCAGCTCCCGTACGAATTCCTCGGATGAGATGTCGCCGACGATGCCACGAGCTTTCCAGCCGCGGGCACTCAGCTTCGCCACGACGCCGTCGAGGTTCTGGATATCGGTCAGAATGGTTCGATAGCCCCGTTCCGCGAGCGTCGAGGCGGTGACCAGGCCTACGCCCTGGGCCGCTCCGGTAACGACTGCGACTCTCTCGTTCGACATGGAGGCTCCGTGAAACAGTTGCGCGCCTGCAGTGGTATCTTTGCAGGAATGCGCGAGGTTAGTCGATGGAAAATCATGACTCGTTCCGGGTCGCCGTCCAGCGGCGTTTCTGTTTTGCCCTGCTGGCGGTTGCAGCCATGAGCGGGGCCAACGCTGCTCCGGTAGTGGCACCTTATGGATCCTGGGAATCGCCGCTGCGAGCCGAGGTACTGAGCCGCGGCCGCGTGGCGATGGGAGACCTGCGCAGCGCCAATGGGCACCTGTATTGGACCGAAACAATTCCCTCAGCCGGTGGCATTTCGGGACTCTTCAGTACCGCCACATCGGCAGGCGGAACGCGCATCAGTCCCGAGGGCGTGAACGTGCGCACGCGCGTGCATGAATACGGCGGCGCTCCGTTCATCGCAACGGGCAATCAGCTCTACTACAGCAATTACACTGACCAAAGACTCTACGCGCAGAGCAGTGACGGCAAGGCGACTGCGATTACTCCTGCCGGGTATCGTTATGCCGACTGCGCGGCCGCTTCCGACTCCACGGCGCTGATTTGCGTTCGTGAAGATCACAGTGATGCCAAGAATGTTCGCAACACGATCGTACGCATTGCGTTGCCCGCCGGCGGTGCCGGGGAAGTGCTGTTTTCCGGCACCGATTTCGTGGCCTTCCCCCGGTTGAGCCCGGATGGAAAGCAGCTCGCCTTCATCTCCTGGAATCATCCCAACATGCCCTGGGATGGCACTGAGTTGCATGTCGCGGAGCTCGGCAAGGACGGATTGACGCACGTGACCACCGTGGCCGGCGGGACCAGCGAGTCTGTGCTCGAGCCGCAGTGGGATGCGGACGGAACGTTGTATTTCATTTCCGACCGCGGCGGTTACTGGAATCTCTACTCACGTAAGGGCGCGGGGATCCGCCCCGTCTGGAAACGGGATGCCGAATTCGCGAGCCCGCTCTGGTCGCTGGGCCAGGCCAACTACGTGTTGCTGGGGAACGGCCAGGCCGTTGCCAGCTTTTCGGAACGGGGCAGTGACAAGCTCGCGGTAATTGATCTGCAGCACGGCAAGGCGCGGGTGCTCGACCTGCCCTATGTTGAGTTTTCTCACCTGACGAAGCTCGATGCCGGACACATCGCCGCGCTCGTGGGATCAACCGACGCCCCGCCAGCCATCATGAGCATCGATGTCGAACGCGCGAGCGCGACATTGATTCGCAGCTCCGGCACGACCCCGTTGCCCAAAGGCTCGATTTCAATCGCCAAGGCAATTGAGTATCCGGCTGCCAACGGCCAGGTGGCACATGCCCTCTACTATCCGCCGCGTAATGCCGGCTTCGTGGCGCCTCCGGGCACTCTCCCTCCCCTTTTGACGTTCGTTCACGGGGGGCCCACCTCGCAGGCAACACCGGCATTCGCTTCCCGCATACAGTTCTGGACGAGCCGCGGGTTTGCAGTTGTTGATGTCAATCACCGCGGCAGCTCGGGATTCGGGCGCGAGTTTCGTCGTCAACTCAACGGCACCTGGGGTGTCGTGGATGTTGAAGATTCGGTTGCCGCCGTACGCTACCTCGTCAAAACCGGCGCTGCCGACCCTGCCCGCACGGCCATCAGCGGCGGAAGCGCTGGAGGCTACACAGTGCTGAACGCGCTCAGCACGAGCGATGTTTTCAAGGCGGGCGCCGATTACTACGGCATCTCGGACATGACGGCACTCGCCGAGGACACTCACAAGTTTGAAAGCCGCTACCTGGACTCTTTGATCGGCCCCTATCCAGCCGCCAGATCGGTATATGAAAGCCGCTCGCCGTTGAATCATCTCGACGGCTTCAGGGTTCCGCTCATTGTGCTGCAGGGTGCGGACGACCCCGTCGTACCGCCCAATCAATCCGAAAAGATTGTCGACGCCCTGCGCAAGCGCAAGGTGCCGGTGGCGTACCTGCTGTTTCCCGGCGAGTCGCACGGCTTCCGCAAGCCGCAGAACACGACCCGCGCGCTGGAGGCGGAGCTGTCGTTCTATGGCCAGGTATTCGGATTCAAACCCGCCGACACCCTGCCCCCTTTGAAAATCGAAGGTCTGGCCGGCGCTCCCTGATCGAACCCCCCGGAGGATATTTTCGTGGCCAAAGCCTATTGGATCAGTGCCTATCGCGAGATCATCGACCCGGACAAGCTCGCCGCCTACGCGAAGCTGGCAGGCCCCGCCATTGAAGCCGGTGGCGGCCGCTTTCTGGCCCGCGGCATGCCCTCCAAAGTCTACGAGCAGGGCGTCATGGAACGCACCGTCATCATCGAGTTTGACTCACTCGAGAAGGCTCTCGCCGCCCACGACAGCCCTGCCTACAAAGCAGCGCTCGCCGCATTGGCGGGCGGCGTGGTTCGCGACCTGCGAATCATTCCGGGGGTCTGAGCCACACAGGCTCAGATCATTTTTCGATAGACCACAAATCCCGACCGCTCTGCGACCTTGTCATATAAGGCCATGGCGGTCGAGTTTGATTCGTGGGTTTGCCAGTAGAGACGGCCGGCGTTGGCCGCAACGGCGCGCTCATACACCGCCGCTATCAACGCGCGACCCACACCCCGGCCTCGCGCAGCCGTTGATGTAAACAGATCCTGCAGGTAGCACGTAGGGGCGATTTGAATCGTGCTTCGATGAAACAGGTAATGAGCGATCCCCACCAGGGCGCCGCCGTCTACTGCCACCAACGCATGGACCGGCTCGTAGGCATCGAAAAAGCGCGACCAGGTCATCTGCGTAACCTCGGGACGCAAAGCCGTGGGACCCTGGCGACCGTAGAAGGTGTTATAGCCGTCCCAGAGGACTTTCCATTCCGGGAAGTCGTCCGGTAAAACATCGCGAATGGTCACGCTCACCGTACACCTCTTTATAGGATGAAGCCGAAGAGTCTCTCATGATCATGAAGTCAACTCTACTTTGCTCCCTTGTTGTCTTTACCGCCGGCGTGGCGCCCGTAGCGGCGCAGACACTTTTTCCCGCAGATCAGGCGACGGGGGTCAACCCGGACGTGCAACTGAAGTTGACCTTCGAAGGTGAGCCGCATGCCGGCACCTCAGGCAGGATCGTCATCCACGATGCCGCAGATGGGCATGTCGTCGACACATTGGATATGAGCATTCCGCCAGGCCCGACGCAGCCTGTGGATCGCTCGATCCGCGCAAAGAACTACCTGGCCTTTCCGTATCCGTACCCACGCAGCTCGCGGCCCACGAATGCCAACACGAAGCCGGGTACTCCTTCCGCGGGCGCTGTGCCACCTTCCGATCAATATCAGTTGACGATCATCGGCGGCTTCACGGATGGATTCCATTTCTATCCGATTACTGTCGATGGCCACACGGCGACGATCCATCCTCATCACGACTTGCTCGAATACGGCAAGAGCTATTACGTGGAAATCGATCCCGACGTGTTCGGCGCGTCTCTTGGCGGCAAGTGGCGGTTCACCACCAAACCAAAGTCGCAGGCTCCGCGGCCGGATGCGGTCAGCCTGACAGTGAGTGCTGAAGGCAACGGCGATTTCAACACCGTGCAAGGCGCCATGGATTTTGTGCCGGACCACTCCGGAAAGCGGATCACGATCTCGGTACGTAACGGTCTCTATGAGGAAATCGTGTATTTCCGCAACAAGGACAACATCACTCTGAAGGGCGAAAGCGAGGCCGGGACACTCATCCGCTACGCCAACAATGAAGTGTTCAATCCGCACCCCGCCAATATCCGAACCAATCCCGAGCCCGGCACTTTTCCCTCGCGCCGGGCCGCCGTGGCAGTCGACAATTCAAACGATATCCACCTCATCAACATGACATTGCAGACCACGGCACCCGGACAGGCTGAAGGCCTGCTGATCACCGGCGATCGCAACATCCTGTCACATGTAACCGTCATCGGTTCCGGTGACGCGCTGCAGGCGAATGGCAGGATCTACATGGTCGACAGCACGGTCTACGGTACCGGTGACACCATTCTTGGTCGAGGTACGTTGTTCTGTGAACGATGCACGATAAAATCCACGCACACTCTGATGTGGCCTCGCAACCCTCGAGCCGTGCACGGCAACGTCTTCAAAGACAGTACCTTTATTGGTACGAAAGAGGCGACAACCATTGCCCGCTCTCCTGTCAACGAGACGTTCGCATATCCGTACGCGGAGGTCGTGTTGCTCAACGCCACGTTGGAGAATATTGCGCCCGAAGGCTGGGGAGAGGCAGACAAGGGTGGCGAGGTGCACTTTTGGGAGTACAACAGCCACAATCCGGACGGTTCGGCTGTGGATACCAGCCATCGGGTGCCATGGTCCCGCCAGCTCCGTCAACCCGGGGACGCCAGGCTGATTGCGGACTACAGCCGCCCCGATTTCGTGCTGGCCGGCTGGAAGCCGAAGCCCGAGGCGCCATAGCGTCGGCGTAATGACGGGGGTCGACGTGACGACGGGGATCTGCGGCGGGCGGGCCAGGCACCGTCTTGCCCCCAGGCACACAGAGGAGGACCATTCAGATCGTAGGTGGTGCGTCCGAAGGAGGATTCCATGCCGTCGAAAATGCAGTCGCTTGCGGTGTCCGTGGTTGGAATCGCCCTCCTCGCCGGCGGGCAGGTTGCCACTGCCAAAGGTTGCATCAAAGGAGCGGCAGTCGGCGCGGTCGCGGGACACGTTGCCGGCCATCATGCTGTGTTGGGTGCCGCGGCAGGATGTGCTGTCGGACATCACATGGCGAAGAAGAAGCAGCAGCAGGAGCTGCAACAGCAACAGTTGCAGCAACAACAGCAGCAACAGCCACCGCGGGTGAAGCCAAAGCCGCAGCCGGCGCCAGCGCCCGCACAGGCCGTGCTGGCCTGACGTCAGCGCGGCCAGCGCACGTTGAATTCCCGGTGGGGCTGCCGCGTTTCGGCATCCCTGCCCGATGCGAGTTGCGCAGCCTGAAACCCGGAATGGATTTCGTGCACGCGCACGTCGCGCCCGGCCACAGTAAACCGCACTCGCCACTCTTTGACAGCGAGTTGCATCCACTCGCCCATGCTGCGAATCCGCCGATACGGATGCGGCTCGGGACCTAACGCGAGCGTCGATTGAATGCGCTCGCGAAGCGCGAGTCCCGTGTTGGCTTCAATCCAACTCGCCTGCTCTTCGGCCAGCGGCTCGAACTGAACCGCAAACGCCTGCACCGGATCAGCGGTCTCCAGCCATCCACTGCTCGCGCCGGGATGCGCGTCGGTGTAGGCCACGTAAGGCTTGATATCCAGAATCGGCGTGCCGTCGACAATGTCGCAGTCCCGGATATGCAGCAGGAGACCTTCAATCCGCTCCAGCCGCACGACAGACAGGCCGATCGGATTGGGGCGATGGGGCGAGCGGGTGGAGAAAACACCCTTGCGTCCGGTCGTGCTGCGCGGCGGGAGTACCTTGGGCCGCCAGCCGGGATTGAGGTGGAACCAGAAGATGACCCAGATCAGCTCCCACTGCTCCAGGTCATCCAGGGCATGCTCGAAGTTGCGGCCCGGCAGTAGCTCAATTCTCGCCTCGGCGCCCGCCGCGGCCTGGGGCTGGCGCGCGGCCTCTACCTTGGTTTCAAGGGAGCTGCGCAGATATCCAATGGGATCGAGTGTGAGTTGCTGCGGCATTCAACCTTTGGTGCCCAGGGGTACGTACAACGTGCTCTGATGCTGTCGATCATGATACAGCGTCACGGTTACCGGCCGCGCATCCTTCATGGACTCCTCCGCGACCACGCCACCACTATTGTAGTTCTTCTCGCTCAGGATCGAATTGACCGGTGCAATGACCAGGCGCAGACGGCTGCCCTGCTTGATCTCCTGCGACACAAACGAGAAGTGCTCAAAGTCGTACTGCTGCGGCGCCCGGGTCTTCACGAGCTGCGGCTCACGGAAGCTCTGCCGGTACCGCGCCTGAAGAACCTGCGAGGTGAGCACAATACTGCTGCCGTCCGCGCGGATCTCGTAGATATCCGCCTTGAAAGCCGTGTCAGGTTGATCAATCGCAATCCAGGCGGACAGGCGAAAGAAACCACTGACCTCCGTATCCCGGTCAAACGGTGCGGTGTGATACACGAGCTGTTTGCCATTGCGTGCATACACCAGCGTCTGATCGATCAGGCTGGACGGATCCAGCTTGGATTCCAACTCCGCCACGCTCGTATCGCGGGGGTCGTAGACGTAATGATCCGGATCGCCCTTCTGCGGCTCAGTGGTCAGCGAGCCTGAATTCAACACATCGGTCGCGTTCACACGCGAGCTCAGGTGCAAAGCACGCTGCTCACCGGTAACGGCTTCGAGGCTGTCAGCGTACCGCCACTTGTCCGCGAACATGACGTAGTAGGCGACGTGGTTCTTCAGGAAGTCCGGCTTTGAGCCGCCCTGCATCGTCCAACTGTACCAATCGAGATGCAGCCTCGGCAGGTCGACCAGGCTCGCGGGACCAAATGTCAGCCCGCCCACTTTTGCGTTGGGGGTTCGTGTGCCGGCGTGATCCCAGGGACCGATGATGAGGTAATGTCGATCGCGACCTTCGGGCGAGGCATTTTTCATGTACTCCCGGTAGTGCGTGAGCGCCCCCGGCTGGTCGTCATCGTGACTGGCCGTGATAGTCAGGATCGGGATCGACAACTTCGAATATTGCTGTGAGGTCGGGTTGTACTGATCCCAATAGGCATCCGCATGCGGATGCGCGACCCACTCCTGAAATACCGGCGACGGCGCGCCGATCACTCTGTCGAGATCCTTGTACGGCGTGCCGGACTCGAACCACTGCCGGTTCTTGCCGCTCCAGAACGCATCGTCCCCGAAAATGCGATCCTGTGACGCGTGGCCCGTTGTAAAGAGCAGCCACTGCATGTCATAGGTGTAGAACACACTGTAGCTCATCGGGAAATCGACCCCGGCGTACGGGGACGCGACCGGCACGATCGTGGCCAGGTGTGGAGGAAACTCCTTGGCGGTGGCCCACTGGTCGTAGCCAGCATATGAGCCGCCCCACATGGTCACTTTCCCGTTGCAGTAGGGCTGCTTCGCGAGCCACTCGACGATGTCGTACCCGTCCTTGGCTTCCTGGATCAGCGGGTGGAACTCACCCTCGGAGTTGCCGCGCCCGCGCACATCGATAGTGAGAAAAGGATAGCCATGGGATGCGAAATACATCCCCCTGTCGTGATAGCTCTGCGAAATGTAGGGAGTGAGTGTGAAGACACAAGGCGCAGGCGCGCCGTTAGCCGGCGTGTACACCGTTGCATTCAACTTCACGCCATCGCGCATCGGGATCTTCACGCCCCATTGGAAGTTGACGCCTGGCTCGGCGGCCAGTGCCAATGGCGTGGCGCACAGAAAAACCAACAGAACGCGGGTTGCGAAATTCATGAACGTTCCTCGACCAAAGGAAACCTCAGGGGTGAAAGGCCGGCCGCGGTCAGGCCTTCCGCGACGACATCCGCCGGCATGTTCTCGCGCCGTGCCAGGGCCGCTGCAGTCCGCGACATCGCGGGCGCGGTCTGGATCCCGTAGCCCCCCTGGCCGGCACACCAGAAAAACCCTTCTACCCGTGCATCAAACCCAACAACGGGCGCCCGATCAGGGGAAAAGGTTCGCAATCCCGCCCAACTATGACTGACCCGATTGACTTCCAGGTCCAGCGCGCCTTGCACACGATCAACGGCAATGGCCACATCCAGATCATCCGGGTAGGCGTCCCGTGGGACATCCGGTGTTTCATCCGCGGGGGACAGCAACAGCTTGCCTGCCTCCGGCTTGAAATAGAACATTTCCTCGGCGTCGATGACCGCAGGCCAGTCGGTAATATCAACTCCGGCCGGCACGTCCACGAGCAATGCGGTACGGCGCAATGGTTGCAGGCCGAGTTTTTGGGCACCACAGCGCTCCGCGACCGTGTCCGCCCAAGCACCCGCCGCGTTGACCAGCACGGGCGCACTCACCACCTGGCCATCAGTCAGTTCGATATTCCAGACACCGTTACGCCGCTGCGGCTCGGTGACCCAACTTCGAGTGATCAGGATTGCGCCCGCGGCGCGTCCGCCGCGCAGGAAGCCCTGGTGAAGCGCCTCGACTTCGATGTCCGTTGCGTCTGAATCGAAGGCGGCGCCGGCGACATACCCGTCACGAAGCAAAGACACCCGCTCGGTGGCGGATTCTTTATCGATCATGACCACTTCGCCGCCGGACTCCCGGATGCTCGTGACCATGTGGTCCAGGTGCTCGAGTTGGTCCGATCGGGCGATGTAGAGACATCCGCGCTCCCGCAGCAGCGCGTGCTCGCTGAAGCCCGTTGGCGGGTTGTCGAAAAACGCCCGGCTCGCCCGGGTCAGCGCCCGGATCTCACGACCACCGTAGGTCGGGGCATACAGGGCGGCAGAGCGCGCAGTGGCGTGGAATCCAGGCCGATCCTCGCCCTCGAGGATGCAGACGCGCGCAGTGGAAGCCAGCTGATATGCGATCGAGGCTCCCACCATCCCTGCGCCCACCACAATGAAGTCATAAGTCATTGATTTCTCACAGCTCAGGCCGAGGTGATGTTCTCCGGCCAGGCATGTGATAGTGCCCCAGCGCTCCTGTCTATATCAAGAGAAAATTTCTCCCAAAAGGACATTTGATCGCAGGACCCACTCGGCATACCGCAGCGTGCACAATCTCACGATGGCTCGTTGGAACTGGAAGCTGACGTCAGCGTCGGCGCTGATTTACACCCTTGCCTTCAACCTGATCTTTTTCATCCAGGAGCTGTTCCTGGTCCTGCCCAAGGCCTTCACGCCGAGTCTTCGACCCACCCTCTTTCACAACAATCACAGCTGGGACGGCGACAGTCCGCTGGTGAAGCTGTTCCAGGGCACCGGGGCGTTGGCAACATTCGTCACCGCCACGGTGTGCGCGATGCTCCTACAGCGTGGTTGGGGGCGGACTTCCACGAGCCGCTTGTTTCTCATCTGGCTGGCCTACAACGGATTCTTCCAGTCACTGCCCCAGGTGGTCATTGGCGCATTCATTCCGGCCAATGACGTGGGGATGGCAATGGACTATTTCGGACTCGGCGCCACGGCGAAAACGATGGCGGCGACTGTTGCCGGCATCGCCATGCCCTTGATCGCTGTCGCACTGACACGGCCTCTCCTCAGCCTGGCGGAAGATCCGGCTGAGACCGGCAGTGGTAGCGCGCGCAGCGGCTTCATTTTTCGAACGGCGACATTGCCCGCGATTGTTGCTGTTGCGTTGATCATTCCGTTTCGAGTGCCGCGCAACTGGATCGAGGTTGCGATGGTGCCTGTGGTGGTGACCTGCATTGGGATCATCTGGATGCAGTCTGGCGCCTGGCTCATCCGCAACGTCAGCGCCAGCGGTGACTCCCGCAATATGTCAGTCGCGCGCCTGGCTGGAGCTGTCTTAGTACTGTTGTTGGTGTTTCAACTGGTGCTTCGGCCGGGCATCCCTTTCTACTGAGCGGCCGCCGGACTCAAGATTCCCGGGCGATTGCCGATACAGGCTGCGGCGGATCGTTCTTAGGGGAATTCGGTGGACATTGGCACGCTGCTCACTGCGTTGAACAAGGACATGCAGGCGAACGCGCTGTTTCCCGGCGGATTGGGCGGGAATCGCAGCGCGCCATCGCCAATGAGCCCATCAACCGCCGACGCCACTGCACTAGCTGCGGCGCGCGCAGCGTCCTCCGGCGAAAGCACCGGGCCCATGTCCGCCGGCGATGCGGCGGTAGCCGCGGCACGCGCTGCAGCAGCCAACGCGGCAGCGCTCCGGCCTGCCGGAGCCAGTGGAGGCGGTGTTGGCGCGAGCGGCCCCGGCGGGTCGGGCCCAGGCGGCCCGGGCACTGGCGGTGTTGGTTCCGGCGGCGTGGGCGGCACGGGCCAACCGGGCGGCATCGGAGGTGCGGGCGGCTTGGGCGGCCCCGTCAGACCCGGCAACATCGGTGGCACCGGCGCAGCCGGCAGTCTAGGCGGTGCAGCGGGCGGCGCGCGATTGGCAGCGGCGGCCGAAGCACTCACTGACGTCTATCACGGCTCCGGTGGCGCCCATCCCTCCCCCAGCCTGCTGACCCAAAGCGGCGTCAAGGCCTACACGCAACTGGCAAACGCCCTCTCCGAAGCGGGCCACTCCGAGAAGTCCGCCGAAGCCCTCACCAACACCCTGTTGGTTGCTTCCACGGCCCTGAAGTCCGCCTACCAACAGGCTCTGGCCCGCCTGCCGGTGCAACTGCAAACCAGGGATTGGGGCTTCTCCGTCGCCAACGGCACATTGGTCTTTGCGCCAGGCAAGGAGTCTCTGTCCGCCCAGGAGCTGGCCCTTCTGCGCGCGGCATTCGATGAAGCGAATGTTGAGCAGCTCGCCAACGAGGTAGCCGACGCCATCACCACGATGGAGTCAAAGCGCTCCACCGGCGCTGACATGAACTCTCTGGCCTGGGGTCGCTTCCGCGCCGACGACAACAACTTCGATCAGGTCGTCAACCTTCGCTCGTTCCTCACATCAACCGCGCCAGGCAGCAAGTACGGCGCCAACATCGCCGCGGATGACTACAACTCGAATCCTGGCGGTCCGGCGTCCCTGGGCTCCACTGGAAGCCTCCACCCCGAGGTTCCCCTCATCCTGGGCGGCATGTACCTGGGTGACCTCGTAACGGCGAGACCGGACTTTTTCAGGCCTGACATACCCGCTCGCACCGATGCGCTGGAGCGGGCGCTCGATGCCCGAGCAGATGCAGGAGTCAGCACGACTCTCCATGGCCGCTGCTCATGCGGCGAGGTCAGCTTCACCCTGGAGAACACGCTCGACTACGCCTATTACTGTCACTGTTCACGCTGCAGGACACGCACCGGATCTGCGTTTGCCACAATCGGCGGCGCCAGCATCGACAAGCTCCAGGTTACCGCTGGCAACAAGAGCCTGTTGATTGAAGGTGAGTGCTCCGACGGCTACGGGGCCCGATGCAGTCGATGCTACGCATTCCTATTTGCCGCCGTCCGCGGCCGTCAGTACGTGCATGTCAGCCTGGGGGTTCTGGCCGGCACTCCGAGCCGACTGCCGGACCACCACATATACGTGGCCTCCAAAGCGCCGTGGTACCAGATTACCGACGGCTTACCGCAGTATGACGAGCTTCCCCTATCCCGGCGTTAGCTCTTTTTTATAGACAGCCGGGTCGAACCCCACCAACAGTTTCCTACCTTTCTCCAGGACGGGGCGCTTGATCATGGAAGGTTGCGCTACCATCAGGCCGATCGCTTTGCGCTCATTCAATCCCGTCTTCTGCTCATCGGACAGCTTGCGGAAAGTCGTCCCCGCCCGATTCAGCAGCACCTCCCAGCCCACCTCACCCGCCCAGCGTTTCAATACATCCGTATCGATTCCCACGGCCTTGTAGTCGTGAAACTCATATTGCACCCCGTTGCTGTCGAGCCAGACCCTTGCCTTCTTCATGGTGTCGCAGTTCTTGATCCCATAGACAGTGATCGCCACAAACCTTCCTCCGCAAAGCCATAAAAACACTGCCGCAAACTATCATGAAATCCATGATCACAGATATGCCGCGCTGCAATTCGACCCGTTGATGTTAGATGTTAGGTCGAGTAACGGAAGTTCGCGCGCCATACGTCGGGCAACGCGTAGGCTGAGCAGTTTGCAAACAAACCAAAAGTCATAAGAAGGGTCTCTCGATGAAAGTCACTATACTTACGGCATGTTGTCTGGTCGCAGCAACGCAGGTGCATGCGGCGGATGACGTTTCAGTGCTGCGCGAGAGGGTTTTCGTGGGGGATTTGCGCACCGACACCACGGCCGGCATGGAAGCGCTGTACTCACGGGTCCAGGCGGCGGCGAAGCGGGTCTGCGGCCCGTTGGAATCGCGAAGCCCGATGCAGGTGGAATTCACTCGGTGCACCCGGGAAGCATTTGACCGGGTTACCGAGCAGATTCCCGCGCTGGCCAACTACGATCACAGGAAGCACGAGATCCGAGTGGTCGCCTCAGCCCAAATTCTACGTTAACGGCTGGTTGCGCCATGCGGGAGCAGGTCGTTTTCGACCTGCTCCAAGGGAAGCGGCGGATCGATCCGCGGCGCGCTCCGCGCGACCACCTGTTTTACTGACCCCCAGTACGATCGAACTGTTTGTCTTGACGCAAACTCATGTTGGAGCGCAAGTCAGCATCACAATCGCCCGAAAGCGGATAGTCCACCGTCGGATCGACCCTCGCCCCCTGTGAGACGAACGTCGCAGCAAGAATCCGTTAGCTGTAAGGACTCCTGCTGTTGCGCCCGAGCCCGTAGGGGTCCTCAAAAGATCGCGCTCACCCTGTCCAGTTGATCGTCCGCCATTCGTCGTCGGGGAAGGACCTCACGGCGGAAGATCGATTTGCATAATCAATCAGCGCGGACGCAGCCTCTTCTATCCGAAGGTGGCCCGGCCCCGGCCCACAGACACAACCCGCCGCGCGCCAGGCACCCCTACCTGGTCTTCGTTCGGGCCGGCAAAGACTCCTGGCACCAGCGCCTGCTGCGGGAAAATCCCGATCGCAACTGGGATTGCTGTGTCAACTGGTATGTCGAGCCAAAGGACGAAACCGGGGCTGACTTCTACTATTCGGCCCCCCAGACCATCAACAAGTTGCAGGGCTTCCTCGAGTTCAGGAAGCAGTTCGGTGATCACTGGCCGTACCGGTACGTGCTTCTGCTGGATGACGATATCTATCTGCGCCCCGGCGATCTCAACCACTTCTTCAGCATCTGCAGCTACTACCGGACCTACCTGTCGCAACCCGCGCAACGTTGGTTCACCCACACCACGCTGAACTCCCTCGTCCGCAACCCCACCTGCATCCTCAGGCGCGTGAGCTTTGTCGAGGGTATGGCTCCCTGCTTTTCGGCAGCGGCGCTGGAAGAGTTGATCCACACGTTCGACTGGACAAAAAGCATCTGGGGGACCGACTGGGCCTGGGGCAGCCTCCTCCAGGACCGGGAAGCCGTCCACGTAGTCGATGCGGTAGCCCTGTATCACACGCGCACTGGCAATGGGCGTAAGACGCTTTTCTATCAACGATTGCTGGCCATGGGAGTTGAGCCCGGCGAGGAGCTGCGGAGCATTCAACGGCGCTTTCCCGGCTTTCCGGGGCCCCGTACCTTCAGGACTGGCCACGTCTACAGACTCAAGGTACCCAAAGTCGCCGCAACCGGGCTGATGCTTCTGTTCGAGCGCCTCAAGTTCATCGTTCGCGGGCGCAAGCAATTCATGCGCAACTGGCGCGTCCTGCGCGCGCGGATGACTGACATATTGGTAAAATGAGCGACTCGCTTCCGCTGCCCCGATGGCGACCTGAACAGACCATGGACCGGCTCACACGTTGTTTTCTGGAGATACGTGCTGAGCTCGTGCGGTTCCTGACCCGGCGAAACGGCCGGGCGGCGGCCGAAGATGTCGTACAGGAAACCTGGCTCAAGCTTCACGAGCGCGGCAACACCGAATCCTGGCAGGAGCCGCGGGCGGTCCTGTTCACCACCGCCGCGAACCTCGGGACGGACGTTCAACGGCGCGAAGCCCACTCGGACCGACTGTTCGCCCGGGAAGGAGACGTCCCCGAGCCTGCTTCCGAGTCCGCCGGACCGCAGTCACAGGCAGAGTCACAGAGCGAGTTGAATTGCGTGGCGGCGGCTCTGGAGGAGCTGCCGGCCCAATGCCGGGAGGCCTTTCTGTTGAATCGGCTCGAGGGGCTGACCCACGCGGAAATTGCCGAGCGCCTGGGTGTCTCCACCAAGACCGTTCAGCGCCACATAGAACGTGCGCTGCGCCGTTGCGTGCAGGTGTTGGAATAATGGCCCCGACCGGGAAAATAGCCGACTTTCGCGTGGAGCAGGCCATACGCGCCTGGACTCGGCGGCAGTCAGGATCGTGGACGCAGGACGACGAAGCGAACCTGCAGGAGTGGCTCGCCGCCGCCCCCGAAAATCGAGCTGCCTACGAAAAGGTCGGCCGCGCATGGACGGTAACGGGCCGGATGGGCGGTCGCGTCTCGAGGGAAATGCCAAACCGCAGACGTTATGGTCTGTGGATTGCAGCATCGCTCCTCGCCGCCCTCGCCTACCCGGTTTGGGTGATGTCGGACAACTGGTGGAACGGCGCCCGCACCGATTGGACGGCAAAACGTGGGGAGACCCGGACTATCCAACTGTCTGATGGCACCCGGGTCGTGCTGGATTCCAACTCCCGGATCGAGAGCCGCATTGGCGCCCGTTCCCGGCTGATCCTATTGAAGCATGGTGAGGCACTGGTCACGGTTGCACACGACGCGAACAGGCCATTCAAAGTCGATGTGGGGCCTGGACGAATTACCGACATCGGGACCCGGTTTGATGTTGAGAGCCTGCAGGGAAAAACCCGCATCTCCGTTCTGGAGGGCCGGGTGAGCATGTCAACTCCGCGGGGTCAATTGTTGCTCGATGCCGGACATGCGAGTGGCTACGACAACCTGGGGGTCCTGCTGCCGGTGAACGACATCGACGGCGCAGTCACCATCTGGGAAACCGGTCAGCGGCATTTCAACGCCGACCGGCTGTCCGATGTGCTGGAGCGAATTACCCGGTATCACCTCGTCACATTCGTATTCAAGGAGCCGGAGCTGAAAGACCTCCGGGTAAGCGGCACATTCCGGACCGACAACCTGCCGTTGTTTCTGCGCACGCTGCGGACCGCGCTTCCGATCGAGACCGTGTGGCTGAGCCCGCAGCGAGTGGAAATCAGCCGCCGGACGGGCATCGGCTCCCGGGAATCCTTCGCTGCCAATCCTTGAGCCCGTAGTGCAAGTTCTTCAGCGTGCAAGGATGCTCGTGGCGCTCGTGCTGCTGTTCTGCAGCTTCGCTCACGCGGCCGACAAACAGCCTCTGTTCAACATTGCACCGGGGCTCCTGCAACCTGCGTTGGAGCGGCTGGCTGCGCAGACCGGTTTGCAACTTCTATACGATCCCATAGTTCTCGAAGGCCATGTGACACGAGGCGTGGCGGGCTCGATGACGCCGAAGAAAGCGCTCGCGAAGCTGCTCGAGAATACGGACATCGCATTCAGCTTCACCGCGGATGACGCGGCCGCGCTGTTCAGAAAATCAAAGCCTGAGCTCATCCCGGCCGTGGGCGACTACGACCGGCCCCGCACCATCACGATATCGACCGACCGGAGCCTCGCCGACCTCTACAACTCGGAAATGAGCGTAACGGCGACCAAGGTGGACGAGTCGTTCCTGAATGTACCGTTGACATCCGAATCCGTTACCGCGGGCGTGTTGCGCGACCTGCAGGTAAACAGGCTGGAGGATGCGCTCCAATATGTCAGCGGCGCGGAGATTGCGCCGAATGGTCAATCAGCCCTGGGATTCATACTACGTGGCTTTCCAACCTATCAATACTACCTGGACGGCGTCCGCGTTTCGCCGGATCTGCATCATGATGCATTCCGTGACTTCGCCAACGTCGAACGAATCGACGTGGTCAAGGGTCCGGCCTCGTTGTTGTACGGCCGTACCGAACCCGGCGGCGCCATCAATGTCATCACCAAACAGCCGCTCGCGGATCGTTTCCTCTCGGTTGAGCAGCAGGCCGGCAGCTTCGGATACGAGCGAACCGCACTCGACGCAGCAGGGCCCGTGCTGGGAAACCCCCGCCTGCTGTATCGCTTCAACGGCGCCTACGAAGCTGAAAGCTCCTTTCGTGACATACCCGGCAGCCATCGCGTCTTCTTCGCACCCGTCGTGACCTGGAGCTCTTCTCAGGCCACATCGACGACGTTTTACGGGGAGTTCCTGGATAGCCACGATGTACACGACTCCGGACTACCCATCGTGGGGAATCGATTGCCACCCGTTCCGGTTGAGCGATCGTTGGAGGTCGGCGGCGAAATTCACACGAAGGACTATCGCATCGGTATCAAGGGCTCACACGTGTTTGCCGATGGCTGGACCCTCCGACACCACTTCGATGCCCGCTGGCTGAGTACGCCACAAACACTCCAGGCGGCACTTTCCGATGACGGATTGGATGCGGCCGGGTGCACGACGACTGTCAATTGCCCGGTGGATCGCGAGCTGGTTTCCATACCCAAATCCAGTGGCCACACCTACTTTGCATCAGTGGACGCGCTCCGCGACTTTTCCATCTGGATCCTCCGCGACTCGGTGTTGGTGGGCGCGGATTATTTCTCATCCCGCGGCGCCTCGCGGCTGATTTTCAGGAACGACCCGAGCCTCGCAACAGACTTGTTGCAACCATCGACCGCGGGGATCAATGGGCCCCTGCTGCAGGACCCGGATTCGAGTGTCCTCGCCTCGACACATGAAGATTGGGTCGGCGCCTACATCCAGAACCAGTTCCAGATCGGCGATTCTCTGCACCTGCTCATCGGCGGTCGCTTCGATTGGGTCCATGAAAGAGTCGATCGCGACGGGATGCAGAAGTTCAGGGAGGGGCTTGCCTTCCCGCCTTTGCCCCCGGGAAGCATCAACACGTTCAACTATGGCCAGATCGACAACCTGACGGCCTTCAAGGGCCGGGCCGGTCTGCTGTGGCATCCGCTGCGGACGCTCAGCGCCTATGTGAACTTCTCGCAGAATTTCGGGGTCAACGCCGGCCTTTTCGCGGGCGATGGCAACGTGCAACTGGCGTTGCCGGTCGAGCAGTCGCAGGAATGGGAGACCGGCCTCAAGTTGGAATCGCCGCACGGCCGGATGGCGGCCACATTCGCCTGGTTCAATCTGGTCAAGTTCAACATCGCCACGCCCGTCCTGTCACCGGCGCTGGACAACTCGAGCGTTGAATTTGTCATGAATGGCGCCCACAACACGGGAGTGGAGGCGGATTTCCGGGGTCAGCTCACATCCGGCCTGGAGCTGCTCGCGAATTACGCGTACATCCATTCCAGAATCGAAAACTATCTCGGGCGATGGCCCGTTGGGCCGCCGAAGAACGCGGAGCTCATCGGCGACGCGGGGGATCGCATGGCAGGCGTACCGGAGCACGGCGGCAGCCTCTGGGCGTCCTACCATGTTGACGGTGGTGCGTTGCGTGGATTGAAGCTCGGCTTCGGGGCCGTCGCGCGTGGCAACCGCGAAGGTGACAATCTCAACGACTATCAACTCCCCGCGTTCGTCAAATTCAGCACCCTGGCAGCCTATGGCTGGCGCGCGGTGGACACGAACTTAGAGGTCCAGTTGAACGTGGACAACCTGTTCGGCAAACGCTATTTCGAGTCGCTGAGCGGCACACGGACAGTCATGCCCGGCATGCCACGCAGATTCATTGCAACCGTACGCGCGTCCTTCTGAGCCGTCATCCGGCGCAGGAATGCCGATGACCCCGGCGCGCGCTGGGATTCAATAACCCGCGACCGCCGACGCGGCAGCCGCGGCCGGTTTCTGCAGGTCGCGCGCAGGGGCAGTGCGTGCCGGGGCAGTGTCGAGATCCGCTTCAACACCCACGATCGCCGGCATTCCGTCAGCCTTCTGCAGGGCCTCGCGCGCAAAGTCCCAATGAATGGCCGCCACACTGCTGCCCAAAGCCCGGTCGAGCTGCTTCGCCAGCAGGTCGAGATTGGGTGCAATCGACTGGCCCTCGCCGTCGACGGGAGGATGAGCCTCCATCAGGAGGTCGCCGTTGACGTACGTCACTTTGACGGGATCATTGATCAACCAAACCTTGGTCCCCACCGGCACCTTCGGAAACAGCGCGGCCACATCCTCGGGATACATGCGGATGCATCCGTGTGTAATCGCCATACCAACCGCCATCGGATTGTTGGTTCCGTGGATCTCGTAGGTTCCGTCCCCTACCCCGAGGCGCATCTTGTAATCCCCCAGCGGATTGTTCGGCCCCGGCGGCACGACTTTCGGAATGGGATCGCCGTTTCGCGCATGCTCCTTGCGAATCGACTCGGGTGGATACCAGTTGGGATGTTTCTGCTTGGCAACGATTGCCGTCTCGCCCAACGGCGACTTCCAGTCCATTTTGCCGATGCTCACCGGATAAGTGATCACCACGCGGTGCTGGCCTTTCTTCGCCTTCGGGTAGTAGTACAGCCGGTGCTCGGGCAAGTTGACCACGAGACCTTCACGCGGTCCGGGCGGGAGGATCCGCCGCCCGGGCAACAGGATGTCAGTGCCTTCGCCGGGCAACCACATGTCAACGCCCGGGTTGGCGCGGATGATCTCCTCGTATCCCAGGCTGTAACGACGCGCGATATCGAGAAGCGTGTCGTTGTACTTGGACTTGATCCGATCGTCAGTCCCGACAACCGCCGAACCGTCCGCGGGAAGCTCGAACACCGTCGCCCAGGAAGGCGCGGACAGACCCGCCAGACACACAAGAGAACCCGTTATCCAGCTCTTCATACAATTTCAATAGTCCAACTTACCGGCGCATCGGCAATCAGGGAGGAGCGCACGCTACAGTATTTCGTCACGGACAGCTCGACCGCCCGCGCAGCCTTCTCAGGCGTGATGCCCGCGCCTTTGAGGCTGAAGTGCAGGACTGCGGAGGCGAGCCGCCGCGGAATCTCGCTTACCCGCATTGCCTCGACCCGGACGGTCATGGCTTCGAGCGGCGTCCGCTGTTTGCGCATGATCTCAACTACATCAGTTGCCGCGCACGTAGCAATTGCCGCCAGCAGCATATCGAACGGGCCAGGTCCGGTCCGGGCATCGGAATCGATCCTGACCCGGGGGCCATCCGGCCGGCCCGCATCAAAAAGGGAGCCTCCGGCCCACTCGATCTGGATAGGGGAAGCATGAGGGGTCGCTGTCATACCGATCACTATGCTGAGATTTCTGATTCCTGTCATCTCGTCCTGCCGCCCTGGCCGTCGGAGCGAGCTGGCCCAGGGGCAAGGGACCAGAAGCGCCCGCACCGGGATCAACCGCACAGGATTGACGCCCGCCAGGGACAAGACCCCTGAAACAGCGTAAAAAGCTCCGGTTGAACACAACAATGGGAGGGTCTCAGGAATGAATACGACAAATCCGTATGCTCCACCACAGGCCGCTGTACAGGACGTGAGCGATTCCGATGGTGCCGAGCTCGCGGGGCGCGGCGTGAGGCTGCTCACTGTGATTCTGGACGGCCTGGTCCTCGCGGTGATGTTCTACGTCCCGCTGGGAATGAGCGTCTCCCTCGCCGGCCGTCCTCTCCTCGTCAATGCGCATTTCAACTACGGGGCGATGCTCGGTCCAAACCTCTGGTTGCCTCTGCTGGGACTCGCCGCCTGGCTGTGGCTCACCGTGATGTTCGTCTCACGTAATGGCCAGAGCATCGGTAAGAAGATCACCGGCATCAAAGTGGTGCGCTCCGACGGTTCGCGGGCCTCAGTGGGGCGGATCATCGTGCTGCGCAACGTACTCAACTCGTTGTTGGGTATCATCCCGCTGTATGGTCTGGTCGATGCGCTGATGATTTTCGGCGACAAGCGGCAGTGCGTGCACGACAAGATCGCCGACACGATTGTCATCAAGGCCTGATCGACACCCCACCGGCGAAAGATTTCCGTGCTGGATACGGTTGTAGCGGCGGAAACGCCGGAAGGGATCGTGCTCGAGTTGCATCCGGCCGGGTTGGCCCCCCGGTTCTATGCCTTTCTGCTCGACTGGATCATCCGCCTGGTGACCATGTACGGTGTCGCCATGCTGGCCGGCATCCTGGGCGGCGTCGGCAAGGCATTCTGGCTCATCCTGCTGTTCGCGCTGGAATGGTTTTATCCCATCGTGTTTGAGCTGAGCCGCTCCGGTGCCACGCCCGGCAAGAAAACCTTCGGCCTGAAAGTGGTCATGGACAACGGTCTGCCCATCACCCCGGCAGCCTCTTTCGCCCGGAACCTCCTGCGCGTGGCGGACTTCCTCCCGTTCGGTTACGGAATCGCCGTCGTCTGCATGCTGTTACGCAAGGACAGCAAGCGGTTGGGCGATCTCGCCGCCGCCACGTTGGTTGTACACGAGCCCCATCCCGCGGCACGCGTCATGTTGGAAAAAGTCGATCCGGTGGCTCCGGTGCGATCACTGCCGCCCCGCGACCAGGCGGCGTTGGTGGCGCTCGCTGCCCGTGCGCCCACGCTGACGGGAGAACGTCTCAATGAGTTGGCCGCGATCGCGGCCTCGGTATCCGGTGACCAGGGTCATGCCGGAGCCGCGGTTACGCACCGCGTGCTCGGCGTGGCGCAATGGCTGATGGGGCGGCGCTCGTGACCCCACTGCGCTTCGAGGAACTGTATCAGGGGGAATGGGCCGAGCTCGAAGGGCTCCTCGACCAACTGTTGCGTCGCAAAAAGGCCGCCAAGGGCGCGCCCCCGATCCAGGGAGAACGGGTGGCGGTCCTGTACCGGCGCGCCTGCGAGCATCTGGCGCTCGCCCGGGCACGATCCTACCCGGCCTACCTGTTGGACCAACTCGAACGCCTGACCGCCGATGCGCACCAGGTGATCTACCAGCGGCGCGAGTTCGGCCTGGCGAAGATCCGGCACTTCCTGAGTGCCGAGTTTCCGCAAACCGTTCGCACCAACGCCGTGTACGTCTGGCTGTCGGCCGCTTTGTTTTACATACCGGGCCTGGTCATCGGCTGGCTCATGTATGCGCGGCCGGAGCTGATCCTGTCCGTGGTCGACGCGGGCACGGCGGCGTCGTTCGAGCAGATGTACTCGGAAGCGGCCAAGGCGGTCGGGCGCGAGGCCCAGAGCGACTGGCTGATGTTCGGTTTCTACATTCGCCACAACATCGGGATTGCATTCCAGTGTTTTGCCGGCGGCCTGTTTGCCGGCATCGGCAGCCTGTTTTACCTGATCTACAACGGCGCCATCATCGGCGCCGTCGCGGGCTATCTGACCGAGCGGGGCCACGGCCCCACGTTCTGGGCGTTTGTGGTCACGCACTCGGCCTTTGAGCTGACCGCCATCGTCCTGAGTGGCGCGGCGGGACTGAAAATCGGTTATTCCCTGGTGGCGCCCGGCCGCCTCACCCGATTGCAGAGCCTGGTGGCGGCCACCCGGGAGTGCGCGCCCATCGTGGCAGGTACGGCGATGATGCTGTTTGTTGCCGCGGCGCTCGAGGCTTTCTGGTCTTCCGCATCCTGGCTGCCCCACTTCGTCAAGTATGGGGTGGCGACGGGATGTTGGATCGGTGTTCTGGGCTATCTGACCCTCCAGGGCCGCAGTGCAAGTTGATTCACTCGCGCTGCGGATGAGACCACGGTCGCCGATGGAGGCCGCGGACCTGGGTGTACGCCTGTGTCAGAGCGCAGCCCGCGAGGTTTACCAATGCTATCTGGCAGTGGCCCTGCCCTTGTTCGCCCTGTGCCTGGCGACCTACGAAATCGCTGAATGGCTGCCGTCCCTGTTGATCTGGTGCTTCAAGCCGTGGCTGGACCGGACCGTCCTGTATGTTCTGTCGCGAGCGGCGTTCGGCCAGGCGACGCACGTCTCTGACCTGGTGCGGGATCAACGCCGTGTCTGGTGGCATCAACTCCTTCTCAGCCTGACGACGCGGCGCCTGTCGCCGTGGCGATCATTCACGCAGTCCGTGTATCAGCTCGAGGGCCTGCGCCTGCTCGCTGCCCGCAAGCGCGTGATGCAGATACGACGGGGCCGAACGACGCCAGCCACTCTGATGACCTCCGCGTTCAGTGTGGCCGAAACCATGCTGACAATCGCGCTGGTGTCGTTGATCTTCTGGTTCACCCCGGGCGAGCGCAATCCATTTGCCCCCGGTGCATTCGCCAACCTGGCTTTCCCCGTGACGTGCGCCTATGCGCTCGTTGTGTTGTTCCTCGAGCCGTTCTATGTGGCCGCGGGCTTTGCCATGTACCTGAACCGTCGCGCGCAGCTGGAAGCGTGGGATATCGAGCAGGAATTGCGCCGTGCGTTCCAGGCTTAAAGCACTCGCGCTCGCACTGCTGCTGACGGGGCTGCCCATCCAGGCCGCGCCTGTCGGGCAGGCTCCGACGCGCGCCGAAATCAAGAACGCTATCCAGGCAGTGAAAGCGGATCCCAACCTGGCGCCGGAGAAAACCATCCGGTCCCTGAAGTGGGTGCGGAGCTCCGATCCCGAACCCACTGAGCCGCGCGGCTCGTTCCAATGGTTGCTCGATCTGATGGGCTGGCTCGCGCAATCCGCGCGAGTGCTTGTCTGGGTGACCGTGGCATTGCTGACAGGCCTGCTGGTTGTGTTCGTGCTGCGTCTCATCAAAGAGCGCTCACCCTCAATGGGGCCGGGTCGGAAAATCATCCCGACTCATGTGCAGGACCTGGACATCCGCCCTGAGAGCCTCCCTGACAATATCGGGAGCGCCGTCCGGGAGCTCTGGGACAGTGGCGATCAGCGTGCGGCGCTGTCACTGCTGTATCGCGGTCTCCTTTCACGGCTCGTACACGTTCACAACATTCCGATCCGCGACTCGAGCACCGAAGGAGACACGCTGGAGCTGACCGCAACCCGGATGCGAGAGGACAAGAGAGACTACGTAACGCGGCTCGTCCGCGTCTGGCAACACGCGGTGTACGGTGGACACGCGCCTGATTCCGGAGCGCTCCACGGGTTGTGTGATGAATTTGCCCCGGCGTTGGACACCGTATGACGCGCGAACGCCTCGGATGGGCAATTCTGGCGGTTCTGTTTGTGGGCCTGTTGGTCTGGATAGCCCGCAACACCTATTGGACAACCATGAAGGTTCCGCTGCCGCCCAGGGGAGAGGCCGCCACCAACCCTTTCTACATCCGGGAAAAGTTTGCTCAGGTGCTGGGCGCGAGGACCCGATGGGCCCAGGATTTCAGCCTCCCACCGAGCACGGGTGTTGCGTATGTTTCGACTATGGATTGGGATCTTCTGCCCGAGCGGCGCAAGCGCTTCGAGCACTGGGTCGAATCGGGCGGCCGACTGGTTGTGGATGGCTCACTGATCACCAGCGCGCAAGTCTTTGAGACGTGGACGGGAGTCTCCAACAAACAAGTCGACGAGCGTCCCAAAAAAGGGGCCTTCAAGGCTCAGGATACTTGCCGCCAGTTCGATGAGGAGAACACCCACGACTCCTATCTCGCATGCGACATCAGTGCGGGGGAATCGCTCGAGAGCCATCGCAAGCGTGACTGGAGTCTGCGCGATGCCGACTCAAACCTCATGGCCGCCCGCGTGCCCATCGGACGCGGCAGCGTCACGGTCATCACCGGTGTGCCATTCAACGGCCGAAGCCTGCTCTCCGGTGACAACGGCCGCCTGTTTGTCGCTGCAACCCAACTGCGACGCGGCGATGTCATTCACTTCTTCTCCGAAACCGACCAGCCCTCCCTGTTGGAGCTCGCCTGGCGGTTGGGTTGGCCCGTGATCGTTCTGACGGCCCTTGCGCTCGCCTCGGGTATCTGGCGTGGCAGTGTGCGCTTCGGTCCAATGGCTGCGCCGACAGAGACGGCTCGCCGCTCGCTGGCGGAACAGATTCGCGGCACGGGGCAATTCACGATGCGGATCGGGAGCACAGCTGCGCTTCACGCCGCAACGGCGCGCGCCCTGAACGAGGTGGCCGCTCGCTACATCAACGCTTTTGAAGCTCTCCCGGGTGCCGAGCGCATGCAGGCACTGGAGAAAGCCACCGGGTTCGAAGCGAGCTCGCTCGCCGCGGCCCTCCAACATTCCGGCCCGGGTCGAACGGAGCATCTGCGCGCCGACCTGGAGCTGCTCGAGGCGGCACGCCGCCGCATTCTGCTCAAGCACATGAGACCCAGACATGGAAATTGAAGCCAGTACCATCAACCGGGCCGCGGAGCTGCTCGAACGCCTGAAAGCCGCCATCGGCCAGGCCGTGGTCGGACAGACGGATGTCATCGAACAGGTGGTGATCTGCCTCGCCGCCTCCGGACACGTTCTGATCGAAGGCGTACCGGGGCTCGGAAAGACCCTGTTGGTGCGGGCGCTCGCACAGGCCCTGTCACTGGGCCACGGCCGTATCCAGTTCACGCCTGACATGATGCCTTCCGACATCATCGGACACGCGGTGCTCGATCCAACCTCGCACGAAATGCGGGTCGCGCGCGGACCGGTGTTCACTCACATTCTGCTGGCGGACGAAATCAACCGTGCGCCGGCGAAGACGCAGAGCGCGCTGTTGGAAGTGATGCAGGAGTACCAGGTGACACTGGAAGGACAGAGCATCGCTTTGCCGAAGCCCTTCATGGTCCTGGCAACCCAGAACCCGGTTGAGACGGAAGGCACCTATCCCTTGCCGGAAGCCCAGTTGGACCGGTTTCTGTTCAAGGTAGAAATCGGGTACCCCTCTGTTGCCGAGGAAGTGGGAGTGGTCGTCCGCTCGACCGCCAACCAGGCAGGCAATGAGCTGCCCCTCTCCGAGGTCAAATCCGTTCTCAACGAACGCGCCGTTCTCAGCCTGCAGCAGATCGTGGCGCACCAGAAGATTGACGAGCAGGTCATCGACTATGCGGTCAGGCTCACACGAGCAACCCGCGAATGGGCCGGATTCGCCATGGGTAGCGGCTCGCGGGGTGCCCTGGCTCTGGTCCGGGGGGCCCGTGCGTACTCGATCATGCAGGGACGCAACTACGTCACTCCGGATGACATCAAAAAGATTGCGTTGCCGGCATTGCGGCATCGCGTTGCCCTGGCGCCGGAGGCGATGTTGGAGGGGCGCAGGCCGAATGACCTTCTTGCCACTGTGATTGAGAGTGTTGCGGCACCCCGTGTCTGACAATCGATGAAATTCATTCCGTCTAGGAGGCTACTTTCGGTGCTGGGCTGCGGCGCCCTCGCCGCGCTTCTGGCGCTGATTGCTGGCGTTGAGACTTCTGATGTCGCCGTGCCCGCAATCGCCGGGGCCGTGGTGTTGGGTGTTGTCGTATACGTCGACTACATTACCTCCCGGCGGGCATGGCGGGAATCCGTTGTACGCCTGTCGCGCAACACGCCACCGGCCTTTGCACTGGGCGCGCGAAGGCCGGTGACACTGAGCTTTGAAATTGAAGGACAGTTTCAGTGGCACGTTCAGGTTCACGATGAAGTCGATCCCGGTTTTCATTTTGAAGGTCTGCCGGCGTCGGTGGACCTGACGCCCGGGAAGCGGATCGGGATCACTTACGAGGTCGTGCCGACCCGGCGTGGGGAGGCCCTGTTCGGAGCGGCTCAGTTGCGGCTGCGGTCGCGGTGGGGCTGGTGCGAGTTGCTGGCTCGGTTGGGCGAGGAACAGGTTCGGCGCGTGTACCCGGACTTTGCCCAGGTGGCACGCTATGCCTGGCTGGCCGGGGATCACCGGCTGCAGGAAATCGGCATCAAAACCTATCAGCAGCGCGGCGAAGGCACGGACTTCAAACAGCTTGCCGAGTACCGGTATGGGGATCCGGTGCGGCACATCGATTGGAAGGCGACGTTGCGCCTGGGAAAGCCGATTATTCGCGAGTTTCAGGATGAGCGCGATCAATGCATTCTGCTGCTGATTGATTGTGGCCGGCGCATGCGGGCCGACGACAGGCAGGACGGCGGAGTCGGCTCATCGCATTTCGACCAGGTGTTGAATGCGGTGATGTTGCTGTCGTACGTGGCCCTTCAGCAGGGTGACGCAGTTGGCGCCCTGACCTTCGGCACGCCTCCCGGCTCTGAAAAATCGTTCGCTCCTCAAAAGGGCGTGCACGCCTTGAATGCCTTGATGAGTGAGCTATACGGTGTGCAGCCCTCACCCACTCACTCCGACTACGTTTCGGCAGCCATGGACCTGCTGAAGCGGTATCACAAGCGGGCCCTGGTGATCATCATCACGAATTTCCGGGATGAAGACGGCAGCGAGTTGGGTTATGCGTTGCGGCTGTTGCGTTCGCGGCATCTCGTCATGCTGGCCAGCTTGCGCGAACGGATCGTCGGTGAGTTGCTGTCACAGCCGATGAATTCCGCCGATGCGATGTTGGACATCGCCAGCGCGCATCTCTACGAGCAGTCGCGCCGGGATGCGTTCAACGAGCTGGCCGACCGGGGGCCCCTGACCATAGACGCGGAGCCGGACCAGTTGGGAGTGCAACTGGTTAACCGGTACCATGCGGTCAAGCGTGCCGGTTTGATTTAGAAGCCCGTGCGCCAGGGCTTCGAGGTGGAGGGACGTCGGCGGATGACGAGTCCCAGCACCAGGGGCACGAGGGTCCAGACGCTTATCGCACCACCACCGCCCCCGCCTCCGGAGCTGGGTGTGGATGTCGTCGCGGGCGGGTCTGGCGTGGTGGCCGGTGGCGGGGTTGGCGTTGAGTTTGTGGGCGGAGTGGGATTGCCCGCAACCGAGATGGCGACATTGAGCGCACCAATCGCGTCGACCCGACCAAAACCGAAGGTGCCGTCAGGAGCGACGCTGCCTAATTGGGTGGCCCCTTTCGTCAACACGTCGACGAGTTGGGACGCGGTCATTGCCGGATACCCGGAGCGAATGAGCGCTGCAACCGCGGCGGCATTGGGAGCCGCAGCAGACGTACCGTAGAAATTGCCGTCGGGGAAGAGACTACCGGAGAAATAGGTGCCGGCGGCATCGACGTTGATGCCATCGGGTGCCACCAGCACGGGCGCCTGGATCTGTGTTTGCTGCGGGAAAGTGAGCGTCGCCGGGCCCAGGCTGCTGAACGACTCGATCTTGTTGCCTACGGCATCGGATCCATTGACCGCGCCGACAGTCACAGCGCCCTTCGCAAACGCCTGGGGCGTAACGAGACCACCGGTTGTGGACTTGGATAACGACGTGAGGCCGTCACCACCGATCCACAGCTTCATGAACTTCGTGGCCGCACTGGCGTCTGGTGTCGCCACATACAACTTGAAGGTAGCGCCGTTGAACGTAACAGTCTGCGAGATCAGATTGTCGGTGGCGGTGCTGGCCGAGAGGCAACCCTGGGCGCCGGTGGTTGTGTTGACCCAGATGACATCGAACCGACTGCTGTTCTGGTTGGGCGGATCGGCCCATGAGAAGGCGACCGGCACATTTGCCGGCTGGGTCATCGTCAGGAGCTCGTTCGGATCGCCATCGAACTGCGCCACGTAGTTGTCTGTCTGTGTACCGCAGGTCAGAGGCGAGAGACCGAGCGAGGACAATGCAACCGGCGAGTAGGCTCCTTCCCAGTAGCTGCCGTTGTAATTGCCGGCCGCGGTGAACAGAACCACGGTAGGGTTCTGTGTCAGGAGCTGTTCGACCGCCTGCACTTCGGAACTATCGGAAGACAACAGGTCCTGTTGTGGGAAAATGAGGTCGTCAACGAGAACAGTGGCCCCCGCCGCGATCATCTGACTGAGACAGGATGTGTATTCGACGTAGGTAGCCGGACCGCAATACGCCAAAGCGGCGCCCGGCGCAACGGCATGAATTTCCTCCAGCAAGGCGGTGCCTTCGTCCCCGGCGGGAGCGGTTGCTCCATCCGCCGGCTTCACCACCTGGACGGTTGGCAGCTCACCCCGTTGCTGGATCAGTATGACGTTGGAGATGCCTCCGGATTGGACTCCAACCTTGACGCCTGACCCGTTGATCCCGGTCTGCGAAACAAACTGGTCGGCATGCATGATGGCCACGCCATTGCCGTTGATGCCACCCGCCGCGGGGCTGGCCGACGTGGTTGCCTTGATGCTCGGGAAGATCGCATAGGACGGCAGGCTGACGCGCTGGACCCCTTCCGCCGCGGCGAGCCGCGACAGCATGTCAGGCGCCACCCAACCTTCAATTACGCAGTACGAGGCGACTCGGATCGAGGCGCTGACTGACAGGCCGGCCGATATGACGGCGCGGGCCTCGTTGGAACAGTCATAGTGAACATCGGCCTGGACCCAGCCCTGGTCGTTGAATCGGGCCGTGGGGGCCAGTGAGCGGGCCGCTGCCGGCGCGTCATAGACGGAAAGCAGCTTCGCAGAGACCCGCAGTCTCCAGGCATCAGACGCCGCAGCCGGTGTAACCCCAACCGCGGCAATGGCTGCGAGGCTGATCAACAGCCTCGCGATCGGATTTCTCCCTCCCATGGAGGGTATTGTGCCATTTGTCAGTTGTGAGGCACGAAATCAATGGAGGGTGTCGTGACTTTGCCGCCGGGTGCCACCGCCAACGGCGCCGGCTCCCCCGCAGCGCCGAGGGAACGGATGTACCGGTAAATATCGGTCAGATCCTGGTCATTCATCGCTCGCAGATTGAACCACGGCATCGGCGGCCGCCGCTCGGCACGGGCAAACACGAGCCACTCAGCCTCCGTCATGGATTGGACGGTCAGGCGCAGGTTGGCGGGGTATGAAACGCCCCAGGGCCCCTGAAAACCCACCGCCGACCCGGTCAGCCAATTGGTTGGCGGCGCGTGGCCGCCGCTTTGCGCGTAGCCGGCCGTATGGCAATCGTGGCACCCGGCAATGCTGACCAGGTAGCGTCCGTGCGAGACCGACCCGTCCTGCGCGACGTGCGAGCCTGTTGCCAGCCCCGCGGGCCTGGCGGAGCCGGCGGGCCCCGCGATGGACGCAGTGACCGCGGCAATGGCGATGGCTGCCAGGGTAATAACGGCCGCGGTGGTTGCAGACGGGATCTTCATCGAACGCTCCTGTATTGGTTGATCGGGGCCCGTTTCGGGCTTACACCGACAGAACGCGCAAATGCGTTAAGATTTGGCTCATAAAAATTATGAGTAACGCGGACTCGCAGAATCAGCCCGTCACCCGCCTGCTGGCGCAGTGGAGCGGCGGCAATGAGGCGGCGTTGGGGGAGCTCACGTCCCTGCTCTACCGGGAGTTGCGCTCGCTGGCGCAGCGGCATTTGCGGCGGGAGCGCTCCAACCACACCATTCAACGTACGGCCCTCGTTCACGAGGCGTTTGTTCGGTTGGTCAATCAGCAGTCGGTTGACTGGCGCAGCCGGGGACATTTCTTTGCGCTTGCATCCACTCTCATGCGACGCATTCTGGTCGACCATGCCCGGGCAAGACTGTCCTCCAAACGCGGCGGCGGTTTGCAGGTGGAGAGCCTGGAAGAGTTGGAGGACGGCGGGACTGAGCCCGCGGATGAGAGCAGCGGTGGCTTTGGAGGCGGCGGCTTTGGGGCCGGTGGCCTTGGGGGTGGTGGCGGTGGCTTTGCGGGCGGTGGCGGCGGGCCGGGCGGCGGCGATGCTGGTGGCTCTGACTGCGACGAGGACATCACCGCCATTGACTCTGCCCTGACACGGTTGGCAGCCATCGACGATCGTCAGGTGCAGATTGTACAGATGCGGTACTTCGGGGGGATGACCATCGAGGAAACGGCTCAGGCGCTCGACATCTCGGAGGCCACTGTCAAACGCGAGTGGACCCTGGCGCGGGCCTGGTTGAAACGCGAGCTGTCCAAGGGCCAGTGAGCGTGGATCGCTGGTTGCGCGTCAAAGAAGTGTTTGCCTCGGCCTTGGAGGCCGGCAATCGCGGCGCATATCTGGCTGACGCATGCCGCGACGATCCTGAGTTACGTTCGGAAGTTGAGTCACTGCTCGAGGCGCACGAGGACAGCGGCGATTTCATTGAAGTCCCGGCGGCAGGCCGCCTCGAGCGCGGGGCTTCGGCCACGGCGCCGCCGCCCTCGAGTTGGATCGGCCGTCGGTTGGGTGCCTATCGCATCGTCGGGGAGCTGGGCAGCGGCGGAATGAGTGAGGTCTTCCGCGCGGTCCGCGCCGACGACGAGTATCACAAGGAAGTGGCCGTCAAGATTCTGCGGCCCGGGCATGACAGCCAGTTCCTGCTCGAGCGCTTCAAAACGGAAAAGCGCCTGCTCGCGAGCCTCGATCATCCCAACATTGCGCGGATCCTCGACGGCGGCAGCACGGATGAGGGCTTGCCGTACCTGGTCATGGACTTCATCAAGGGGCAGCCCATCGACCAGTATTGCCGCGAGCGCAATCTGCCAACGCGGCAGCGCCTGGCGCTTTTCCAGACACTCTGCTCCGCGGTTCAGCATGTGCACCAACACCTGATGGTGCACGCAGACCTGAAATGCAACAACATCCTGGTGACGGATGAGGGCTCCGTCCGGCTGCTCGACTTCGGGGTGTCAGAGTTGATTCAGGCAACTCCCAGCCGCCACGGATTGATAGCCTTTACGCCCGAGTACGCAAGCCCGGAACAACTGCGCGGTGACGTCGTTTCCACCGCGAGCGATGTATATTCTCTCGGGGTCGTGTTGCATCAACTTCTCACTGGCGATTTGCCGGGGAGTCACGCGCCGCCGATTGCAGACGATCTCGGTGCAATAGTGCGCAACGCGTTGCAGAAGGAGCCTGCCCGGCGTTATTCCTCGGTGGAGCTGTTCAACCTCGACATCGAGCACTATCTGCACGGCTTTCCTGTCTCCTGCCGGCCCGCCACCCTTCCCTACACGGTGAGGAAATTCTGGGGCCGGCACAAGGCGGGAATTTCCATTCTCAGCGCGTTTGTGTTGTGCCTGATCGGGGCCGTTATTGTAGCAAGCTGGGAAGCACACGTTGCCAGGCAGCAACGTGCGCGTGCCGAACGTCACTTTGCAGAAGTCCGCAAGCTCGCCAGCACCTTCATGTTCGACCTGCACGAGTCCATTCAGAACCTGCCGGGTTCCACCGAGGCCCGTCACCTGCTGGTACTCAACTCGCTGAAGTATCTCGATGGACTTGCGGCCGAGTCCGCGGGCGACACGCTGTTGCAGCGGGAGCTTGCCACGGCATACGAAAAGGTTGCCGATGTTCAAGGAGGTTACCGACAGGCAAACCTGGGCGATTCCGCGGGCGCGATACAGAGCTATCGCAAGGCTTTGGCTATCCGGCTGGCCTTGCCGGCGGATGCCGAGGTGCGGCGCGAGTTGCTGCGCAGCTATGGAAAGTTGGGTGAAGTGCTGACGGGGTCGGGAGACTCGGCGGGCGCTATTTCCAGCACACGCCTGGCGCTGGCCATCGCGGAAGAATTGGCTGGGCAGCCGGGCGCAACGACGCAGGATCGGCGCTACCTGGGCAGTGTGTATGTCTCCCTGGGGTGGCAGATCGCTCGCTCAGGCGAGACCGAGCGCGGCCTGTTGTTGATGAATCAGGGGACCGCGATTTTCGAGAGCCTGGTGGATGCGGACCCTTCCGATACACGCAGCCGGCATCATGCGGCTGTCGCCTACGGGCGGCTGGGGGAGACCCTGATCGGGTTGCAACGGTATGACGCCGCATTCAAGTTGCATTCCAAGCAACAGCAATTTGCGCATACGCTTGCCGTGGCTGACCCGGCCAATGGAGAGCTGAGGACACTCGAGGCGTACGCGCTGCTCGGCATGGCCACAGTATTGACCAAACGGGGCGCTTTGCAGGATGCCTTGTTGAAGCAGACCGAGGCGTCCAACACCCTGCGGGCTTTGTTTGATGCCGATGCCAAGGACACGGAGGCGCGTTACAACGCGGCGTTTGCGCTGAGTGAGGTTAGTACCACGTTGGCCTCGTTGGGGGAGCTTCAGGCTGCGGAGCTGAAACTGCGGGATGCCCTGGCGATTGTTGAGCCGCTGACCGGGACGGATGACCCGGCGATGGGACATGCTCGGGCGTTGCTGGCGACGGATAACGAGCGGCTTCGGGGGATCACCGCTCGACGCTCGGCCAGCCGCTGAATTAGGGCCACCGGCGCCCGCACGCCGCGCCGACCGTTAGCGCCCATGGCGGACCCCTCGGCCTTCCAGCCGCTAGCCCCAACGAAGAGACCGGCACCGCCCTGGCTCAATAGGGGTATATACCCCCTTGACGAATCCGGGCATATACCCCATTATCCTTTCCATGCCCACGCCGCCCAAATTCGACCAGATGCCCTGCCACGCCACGGCCTTCCGCAAGGCCGCGCGCCGCGTGACGCAGCTGTACGAAAGCGCGATGGCGGAGAGCGGCCTGCGATCCACCCAGTTCGCGATTCTGTCCGAGCTCCATAACCGTGGGGACAAACCACCCACTCTTGCCGAGCTGGCCGAATCGCTGGTGATCGAGCGTTCCGCGCTCGGCCATACCTTGCGTCCGCTCGAGCGCGATGGCTTCGTGGTCCTCCAGGAAGGCCAGGATCGACGGCAACGCCACATCGTGTTGACCGCCGAGGGCAAAGCGAAATTCAAGGAAGGCGTGGAAGCCTGGCGGATTGCCCAGGAACGGTTTGAGGAAATGCTCGGCCGCGCGGAAGCCCGCAACCTGCGGCTCACCCTGTTGGGCCTCGCTTATGACGACCGGCTAGGGAAGCTCCAGGACTAATTTTTTATCCAATTATGGGCATATGCCCATTCACGGCTCAACGGAGAAACAAATCATGGGACTGCTAGAAAACAAAGTGATTCTGGTAACGGGTGGCACTTCAGGTATCGGCCGCGCGAGTGCCGAGCTCTTCGCGAAAGAAGGCGCGAAAGTAGCCCTCACCGGTCGGCGAGCGGCGGAAGGCGAAGAAGTGGTCGCGGCGATCAGGAAGGCAGGCGGGTCCGCCCTGTTTATTCAGGCTGACTTGACTCAGATCAACACGATCCCCGCCATCATCAACAAGACCGTTACCGCCTTCGGCCGCCTCGATGGCGCTTTCAACAATGCCGGTGTGGCCGGCGGCGGCCCGATCGAGACGCTCGACGAGGCAACCTGGGACAGGATCGTTGATACCAACCTGAAAGCCAACTTCTTCGCTTTGCAGGCGCAGGTCGCGCAGTTGAAGAAACAGGGTGGCGGCGGAGCTATTGTGTTCAACAGCTCCATACTGGCCCAGGTTTCGGCACCCGGCACCACTATCTACAGCGCCAGCAAGGCCGGCATCGATGCCCTCACCCGAGCGGCCGCGGTGGAGCTCGGACAGTTCAACATCCGGGTGAACTCGCTCAACCCGTCAATCACACGGACGCCGATGACCACGCCGCGAATTACAAAGAATGCGGATGGCTCGGAATCGCATCCACTGGCCGTGGGTGTTCCGCTGGGGCGCCTCGCCGAGCCGGAAGAAATGGCCCAGGTTGCATTGTTCCTCCTGTCTGACCGAGCATCGTACGTCAATGGTCAGTCCATTGTGGTGGATGGAGGTCAGAGTGCTTCCTGATTACAAGACTGCGTTGATCATCGGGACGGGCGTCGGCATCAGCGCGTCGCTCGCCCGCGCGCTCTCGCGGGAAGGCCTACAGGTGGGCTTGGTCGGGCGCAACCCGACCAGGCTCCAGGAGTTGGCACGGGAGACCCAGGCAGTCGTCTTCCAAGCAGATGCTTCGGATGCAACCGCGGTGGGTCAGATGTTCAAGGATGCTGACGCGAAGCTCGGCGAAATTGATGTGGTGGTGTACAACCCGAGCTTGCGTGCGCATGGGCCTGTCGCGGAAATCGATCCGTCGGCGGTCCGCGATTCGCTTGCGGTCACCGCGTTCGGCGGATTCCTGGCCGTGCAGGAAGCTGCCAAGCGCATGATTCCCCGCAAGCGCGGAGCAATCCTTCTGACCGGCGCCACCGCCAGCATCAAAGGCTTTGCCCTCTCCTCCGCATTCGCAATGGGCAAATTCGCCCTGCGCGGTCTCGCTCAAAGCGCCGCGCGAGAGCTGGGACCCAAAGGCATCCACGTCGCGCATTTCGTTATCGACGGCGCAGTCCGCAGCGCCCGCCGCGCAGATCCCACCGACCGTCCCGACAGCACGCTCAATCCCGACTCAATCGCCCAAACATACATCGATGTTCTGCGGCAACCCCGGGATGCGTGGTCGTTCGAGGTTGAAGTACGGCCGTGGGTGGAAACGTTCTAGCGTTTCGCGCGCGCTCGCAACCTTTCGTATAACAGCGCCGGATTGTCGGTAGGGAGGATACACACCACGATCTCATGGGGTGGCGGGCCTTCCTTGCAGAAGTGCCCGAGCGCGCCGGCATCAATTTTGTCGCACCAGGCGCGCGCCTAAAAATGCTCGCGGGAGCGCGCGGCACACTCCTCCGGCGTCGTTCTGGAAGTGGAAGTCCCACAAGTTGTTGACATTGACAGCCAGGGACTCATCGCTATTCCACCGGCGTCGAATGACCACCGACCCCTCATTGGGCTCCAAGTCAGCGTCCATATGGGCTCCGGGTAACCTGTGTTGCGAACGAATCAACCACCCTTGCACAACATTGACATCCTCCCGCGCCTGAAGACGTAGGATTCCTACGGCGTTCAGGAGCTGCATACGGCAGTTCCTGAATCGCTTCGGCGGGTTCCTGCTGCTGGCGATCTTAATGCGTCGCTCACTTCACAGGCGCAACGGGCGTGTCCCGCCCTGAGTATGTTGATAGCGCCGACCAGATCGGCGTTGTCCTCGAAGCCACATTCAATGCAGGCGAACCGCTCTTGGGTCCGCCGATTCTGCGCCGAGACGTGGTCGCATTGCGGACATCGCCGGCTCGTATTCTGCGGTGGTACGAGGATTAGCTCACCCCCGTTCCAGGACAGCTTGTATTGCAACTGGCGGCGGAACTCGAACCAGCCCTGATCGAGGATGGCTTTGTTCAGGTCGGATTTGGCCCGTACGCGCTTGCCCGGAGTTTCGACTGAACCGGCCGCTGACCGGGACATGTTTCGCACCTGCAAGTCCTCGAGACACACCATCGCGTGGTTTTGGCTGATCGCGGTTGAGGTCTTGTGCAGGTAGTCGCGACGTGCGTTACCAATACGGACATGGATACGCTGAATACGGGCTTTCGCCTTCTTCCAGTTGTTGCTGAACTTCTGTTTACGGCACATCGCCTGTTGCCCTTTGCGTAGGGCGGCGGCATGCCGCTTGAAACTGTTGAGCGGGGCGTAGACGGTGCCATCCGAGAGCGTCGCAAACCGGACCACGCCCAGGTCGATGCCGACCGCGTCGCCGCGCGGCAGGGACTGCTCAACCTCTCTCTCCGTCTGGATGCTCACGAACCACTTGCCACAGCAGAGGATGACCGTGACGTTCTTCACCGCGCCGAGCACCGTGCGGCTGTTGCGGTAACGTAACCAACCGAGCTTGGGCAGGAACAGTCGCGAGTTGATTTGGTCGAGCTTGATCTGCTTCGGATCAGGATAACGAAAGCGATCGTGCCGTCCCTTCTTTTTGAAACGCGGAAAGTCGGCCCGTTGGGCGAAGAAATTGGTGTAAGCGCGTTCCAGATCCTTCAGCGCCTGTTGTAGTGGATGTGTCGGCGCCTCCTTCAGCCATCCTGTTTCTGTCTCACGCCGCCACTGGGTCAGCAGCCTGCACAGTCCGGGATAGGTGAGCTTGCTCTCGCCGGCCTCAAAACGCGCCTTCTGCAATGCCAGCCCTTTGTTGTAGACAAAGCGGCACGAGCCTGCGAAGCAGCGCATCTGCCGGCACTGCGCGCCATTGGGACGTAATTCGAACTTGAAGGCCTGCAAGCGTTTCACGAACCGCAGGATACGGTCGGTCTACGAGTGATGAAAGATAGATTCGGAGCGAAAGACTCTGTGTTTTTCGAGTTATGTGCACACTGAACCTTCGCATCAAAATATCGCCGCCGTGTGTTCGACGCACGTACGATCGACATCCTGCGCGACATCTTCGCCGACGTCTGCGCGCACGCGCAGGCCACGCGGGTGGAGAGGGACAGCGAAGACGACGATGTGCACTTGCTCATTCAGACAGCTTCGCTGTCGGCGCTATCCTTCCCCGACCTGAAGGATGGGCTTGCCGCGCGTTCTGGTCAGCACGAACAACTGGTCAATACCGCACCGCGCACGTGCGAGAGAACCGGCAGCGTCGCCAGAAAGAAACCGGACCGGCACGGGACGCGACGGGGCGAGACCGGGACGGGACCAGGAGCAGCCACGTCCCGACAGCGTCAGCTCTTGAAGCCCAGGTAGTCCCGCTTACCCACCTTCACCCCGTTGTGCCGCAAAATGTCGTGCGCGGTAGTGATATGGAAGAAGAAGTTGGGCAGCAGAAACTGCAACACAAACACATCCCCGGTGAGGACTGCATTGAGATTCTTCAGCTCGACCTTCCTTTGCTCCGCGCCCTGCAGATCTTCGGGCGTCACGGTCTTCAGGAAGGCCGCCGTATCCGCAACCCGCTTCTTCAACTCCTCCAGTGTTGTTTCCGTGTCCGCGAAGCTCGGTGCCTGAAGGTCCGTCAGACGCGGGACGGCGCCCTTGGACGTGTCGCTGGCCCGCTGGATCTGGCCTGCGAGCGGTAACATGTCCGGCGCCAGGCGCGCATTCACCAACACCTTCGGATCGATCTTGTTGTCCGCAGCGTATGCGGCTGCGCGATCGAGATACTCATCGAGAATTCCGAGGCCGCGGATCAGGACGGGAATTGTCGCGTCATAGATGGAAATGGCCATGGAGAGCTCCAATGCAAGGCAAAACCGGTGAAGGCGGCTATTGAACCCGTCCTGGACGCAGGTCCGCCATCCTTCGTCGGAGGCAGACCCTTCCGCCCAGGAAGGTGCCCGACCTTGGAAATCAGATGACGTTCAACTCGAGCAGGGGCCGGTTCTCAATGATCCTGTCAAATGACAGCTCGGACAGATCCAATGTCACAAACCGGCCGTGACAGATCAACTCGGCAATCCCGCGGCTCACCACGGGCGCCTGCTGGATCCCGTGACCTGAAAAGCCGTTCAACAGCAGCAGATTACCGATGTCCGGATGGAATCCCACGATGCCGTTGTGATCGAACAGGTTCATCTCGTAGTAACCCGCCCAGGCACGCTCGAGCCTGGCCTCCTCGAAGGCCGGAATGCGCTCAGCCAATGCCGGCCACAACACCGACTCGAACGCGTCATAGTCCGGCTCGAGAGGGGCATCGTCGGGATCGGTGCCCGGTGGCATGCCGGCAATGTAACCCGCCCCTTCCGGCCGGATCCAGAAACCCGACGGATCGATGAGCAGCGGAAAGGGCTCCAACTTCGCCCGGCATCCGATTACATACACCGTACGTCTGCGCGCCGCGACGGGCAGATCAAACCCGGCCAGTCTGGCCACCGAGCGCGCCCATGGACCCGCTGCATTCACCACGAAACGGCTGGAAATCCGCGTGCCACAGCCAAGTTGCACAGACCCGATGCGCCCGCCGCTCGCGGCCATCCCGCAGACCTCACCCCGCAGGTAGTTGACTCCCTGTGCTCGCGCTCTCGCCCTGAATGCCGTCAGCAGCGCATAGCCGTCAAACCACCCTTCCCCACTCAGGCCCAGGGATCCGGCGAGCAGATCTTCGGTATGCAACCATGGAAACCGGGCTGCCAGGTCCTGGGGGGTCAGCAGTGCCACATCCGCACCCAGCTCCCGTTGAATCGCATTAGCGCGCCGCAGCGAAGCGATGCCGGACGTGCGCGCAAGATAGAGGTAGCCGCGCTCTCTCAGCCCGATATCGACCGTGCCTCCGGCGACTTCGAGCAACTCGTCAGCCTGCCGCATGAAGCCGATGCTGGCCTGAGAGATCCGGATATTGATCGGCGTGGTGAATTGCTGCCGGATGGAAGCGGCAGACAATGCGGAAGAAGCGGTTGAGTAGGTTGGATCCCGCTCAATCACCACCACCGATACGTTGGGATCCAGCCGCGTCAGCCAGTAGGCCAACGCCGACCCCATGACGCCTCCGCCAACGATTGCGACGTCCGCATTAGTGAACGTCATAGCCGCTCCGACAACGACAACTGGCCGAGTTTACGGCCGGGGACCGGCCACCAGGAGATCCAATAGAGCTACTTTTCAGCAGCCACCTGCGCCAGGGCGCGCTCAAACGCTTCCACCGGCTGGCCTCCCTGGACCAGATACTTGTCATTGAGGATAACAGCCGGCACTGCATGAATCCCACTCTGCAGGTACTGTTGCTCGCGGGCGCGCACTTCCTGCGCGTATTCGTCAGAGGCCAGGATGCTGCGCGCGCGGTCGGCATCGAGGCCTACGCTGGCCGCCACTTCGGCCAAAACTTGCGGGTCGCTGGGATTGCGTCCGTCGGTGAAGTAAGCGGCGAACAGCGCTTCCTTCAATGCGGCCTGTTTGCCGCTGCCCTCCAGCTCCGCCCAATGCAACAGGCGATGCGCGTCGAACGTGTTGTAGATCCGCGCGCGTTTGGTCATGTCGAAGTTGAACCCGAGTTGAGCACCGCGGGCCGCAATGGCTTCCTGATTGCGCCGGACCTGCTCCTCACTGGAGCCGTATTTCTTTGTAATGTGCTCCAGCAGATCCTCGCCCTCGGACACCATCTGAGGATTGAGCTCGAAGGGTTGGAAATGCAGATCGGCGTCAACCTCGTCGCCCAGCTTGCCCAAAGCGGCCTGCAGGGATTTCAGACCGATCACACACCAGGGGCAGGACACATCGGAAACGAAATCGATTTTTATCCGGGCGCTCATGCTCGTCCTCGGTCAGATTGAACGGGGGGTCTTCGCCGCGACGTTCCAACCGAGCACGTTGTATATCCGGTAGCGCCACAGCCCTGCATATTCATGCAGAGCGAGGTCCATCAGCAGGAAGTTGAAAGCCTGCGGCAACGGACCTACCTGCGCGCTCACGAAATCCGAGCGCACGGGCAGCGCGCGGATACCAAAGTGCGAGAAATACAGAACACCGCGGCGCAGATGATATCCGGAGGTCACCAGGACCACCTGGTCCTCGGGATGCTCATCCAACCAGGCTGCACAGTATTGGGCATTTTGCCAGGTATTCAAGCTGCGGCCTTCCAGCACCAGATCGGACGGATCCACGCCGATTTTCAGCAGCTCATCGCCATACACCTTGGCTTCAGAAACCCCGGCCTCGGCGGCATCGCCGCCCGAGACAATGACCGAACACGCTTTGGCGGCGTGTTTGCATTGCAGGTACAGCTCGAGTCCTTTTTGAACTCGGCCGTAGGCCGCCAACGGCACCTCCACCGCGCCCGTCCCGGTCACGCGCTGAACGCCCGCTCCCAAAACAATGATCGCGGCTCGCGGCTGCCAGGCCGGCAGGGGCTCGGCCTCGTATCCGCTTTGCAGTTGCCCCAACAGCTCATCGGGCAGCGGCCCACAGCCGACAGCGAAGAACAGGATTGCACCAAAACCCCAGACAATGAAGGCACTGAGACGCCGACTGCGCAGTTTCAAAAAACCGCCCAGGGCCGCGAGCAACGTGAGGAAGATCATCGACATGTGCGCAGAGTAGCAAATCGCCACGCTGTGCTTTTCACGGCCCGAAAATGAGACCTTCGTCTCACTCATTCGTGACGCGGATCACGGCCCTGAACAACTATGTCAATTACGGTTGCGGACGTTGAAGAATGAATGAAAGCAGGGTGTGAGTGTGTTTGCAGCGTTCAAGATTGTCCTGACTTTGCTGGTGGCCTGCGCCTCGGTCGTTGCTGCAATTTTTGAGTCCGGTCATCCGCTGCTGTTTGGTTGCCTGTGTGGCGCATTCGCGGTGGGTATCTTCGGCTCCGAGTTGTATCGCTGGTACCGTAACAACACCGTGCGCTCGTCGATTCCGCGCTGATCAGCCGCACCGCCGGCTACGTCACAGCAGCTTCCGACACTCTCGTGAGCCGCGGGCTGAGGGAGTGGATCACGGCAATGCCAACAATATACGCGCCGCACGCGAGCGCGAAGATGGGCTGGTAGCTGCCGAATACATCCAGTATGTAGCCGTTGTACTTCGACATCAGCATCCCGCCCACGGCCCCGGCCATTCCGCCAATACCTACGACCGAGCCGACGGCCACGCGAGGAAACATGTCAGAAGGCAGGGTCATGAGGTTGGCGGACCAGGCCTGATGTGCCGCCGTTGCCAGACCGATGATGGCCACGGCACCCCATAACTGACCGACAAACTGTGCGACCACAATCGGTGTCACCAGCAGAGCACAGATCAACATGGTGATCTTGCGCGAAGCGTTGGCAGTCCGCCCGGACTTCATCAGCTTCGACGAACCCCAGCCGCCGACCACGGAGCCGATATCCGACAGCAGGTAGATCGCAACCAGGGGCGGACCGAATGACTTCAGGTCGAGGTTGTAGCGTTTGCTCAAGAAATCCGGCAGCCAGAACAGGTACAGCCACCAGATGGGATCGGTCAGGAACTTGCCGAGCGCATAGGCCCAGGTCTCGCGCAAACGCAGGAGCTTGAGCCAGGAGATGGAGGCTGCCTTGGCCGGCGCCTCTCCTGCCCGTATGTAGGACAACTCTTCGGGTGTCACTCTCTTGTGGAACGCTGGACTGCGATACATCGCGAGCCACGCAATCAACCACACAAAGGTGACGACGCCGGTAGCAACAAATGCCGCGCGCCAGCCCCACGCCAGGGTTATGGCGGGAACGACCAGGGGCGTCACGATGGCGCCGATGTTTGATCCGGCGTTGAACACACCGACCGCCAGTGCCCGCTCGTTCTGCGGGAACCATTCCGACACCGCCTTCAGGCTGGAAGGAAAACTACCCGATTCGCCGAGACCCAATGTGAATCGCACCAACGCGAACTGCGTTATGGTGTGAACGAAGCCGTGTGCAATGTGCGAGACAGTCCAGACCGTGAAGGCTATGGCATAACCCAACCGCGCGCCGATCCTGTCGATGATGGGTCCGAAGGCCAGATAGCCGATTGCGTAGGCGCACTGGAACCAGAAGACAATGTCCGCGTAGGACGACTCACTCCACTTCAGCTCTGCCTGCAGGGTTGGCTTGAGCACGCCGATGGTTTGTCGGTCGACATAGTTGATGGCGGTTGCCGCAAAGAGCAACGCGCAGATCACCCAGCGGTAACGGCCGACTCGTGCAGGCGGCGCTTCACCGCTCATCGTTTGCTCGGATCGAAGTCCGGTTTCTGCTCACGCACATACGTTTCCCAACTCGCCCGATCGTGGAAGTCCAGGCCCTTGTCCCAGGCGGCGCCCATGTAATAGACGAAAGGTTTGCCGGGTTCCACTTTGACCAGTACCAGGTAATTTTCAGCGTCCTGACGGACTTCGATCAAGGCTTTCGGGTCTACCATGAGCGCAATCCCCATCGTTCCCTTGACCGGATCCGTCGGCTCCCAGTAGGACACGCGCCCGGGGCCGAGGTCCTTGGTAAACACCCCCGAGCCGTTGGAGGTCTTGCGCTTGGTAATGCCGATACCAACGACGAGCGGATCTTTCTTGTCGGAATTGAGAGTGGAAACCATCCGGGTGAAGTTGGTGCCCATCGGCAAGCTGAAGGTGCGGGTTTCCCAGACCTTGCGGTCCACATCGACCGGCCAGGGTGCGTACTCCACCTTGAACGAGGCAACATCAGGCCCGTTCTTCAGGATCTCATGGGTACGCCAGTTTCGCGAAACCCATAACTTGTTGTCATACCAGATGCCGAGCCCACCGGCACCGCGTGTAGTACCCACATCATAGTAGTCGAGACCTTCGCCGTGAAAGGCATGTTGGTCGCCGCTTTTGAGCTGGCGATCCATGTAGGGCCAGCGGACATTCTTGCCCCAGGCATCGATTCCGGAGGTCGAGGGTGGTTCCGCTGCTTCGAGCGCCTTGCCGTAGATGCGATGCGCAGTCCGGTCGTTCTCCCAGAGAATGTCGTCATATCGGTACGGCGCAAGCATCGCAACGGCGCGCGGTTTCTGTCCCTCGGCATCGGGGCGTGGCAACGGTTTCACGATGGGTGGCATCTGGGAGTGAACAATTCCTACCAACGCCACGCTGCAGACCAACAATAGTGCACGTTTGAACACAGTTATTCCCGTCGTTCAGATTTCAGTTCTGAGGCCCAACATACGGCGCTGCTCGGCCATCTTCTCGCGCGTCTGCTCCAGCGCATCGGACTCGGCGAGTCCCAGAAGATCATCAATCACCTGCGCCAGGTAACCGTGCATCGCCTGTCGCGCCGCCTTTGGATCACGCGTACGCAACGCGCCGGCAATCTTCCGATGCTCACCAACAAAGTCGCCGCGACCGTTGGTACGCGCTCGCCGTAAAGCAGCCGTGCAGCCCGATGACTGTCTACGCAGGATCCAAAGATCCTCGACGGTAGCGGTAATCGCGGCATTTCCCGTCGCCCGCGCAATCGTCAGATGGAACTCCAGCTCGCGCCTTTCGAGCTCATCCGCTGTCATCTCGCGCGTCATCTCGGCAATCAGGCTCTCCAACCGGGCAAGCTGCTCTTCCGTGATGATTGCCGCCGCGAGCGCGCAGGCTTCGCCTTCAAACAAACGGCGCGCTTCGGCCAACTCCAGCGCGCTCACGTCGCGCTCGGCGGTGTCCTCCGCGATCTGAGGAGCGGCTTTGACATACACGCCGGAACCCTGGCGTGCTTCGACGAGACCCTGGAATTCGAGGGCGATCATTGCATCGCGGATGGTTGGACGGCTGACGCCGAAGTCATCGGCGAGCTCTCTTTCGGAAGGCAGTCTGTCTCCAGGGGCATAGCGACCGTCTTCAATGGACGCCGCAATCCGTCTGGCAATCTGCTGGTACAGCTTTTGCGCGTCCTGGGGACCGACATTCATGGCGACGGCGACCTGTGAGGATGCTTGCCTGGCTGCATGTCTGATAACTCGCTGGCTGCCAGCAGGAAGGCCCCCACTCCGTAGAGCTGAGTATCATCCGCACTGACCTGATCAGGCGCCGCGCCTATGCGTTGGACCCAACCGAGCTTGCCGTCGGATTGAACCGCAGCCTGTAGCGCCTTCCAGCCCCGATCAACGGCCCGCTGATAACGTGCGTCATGCAGGAGCCCGTGATGAATGCCCCAGGCCAGGCCGTACACAAAAAATCCGGTGCCGCTGGTCTCAGGTGTCGGCTGTGGCTCGAGCAGTGAAACCGGCCAGTAGCCATTGGTGCCTTGCAGACTCACCAGCTCGTCGGCCATCTCCCGATACAAGGCAATATAACGCGGGCGGCTGGGATGGTCTGCCGGCAGGTCTGTCAGGATGCGCGCCAGCCCTGCAAACACCCACCCGTTGCCACGGCCCCAGAAAATCTTGCGGCCGTTGGCATCGCGTTGGGGCATGAATCGGCTGTCACGGTAATAGAGATGGTCGGCGCGATCGTAAAGATAGTCTGTCGTCGCCCAGAATTCCTTGTCTGCGTGCTCGAGGTAACGCGGATCGCCCGTCACCCTGGACAATGCAATCCAGGCAGGGGGCGCCATGAACAACGCATCACTCCAACACCAGCGAACCTGACAATACGCTGGCCCGCCCTCCGGCGGGGTAGGCCCAAAATCGAGAGACACGCTGGATGGATCGGCGATTACGGCATCGAAGCGAGCCCTGACCGGAATCAACTTGGAGGGATCGTGAGTGCGCTGCGCCGCCCATATCCAGACACCACCGGTTGCATCGGAATCGGCGTGGCGAGGACGGCTGTCAAATCCCCAGCTTTCCGCCGTGCCATGAGCCAACACGGCATCTGCGTAACGAGCATTGCCGCTCGCATCCGCGAAGTGGGTGAGCCCGATATAAAAGGCTGCCTGGACCCAGTCGCGGGGTGATTCCGCGCTGCGGCGATGATCGTCGCCGGAGATGTAGTCAAAACGGGTCATGTGGGCCAACTGCCAGTCGGCCACCTTGGCGCCCAGTGCCAGGGCCTGATCCCGGCTCTGCGCGGCTGTCGCCGCAGCCGAAAGCACGGCGAATGCTCCCATCCAGCACGCCAGTTCCCAAACACGTCGCGGCTTCATGCTATGCCAGCCCCCTTGCGTCGGCATGACCAGTTGATTGTCGGGTCGGGCTCCTAGTTGACCAGTTCCTGCGGCATTTGAACAGTGCCCGGAGTGGCCCATGAATCGAGCCGGCGTGTGGATCATGTAACAGACTGATTTCTTGGGGCTAATGTTGAGTGCATCCCATCTGTAAGGCCCTACATACTTGACAAGTCAAGTGGAAGTTGTGCATTTTGGTCTTACCAATTGCCGGATGCAAATGGTTCCGGCTATACCAATTGCCAGTTAGGCGAGGCGCCGCCTGGAGCGCTCGGGTGTTTAGGGAGGGGGGCTCATGGACAGGTCTCAACGTGCCAGGTGCGCACCCAGGACGGCATTGATCGTCGCTGCGGTGACCACTGGATTAGCCACCGGCCTGGCACACGCCGATGATTCGACCAATTCGCTGCAATTGGAGGAAGTGACAGTGACCGCGACCAAGCGGTCAGAGAGTCTGCAGAATGTGCCGGTAGCGGTGACTGCCTTGACAGCCGGCGTATTGGAGCGCGGCAATGCCCGCGAGCTGGGCGATCTGGTGAAGCTGTCACCGGGTTTGACGATTCAGTACGGATCGCAGCCAGGCAACTTCAGCATCAGCATGCGCGGTATCGGTACGTTTTCGAACGGCATCGCCGTTGAGTCGGATGTTGCGGTGGTTGTGGATGATGTGCCGTATGGGTTCCAGGCGGCCGCATTCCAGGACCTGATCGATGTTGATCGTGTGGAAGTGCTGCGGGGACCACAAAGCACCCTGTTTGGAAAGAGCGCCATCGCCGGTGTTCTCAATATCACGACGGCAGCGCCGACGAAGGAATGGACTGGCAAAGCGTCCGTCCTGGCCACCAGCGATTCAGAAAAGCGCGGCAGTTTCACCGTGTCCGGGCCACTCAGTGACACGGTACGAATCCGTCTCACCGTGTCCGACAGTGATTACGATGGCAACATCAAGAACATCACCACGGGCGAGAAGGTCAACGGCAGCTCGGGGCTCACAACCACAGCGAAGATCGAATGGACGCCCACTGACAATCTGACTCTGAGCCTGGCGCCGCGGTTCAACCGCAACGAGTCCACTTGTTGCGTCAGTCCGCTCACATCGCTCACGCCGGGCCTCTACTACCAGGGTGAACCGGCCTTCCCGGCCTCCCAGGTACTGGCGGGAATTCCGATCGGCGTGGGCAATCATTACATTCGCAACGATACGCGTCCCTCGGGCGGCGATTCGAAAACTACCGGCGCCACCGGGAAGATCGAATATCGCTTCGACGACAGCTCCTTCATGAAGGGCCACACGGTGGCGTCCATCAGCTCGATCGATCACTGGCGTATGTTCGACTATCAGGACATCGACGGCACCGATGCCCCCTTCCTGCTGGGCTTTCCGGTCGCAGCCCCTTCCGGTATCAACAGTGGAGCGCAGATTCGCGGCTACTTCCACGCGAAGTCATACACGCAGGAATTCCGGCTGACATCGCCGGATGACACGCGACTGAAGTATGTAACCGGTCTTTGGTATGCCCGGAACGACCTGGACCGCTATCTGGGACGTGGGCCGGTTCTACAGCAGGCAAGCTACCTTGCGCAAAGCACCAATGAGAACTACTCGTGGTATGCCAACGCGACGTATGATCTGACATCTCAGTTGGAACTGATCGCAGGGCTGCGCTTCAACGAGCAGAAAATCGACTATGACTTCGACAACTTCAACGTGAAGCCCAACGCCCATTTCGATGGCGCGAACCAGGAAAATTCAGTCACGGGCAAGGGCGGCATCCAATACAAGTGGACGCCGGATGTCATGACTTTCGCCACGTACTCCACCGGGTACAAAGGCCAGGCGTACGACCTCGTGAGCACATTCAACGCGAAGGTAGCTGCTCAGATGCCTGTGCCCCATGAGACTGCCAGGAACTATGAAGTGGGCGTGAAGAGCAGTCTGTTCGATCGACGCGTATATCTGAATCTCGCCCTGTTCCATACGGACTTCCACGGCTTCCAGACTTCAGTCACCGACACGTTGCCGGATGGCACGTTCCTGACATTCCTCAACAGCGTGGGTCACCTCAGAACCCAGGGTGTGGAGCTCGACGGCGCGGCCAAGGTAACGAGCCACTTTCAGTTGAATGGGTCGTTTGCGTATACGAAGGCGACTGTTGTGTCGTTCCCGAATGGCCCTTGCTACAACGGCCAGACGGTGGCGCAGGGATGCTCTGTCGATGCGACCAACAGCAAGGTGCAGGACCTGCGCGGGAAGTCACTCAACAACGTACCCAGGTTCAAAGGCAACATCGGCGGCGAGTATGACCAGCCGCTGGGGTCACTGCCGTTCGAGGGCTTCCTCACCTTCGCATACCGGATCCAGAGCAAGGTCAACTTCAACCTGAGCCAGGACCCGCGGACTGTGCAAGGCGGCTACGGTATTGCCGACTTCGGCGTCGGTATCAATGACAAGAACGGTCACTATAAGGTGACTGCGTTCGTTGATAACGCCTTCGACAAGAACTACGCGACGAGCATTGGCAATGGCACCGCGGGATTCAGTGCCCCCGGAGTCACCGCATCCGGCTCGAGCTGGGGACTGGCGCGCGACTCGTTCCGGTATTTCGGCGCGCGTTTCGATGTGAGCTTCTGATTTTTGGGCTGTCAGCGTGCTGGTTCGCCGCATTCCCCAGTCAGGTGTTGGAGCTGAGCGCCCGCCGCTCGATCTCTTCCCGCTTCGCCGCCAGCCGCTCGCGCGTCTGCTCCAGCTCCTGCAGCTCCGCCGTCACCAACAGGTTTTCAATCAAACCTCCGAGGTGAGCCTGCATGGCCGTCCGCGCCGCCTTTGGATCGCGGGTACGCAAACTTTCGACGATCTCCTGGTGCTCGTCCTTCAAAGGACGACGCCTTACTTCACGCGCGCGATCCAACATCTGCATGCACAAAGGTGACTTGTAACGCAGGTCCCAGGTGTTTTCCACAACCCGCACAATCGCGGCGTTGCGTGTCGCCCTGGCAATGGTTGCGTGAAACTGGCGGTCCGCCAGCTCGCTCTGTTCCTTGGTTGCCTTCTCGTTCGTCATTTCCAGGACGAGCGATTCCAGGTAAGCGAGCTCTTCGTCGGTAATCAGGGTTGCCGCGAGCGCGGCCACCTCTCCCTCAAACAATCGTCGCGCCTCGGCCTGGTCGAACGCGCCAATGTCCAGCTCACGTGGCGGCGCCGCAGCGGCGGCAATTCTGCGCACATACACACCGGATCCCTGCCGGGATTCGAGTAACCCGCGCATTTCCAGGGCAATGACCGCGCGCCGCACGGTCGGCCGGCTGACACCGAACTCCTCAGCCAGGTCGCGCTCGGAGGCCAGGCGCTGCCCCGGCTGATATCGCCCGTCCACAATTGCCCGCTCAATGGTCGCCGCTACCTGCTGGTAGAGACGGCCTGGACTGGGTTCCGGAACGGACATGATGTCCGTAGTGTACGCCGTTGTCATTGCCGGGCGCATCCCTCAAGATTCGTTACATTCCCTGGGACGAAAAGGCACTGCCGTGTTGGATTTAACGACGCTGACGGGACATGAATTGTCATCCACGTCAAAGGGGGTGCCCGACGTCCTGGATGGTGTCGCCGTTGCAGATGTCCCGACTCGCAGGCTCAACCTGCTGAAGCAGGCATTCCCGGCACCGGTGGCGGTGCTTCGCCAGAGCGCGATTCGCGCCAACATCGACCTGATGCGGCGGTACACACAGTCTGCCGGCGTCGAGCTCGCCCCCCACGGCAAGACGACAATGGCCCCGCAGTTGTTCGACATGCAACTCGAGGCTGGCGCGTGGGGCATGACCTGCGCCACCGCGGCTCACTTGAGACTGTATCGGCGCTTCGGGGTGCCGCGCATCGTGATGGCGAATCAACTGCTCGACGCGGATTCCGTTCAGTTCGTCGCACGACAACTGGCCGAAGATCCAGGCTTTGAGTTTTTCGGCATCGTCGACTCAGTCGCCGGCGCACAGCGCTACTTCGAAGTCCTGTCCAATATGCCACGCAGCCGGCCGCTCAATCTGTTGCTCGAAGTGGGAGCCATGGGCGGCCGTACGGGCCTGCGGACTGTCGACGATGCCGCGGCAGTCGCTCAGGAGATCGGGAAAATGAGCGGGTCGGGATTGTTGCGCCTGGCGGGGATTGAAGCATTTGAGGGAATTTTCGGCGGGACGCCGCGTGAGGCCGAGACCCATGTTGCCGCTTTCATGGAGCGCGTGAGCGCGGTTGCCCGCAGGTGCGATGCCAACGGGTCGTTTGCAGTTGACGAAGTCATTCTGACGGCGGGTGGGTCGGCCTTCTTCGACCAGGTCGTGACAGCGCTGAAGGACATTCAGCTCTCACGCCGAACCAAGGTGGTGCTGCGGTCCGGGTGTTACATCACCCATGATCATGGATTCTATGCCGCGGCGTTGGACCGGCTTCGGGAGCGCAGCGCTGGAAGCAACAGCGTGTTTGCCTCGAACACCTTCGTGCCGGCACTCGAGCTTTGGACGACTGTTCAGTCTCTGCCGGAGCCGGGGCTGGCAATCATCGCGTTGGGTAAGCGCGACGTGTCGTTTGACATGGGCCTGCCAGTGCCGCTGGTGTGTTTGGTCGATGGGAAACCGGTCAGCATTCGCGGTAAAGCCGAGATTGTCAAACTCAATGACCATCATGGGTACCTGAAACTCAACGGGATGTCCCTGGCGGTTGGGGACAGGATTGCCGTTGGCATTTCACACCCCTGCACGACGTTCGATCGTTGGCGGTATTTGTATGTGGTCAACGATCAGTATGATGTTGTGTCGGTAGTACAGACTTTTTTCTGAAGCGGGGCTTCGCGCCTACGAATTTCGCGAGAGCCCAAAGGAGTTTCCCGATGTCCGCAGGAACAAGTGTTGAAGCACCGCGGAAGCGCGTCGTTCACCATGTTTTCTTTTGGCTAAGGAATCCGAAGTCCAAAGACGACCTCGCCGCGCTGCTGAAAGGACTCAACACCCTGAAGCAGATTGACGTCATCCGTGAAATTCACATTGGTGTACCTGCAAGCACGAAGCAACGCGATGTCGTCGATGCCAGCTACAGCGCTTCCGAGCTGATGTTCTTCGATGACATCACGGCGCAGGAGACGTATCAGGAGCATCCGATCCACAAGAAATTCGTGGAGACCTGCTCGCATCTGTGGAGTCGGGTAGTCGTGTACGATTCAATCGATGTTTAGTACCCAAAATAGAAACCCCGGCTCGAGGCCGGGGCGTGGGCTCCAGGTCTTACATGGTGGGTCGTAGGCAAAAGCCCATTGGAAGCCACCACCAACCTTGCAGCCATTGTAGCACCCCTACAGCAGCGCGAAACCGACAAGAGTCCGTGATAAGCGAAATCTAAATGGGCCTAAAATAGGAACACCGGCTCTAGGCCGGTGCGTGGGCTCCAGGTCTTACATGATGGGACGTAGGCAAAAAGCCCATTGGACCCCATCACCAACCTTACTCACAGTCTAACGCTCCGGCTTTCACAGTCAATCTCGAACTTTTAAAACACGATGTGGTCGAACTATGCCAAGGACGCTCCAATACTGGCCCCCTCTCATTGATGCGCTCGTTACTCGGCCTCGGATGAGCAGCTATCAGGCTGTCTTTCGGCCCGCAAACGACAGCGAGCTCATGGGCGTCTACCTCTGGAACACACACGTTTGTGGCGCTATTTATCCACTGATTGGGATGGCGGAGGTTTCTCTGCGCAACTCAATTGACCAGGTACTGACAAGGGCGCTGGGAAGATTCTGGTGGGCGGGATCACGTTTGCGATATCGCTCGTTTGCTTCCGGAGTGGGAGTTCCCACGGTGGTTCGCGCCGTCCGTGATGGCTTTGCGGCCGCAGGTAGTAAATACCTCGCCGAACAACGCCGCCTACTGGCTTTCGTACACGATCTGACGGCTACGGTGAGGGATTTTCGCAATCGAATCTTTCACCACGAACCCGCTTGGAAGCGATTCGGAGTGATTACAGAAGCCGACGCGATTCAGCATTTGCGGGACAAAATCGCGACTATCGAAGAACTCCTTGCGTTGATCCACCCGGATAACATCGGGCTGTTGGAGACGAATGGGCTGTTGAGTACAGCGCAACGGGCGTGTACTTCCGACGAAATCCGACGCTTTCAACATCTCGCGCAAACCCACACCGTCAGATCGCTCGTCGATCTCGCCCAGCTCGTACAACGGTCGGCGGCAAACAACGCCGTTCTGCAGGCGAGGCTGGAAGGAGAGCCGCGAAGGCGCTTTGTGGTATCGCCCCATTAACCGCGGCGGGTGCCCCGCCGATCAGAAGCAGCCGACCGTGTGGATGTGTCAAGATGCGGCCTTGGATCTACGAATGGATGCGCACCGGATCGGTGGAGAAAGGGATTAATTTCGCCAACATGAACAAACGAACGCTTGCTGGTGCGGGCGGCATCGCGGTCCTCATTGCCGTGGGAGTGTGGCATTTCTTGTTGGGCAGCGCGTCGTTCAACGATCATGGTGCGGTTGCGGCGACGATAGCCCCAGAGAGTGTAGCAGCGTCGCATTTGACAGCCGTGGACCCAAAACCCGTGACCTTGCGTGCAAAAGATGCTCCAGCGGGATCGTTGTGGGTCAGGCGATCCCCGAAGGACGCGGAGCGGCGTGCATGGCGGAAGCGGTTGGAGCTACGGTACCGACGGCTGGGGGCGAGCCAACAGTTCATCGATCAGATGGTCGTCGGAAACAAGGTGGAAGCCTTGAAAAGGTTGAAGCAGCAGGCGCTTTCGGGGAATGCGACAGCGATCCGTACGTATGCTGACTTTACGTATTGGAATTGCTTTGCTCACCGAACCCCTGAGCAGATGGACAGTTACACCGAAATGCAAATGCAGGAGTCGCGGTCCCTGCCTGCTCCGGACGCCGAATGGTTCCGCGACGCGTTTGCAGAAGCTGTCGCCACTGAAAAGGAAATCGCGGCGGCCTGTCACGAAGCTGTGAATGTCGATCAGGCGTTCGACATGATGCAAGCGAGCGCCGAGCAAGGAGACGCCGAGAATCTGTACTTGTCAGCGTTGACGGCACGCACGCAGCCGGAGCAACAGCGGATGATGCGGGCAGCGGCGATCGCCGGCTCAGCGGATGCACAATTTGAAATCGCGTGGCTCGTTCTCGGCGGCCATCAAACGGAACTGTTGGGCACCGGCCCAGACGCGCTCAATGTCGGCGATTTGTTGCGTCAATCAGCAGCGCAGATTCCGCAGGCTGAAGGGACTCTTGCGATTTGCGAGTTCTCCGGGTGCGACGGAATTGCCGCCGATTCAACGGCCGCAATCCACACGGCGCTGAGCGCAGCGGAACACGGTTTTTTCGAAGGGCTTCAGAATATTGCCCCCCACTTGAGCCCGAGCCAACTGGATCCGACGGACGTTGAGGCGTGGAATCTCATTCACGCATCAGTCAACCTGCAGTGCGGAGAGAGTTGGACCAACGTTCAGGCTATGAGGTCAACCTTGGACGCGTTGTCGTCACCGGCGGCGACAGATTCAGCCAGGAAGCGAGCAGAACAGTTGTGGGCGCAATATGGGGCGGCGTTGGGGTGCTGAGCAATGCCAATGCGGTGAAAAGAGTCCGTGGAGGGAAAACCGCAACGGCGGTTTGTGGTTTCGCCCTCTAACCGCGGCGGGTAGCGGATTCGATTCTGATTCCGAGGGGTAGGAATCGCACCAGCACATGGAGAACGAGTGGCAGCAGGACGAAGTCGTCGACGATGCCGAGGGCTGGGATTGCGAAGTTGAGGGGTTCGAGGGCGTATAGCGCCAGGACTATGGCTGCTGGCCATAGCCACATCGGGCGATGCGGATGTCGAAGGGCGAACCACAGGATCCGCAGGTCTGTGGCAGCCAAGCGCCAAAGTCGCAGTAAGCGAAGCATTTCCGGTTCCTTGGGGTGCTTGGGAAACTGTGGTGGTTCGCAGGCTGAGAATCCAGCGTCAGCCGGAGCTTTACCCTGCGAAACCGGCACTTTCTCCCAAGTACTTGGCGATGGCAGCGCCCAAATCCGGCTTGGTGACTGCGCTCATGTGGTTGCCGGGCATGTTGGCGAAAGTACCATGCGGAAGCGCCGCCGCCAGTTCCTCGCCGGAGCCCGTGTCGTCGTCATCGACGCCTATCAGCACCAGTGTAGGTGTCTGTATCCGCTTGAGCTCCTCACGCGACGTATCCACGAACGTGTTGAGGACGTTGAGAAGCGCCACGGGATCACCGCCTACGGTTTTCAGAAACGCTTCTGCCATCCACTCGGCGGACCCGCGCTGAAACGTGCCCAGGTTCGTGAGGATGTTACGGAAGTGCTCACCGCGACCAGCGGTGTTGACGATTCCCTCCCAACCCGCGCCCGCGACAATCGCGCGGCCAGGCCTCGCTCCGCGCGCCATCATGCGAACGGTCGTTCGACCGCCAAGCGAATAGCCGCCCAAGTCGAAGTCGGTGAGACCTAGATGTTCAACAAGCGCAAATCCATCGTCAGCCAAAACGTCTGGCGGATACGCGCCGGGATCGTGCGGCTTCGCGCTGTCACCATGCCCCCGAAGGTCAGGCATAACGACTCGGTAACCGAGCGCGGCAATTTTCGCCGCATGCCCGTATCGCACCCAGTTCACCGTTGCCGTTGAGAAAAAGCCATGGATAAGAACGAGCGGACGGCCCTCACCCATCTCGCGATAAGCAAGCTGCAAGCCATCGCCGCTGCGGAAATACTGAACAGGAAGGTCGTTGGAATTGGTTGCCATCACCAATGGTGGCGATCAAGGTACGAAGTCGTCAAGGACGCCAACTTACGCCGTGGCAAGCGGAGGCGCCTCGGTCCCCATCCGTGTCGAGGGGCGCGCGGGAGTGGTTACTGCAAATGGCGTCCGATCGCGGCGGTCAGCGGAGTATCGGGTACCCTGAGCTGACTGCTGCGCGCTCTAAGTTTAGCACCTCGCCAAACCCTTCCTTGGGGCTCAAATCAACGCCGCGCAATAGCAGCCTCTCACGCACCTGCGCGAGCCCGCTGTCATCAAACACGTCGGCAAGCGCAGCCCGAAGCGCCCGCACAGTTTCGTCACTCGCCGTGCCAGCGGTGATGTAAGGCAAGCTGGGTGTCGAGGCGGTCCAGCTCAACACACGTACGCCTGCGACCAGCGACGGATAAAGTCGCTGGAAGTGAGCGAAGCTCACGCAATCAATCGCAGCAACGTCTGCCTCACCAGAAGCGACAATCTCGACGCTGCGCAGATGAGAGCCACTCACCGCCACGGAGCCGAAGAACGGCTCGCCACTGGCCACCTGAGCGATGGTGGCACGCAGGAGATTCATGCCGCTGTTGGAATCGGGCTCATTAATCGCGCACCGCCGCCCGCGCAAGCCGGCAAGCCCGACAGTGCCAGTGCCAGCGCTGCTCACGGAGGCGCCCTGGTCAGGGTCATTCTTGCGGACAACGATAGCACTGCGGTAACGACTGCCGTCGCACCCGGCAGCGGAGTACATCGGGTGCGCGACGACCCGCACCCGGTCACCAAACGCCTTAGCCAATGGATACTCACAACCCTGCGCGAACAGCAGTCGGGGGCTCCCCCACACTTGGGCCGGCGTCGCGCCGCGCGTGAGCGCACGGGGCACGTCCGTTAGTCCGGCGGCGACGAGCCGGGTAGCAAGTGCGCTCCAGAACGCATCGTGCGCATCCTGGAGCTCAGGAAAATCGTACATGGGCAGCGAAGCTACCCAGTCACGCCCCATCGCGATCCAGCAGGCCATCGCGATCCAAGCCGCTGTGATCCAGCCGGCCGCCGCGATTCAGGCCGCTGTGATCCAACCGGCCCCCGTGATCCAAGCCGCTGAGATCCAGCAGGCCACCGCGATCCAGGCCGCTGTGATCCAGTTGACCGTGGTCGAGCCGGATGTACGGCCGAACGAAGTATTTTCGGGTCACTTCCCGGTACCCGCCGGCGAACACCAATCCACGCTCGAGCGCGGGTGCTCGCATCTGCCGCCACAGGTGCGGGAGCTGAAACCAGGCCAGCTTCGGTTTCGCATGATGGGCAATGTGCAAATTGTTATTCAGAAACAGCAATGCCCAGAAAGGATGCGCCTCGACAACCCGCGTCCGCAACCGTGAGTCCTCGTGCGCAACATGCTCCGCAAAAGAGCGCACATGGTTCAACGACACACTGGGATAAACGACGAGGGCCAGATACACCCACCACGGAATGTGGCATACCGCCACAACCCAGAACAGCACAACATAAACCCCCACCGCATGCCGCGCCCAAATCCGCATCCGCCGCCGATCACCGGAGCGGACCCGCCGAAACTCCCCCGACCAGAACGAAGTGACGGCCAACGCTGGCCCGAGTACCAACCGCCCCGCCAGAGTGCAGTTCGCCCGATAAATCAAACGGCGCAGATGACCCGCCCGCGATAGCTCGCCGGTCGGCAGGTAGTAAGACTCCGGATCATAGGCAACCTGAGTCAGTCGGCGCCCGCCATGTCGATGATGCCGAAGATGGGTTTCACGATAGACGGTATAGGGAATCCACAACGACAGCGGCAACGAGCCCAACATCCCGTTGAACCGCCGAAACGGCGTCGGATGGCCGTGGATCGTCTCGTGTTGTAACGACCCGTACCACGTCAGCAGCACGCTCAACAGAGGAGCCGACAGCGCCAGCGGCAGGTCATTAAAGAAGAAGGTGACTAACGAGAATCCAACGTAGATCGCAAGTGCCACGCCCAGGGTCGGCCACTCGATTCGGCGCCAGACATGGCGCGCTTTCGCGAGAAACAGGCTCACCGGGGCAACGCCCACGGAAGCGGAATGTAAGGAGTCGGTCTGCACTGCGGCCAGGATTCTCAACGGCGGGCTGAAAACTGCGCCAATACCCGGATCTCATATGCAGATTCCAGGCAAATCAGGCAGTTAAATGTTACCGCCCTGTCACCGGGGCCGGTCGTGACGCAACCGAAATATTATGTCGCGCAGATTGAGAACTGCTTCCCAGTGAGCAGCAGCGCGCTGGCTGATACTGCGTTGGTGCAGCGCGTCATCTGATGCAGTCACTGTCACGGATGACAGCTCGAATCCACCACGCAGGTTCTGACTGTTATGTCGTTCAATCCGTTGCGCATTCTCGGCTGGGCTCTCGGTGTTACGGTTGTGGGCTCACGCCATCTGGCCGATCTGGAAGGCCGCGCGGACGCCGCTGACAGGTCGCAGGCGGTCGCCGAATACAGCATGGACGGAACTGTCCGCAGAGCAAACAACCATTTCCTGACCGCGCTCGGATACACCTCGGGCGACATCCGTGGCAAACATCACAGCATGTTTGTCGACAACGCATTTCGCGACAGCACCGATTACCGCACATTCTGGGCCAAGCTCCGGCGAGGCGAGCTCGATGCCGGCGAGTACAAGCGCCTGGCCAAGGGCGGCCGTGAAGTCTGGCTGCAGGCAACCTATATCCCGGTATGCGGCCCCCTGGGGACCCCTTTCAAAGTGGTCGAATATGCCACCGACATCACCACGGTCACGTTGAGACGGGCCAACGGACTGGGACAGGTCGCCGCGATCAACCGGGCGCAGGCGGTCATTACACTGGAGCTGGATGGCACCGTCCGCACGGCCAACGACAACTTTCTGCGCACCATGGGATATTCCATGGACGAGATCAAAGGCAAACATCACAGCATGTTTGTTACGCCTGAAGAGCGCAACAGTCAGCAGTATCGTGAGTTCTGGTTGAAGCTCACCCGAGGTGAGTTCAATGCTGGCCAATACGAGCGTATTGCCAGGGGCGGACGCAAGTTGTGGGTACAGGCCAGTTACAACCCTATTCTCGATTCGACTGGCAAGACGCTGCACGTCATTGCGTACGCCACGGACGTCACCGACCAGGTTGGTTTCTCGCACCAGTTGCGTAGTGTCGTTGAGGAGACCCGTGGGGTGGTCAACGCTGCCGCCAAAGGCGATCTCACGAAGCGCATCAATGCAGCCAACAAAACGGGAGAAGTGGCTGCACTGTCAAACGGCGTCAATTCATTGATTGATGAGCTCAGCTCGCTCATTCATCAGATTCATACAACTACCGGGCAGGTCCAGATGGGACTGGAGGAAATGTCGCAAGGCAACTCCAACCTGTCACAGCGTACGTCCGAGCAGGCCGCCAGCCTGGAGGAAACTGCCTCCTCCATGGAGGAAATGTCCACCACTGTCAGGCAGACGGCGGAAAACGCGGGCATGGCCAACAATCTGGCCATCGCCGCGCAGGCCCAGGCCGAAAAAGGCGGCTCAGTCGTGGGCGCCGCGGTCAACGCAATGGCGACCATCAACGACGCATCGACTAAAATCGCGGCGATTACCGGGGTCATCGACGAAATTGCATTCCAGACCAACCTGCTGGCGCTCAATGCAGCTGTTGAGGCGGCGCGGGCAGGCGATCAGGGACGCGGCTTTGCCGTAGTCGCGAACGAGGTCCGCAGCCTCGCCGGCCGGAGCGCGGTGGCGGCGAAGGAAATCAAATCGTTGATCCAGGAGAGCGTCAGCCGTGTGACCGAAGGTACGCGATTGGTGGACGAGTCGGGCCAGGCTCTTCAGGAAATCGTTGCCGCGGTGAAAAAAGTCACTTCCATCGTCGCCGAAATCGCCGCGGCCAGCCGCGAGCAGTCCACCGGCATCGAGCAGGTCAACCGCGCAGTGACGCAGATGGACGAAGCCACGCAACAGAACGCTGCGCTGGTCGAGGAAGCTGCTGCCGCCAGCCGTACGATTGTCGACCAAATGCAGGCGCTGGACGCGCTGATCTCGCGCTACCAGCTGGGCAAGTCAGCAGAAAAGCGCCGCGCCGCGTAGTACGCAAAACCCAGACAAGCCTGGGTGCGCACCGGCCACGCCGGCCCGGCGATGAGGCCATGAGGCCGCCACAAGCGCGAACGGCTTGCTGCCGGCAGGCCGTCCAACGACCGCGATCAAGGCCGCCGGTGCGCGCCACAATCCGCGACCGACGCCCCGTCAGCACCACCCGTCAGCACGACGCCCCCGTCAGCACGACCGGCGCCTCATCGGCACGACCGACGGCCCTTCGGCACGATGGTAAGCTCCTCATCACATACAGAATGAGACGCACCCATGCCGCTGCAGCACACCTCCAACTGGATGGACGACGATCTGACCGCGTTTCGCGATACCGTCGCGCGGTTCGTCGAGTCTGAAATGCTTCCCCACGACGCTCGATGGCGCGAACAGCACCATGTAGATCGGGAGACGTGGCGACTTCTGGGCCAAACTGGGTTGCTGTGCCTCGACGTGCCCGAGCAGTACGGCGGTGGCGGTGGTGACTTCAGGCATGAAGCCGTCGTGTACGAAGAGGTCGGGCGCCGAGGTCTGAGTGGCTTCGGACAGGGCGTCCATAGCATCTGCGCGCACTACGTTTTGAACCACGGCACAGAGGTACAGAAGCAACGTTGGCTTCCGCGCCTTGCATCCGGCGAGCTCATTGGCGCTATCGCTATGACGGAGCCTGCGGCGGGATCGGACTTACGTGGAGTCCGTACGCGCGCGATCCGTGAAGGCGACGTCTATCGCATCAACGGATCGAAGATCTTCATCACCAACGGTGGCTCCGCCTCGTTGTTGATGCTCCTCGTGAAGACAAATCCCGAAGCTCCCAAGGGCGGCATGTCGCTCATCATGGTCGAGACCGAAGGTCTGGCCGGCTATCGGGTGGGTCGCGTGTTGGACAAGATGGGCATGCAGGCGCAGGACACTGCGGAGCTGTTCTTCGACGATGTCCGCGTGCCTGTGGACTGCCTGTTGGGTGGCGAAGAAGGCAAAGGCATGCATCAAATGATGGCTGACCTGCCTTATGAGCGGCTGATTGTTGCGTTGGCGGGCGTTGCTGCGATGGAAGGTGGCCTGGAGGCAACAATCGCATACACGAAGTCACGCAAGGCGTTCGGCCAAGCCATCAGCGACTTTCAGAACACGCGGTTCAAACTGGCAGAGCTGGCCTCGATGGTGCGTATCGCGCGAGTGTTTGTTGACGACTGCATCGACAAGCGCCTGAAAGGTGCCCTCGATACGGAAACCGCCGCGATGGCCAAATGGTGGATCACCGACACGCAACAGCAAGTGTTGGATGGCTGCGTTCAATTGCACGGTGGTTACGGGTACATGAATGAGTACCTGGTGTGCCGGTTGTTCGCTGACTCGCGTGTGCAGCGTATCTACGGCGGCACGAATGAGATAATGAAAGAGCTGATCTCGCGCAGCTTGTGATAGCAGTCGTTGGCGGCGCCGCCTGCCCGCCAACCTAGCGCGCTCCTGCGGCGCCAACCGTCGGCGACATCACGACCACTGCGCGCGCCTGCGTCGGCTGAAGGGGGCGGCGGCTATTTCTGCGCCAGCCCGTCCTGCGCATCGTGGATCCACCCATCGCGCTCAGGCCCGGCAGGAGCCGCCTGCGCCAACTCCAGCGCGCGCTGGTAGTTGGCGTGTGAACCTTTAGCGTCATCGCTCTTGGACAACGCCTCAGCAAGCGCAAGCACGTTAGGCGGATAATCAGGCTGCAGGGAAACAGCCTTACGAGCCGCCGCCAACCCGGCGTCCGTGTCGCCCGGCCCGAGGGGCCACCCGGGCGCACGAATCAACACCAAGGCGCGCACCCGCGACGGGCCGGCCTTGTCGTAATTAGGGTCCGCTGCCTCCGCGGAATTCAAGCTCTGCAGCATACTGTTGAGCAACCCAACAGCCTTGGTGGGATGCGCACGCGCCTCCATGCCCGTTGCAACCGCTTTGCCATACTGGCAGGCAGCCGCCTGAGCATCCAACGCCAAACAAGCGTCCGCTGCGGTACTCGACTGGGTAGCTAAATCCGCACGCACCCGGCCGTCGGACTCGTGATCGCTGCGATCAGAGTTGGCCTTGATGACGGCGGCATACTGCTCAACGGACCCCGCGCTAGCCGACCCCGCGCTGGCCCCAGCGGCCGGAGCAGGCGAAGGGGTTGTGTGCCGCGGCGTAGTCGCGCAGCCAGCCAACATGGCCACCACCGCGAACACCGCGCCCAACGGCAACAGCGATCGGCGCACAGCGGGCGCCTCAACCGCGCGGTCGCCGCCCACGGAGGCAGCGGGGATAGCGCCGACAGCGCCAACACGGTCGCTACACTCCCAATCAGCCAAGGCACCGTCCCCAAGGTGCGCTGTGACCTCCGTGTCCGCGGCGAGTCGGCCTCGCGCGGCTGAAAGCCAGTTCACGGTTTGGTCCCACCCTTCGGCGCCTTGCCACTGGGCGCCTTACCGCCGTGCGCCTTAGTGCCGGAGCCAGCAGCGGCGCCGGGAGTAGCACCCGAGGGTGCATCCGCCGGCAACGCCGGCATCACAAACCCAGCCAACTTCAGCAAAGACAACTTCTCTGCGTCCCCCGCCCCCTTCCCCAACTTCAGCAAGCCGGCCTGGAAGGACTTGGCACGCGCCGCGGGTAACCGGTTGTCGACGACGACGACGATGGCGACCGGAACGTCGGGGGATTGCACGACCACTTTCAGGTCGCTCGCGAATGGCAGCGTTGGAAGCGCCGCGGACTGAGTCTGGTCCAGCAGCGCGGCGGCCTGGTCGCCCGAGGCCACGCGGCGAAGCGCACTGAGAATCTGCCCAACCGGCTCCACTTTCACGGCGGCGGGCACTTGCCATGCTGACAACGCCGAATGCAGGACAAAATTCGGCGAGTAACCCGCAACGCTTACAATCGTGTATCCCGCCAACGAGGGGCCACCCGTTACCCGACCCGTCTTCGCGACCAAGGACCACTTCTCCTTGGTGCCGACGCCAACCACATCCGCCTGCGCGATCGGCGTCAGATGAAGCTGGGCGGCATGCTCGACATAAAACGGATACGGAACGAACGCAAGCACCGCATCCGCCCCACCGAGCTTCGACACCCCGCCCTGATCCGTGGGGTCATACACCGCAGAAAGGCTCCCTGCAGGCCACCCTGCGGCGGTCACAGCGGCCTTAGCGAATTCGTCCACGAAAGGCTGTGCGTCCCCCGCTGCACCGGGATACCCGGGAGCGCAGAACACCAAAGTCGAAGCTGCAGCGGCTAATAGAATGCTCATGTCTTTAGGCTATCATCCCCCCGCGCTGGGGGCCTATGCGGTCGGCCAATGTGGGCGTTAAGGACGCGTTGATAATGAATGGGCACGACTCGCCAAAGGTCCTCGAATTCTTCAGACGCGTATTGCAAATGCGCGGCTGGATCGTCGGGATATTCATCCTCCTGACGGCGGCTGGGGTCTACGGCACCACGCGCATTCCCAATGACTCTGCGATTGATCGTCTGGTCGTTGCCGGCGATTCCACGGCTCAGGCCACCATCGAATTCGATCGTCTGTTTCCCGAGGGCGAACAAGCGCTGATTATGCTCGAAGGGCCGGACCCGCTCTCTCCCGCGGCCCTCCGAACGGCGGACCAACTTGAACACCAGATCGAGAAGATCAAAGGTGTAAAAGCACACACGCTCATTGACTTCTTTCGCCGCGCCGACCCCAAAGCAGAGCTGACCGACAGCGAAACCCAACGCCTGCGCCCGTTTTCAACCAATACGCCACTATTCAAGCGTGCTGGACTCTTGGGGGATCACTATCTGGGGATAGGGATCGAGTTGCGTGTGAGCTCACCAGAAGCGCGGAACGCAGCATTAATCACCATTGACTCCCTGGTCCTCCCACAAGAGAAATCCAACGGTCCGTTCACCTCCGTCCGCCGCGTCGGATCTCCATGGCTCAATGCGTGGCTAGAAAAACAAACAGGAGTGGCCACCAAGAAGTTCATGCCCTTGTTCGGCATCTTTCTGGTCGCCCTGATATTCATCGTCTACCGGTCCATCCGCGCCCTGGGAGCAATCATCCTCACCCTGGGCTCTGTCGTAGGCATCGGCGTAGGAATTGCCGCGATCTTCGGCTGGTCCAATACGGTGGTATCGACGCTCGTCCCACTGACCGTAATGGTCACGACAACAGCGACACTCGTTTACCTGCATTCGAGGTACATGGAGCCAGATGACGCTCCGACACTGCTGGAGCACCAGGCACGAGTGCTCGCCAACAAATTCCTGCCGTCCACTGCTTCCATGTTTGCCACCGCAGTAGGCTTCGCCGCTCTGGCCGTCTCCGAAATACGGCCCGTGCGAGAAATGGGCGTATGGACAGCATGCGGGCTCGTCGTCGCCTGGGTGGGCTGCTTCACTCTGTTTCCCGCGCTTCAATCGCTGTTTAAAGCACCTCGGCGCACCGAGGGTGTCCGCGTTGGTCGGCGCTACGCCCGTTTCGTCGACGCGCTTCTCCCCTTCACACGCCGATATAGCTGGGCATTGATCATCGCAGCCCTCCTGCTGATGGCATGTGGCGCCGCTGCCCTGTTCGGCATCCCCGGTAAGTTGGCGCCGCTCGCTCTCGAAACCGACGCATTGACCTATGTGAACCCCAGCGAACGAGTAGCGGAGGACACGCGCCGGTTCCAGGAATTCAACGGGCTCGACGTGGTCGATCTCTGGATCAGGACGCCGCCCGGCAAAGCCCTGGACCCGGAGTTTCTGCGCGCCATCGACGAGCTGACTCGGAAATTGGAATCCGACACGCGTATCACAGCTGTAGACGGGCCGACATCCGTGTTGCGATGGGCACGATACGTTGAATCAGGCAACGACAAACTACCCACCGACGCAACCTCCTGGGCACGGCTCGCAGGCGACCTCGAGCAGATCATGCTCACCGTGGAAGGCGCCCGCGAATACGTTGATATCACGAACCTGGCCAGCGTCCGCATGACTGTGCGAGGCCGCGCCGAACTGTTCGGTCGTACAGGCGCAATGAAGCGCTTCGTGCAACAGGACTGGAATGACGCCAAGGCGCACAACCCCGCGCTGCAGGACGCCAACGGCATGTTGGTGGGCAAAGGCGTCCTGGCGACCGCCATTACGGAACGGCTGCTGCCCACGCTGACTGAAAGCTTCGCGCTCACGGCCAGCATCATTTTCTGCGCATTCCTGGTGGTATTCCGCAGCCCGGCCGCGCGCCTGATGACCATGATCCCGTCACTGTTCGCGATTTTGAGCGTGTTTCTGGTGATGCGGCTGACCGGCATCCCACTCAACATTGCCACGATTCTCATCGGCTCCACGGTCCTCGGAGCCACCGAGAACGACCAGGTGCATTTCTTTTATCACTTCCAGGAAGGCCGCAATGGCGGCCACCAGACAGCGGGGGCCCTGCAACACGCCATGTTGATCGCCGGGCGGCCCATCGTGTTTGCTACACTCATCAACGCGAGCGGGTTTCTTGCGCTGTCGTTCTCTGATCTGCCGCCCATGCGCCAGTTCGGCATAGTGACCTCGACCGCGTTTATTCTTGCGTTACTTGCCGATTTCACGGCACTGCCGGGGGCATTGTGGATACTGAGTCGACACGAAAGGGTCTCCAGATAGACGCGGAAGACCCGCGGATTGCGGCCATTGTCCGCAAGATCGTCCGCCACCTGATGCCCGTCCTCGGCATCATGTACCTGATTGCCTACATCGACCGCCAGAACATCGGCTATGCCAAGCTGCAGATGGTGGGGGACCTCGGCATCAGCGAATCGGCGTTCGGACTGGGCTCGTCCCTCTTCTTCATCGGCTACCTGCTGTTCGAGTTGCCCAGCAACCTGTTCCTGGCGAAAGTCGGCGCCCGCGTCTGGTTCGCGCGCATCATGGTCTCGTGGGGTGCCGTGACCCTGGCGCTGGCATTTACCCAGAGCGCGACGATGTATTACGTGCTCCGGTTTCTGCTCGGCGCGTTGGAGGCAGGTTTTTTCCCCGGTGTCCTGTTTGTACTGACCCTGTGGGTTCCCTGGAAATATCGCGGCCGGCTCGTAGGCATGTTCATGGGGTGGAGCGCGATTGCCAATATGGTCGGTGCCGTCATCGGCGGGTTGCTGTTGGATGCCGATGGGCTCCTGAACCTGCGCGGCTGGCAGTGGGTTTTCCTCATGACGGCCCTCCCCGCCATCCTCATGGGAATCGTCACTTTCTTCATTCTCCCGAGCGGCCCCGACCACGCCCGGTTCCTGAGCGCCGAAGAGAAAACCTATCTGCGTGGAGTACTGGATCGCGAGAACCAGGAAGCCGGCGCGAAATCACACGTGAGCGTGCTGCAGGCCCTGACGGACCGCAGAGTCCTGTTGATCGCCCTCTTCTACATCAGCCTGCCACTGGGCGCCTACGGGTTGAGCTACTGGCTGCCAACAGTGGTGAAGGGCTTCGGCGTCACCAACACCGTCAATGGCTTTCTCAACGTGATCCCATGGGCCTGTGTGGCCTGGGCACTGTGGTGGGTACCCCGGCACGCCGCGCGTACCGGCGAGCAAACCTGGCACATCGCGCTTCCCGCATTCATCGGTGCGGCGTGCCTCGCCGCCAGCGTGTTTGTGCCGGGCAACGCCCTCAAGTTTGCCTTGTTGTGCGTGGCCGCGTCCGGAATATTCGCAGCTCAACCGGTGTTCTGGTCGCTGCCCTCAACCTTCCTGAAAGGCGCGGCCGCGGCGGCGGGCTTCGCGGCTATCAACTCGGTGGGCAACCTGGGTGGCTTCTTCGCCCAGAACCTCGTCCCGTGGATCCGGGATCAGACCCACAATGACATGGCACCCATGTTGTTCCTGGCCGCCTGCCTCACGGCCGGCGGCTTCATGACCTTCGTGGTCCAGCGCGTGTTGCGGAAACTCGCCTAGGAGCTCAGGAGCTCAACCGCGGGGGCCCAGCCACGGTGGCTCAGCCACGGATGGCGGCAATCATCGCCTCCGACACTTTCTCGTCAGTCTCGGCGGCATGTTGAATCTCCACCGGGTAGCGCACCACCGCATCCACGGCGGACGCTGAGAAGCGCAACTGCACCTGGGGATTCGCGGAAGCTACGCCAGCCGCATTCGACGAGGTTGTCCGCAGGATCTCCTTGGTCTGACGGACAATCTCGTCGTGGTACTTCTTCACGACATCGTTTACGGCGTTGTACAGCTTTTCCTTGAGAGCCGTGTAATCGGCGCCCGCCGGCAGTGCCAGGGTCGTTTCGTGCCAGGCGAAATTGACGCCCGAGATCTGCTTGAACAGGCCTCCGGAGGTCTGGAAAACAATCGAGTTCGCAAACGCAACCACCCGGCCCGTCGCCCCCAGCGACCCTTGCGAATTCAACTCCATCAGGTGCATCCGCACCAGCCCGAGATCGATCACTTCACCGGACACGGTGCCGATCTGCACCCGGTCACCCACCCGAATGCCGTACTTCCCGATGAGGAAGAAGTAGCCCACGATCGAGACGAGAACGCTCTGCATGGCGACTGCAACACCCGCCGTGAGCAGTCCGGCAAACGTGGCGAACGTGCTCAACTCGGTTACAAAGGTGAGCGCCACGATAATGGCCACCAACACCCAGGTGGTCACCTTGCGAACCATCAGCAACTGGTTGCGACGCCGTGTCTCATGCGCATACCGCAGGACTGCCCGCCGCCAGACCTCCGCTCCCACAAAAACCACGGCCAGCATTGCCAACAGAATGGCCAATCGGACCCCGAGCGCCACCAGCGCATCGTGATACTGGTGTTTGATCGCGTCGCGCCAGTTGCTCAGGTTGTGGCGGTACTGCTTCAACAGCACGCCTTCCTTGCTGAGCGGAATGAGAACGGCGGAAGTCTGCTGGAACAGCCAGGCCAGGGTGTCAAACTGGTCACGCACCCCTTTCAGGGTCGTGCTGTTGGCATTGTCCGCCTGGGCGGCCAAAGCATCGCTTTGCGCTGAGTATTGTTTGAGTTGCTGCAGGGGCTTGGTACGGATCTGGACAAATACCTGTTCGAGGGCTGCCGTACGCTCATCGATGGCATCGATCGTGCGCATCTTTTTCGCAAGACGCAGTACGTTGGTACCCAACTCCCAGATGCCGATCCTATCGGAAGCGCTGCTCAGTGTGGGCGCAGGCGCGGCAGTGGTCGGTGCCGACGCAGACGCCGGCCCCGGCGCCGACCCCGGGGCGCGGGCTGCCGGAATCGAAACGGCGATGGCGTCGATGTGCGCCTTCAGTGCGCTGGCACTCGCTTTCCTGGCATCACTCTCGTTCACAAACTGGGCCATGGTATCGAGCAGATTCTTGCGCGCATTGACCATGTCGAGCTCACCCTGCAACTCCGACAACTTCTCCTGCATGTCGGACTTGCCGCCGGCATCGGCCTTCCTGCCGGCTGCGATCTCATCCTGGATGCCTTTGCGCTGCGCATCGAGCCGCTTCTGCTGCTCGCTCAGCGATTGCGGCGAATCGACCGCGCCCGCCGTATCCGCCTCGCTGCTCAACAACTCCGCGTTGGCCCGCGCCAACTCAAACGCCAGCCCGATCACCTTGTCGGCAGTCTGTTGGTTGGCATAGAGCATCAGCAGGTCGCTGGGCTGGGTCGCCGACTGTTCCTGGGCACCCAACGTGCGATACCAGTCCACAGTCTCATCCAGTATCTGGATGACCTGATCGCCGGTCAGCACCGAGACGTGCGTGGGTTTGACAGGAGCCGCCGCGGGCTCGGCGGCCGCGAACACCACAGCGGCCACCACCATTGCGAAGCAGGACGAAGCTGCCCGATAGATAAAAGTATGCATCCGGCGAATTCTATAGAAAACCCAAGACCCGGAGCCGCTACAATTCGTCGCGCACAGCTTTGCATTGGACCGGCAGCACAGGGAGTGGACCGTCAATGCCAATTCGAGCCGTACTCTTTGATCTGGGCGATACGCTGGTTTCGTACTACCAGCCACAGCAATTCCTGCCCATCCTGCGACGCTCACTGGACGATTGTCTGCGTGCTCTGGGGCACAACCCCACGAGCGGCGAGGACGCGATCGACCTGCTTCACCAGGCCCTGGAACTGAACCAGGAGCGCGGCGATCTCGCCGTGTGGCCCCTGGAGCAACGGCTGAGGGTGCTGTTCAGCCCCTATGCCAACCTGGACACGGAGCTGACCGAGCGGCTATCGCAAGTATTTTTGCAGCCGATCTTCGCGACCGCTCGAGTGCATCACGAGGCACTGCCGGTGCTCATGGGCTTGAAGCGCCGGGGCGTGCGGACGGCCATCGTCTCGAACACGCCCTGGGGCAGCTCGGGACGGATCTGGCGCTCGGAGCTCGCGCGGCACGAGCTTCTGCCTGCCGTCGATGCAGTTGTTTTCTGCAGGGACGTCGGCTGGCGCAAGCCACATCCCGCGCCTTTTCGCCGGGCTTTGGAGATGCTCGCCGTCGCAGACAAGGACGCTGCTTTCGTTGGCGACAATCCGGTGTGGGATGTTGAGGGCGCGGAGGGCGCCGGCCTGCTGCCCATCCTGTTGGGTGGACGTCATCCGCTACACATGTCGGGACGCGCGATCATTGCGCCAACATTGCCGGATGTCCTCGGCATGGTCGATCAACTGAATTCAACCGCGAACACGGGGCCACAGCCCATGCTCGCGTGAATAGTCAACCGACCGTCAGCGCTCGACCACGAGCTCCGTCTGACCGAAACTCAACCTCCGGGAGAAGCGGCGTTTGATGCGAACCGCCGCCTTGGGCTGCGTCTCCTGGGACGCCTTCTCACCTTCGGTGGGTTCCCATTCAACACCGAGCTTCGTCAGCGCGGTGCGTGCCGCACCGGCAAATCCTTCCGGATGATGTAGCATCGGCCGTTCGGAAGCGCCACTCGCGGTTGCCAGGCCATATACGCCGCAACCCAGTCGAACGAGCCGTCCTTCGGCCACGATCTTCCGTAATGCACGTAACACCTGACGCCTGCCGCTCAGGTCGGTGAACTCACGAGTGAGAAAAACGTATTCACGGCTTTCCGTGATCCGGGTCTCGATCTTAGACTGCAGAGAATTGGGGCGTGCCATGTCGTCCTCTTAATGCTGTCACCGGTGACATCGAATTCGGACGGTGCAATCACGACACTAAATGTCTCGCCCTCGTTCCCCTCTACGCGGAAGCCTCGGCCCCCGACAGACACTTGTGCAGGAAGATCCGCGCTTTTTCCCAATCCCGCTGCACGGTGCGCTCCGACATGTTCCACATCGCGGCAATCTCGGCAAACGAGAAGCCACCGAAATACTTGAGGTCAACGACTTCGGCGAGCCTCGAGTCAGTGGCGGCGAGACGGTCCACCGCATCGCTCAGGCGCTGCAGCTCGTTGGAGTCAGCCACCTGCTCGGGAATCTCCGTGGGAAGCGAAGTGATCTCGAACCCCGCGCCGCGTTTGAGCGCCTGGCGGCTGCGCGCGTAGTCGATGATCAGACCCCGCATTGCCCGCGATGCATACGCGAGAAAGCGTGCGTTATCCGGAAACACGACGCCATCACGGGCGTGCACTGTCAGGTAAACCTCGTGCAACAGAGTTGTCGCGCCCATTGAGTTGGACGCGCCACCCTGGCGCAGCTTGCGTTGCGCCAGGCGACGCAACTCGTCATACAGGCTCACAAACAGTTGCTGGTGGTCAACCGAGCCATCCATCGCCCGTTCAGCCATTACGCTGCTCATGAGCCGCCATCTCCCGCAGCTAGGTCTTCCGCCTGCCGATAGACGGCAACACCCCGCTTGCGCAGCTCCTCGAGCAGGCGGTCACCCAGGACCGCGAAACGCTCCAGGTCGCTGACAGCGACTCCCAACAAGGTCGCGGAGAAGGCACTGCCCAATGCCGTGTGCAGCTCCGCGGTCATCCGCGTGTTCATTACATCATCCTCACCGTATGAATTGCCGGCGCCTCTCATGGGATCCATCAACCCTCTACCAACTGTCGCGCCAGCAGCAACAGCGGGTGATCCGGGTCTACCGTGTTGGACAGGTGGTCGATGGCCGCGAGCAACGCCGCCTTGCCTCCCACACTGTCACCTTTCTTCGCCAACACCTTGCCCAGCACCAGCCAGGCAAGCCCGGTCCGATAGGAACGCGGTACGCCCCCCTGGGCCTCCTGTGCCAGCGATAAAGCTTTGCGCGCATCGCCTTCCGCTTCGAGCAGTTGTCCCTGCCTGAGGTTCAGCTCGGCTCGGGGGACCAACGCTGTCATCTGAAAGAAAAGAGTGTTCCCCTCGGCGAGGGCTGCATCCAGGCTCGCACGGGCGGCGCCGAGTTGGTTGTTGGCCAACGCAATGCGGCCGCGCGCGATCTTCAGGGCAATCTGGTGCGGGCCCTCCGCGGGCGTGGCGGTGCGCGCCAGGTCGGTGGCCGCGCGCAGGTAGTGTTCGGCGGCTTTCAGATCACCGCGCTCGCGCATGAGCCAGGCCATGCCGGCGAGGCACAACACCCGCATGATGGGTTGATCGCCCTTCACACTCAACTCGATGCAGCGGTCATAACCGGCCTTGGCTTCATCAAAGCGGCCGATCAGCTCCAGCATGCGGGCCCGGTGCGCCACCATGGTCACCGGCAGCGCGCCGGACTGATTACGCGCGGCGGAATCGAGAATCTCGTTGAATACCTGCAGGGCGTGCTTGGGGTTGCCGGTGGCGTCGTAGGTCAATGCGAGGTTGTTGCGAATGACCGTTGCATCGGGGCCATATTCGCGGCCGGAGCGGGCGAATTGCAGCAGCGACTGACGGAAGTAGTCCTCCGCGGCTGCGATATGACCGCCAAAGCGCTCGGCGTCGGCAATTGCACCGAGCATCGCTCCCTCGGTGGCCGCCGAAGGATTCGGAGTCGTCTGCAGCCGTTTCAACCCCTCGTGCGCATACCTGATGGCCGCCGGCGCATCGCCTTCCGCCTGCGCCACCGCCGAGCGATAAGTCAAACACTCCGCCACCTGCTGAGTGCTCGACTGCGAGTCATTGATCACCTGCTCCAACATCTGGCGTGCGTCCGTGATATTGCCCAGGTTCCCCAGGGTCAAACCGAGATCACAGATCACCTTGCGGCGCAGATCGCCGTCCGGTGAGCTCGCTATGGTCTCGAAAGCTTCCTGTAACAACCGCAGAGCCCTCTTTTCATCGCCCATGGTCCGGTAGTACACCCCGACCAGGTCCAAGACTGCCGTGCGCTGCTCCATATTCCCCCGGAACCCGGCGCTCACCACGGCTTCACTGCGAGCCAACATCTCGCCGCTGGTGAGTGGCCGATTCGAGCCCGCCGATTCAGTGATCAGCACATTTAAAAAATCGGCGATCGCCTCGTTCCGGGATGACAGCGCCAGAGCGCGGTCCCTTTCCGCCGCGGCTACCCGGGCGTGCCCGGCGGCCGCATGCGCTTCGTAGGTTGCAATAGCGGCCGTGGCAATGATGGCGAGCAACGCGGCCAAAGCGCCTATCATTGAGGGCTTGTGACGCGAGATGAACTTGTGGCTGCGATACCAACGATTGCTCCTGCGGGCGGCGATGGGTTCGCCCTCCAGAAAACACTCGATGTCCGCCAACAGCGCGTCGGCTGTCGCGTAGCGCTCACCTGGCAACCTGCGTAGCGCCTTGAGCGTGATGACGTCCAGGTCACCGGCAAGCTGCGCCGTGAGAGCACGGACCGTACAACTGCGAGCCGCGGCGGTGGCCTCCGCCATCGCTGACTCACGCAGGGTCTCGCTCGGGCTACGCGGATTGCGAGTGCGAATTGCTTCCGCCAGCAGGGCCCGTGTCAGGCCAGCCGCCGTAAACGGCCGCTCGCCCGTCAGCAATTCAAACAACAGTACGCCGAGCGAATAAATATCCGAAGCCGTCGTCACCGGCTGCCCGGCAATCTGCTCCGGCGCGGCGTAGTCCGGTGTCAGCGCGCCCCCGGCCTGTCCGACGAGCGCGCGGCCATTGTCGTCGCGCGGCTCGATGGCAATCAGGTGCGCAATCCCGAAGTCGAGCAACATCGCGCGTCCGTCGTTCCCAACGATGACGTTGGATGGCTTGATATCACGATGGATCACGAGGTTGCTGTGTGCGTACTGCACGGCGCGCAGCACCTGTTGGAACAGCCGCAACCGCTGGCAGACATCGAGCCGCTGTTGATCGCTATATTCGATGAGCGGCGCCCCGGCAACATACTCGAGCGCCAGAAAGGGCTGTCCGTCGTCCGCGAACCCGGCATCGTAGAGCCGCGCGATGTTGGGATGAGACAACTCGCCGAGAATGTCGCGCTCGCTGTCGAAGCGCTCCGCCAGTTGCCGGCCAATGGGGCCGGGATGCGGCAGTTTCAGCGCCACCGGCCGTTTGATCAGGCCGTCACGGCGCCTGGCCAGCCACACGGCGCCCATGCCCCCGCTGCCGATCTCGCGCTCAATGACATAGGGACCAATGGCTGTACCGGACCTCAGGGGCCGGGCCTGGACCACCGCTCTGGCATGGTCCACCGCATCGCGCAGATCCGGCAGGATATCCAGGAGCTCGTCCGAGTCGATTCCGGACTCGTGGCGCAGCAGGCTCTGCAGCTCCTCTTTATAGGGCCGGTCGCAGGGCGGCAGAGTCTCGAGCCAGCGCGCCCGCGCCTCGGGAGCCATTTCCAGCGCCTCATCGAGCAGGCGCGACAGGATCGGCCAGTGTTGTGGATTGATCAGCATGCCCCCGCCCGATTGATCTGATCGTGCTCGGTTATGCAGACGCCTAATTTGCGGCAAAGAGGACAGTAGGGAGCATCTAAAATGCGCTCCCGTAAATTCAAAAACGGCCAGGGTGAATCAGGCGATATGTAAAGATTTGTAGCGCCCGCTCAGGCGCAATGAATTGTGACGCGAGTCACGGGAGCCCGTCTGACTAGCGAAGCGACTCCGCCAGCAGCAGCCGCGCCTTCTGCCAGTCCCGCCGGACCGTGCGTTCGGTGACGCCCATCGCCGCCGCTACCTCGCTTTCGGTCATGCCCGCGAAGTAGCGCATCTCCACTACGCGCGCGAGGCGCTCATCGACCTTCTGCAACTCATCCAGCGCATCGCTGATTCTGACAACCTGGTCTTCACTGACACTGAGATTCTCGGCGAACTGGGTCGTCAGAGGCAGATGCACGGCATCGCCCCCACGGCGCTGTGCCTGACGCTGCCGCGCGAAATCAACGATCACGGAACGCATGACGTGAGCCGCGTAGGAAAAGAAATAGCCACGCTCCGCATTCGACAGATGTCCCGCCTGCAGGTATCGCATGTAGCTCTCGTGAACGAGCACGGTCGTGTCGAGCAGGGTATTGCGGCCGCCACCCTGGAGTTGGGCGCGGGCGCGCGCGCGCAGCTCGTCATACGCCACGGCAAACAATTGCGCGCGAGCAGACTCGTTGCCTTCATGCGCTTTTTGCAGAAGCTCTTTGAGGGGATCCATGCTGCCCACCCAACCGGACTTTGGAGTATCCCATACAACGTGTGTCGCGCGCACGATCGGGAGCGTCATCGACTCAGCGGCTGAATACGTATGCAGCCCGGGACCGCGCTAATGCTATCGTGCGCGGATGATTGCTCTCGTCTCATTTGTTATCTGGTTATACCTTGTGCTTCTACATGGGCGTTTCTGGTCCTCCGGACCGGAGCTGCGGCCCTGGACGCGAGCCGCTGCAGCCGAGCTTCCCGACATTGACATCATCGTCCCCGCGCGCGACGAAGTGGAAACGATCGGTCCGGTCATCGCATCGCTGATCGCGCAGGACTATCCCGGCAATTTCCGCGTTACCCTGGTCGATGACAACTCAACTGACGGCACGGCGGCCGCGGCCGGCACCTCGCCCAGGCTGCGAATATTGAGTGGAGCACCGAAGCCGTCAGGGTGGTCCGGCAAGCTCTGGGCTGTCTCACAGGGTGTTGCCGCCAGCAGTGCCCCCGTGCTGCTGTTGACTGACGCCGATATCGTTCACGACCCGGGCCACCTGTCAGCACTCGTGGCCCGTCTGAACGAGCCGCGTGTCGAGTTGGTCAGCGAAATGGTCAGGTTGAATTGCACGAGCTTCGCGGAGCGGGCGCTCGTGCCGGCGTTCGTTTACTTCTTCCAGATGCTCTATCCATTCGCCAGTGTCAACAATCCACGCTCGCGTGTCGCGGCCGGCGCGGGTGGCACGATGTTGGTTCGCAAGGCGGCGCTCGGGAAGATCGGCGGCATCGAAGCCATCAAGGGCGCTTTGATTGACGATGTGACGTTGGCCAAAGCCATCAAGACAGTCGGCCCGATCTATCTCGGCCACTCCGGTCTCGCCACCTCCATACGCCCCTATCCCCGCTTCGCTGACATCTGGCACATGGTGTCCCGAACAGCGTTCACTCAACTTCGCTACTCGCTGCCGCTCCTCGTGCTCACACTGTTCGGCCTCACGCTCGTCTGGTTGGTTCCGGTCTGGGCGCTGGCGCTTGGCTCGGGCTGGGTCCGCGCATGTGGCGCCGCGGCGTGCATCCTGGCAGCGGCCAGCTATGTACCCACCTTGAAGCGATATCACAGAAGTCCGCTGTGGGCATTGGCACTGCCTTTCATTGCGGTCTTTTACATGGCGGCCACTGTTGGTTCAGCCGTCAGGCACTGGTTCGGGACCGGCAGCCAATGGAAAAGCCGTGCCTACGGAGCCGAGCAGTAACCGAAGCGGGAATAAACGCACCCAGGCCGAAGTCTTCTCCCCAGGAACCCCCAACAGGAGACGCTTCGTGTCGCACGATCCCCGTATTACTTCCCGCCGTAACGCATTGAAGTGCATGGCCTTCGGCAGTGCCGGCACTCTTTTCGCGCTGGCGGGGGGCGTTTTCACGCCCATCGACCTCGCCATGGCCGCGGGCACGGACCCCGGGAAGGTGGCCGCCCTGGGGAAACCCCTGTTTGTGCAAATCAGCGATACGCACATCGGTTTCAACAAGGATGCCAATCCCGACGTCAATTCGACGCTCAACAGGACCATTGATTTCGTCAATGCGATGCCCGAGCAGCCGGGGCTGATTCTTCACACCGGTGATATCACCCACTTGTCCAAGCCCACCGAGTTCGATACCGCGCAGCAGTTGATGTCACGGCTGCGCACGACGGAAATCCACACCGTTCCCGGCGAGCACGACCTGAACGATGCCACCGCCACCGAATACTTCAACCGGTTCGGCAAGGCATCCAACAACAAGGGTTACTACAGTTTCGATCATGCGGGCGTGCACTTCATTGCGCTGATCAATGTGCTGGCGTTCAAGCCGGAAGGACTGGGGACCCTCGGGCCGGAGCAGCTCGCGTGGGTCACACAGGACCTGAAGGGACGCTCCAGCAGCACCCCCATTGTTGTGTTTGCCCACATGCCGTTGTGGAACGTCTACGAGCAGTGGGGATGGGGCACGGGGGATGCGGATCAACTGATGAGCCAGTTGAAACGGTTCGGCTCAGTGACCGTATTGAACGGGCACATTCATCAGATCGTGCAGAAGGTCGAAGGCAACATCACCTTCCACACGGCCCGCTCAACTGCGTATCCGCAGCCCGCGCCCGGTGTCGGTCCCGGCTCGGGTCCGTTAAAAGTCGACGCGGCTGTATTGCCTGGGATGTTGGGTGTGACGTCAGTGTCAGCGGGTGCCGGGAAAGCCCGGACGCTGGTACTCGCGGACTCGACACTTGCGTCCGCGAATGCGGTCGCCAGCGCTGCGGCTGGCTAGTCTGGGGTTCGTTGCTGAGGTCGCCGGCGCGGCAGTTATCCCCGCCGCGCCGCGCTGGTGACCTCAGTCTTCGGGTAGGTTCAGGTCTTCGGGTACTTGGTGAAGATCGCGGCCACGGCGTCCTTGATCTTCTTGTCAGCCTTGTCGCCGGTCACGCCATTCAGATTCTGGTCCACGGAGGCGTGCCACAGGGCCTGCTTGGTTTTCCCGTCATAGATGTCTACGCCAATGATCCCTTCCTGGTAGGTGTAGGGATAATCCCAGCCCCAGGCACCATAGCCGCCCCAGCCGCGATGGCCCCATCCCCAACCACCACCCCAACCGTATCCGCCGTAGAAGCCGGGGTAGCCGCCGTCAACGACGTTGCGCTGGCCAATGCCGTAGCCGACGAGGCAGTCCGCGTTCTCTGAAGCCTGATGCATACCCACAGTCGCAAGATTGGCGGCGATGGCAGCGCGCAGGCGCGCTTCATTCACCGGGTTGGCGATCGTGCTGCGCAGGGAATCACTGTTGCCATGGAACGAACCTGCCCAGTCGAACGACTGGCACCGGACCGTGCTGGCCAAGGGCTGGTTGACGTCTGATGTCACGCGCAGGGTGGTACAGGCGCCCAGCCCTAGGGCGAGCGAAACCGCAACCGCGCACGTTAATGTCTTCTGGATGGCCTTAGTCATGGCGAAAAACCTCGAGCGATCACCTGGAACGCACTGCAACACACTATACGGAGCACTACCTCGAGTAGAACGCATAGCTTCAGGGCTGGTTTACCTTAAATGGTGACTATCCCCGGCCCCTTCAACGACTCAATCGTTCCCGGGGGGCTTTCGATAACCTTTCGCGATCCGATAATGAAAATCGCGTATTCCCACGCCATCGCGCGCGAGATAACCCGTCTGCATGGGCCCCACGGCCGTGGCATACGGTACGGTGAATTCATCCGCAATGTCATGTGGATCCCAAGCGACGAGCAACAACGGGCGATCCCCTATTTCGAGGGTTTTTGCCCACCTTCCATACATGAGACCTTCGGCACCAAATAGGTTCCGGCTGGAGGTTTCGTTCACTGAACGGGCGTGGTCGGGCGCGTAGAAAGTGAGCTGACTGGCCAACTCATACCGGTCCATCCCGACAATGACCGGTTCCCGGCCGGTTTCCTTGCGCAGATCCGCCGCGAGGGCCTGGACCTGGCGGCCGAGATCCCGCCAGCCGACCGGGACCAGCTCCAGGTGATTGCTGTAGCCAACGCCCGGTAAGCCCAACGCCAGGTAATGCAGACCCGTGCCCAGCAGCAGAATCATGATGACCGCGGTCGGGCCCCAGGCCGAATGGAGCCAGGCACGAAAGCCCTGCACGCCCGGCTTGCCGAACTCAACGATGGATGCAGCCAGCGCGGGAACCGCACCCAGCCAGAGCGCGCCCGTCCAATCGATCTTCACGTCGTGACGAATGCTGAACACCACGAACACCGACAACGGCACCAGGACCGCCAACTGCAGAAACAGCCAGCGCCGCGATTCCGGCCGCCGGCTCAAACGCGACGCGCACAGAGTCAGAAAGCCGGTGGGTGTTAGAAGCACCAGCGCCGAAATGAGCAGCCGATGCAAGGAGAACCGCGGCCGCTCCGCGAGCCGGCGGGATGTCTGGAAGGCAAACGAGGCCCACTCGTGCTGCGCGTTCCAGATGATCACGGGTGAAAAGATCACGCCGGCGATTACGAGTGCCACATACGGCTGCCAACGGAACAACCACTGGCGTGAAGGCGCATCCAGTAGCACAAAAAGAAACGCCACCGGCACGAGCATTCCAATGGTGTATTTGGAAATGAGGCCCAGTCCGATGCTCACGCCGGCAAACAACCAGGCGCGCCCCTGCCCACCCAACAACGCGCGTTCCAGGAAGTAGAGCGTTGCCGACCAGGCCGCGGTGAGCGGCGCATCCGGGGTCATCAACAGGCCCGCCAGGAAGAAGAACGGCATCACCTGCATCAACACCAGGGCAACCAGGGCGCTGTCTTCACCAAACAGGTTGCGGGTCAGCCGGTACGAAAAGAAAGCCGCGACAGCCGCACAACACAACGCCCCGATCCGCACACCGAATTCGGACCCGCCGAATACATGCGTGCCGAGCCATATCAACCACGCCACCATGGGCGGATGGTCCAGGTAACTCAGGTCCAGGTGTTGCGAGTAGTTCCAGTAGTAGGAGTCTTCGGGCAACAGCTCCAGCTGCCCGATATAAAACAGCCGCAACAGGAAACTGACCACAACGAGGCCCATGACGGCCGTTCGCCAATGATCACCACTACCCACTTTCCAGGTCGTGGTGGCGATCGAATACCGAAACCCCGCAATGGCTACGGCCAACGTGGCGAGAATCGCGAACACAATGGACACCTGCGCCGGCCAACCCCACGCGTTGGTCAACAATCCCAGGACGGCGCCGCGCAGGATCGCGGCTATGACGCTCACCACCAGTAAGTGGATGTGCAAGCGGATCGGGGCAGCACGCCCGATTGCCAACGGCCGCATTTTCAGGAAATACAGCAGGAGGATATTGACGCCGCAACTCACCAGATGCGCTTCGACCACAGGCATGCCGCGGCGCACGGCGAAGCAGAATGTCATGAAGTCCGCAAACGCGGCAATGAGGGTACCGATCATACTTCCAACCCGATGGAGCGCATCAGCTCCATGGCATTGCTCCGGGTAACCACGCCGTCGCGCAGCTTGAAGTCAAACAACATGCGGCCATTCTGCAGCTCGTCCTGGAAATGAACATTCACCAAGGCACCTTCGGGCAGCCCGGAAATATCGGTCAACGCAAGATCGTGGGTGCTGATGAGACCGATGGCGCCGCGCGCTGCAAATGCACGCACGATACCCTCTGCCCCGCTGCGCCGGTCCCACGAATTCGTTCCCTGGAGCAACTCGTCCAGCAGAAACAACAACGGACGGCTGCCGCCTGCCACAGCATCGAAAAGCTGCCGCAACCGCATGATCTCCGCGTAGAAGCGCGAGCTGCCCTCGTGCAACGAGTCGTTGATCCGGATGCTGGCACCTATCTGCAGCTCCGTGAGCCGCAAGACCCGGGCCCGAACCGGCGCTCCCGCCATGGCCAGCACCGTGTTGATTCCTACTGTGCGCAGCAACGTGCTCTTGCCGGACATGTTGGAGCCACTCACCAGGAGTATACGAGTCTTGCCTGCGATATTGACGCTGTTGCGTACCAGTCGAGTGGTTGGGATTAACGGGTGGCCCAGCTCCTCCGCCTCGAAGCTGGCGCGACCCTTTTCCTGGAATTCCGGAAAAGGATCGGTGGGATGCTCGTGTGTATAGGCCGCCAGCGACAAAAGCGCCTCGAACTCGCCAATGGTTTCAACCCAGCTCCTCACTACACTTCCATGGACCCGCCGCCACACTTGCGCGATGAGCGCGACATTGAGGGTGTACATCAAAGGGATGACAAAGAGTGTGATGGCCTGATTGCGGCGTGATCCTGCAAAGCTGACGATGGTGCTCAGGCTGGCGATGGTCTGCGAGGCTTTGCGTGTGTGCGAGCTCAGCCTTTGAGTGAGCTTCTGCAGTGCGGGGCTTTTGAAACTCTCGCGCTCCACGCGTAGCAGGAGCTCGGAGAACAACCGTAGATCCTGGAAAGCGGTTTCGCTGCCGTTGAGCACTTCGTCAACGGGCTTTCGCAGCAGGGACAACACTGTTGCTTCAATGACGAGGGTGATAAAGAGCGGCGAGCCAACGCCTGTAACACCCCAATAAATCGTGCAAGCAATCGCAACAGCCGGAAACAACACACCGATCCACAGCATCCAGGGTGCGTTGAGCTGGTTGGGCGTCTCCGCCCATTTCAACAGGGCCGCCGGATGGATTCCCACGCTCGAGTGCTCGCCGATCACAGCAAGCTCCTCGCGTAGATCGGTCCGATCCTTCAGGTCGTTGATGCTCGCGTGACGTTCGCGAATCTCGGTCAAAGGCGCAGGCGTTTTCAACCATTGCGCCAACCGCTCCTCACCCATGCGGGTCCGGACGGTGCACAGCAGCTCGAACAATCCGCCTCTGCCAAACAAGTCCAGGTCGGAAGCGTAGACGTGGTGGGGTTCATCGAACTGCGTGCCTTGCTGACCTGTCCCCTGCCAACGGTCTTCGATTCTCTCGAGTCCCTTCCTGTAGAAGTCCGCCGCCCGCTCAGCACGGGCCCGGTTGCGGAGTGCCGCCTGGTGCGCGATGACCAGCGCCGCAAACGTACCCACTCCTACCAGCAGCCAGACCGGGGAGAACGAATGCCTGACGAATGCAAACCACGCTGCAATGAGGACGAGCACTGCTACGGTCAGGCGAGCGGTGCCGAATCTCTCGAGGCTCGCGTCGAGCGTCTTTACCCGGGACTCGCGGTCGGTGAGGCGTTGGCGGTAGTCGGTTGCGGGATCCACGGGGTGGGAAGAATACCGGAAGGTAGTGGCCCCCATGTGACCCAGCTTAGATGTCCTCACGCTGCAGCTTCGAGTGCCGCAGTCGGCGTCGTTGCGGCTAGCCGTCGCAGGCGGCTTTGATCGCGGCGATGTCCAGCTTGTGCATTTTCATCATCGCGGCCATGCCCCGCTGAGAGCGGACGGGATCGCCGCTGGCGGTGATCGATTTCAGCCTGGGAGTCGCGCCCCGACGCCCTTCAGCGAAAATGAGAGGGCGCAGTCATCTCGGCAATGACCTCTCAGGTCATGGAATTTTCGCCCCCTGCCCGTATGATCCGCGCCGTGCACCTCATCAACGCCGCATCACCCCCACCCCCCTCTCCGTCCAGCCACGTAGGCGCGCTATTGCGCGAATGGCGCTCTGCCCGGCGGCTGAGCCAGCTCGACCTGGCCCTGGAAGTAGGAATGTCGGCGCGGCATTTGAGCTGCGTGGAAACCGGCAAGGCCCAACCGAGCCGCGACATGGTGGCCCGGCTGGCCGACGCGCTGGAAATGCCACTGCGCGAGCGAAATACCCTGCTCGTTGCCGCTGGATACGCTGCGAAATACGCGGAGACTGACCTTTCGACCGCGCAGATGGCTCCCGTGCGGCGGGCGATCGAGTTCATCCTGAAGCAACAGGAACCCTATCCCGCGCTCGTCACCAATCGACATTGGGACATGCTGATGGGGAACGAAGCTCTTCTGCGATTGTTTGGCCGCATGCGCGGTGGTCCACCGACGCACGGCAACGTTCTTCGACAGGTCTTCGATCCCGCGGACATGCGACCGTTCGTGGCCAACTGGGAAGTCGTTGCCGGCGATCTGATTCGGCATTTGCATAACGAAGTCGCCGCGGCACCATCGGACGCGAAGGCACGAGCGCTGCTCGATGAAGTTCTCACCTACCCCGACATCCCCCCCGGCTGGCGAACCCGCGACCCGGAAGCAACGCCCTTGCCGCTACTGACCACGGAGTTTCACTGGGAAGGCGGGAAGTTGAATTTCCTGTCGACCTTCTCCACCTTCGGCGCTTCGCGCGATGTGACCATCGAGGAGCTGCGCATCGAGTGTCTATTTCCAGCGGACGACAGAACCGCTGAAGTGTGCCGGTCGTTGGCATCGGCTGCCTGACCAACGCAACATCGCTGTCGCCAACACCTCGTCTGCCCAGATGAGTGCGCTGACTCTTGGGCGCAGCGGACGAAGTCAGTGGCTGGAGTCCGAGCCCGTATCAGCGTTTTGATTGCGGGGGCGTTGAGGCGCCCTCCGCGGCGTCCTTCGGAGGCGGCGCGGGCTGCTTTTCGGCGTCGCTCTGAGGCGGCGGAGCGCTCGGGTTGTTCGGCGCAGCAGGAGTCGGCGCAGCGTCCTTCGCCGGTGCCTTGGCCTTCTTCGCTGGCGGCGACGCCACCGGTGCGGCATCCTGCGGCGTGGCGCCTGGGGCCGCCGATGGCGGCTTCACGCTCTTTGCCGGCGGCGCAGCCGTTGGTGACTTCACACCCTTTGCCGGCACCGCAGCCGGCGCAGCGGGCGCGGGCTCCTTCTCCGTCATCGCCTTCCGAATGGGCAACTCGATATAACTATCGCTATACCACCGGATCTTCACCGGCACCCGCCCATCCTCCACCGACTCCTCATTCACGGCGCCCGCCGTGCCGTAATTGATCTGCCGGTCGGGTCGCTTGTTCACACCCAACACCACCACCAACCGGCTTCCCACCTCGAGCTTGCGGCTGGTGAGCCGATCGCTCTTGAAGGTGAGCTGCTGACGCTCGCCCGCGCGCAACAACCGACGCGTCACCCGGTCGTGTGCATAGGAAGCCCGGAGCTCGTACACCGGGTCATACAACTGCACATAGTCCCCACCGGGCAGCAGCTCATACAACCCGATCGTCAGGTCCAGGTCCTGCTTGTTGACCGTAAAATCCAACTTACCGGAGAACAGCCCGCTGAACTCCTGGCTGTGCTTCAACGGCTCACTTACAAACACAACCGCGTTGCGTAGTTGCAGCGCCCTGCTGACAATCCCGCTCGGCGGCGGGAGCGCCGCGTCACTGCGATCCGCCAGATCGACAACGTGCGGCACAAAAGTCGTATCCGACATCTTCTTCGTCGACAGCCGCCGGGTCTCTCCCCCCGTGGCCGGCGCCGCATCGAGATAAAACTTCAGATTCCCCTTGCCCATCGCCTCGATCGACGGCGCATGCTGCCACTCATTACTCCCCATCACCTGGAAGTTGACGCGGTCCGCCAGCGCGGCCGGCTTCTCACCACCCTTGAAGATGTAATCGAACCACTGATAACGCAACTCGCGCAGGTCGACCAGCGCCGCCTGATCGAGTTGGTAACCGCGCAGGCTCGAGGAGGCCCCGTGTTGCATAGCCCCGTCATCGTACGGGCCGATCAACAGGGTATGGTTCGCATGAGGATCGTATTTGTAGTGCTCGGTGAAGTAGTACAGCGTGCCAGCCTCACCGTTGGCGTAATAGCCCGTGGTGGCCAACACCGGAATCTTGACGTGCCGGAACTGATCCTTATACGGGATGAACTTCTGCCAGAACCGGTCGTAACTGGGATGATCCAGCCAGTCGTGGAAAATGATGTTGCGGCCATCAATGGCATGCTCGATCTCGCGGTACGGCTTGCCACTGGTGTACCAGTCCTCGTCAACCTGCCGCCAACGCGCATCGTCACCACAAGTCTTCTCGTCGAACCCTTCCAGGTTGGCAACGCAACCAGACCACCGGAAACCCGCGTTCCGAACGATATTCCCCGTCATGGGGAAGTCCACGCCCGGCGCAAAAGCAGAATTCGTGGCAATAGCCTTCAAAGCGGGCGGCAGATGCCTGGTGGTTGCAGCCCATTCGGTGAAGGCGCTGTAGTTACCGCCATACATGCCTACACGGCCGTCACTCCAGGGCTGCTTCGCAATCCAGTTGATGACAACCCGTGCATCCGCGCCGTCGTACTTGAAGGGAGTAACCGGCCCCCGGCTGCGGCGCTCCCCGCGGGTGAAGGCCACGATACCCACGTATCCATGAGCCGCACACTCCTTTGCAAAGGTGTGCGAATCCACATAAATCGTGAACTCCAATAATGTGGGCAGTGGTTTCGTATCATCCTTCGGCCGCACCACCACCGCTGAAATGTTCGCGCCATCCGGTGTCTGAATGAGGACATCCCAGTCGGTCACATACCGCCGGCTGTCGTCCTCCTCTTCCAAGGCGGCCACGAGCGGATGAAAGCTTCTATACGCGTCAAACTGCAGATACGTCCAGACGAGATCGATGGCATCGGCCTGCGGAATGCTGCCCTTGGGCCGCCACTGATCAAACGCCCGCTGAACCGCATCCCTGAGCGGCGCAACCGGCGCATTCAGATAGTCAGACAACAAAAACGCGTCCGTGCCACTCAACGCGGAGACCATGGCGCGATAAGCAACACCGTAGGTTTTGGTGAAGGCGCCCTTATCCTCGGCTTCCCGGGACCGGGCGTACGCATAGATGTCATAGACGACCGACCTGCCAACAGGCCGGTGAGCATCGGCAGTCTTGCGCCGGTCCCGCAGTTGAATGCGCGTCTGCCAAGCAGCAGGATAATTGCCCGCGACCAACTGCAAACCCGACAGGTTATGCAGGTACTTGTCCTGATCATTCTCCTGGTACACCGGCAGAATGCGCTCCGCCAGATCGCGCATGACCTTCGGGACCGCGGGATCATTCGCAGATTGCGGAGGTTTGAAATCGAAATTCTGGGCAAACGCAAGCGGCGCCCCCAGCAAACACACCAGCAATAACAGAAACGCCTTCACGCTGGAGCCTTCCCCCCGGGGATGGCAGTCAGTGCCACCGGCGACGGGACGAGATGCAGAACCCGATGGAACAAGGGATCACGCGCCTGGGCCGCGCGGCCAATGTGGATGACGCTCGTGTGCTCGAGCTCATGGGAGAAAATATCGACTACCCGCTCCATGGCCTGATCATCCAGGCTGCCCAACATGTCATCTATCAACAGCCAGGGAGGCGCTTGCATGACAATGCGCGCGAGCGCCAGGCCCAACTGCTCATCCTGGCTCAACTCCCGGTCCCAGCGCCGGGTCTCGTTCAACAGCGGCACCAGCCGATCCAACCCCAAACGGCTCAGCGAGCGCGGAAACGCTTCCTCGGGGAATTTTTCAGTCTCCAATGGGTAGGCCAGGACCTCTTTCAACGAGCCGCGTGGCAGATAGGGAGTACCCGTGGGCAGATAAAGCATCTCCTCGCTCTTCGGCCGCGAGATGGTCCCGGCGCCCCAGGGCCATAGTCCCGCCAATGCCCGGAACAACAGGGTCTTACCGGTGCCGGGGGCGCCCACAATGAGCACGCGCTCGCCCGCCTTGATGACGACCTTGGTCTCCTTGAGCATGTCTGAACCGGCCGGGGACACGATCTCGAGATCATCGATGGTGATCGTGCCCGCTTCCCCCTCAACATAAGTAATGCGGCTTTCGAGCTCGCTCATGTCCTCTGTTGTAGACAGAGCGTAGCGGAAGCTCGCCACCCTTTGCAGGGTTGCACGCCAGTCCGCAATGATACTGAAGTTGTCTACAAACCAGCGCAGCGAGGATTGCGCCTGAGTGAAAGCGGCGGCCGCCTGCATCATGCCACCGAAGGAAATCTTCCCGGAAAAGTACAGCGGCGCGGCCACCAGAATGGGTGCAACGATCGTGATCCACCCGAATCCGGCTGTCACCCACGTCAGATTGGTGAGACCTCTGACCAGGCGCCGCGTTGCCGACAGCACATTGTCCAGGTGCATCTCGACGCGGCGACGTTCGTCTTCCTCACCGGCGGCAAGCGAAATGCCGTCCAGATGCTCATTGATGCGAACCAATGAGAAGCGAAGATCGGCCTCGCGGGCATACCGGTCGGAGTTGCGATTGATCAGACTGCGGCCCACCCAATAACTGAGCAGGGACCCGAGGACGGCATAGGTCACGGCCGCCCACAACATGAACCCCGGGATCTCGTAATCGCGATCGTGAAAGCGGACCGTGAACCCGCTCGACAGCGACCACAGCACGCCTGCGAAAATGCTGAACAGAATGGTCGCCTGCAGCAGCCCGGTCCCCAGGTCCGAGGACAGCTCGCACAATTTGCGCGCATCCTCGTGCATGCGCTGGTCGGGATTGACTCCCATCGGACCGCCGGCATTGGCCAGCCAGAACGCCCGGCGCGGCAACATCCAGTCGCGCAGCAGGTCGTGCACGATCCCCTCCCGCAACTTGAGCTTCAACATCTCGACCAGCCAGCGCTGGGCGACGTTCAATATCAGGATCGCGCTGGCGATGATGGCAAACACGCCCAACTGATAAACGAAGTCGTGCAGGTCGCGCCGGGACAGCGCATCGTAGAAGGGCTTGTTCCAACTGTTGAGTCGGATCTGCCCATAGGCCGTGGCGACAATCACCAGGACAACCGTCACACAAAGAGCGACGAGTGTCTTTGCAACGGGCGAGCCACGCAGCGCCCGGATCATCATGCCCAATTGGCGGCCGAGGCCCGATGCCGCCTGCTCCGCCGCGGCCTTTCTTGCCGCAGCTTCCTCCGCGCTCTGTTGTGGAGTGCTTGTCATCGTGCCTGAGCTGTTATCAACGTGTGCGTCACTGACGGATTCCCGCTCCCGTTACAACCGTGCGCCGCGCGGCCAGGCAGGAAATGAAAGCCGCGTAGCTCCAGGCCAGATGCTTCGCGGATGTCTGGGCGCCCGTCTTCTGGTCGAACTGTTCGGACAACTCCCCATTCTCGGGCGTGTATTGACGGACTGTCTCCAGGAACGCATCGCCTTTACCGACCCATCCCGATGGCTGCGAGCTCTGCGCGGCCGCCAGATAGCAGAACTCCGCGGCACCCAGGGTAGAGAAATAATACGCGCCGCCGGAGAAGTAGACATCGCCATGATAGCGGCCCATGGCCACGCCCTGGTGGGCAGAACGGTTCCGGTTGATCGGATACGCTGAGTCGAACACGTTTTCCAGGCGTTGCAGAGTCGCATGCATGCGGGGATCGCGCACCGTGTGAGCCGGACCATCACCCAGCGCATGAATCGCCGCCAGGATCACCGCAATATCGAGCTCTTTGGCTGACCGGTTGCCGGATGCCAGTGTCCGGGAGCGATAGTGTCCCTCGTCAGGCAACCAGAACCCGTCCAGCACGCGCAGGATGATTTCAGCCTCGGCTCGATAACTGCGCGCCAGCTGCGGCTCGCCGGCAACCTGCAGCCAGTCAGCCCCTTCCCGCAGCGCCGCCGCCGAAACGCATAGCGTGTAGTAGTGCTGACCACTCTCCTCTTCCCAGATGTCGATCGACGGCTCGCGCCAGTGCGCAAATGTAAACGCCAGGTCCGACCGGACCAACTTCGAGACGCGCGCCTGCAGATCGCCGTCAAATGAATGGACCCGTATCCAACGCAACACCGAAAGCGCCCGCAAAGGTGCCCCGTCGTGCTGGGGCCGTGACCAACTCGAGATATCCAGCGTCCCGTCCGGGTTCACACGCGTCTCGGCGATGATCGAATCTCCATGGACGGCGGCCAATTCCTCATCCCTGCGCAGGAACCGCATGAAGTCGAGCATGACATTCTCGCGCCATGCCGTGTTGGCAATGACCTTGCGGCCATCCAACACCTGCAGGTCGAGACTGAAACGCACGAAATCGCCGAAATGAGTCACGGCGTCCGCGCCGAGATCGCCCGCTTCAAACAACAGGCGGATCGCGTCCATGACCACGGCGGAATCCCGGAACCAGTGAAAGAAATAGTCCGGATCCGGCTTCCAGTCCGCCAACACCGGCGAGGCAATGATCGAGCCCTTCACCGGCCGGACGGTATGACCGAACCCGGGGCGCGATTTCACGATCCCGACAGGCGACACGCTGACCAGCATCGCGGCCGCCGAGCGCCGGTACTGTCGCTCGAGCCACTGTTCGAATTCAGAGCTCATTTCAAGTGCGGGCTCGTGAATCCCAACCGCCGCAACCCGTTGCGCACTTCGGGAATGCTCATGAAGAGCTTCCACAACAGGCCCGTACGATGATTTTCCATCATCACGACAATGGGGCCCTGGTCAATGGCGATGTAGGTGTCAGCGTACCAGTTGCGCTGCTCGCAGAACGCATCCGCGAATCCATACCGTCCCCACAGTTGCTCGCCGTGCTCCATCAGAAAGTGCCGCAGCGTGCTCATGACTTCACGCGGCGCGTACGGAAGGCTGGATAACGCCGCCGTTGGCGAAATCGTGCCGTTGTCATTGTCAGGTGCGTGCGCCGAGTAGCCGTCCGGGTTGTCACCCGCGGTGAGCCCCCAACACTCAGGACCGTAGCCCTTGAATTTGTGAGGGTTGGTTATGCAGTGCGCCCTGTTGATGGCAACATGACGTTGGTTCAGGTCCCAGTAATCGGCGTACCTGTCTTTCAGACCCCGGGGGTCGAGCCCGCAGAATGAATAATGCGCAAAGAACAACGGTCCGCCATAGGCCGGTCCCAACGGCAACTCGATGTCGTAATAACTCTTGCCGTTCAAAAAGTCCTTACCCGAGGCATAACCGCGTTGATACACGAGCGGGCTGATGGGATACCGGGAGGAACCCGCTGCCAGCACGTAAGTGACCAGGCATTCATTCCAACCGCGGATCTCGTGATCCATGGCCCAGCCGTTGTTGGGACTCCAGTGCCAATACAGAACGCGCCGACCGCCCTGCGTGTACCAATCCCACTCCACCTCTTCCCACAACCAGTTGACGCGCCCGCGTAAAGACTGTTCAGCTCGAGCGTCTCCATTAAAGTACTGCCGCGCACACAGAAGTCCCATGCACAGGAACGAGGTCTCGACCAGGTCGCCGCCATCGTCCTTGCGAAAGAACGGAATCGTGGCAGCCGTTCGCCCGTTCACGAAATGTGCAAATGCGCCGTGGTAGCACGTTGCAGCGGTGAGCAGGTCCAGCATCCGGTTGATACGCTCGACGGCGGCTTCGCGCGTGATCCAGCCACGCTCGACTGCCACGATGATTGCCATGATCCCGAAGCCGGATCCGCCAATGGCGGATTTGTCGTCCGCTGCGTCTGCACGTGTAGTACACCGATCGGGTGCGAGACCACTGACCGGATGGCCCCCATCCCAGAAAAACTTGAAAGTCTGACGTTGCACGACCTCGAGCAACTGCTCATCGGGCAATTTCGCCAGCGCTTCGGCTTCCATGGATTCTCCCCGCCATTAGGATTCGACTCGCGATTTTGCCCTGTTTCCGCGACCATATGTTTCTTTGCGGATGGGTTTCGATGAATCGGAGCGAGAAATTGCTGTCACAGATGACCCTGGCGGAGAAGCTGGGGCAGCTCACCATGACTGCTGCCGGATATGCCGTCACGGGACCCGTCATCGCGGGTGACTCGACCGAGGCCATCAAGAGCGGCGCCATTGGCAACCTCCTCAACCTCGTGGGACCCGGACCCGTTCGAGAGATGCAGCAGCTTGCCGTCGAGCATTCGCGGTTGAAGATACCGCTGCTCATCGGCCTCGATATCATTCATGGGCATCGCACGTTGTTTCCCATACCGCTTGCGGAAGCGGCGCTGTTTGATCCGCAAACATGGGAGGCCACCGCAAGGGAAGCAGCGCGAGAGGGAGCGGCTGACGGGCTCGCAATGACCTTCTCACCGATGCTCGACGTATCCAGAGACATTCGTTGGGGACGTACCGCTGAAGGGTCCGGTGAAGACACCTGGCTCGCCGTGCACATGGCACGCGCCAAGGTTAAGGGCTACGAAGGCTCCGATCTCAAGGCTGCTGATTCACTCGCAGCATGCGCAAAGCACTACTGTGCCTATGCACCCGTGCTGGCCGGGCGTGAATACGCCTCGGTGGATATTTCGGCGCGCACCCTGCTCGAGGTGCATGTGCCTCCTTTTGATGCAGCGGTTGCGGCGGGCGTGGCTACGATCATGCCTGCGTTTACCGATCTGGATGGCGTTCCTATGACCGCCAACAAGAAACTCCTGCGACACCATCTGCGCGACCAACTCGGATTTCAGGGCGTAATCGTCAGCGACTACAACGCAATTGCAGAGCTGATGCATCACGGCATCGCCGCAGACCTGGCTGAAGCGGCCGCTCTGGCACTGAATGCCAGCGTCGATATCGACATGATGGCCGATGCGTACCGCAAAGGTCTGCCGGTTGCGCTCGAGCGCGGGCTCGTCACGATGACACTGATTGATGAGTCAGTGCTGCGCGTGCTGCAGTTGAAGGAGCGGTTGGGATTGTTTGATGACCCTTATCGCAGGGGCACCCAACAGGAGGCGCCCGCGGTTCTGACCCGCCGGCGCGACCTCTGCCGCTCCGTGGGCGCGCGCTCCATTGTCATGTTGAAGAACGATCGCGATACGCTGCCGTTGCGCGGCACGTTGCGCCGGGTGTCTGTAATCGGGCCGCTCGCAGATGCCGCGATTGAGATGGGTGGGTGTTGGGGCGCTGCCGGCAAGCCCGAAGATCGTGTTAGTGTAGTTACGGGGCTGCGGAGCGCCTCGTCTGGCACGGACATCGTGCACGCACCCGGTGTAGAGTTCGCCGGCGGGGATGAGTCCGGAATTCCGGCTGCGGTTGATTTGTGCAATGACGCTGATGCCGTCGTGTTGTGTATTGGTGAGAAAGCCGACATGAGCGGCGAAGCGGCGAGCCGGGCATTCCCCGAAGTGCCGCCCTTGCAACGGACTCTCGCTGAAGCCGTGTTCGAACGGGCCCATGCGAAGGGTTTGCGCGTTGTGGTTGTGTTGTTCTCCGGACGGCCGCTGGTCATTCCATGGCTGGCCGAGAAAGCGGATGCTTTGCTGGCTGCCTGGTTCCTGGGTAATGAAGCTGGTAACGCCATTGCCGATGTTGTGTTGGGCCGAACATCACCGAGCGGCCGGACGCCGATGAGCTGGCCGCGGGCCATCGGACAGATACCCTTGTTCTATGGGGAGCGCCCGAGCGGCCGGCCCTTCAACCCGAAAGACCACTTCACCAGCCACTACATGGACGTGAGCAACTATCCCCTGTACCCGTTTGGGCATGGGCTGACGTACGGGCGATTTTCATTAGCCAGCTTGGTCGTTTCATCGGACCGGGTATCCGAGAAGGACACCCTCGAGGCCCGCGTCGACGTCACCAACCAGGGGTCCTACCCGGCAGAAGAAACGGTGTTCCTCTTCATCCACGACAAGGTCGCCAGCGTTACGCGGCCAGTGCTGGAACTCAAAGGCGTCGGCAAAGTCACGCTGCGGCCGGGGGAGACCAAGACCGTGCGGATAACTGTTCCGGGCACCGAGTTTCGGTTCCTGGGCATGGACCTCACCCCGGTCTTCGAGCCTGGGGAGGTCGAGGTGCTGGTAGGGCCGTGTGCTGATCGGTCACAGTTGCTGCTGCAGACCATTCGGTTGGTTTGAGCTCAATTGCCCGGTGAGGCTGGCCCGCGGCCACCGCGGGACTGGCATTGGCCCGGGCGGGCGGGCACCAGCCCGAGCACCGACCACGGCCCGAGGTGACCACCCTGCGGTTACAACGACCCAGCGGCATCGCCATACACCCTGCAGCCCGCCGCCGCGGTAGCCCCACGCCTTTTCCACGTTTAACATATTATGTCGCCACTCCCCTCAGGTGAGCAGTGACCCCGTGTGCAGACGCCCTGTGTCAGTAATGCGGCGGCCGTTCGTCCTCAGGGGTCCTCGGGGTATAGGGCGTCTGCGCAACCTCCAGACGTTGCGCGAGCGCGTCGAGTCGGGCACGCAGCGAGGCTATTTCCTGCTGCTGCCGGTACACCACGTCACTGAGCTCCACGTTGGCGTTCTCCAGGAACGCAATTTTGGTTTCAATCCGCTCGATTTCTTCGCTGTTCATAACGCCAGTGTAACGAATCCGTGGCGGAACGCGCGCCCTTCCGGTCCCTCCAACAATTAAAACCAAACTGGTGGTTTCCCTGTATCCACGGTGCGCGCACAGGCCTGTTCAAAAGCGCCAGCGCGGCTTCAAAACATCTATATTTATAGGCTTTCCGCATAAATCAAACATTGCAATCCAACCGCCAGCGTCGCACCAAAGCGACGTGTTTACCTGATGCGATCGGGCGACTACAGTTTCGCCCAGACCTTTGGTCTGCTACGGGGAATATCGTGAGCACGGGCAACATCAAGTCTTGGCCGCATCGACATCGTTTCACTGCGGAAGAATACAACTGGATGGCCGAAATCGGCCTGCTGAACGGGGAAGCCGCCGTCGAGCTGATCGAAGGCGAAATCGTCCACATGGCACCCATGGGGACTCAACATGGCAATGTGGTGGAAAGGCTGCACGCGGCAATCAAGACCGCGCTGGCCGGCCGCGCTGTCATCAACATTCAACGCGTGTTCCGTTTGAGCAACATCACCGAGGCACAGCCGGATCTGATCGTTCTCAAGCCGGGGCGCGACTACCACTCAGCCAAATTCCCCACCGGCAGCGACACGCTGTTGGTGGTGGAAGTCAGCGACACCAGCTTCTCGTATGACCATGACATCAAGGTACCGCTGTATGCGGCCCACGATGTGCCGGAAGTATGGATCGTCGACCTGGAGAGCCGCTGCGTGCGTTTCTTCCGCAAGCTGGTGGACGGCAAGTACACCGATGTCCAGGTGATCGACGAGCCGTCACTGACGAAGCTGGCTGACTTTCCCGACACAGTGATCGATCTGTCGGGGCTCCTGATCTGATTGTCCTTCGGTAAGGGTCCTTCGGTGGGGTCCGTGCTGCAAGGAGCGCAGCGGCCAGCCGCACGCGGTTCAATTCGCGTGCGGCTGGGCCTTTGTCCGCTGCCACTGCAGGCAGCCGGACTCTGGTCGTTTTTGTGAACAAAAGTGCGCCCCGTTCCCCGCTAAGCGGTAAGTTACGGGGTTATGACTCATGTGTTGTTGGTCATTGTCATCGTGGCAGCGGTTGTCCTGCTGGCCACGATGCTGTCCGTGTGGATGAAGAAAGGTCCGCAGTCGGGAACCGCTACCAAGGTCGGGAAACCCGGGACAACCGCGGCGCCGGCCGCTGCCCCGCCGAAACAGGCAGAGCGTGCGGCCGTCACAGAATCCTCCCCGCCGCCGCCAACATCCACACCACGGCCAACTGAAGACCTCAGCTCAGCCACCCTGTCGTTCAACGCGGCCGACCTCGATTTCGCGCTGATGCCAACGGCCGAAGACGTGGCCCCACCGCCAGCGGCCAACACCGCGGGAGCCTCAGCGGACGCGCCACCGGCCCCTGCCAACCCACCCAACAGCGGAATGACCCCTGGGGCGGCGGCCAAGACGCCAGCCGGCGCCACAGCGCCTCGTGGGCCAAACGCCAACACGGCCGATGCGTCAACGGCTCCAGCCACGGCCGCTGGCAACGCCACCGCCAGGCGCCCAGGCGATCCGGCCCCCAACGGCCCGCAGAAACTCCCGGCCTCCGAAGTCTTCGCCAAGCTCTTCGACCTGGCCCTGGGCAAAGCCCGGCCGGCGACGGCAGTCAACGCTGCACACCAAGTGGTGGTCGACGCAACGGCGGCGGCGCTCGAGGACGGGGCCTCTCAACAGAAGTACGCCCCGCGCCGGCCAAACATGTTGCCGCGGGTGCTCAGCGCATCCAGCGACGACAGCTTTTCGCGGCGCCAGCTGGCCGCGTTGATTGCTCAAGACCCCTCACTGGTAGGTAACCTTCTCAAGATCGCCAACAGCTCCTTCTACCGCGTCACTCCGGAACCAGTGGAAAGCGTTGACCGTGCCGTCGTGCTCCTGGGTACCGACGGCATCCGTTCGCTCGTTACGGCAGCGTTGATGCAGCCGATATTCCGCATCGGCGGAGCGGACTTTCCTCGCTTCCCTGAGGTTGCGTGGGAACACACGTTCAGGGCGGCAAACGCCTCCATCCCCTACAACTTCATCGTTGAGAAATCCGACCCGGCGGCCGCCGAGCTGCTGAGCCTCGTCATGGGCCTCGCGAGCATCGTCGTGTTTCGTGTCACGGTCGATCAGTACGCGAAATTCCCGAAGCTGCGTCCCGACGCAGGGATCGTTTCCACCCTGCTCGACACGCATTCAGCCACGGTTGCGCGAAAGATTGCCGCCAGTTGGGAGTTGTCCGCGGCAACCATCGCCGGCCTCGATGGCCAATCAACGACAACGTCGAAGTACCCGACGGCGCTCGGCAGGTCCATCTACTTCGGCAGGCTGGTAGGAGCTCTCGCGCTGTTGCGGATCAATCACGTCATCGACGAGGAGTCAGCCAGGGCATCCATCCCAGCCAACAACATGCCCGAAGCCCAACTCGAACGCATGTGGACCCGCCTGACAGCCAGATCGGAAAAGTAGCCGGCCCCCCGGCCCAGCTGCTCGCCAGCCCCTGCCGCCAGCCGCAACCTCACTCTTCCGCGGGCGCTCGCCGCGAAGCGGCCACCTCAAAAATACTGCTCTCATTAGCCAACGCCCGCCCGCGGCGCTGGCACAATTCAACCAGCCCCTGCTTCGCCACTTCCCCAAACGGCGCAACCATCTCCAACGCCTGCACCAGCTTCAGCGCGTACTCCACATCCTTCAACCGCAACGCGGACGTAAACACAACGTCGTGATCGTGATCCCCTTGCGCCATCCGCCTGACGTTGCGCGCCACCTGCGGGCTCGCCGCCTGACCCGAGGAAATCGCCTCCGCCACCACATTCAAATCCAACCCCGCCCGCTGCGCCAACGCCATGCCTTCCGCCGCCGACGCAATCTGCACCGCCCCCATCAGATTGATAATCAACTTATACGCAGTACCGGTACCCACGTTACCGAAACGCAGGATGCGATTGGAAAACGCTCCCAGCAACTCTCGCGCATCCTCCAAGACAGTCTCATCGGCGCCAACCAACAAAGTCAGCGAGCCCTCCGCGGCATTCGCAGGCAGACCCGTAACAGGACAATCGAGGTACCGCAGCCCGCGCCCGGCAACGTGCCCCGCCAATTCCAAAACCCATTCGTATGACAACGTCGAACATTCAATAGCCAACGCACCGCTGGGCAATGCAGCGGACAAAACCCCACAGGGCCCGAGCCACAGCGCTCGCGAAGCAGCGTCGTCAGCCACCATGCAGAAGACCGCATCTACGCCATGACAGGCGTCCGCGGGACTAGAAGCAAGCCGCGCCCCGAGAGCGACGAGCGCCGAGGCCTTCGAAGAGGTCCGGTTGTAAACACTGAGCCGGTGCCCGGCACCGATCACACGGGCAGCCATGCCGGCGCCCATCTGGCCCAGCCCGACGAATGCCACCTTCACCGCGAGGTGGCAGCAACCAGCTTCGGCGGATCGTCAGTCAGGGCGACGAGAGCGACATACCGGGTGCTGTCGAGGCGGAAAGTGATCTCCCGCTTGGCGGGATTGCTGGTGCGCAACAGCATCTGCGAGCACGCAACATCCTTCGCGTCTGTCTTCTCAACTTCACCCCCGTGAGGCCGGCACAACGCATTGGCGGCGTCCATGATCTTCAGCGCCTGCTGGTAATGCCGGAAATTCGAATGGCGCAATTGCGCGAGGTCGGAAGGACCATCGAGACGGACGACCCCGTCCGCCCAGGCGAGTCCACCGGACATGCACACGACAGCCAATCCCAAGGTCAGTGCGCTCTTTCGCATGATGAAATCCTTCCGCAGGATGCCGAGATCTTACTTCCCGCCCCAGATGGTGGCCAGAATGAACGCTCCCGAGGCCACTCCCATCAACCCGGTTCCGACCCACCCCAGCACCGTCCACACGCCCGAAATCCTGAACTGGCCCATGATCTCCTTCCTGGTGCTCAGAAGCATCAGCAACACGAGCACAGGAACCGCAACGATTCCGTTCAGCACCGCGGACCACACCAACGCCTTCACGGGGTTGAGCTCGAAGATGTTGGCAGCCGCGCCCAGCACAGTCGCCAGGGCAATAGCCCCATAGAACGCCTTGGCGTGAAGCGGCTTGCGCTCCAGCCCCACGGGCCACCCCCGAGCTTCGCCCAACGCATAAGCCGCGGAACCCGCCAATACCGGTATGGACAACAGACCGGTGCCGATAATTCCAATCGAGAACAAAACGACCGCCAGGTGTCCCGCCAGCGGCTGCAGCGCCTGAGCAGCGCGGGCCGCGCTGTCGACTTCAGTAATGCCTGCCTGATGCAGAGTCGCCGCCGAGGTCACCATGATTGCCAGTGCCACCAGGTTGGAGAAGCCCATGCCCACCATAGTGTCCAACTTGATGCGTGCCAGCGCATTCGGCCCTTCGTCCGGGTCTTCTCGCAATGGCCGGTCGAATGGCTCAGCCTTGGTGTCCTCGACTTCCTGGGCGGCCTGCCAGAAGAACAGGTAGGGACTGATGGTCGTACCCAGAATCGCCACCACCGTCAGCCAGAATTCCCGGTCGAGTGACAGGCGCGGCCAGAACAGCCCCTTCGTGAACTCCAGCCAGGGGACATGCACGACCATCACGGTGGCGAAATACGCAAACAAGGACAACGTGAGCCATTTGAGAATGGACACATACTGCTTGTGCTTGCAGAAAATCTGTCCCAGCGTACAGACGGCCCCGAACCCGACGACGTACGCCCAACCAGGAACCCGAGGCACCAGCAGCCGGCCCGTCTCCGCCATCGCGCCAAGATCGGCACCTATATTGAGGGTGTTGGCCGTGAACAGCAGGGCCACGATTCCCAACAGCAGCCAGTTGGGGTAGTGGGCGCGCACCACCCCGGCAATGCCCTTCCCGGTCGTGCGGCCGACACGGGCGCTGATGGCCTGAATGGCCACCATCAGCGGGTAAGTCAGCAGCAGAGTCCAACCGAGTTGGAATCCGAACTGCGTGCCCGCCTGTGAGTATGTTGCAATGCCACTGGGATCATCGTCCGCGGCGCCGGTCACGAGCCCCGGCCCCAGGACTTTCCACAGCCGCGGCTTGGAGGCCCCGACGACGGGGTTGGCCGGCAGCCGTTGCGAGTCAGCCATGGTCAGCCTGCCGCGGAGGGGCCTGCGCCGGCGCGTAGATCGTGTCATGAATGAACCGCAGCTTCTCCACTACCGGCGGCGACATCACGAACGGATAACTGTCAGGCAGTCCCAATCCGCGGTTGAGATTGTTCAACACGTAAGTGAGCGGCATCCAGTCCTCGACCATCCGGTCGAAGTTGTGTGCCCGCGGCGAGAGCGGATTGGGCGGAGTCTTCATGGACGGCTCATCCGGCCGTTTGGGTTTCAATGACAAGCCGACCGCGGCGGCAGTCTCCAGCGCGTCCGTCATGTGCATGAAGTGCGCCCAGGATTCGGCCCAGTCTTCCCAAGGGTGACAAGTTGCATAGGCGCTGATGAAGTTGTTTTCCCACTCGGGTGGCGGCCCGTTCTGGTAGTGCTTCTGCAGCGCCTCCTGGTAGTCCGCCTGCTCGTCGCCAAACAACTGCCGGAAGGCCTCCAGCCGCGGTCCATCCTTGATCAGGCGATCCCAATAGTAATGGCCGATCTCGTGGCGGAAATGTCCCAGCAACGTCCGGTATTGCTCGTTCTGAAGCTGCCGCTGTTGCTCGCGCCGGACGTCGTCGGCTTCGGCAACATTGATGGTGATCAGACCATTGTCGTGACCGGTGAGAACCCGTCGGCCATCGCCGCTGGCAGAGTCTTCGAGGAACTGGAACTCAACACCCGTGTCGTTGGGGTCCGTGGGGGTTGCCTTGCCGGCCACCGGCAGACCGAAGCCCAGCAGTGTGTAGACGAGCCGCCGCTTGGCCACTTCCAACCGGTACCAGGCGTACGAGTTGCCGGGTACGGACAGGTCGGGGATAACATGTGTTAATCGGCAGGAGCGACACAGAGTCTGCGGATCCTCGCTAGGGACCCCCCAGTTGCAGACGCTTTCCCGGTCGTAGTTGGCGCACAAGCGATACGCCTGATCCTGGCCACCGGGCCCCTCAGAGCGCCACAACCCATCCTCCCCCTGTTGAACCGCCGCCATCACGGTGCGGTCGGGCAGGTACGCAAGCGCATGTCCGCAGTTGAGACAGCGGATATTCTCGAAGAAAACCAGATGTTGACAATGAGTGCAGTGGAATGTTTTCACATTGATCCCAAGTTTGGCTCCCAATTCCAAAGCGCGAAGCCCAGGTGGGGCTCCCGCTCGCAAGACTCGCTCCTGAGGCAATCACGGGGGCCGGTTGAGGAACTGTTCAGACAGTCAATCGTTTCCATGGCAACCACTATCTTTGGCAACACCCAACTCATGCCAACAACCGAGGGGGCTATCGTGGAAACAATGACCCAATACCGCCCGGGCGTTACAGCCACCCCGGAATCTTCCGTTTCTGCCGTCACCTGGCCGGCCATCTTCGCTGGTGCATTCGTCGCCGCTGCAGCATCGATCGTACTCGTGGCCCTCGGATCGGGTCTTGGATTGGCATCAGTCTCGCCGTGGCGCGACAGCGGTGTATCGGCAACCGGTGTCGCATGGATGACGGCCGTATGGTTCATTGTCGTGCAATGGCTGTCGTCCGGAGTGGGTGGCTACTTGGCGGGACGCCTGAGGACCAAGTGGGCCAACACTCACACGCATGAAGTGTTCTTTCGGGACACGGCGCATGGTTTCATCACGTGGGCGGTTGCCACAGTCATTGTCGCGGGCTTCCTGGCTTCTGCGGTGGGTTCTGCGATCAGCGGCGGAGCTCACGTGGCGGCAACAGTAGGATCCGGCGCAGCGGCTGGCGCTGCGACCGCGGCCACCCAAGGCGCACGGGGCACTGACAGTACGTCATCCACGAGCGCAGCGATACCGCAAGCCTCGACATTCGCCACCTATGACATGGATCTGTTGTTCCGCTCGACGCAGGCTACCTCCACAGCCTCCACAACAGATGCCAGAGCAGAAGCCGCCCGCATCCTCGCGAACGGAGTTGAGACAGGCGATGTGCCCACCACGGATCGCGCCTACCTGGCCGAGTTGGTAGCGAGCCGGACTGGCGTCTCCGCCGACGAGGCTCAGAAGCGAGTCGACAACGCCATTACGCAAGCAAAAGCGGCTGACGTGAAGGCACGCGCAGCAGCCGACAAGGCGCGCAAGGCCGCTGCCGAAACATCCATCTTCACGGCACTATCAATGTTGGTAGGTGCATTCATCGCTTGCATCGCCGCCGCCCTGGGAGGCCAGCGCCGGGACCTCCACGCATGAGGCTGGGGCTCAGCCGATAGTCACGCTGACCGGGCAGTGATCGCTGCCCAGGATGTCGGGGTGGATCTGCGCATGCTTCACCTTCGACTTCAAAGCCGCTGAAGCCAGAAAGTAGTCGATTCTCCATCCCACATTACGCGCGCGCGAGTTGGCGAAGTTACTCCACCACGAGTAATGCCCGTTCCCCTGCTCGAACAACCGGAACGTATCCACGAACCCGGCATCCACCATGTTCTGGAATCCCTCGCGCTCCTCGTCCGTGAAACCCTTTTTGCCCTTGTTCGTCTTCGGGTTGGCGAGATCGTGCTCAGTGTGAGCGACATTCAGGTCGCCACAGAACACCACCGGCTTGCGCTTCTCCAATTGCCTCACGTAGGCCAGGAACGCCGGATCCCAGTGCCCATGGCGCAATTTGAGACGACTGAGGTCGTCTTTTGCATTCGGTGTGTACACCGTAACAACGTAGAAATTCTTCAGTTCGGCCGTGATGACCCGGCCCTCTTCCGCGCTATCCCGCTTCAGCTCATCGGCGAATTTGTATTTCCTGGCGAATTCCGTGGGAAAACCGTTCACCACTGCAATCGGCTTTTCCTTGCTGAAAATGGCCGTGCCGGAGTAGCCCTTCTTCACCGCTGAGTGCCAGAACTCGTGGTAGCCGGGCAGATCAATCTCGATCTGCCCCCGCTCCGCCTTGGTCTCCTGCAGGCATAGCACGTCCGGTTTGTGAGCTTCGATGAAGGGTTGAAACAGGCCTTTTTTGAGGACGGCGCGGATGCCGTTGACATTCCAAGAGTACAGTTTCATGCGGGCGCCGAATTCGAAAGATCGCCAGGATCGACAGACCGATGATTATCGCCCCTTCCTCCCCGCCTTATCCAGCGCCTCGAAATTTCGCGTAGCATGGCCAGGATCGGACGTGCCTGCGTCTTTTTTTCTGGAGTTCGCCTCCATGTCAACAGTCTGGCCAGAGCTTTCCTATCCAGCGTGGCGCGACACGCAAGCGACCCTGCAACTTTGGACGCAGATCGTGGGCAAAATCCGGCTCACCCAGACACCCTGGCTGAATCACGGCTGGCACGTCACGTTGTATGTGACGTCCCGTGGACTGACGACATCGCCAATTCCGCACGGCAGCCGCACATTCGAGATCGAATTCGACTTCCTGTCGCAGCAACTCATCATCAACGTCAGCGACGGCGGGCGCCGCCAACTCACACTGGAGCCCCGGCCGGTGGCCGACTTCTACGCCGAAGTCATGAAAGCACTGACCGAGCTGCAAGTGCCCGTGCCCATCAATGAGCAGCCCTGCGAAATCCCCGGCGCCATCCGCTTCAGCAAAGACCGCACCCACAGCGCGTATGACGCAGCTTCCGCGCAACGCTTCTGGCGAGCGCTGGTTCAGATCGATCGCGTATTCAAACAGTTCCGCACGTCCTTCATTGGAAAGGCCAGTCCCGTCCATTTCTTCTGGGGCAGCTTCGATCTGGCGGTCACCCGCTTTTCGGGCCGGCGGGCACCGACATTCACAGGCAAAGCGCCCGGGCTGGATTCCCGGATCATGCAGGAAGCCTATTCACATGAGGTGAGCAGCGCGGGTTTCTGGCCCGGCGGCGGTGGCATCGACTACGCCGCTTTCTATTCTTATGCGTATCCGGCGTCCCCGGGCTTCAGGAGCCACCCGATCAAACACGGCACCTTCAATGAAGCGCTCGGAGAATTCGTCCTGCCGTACGACGAAGTGCGCAACGCACCCGACCCCGATGCCCTGCTGTTGGAATTCCTGCAGAGCACCTACGAGGCGGCCGCCGAAACGGCCCACTGGAATCGCGAAGAACTGGAACGCGCGCCGGGATCCCCTAGGGCAGCGCGCACAACGACGAGCGGATGAGGAACCGCATGTTGGTCGGCGCCTCGACGGAGAAGCTGGCGCCCCGCCCCGGCACCACATCCACCGTCCATCGGGTGTGAGCCCAGCGCCTGTACTGCTCGCGGTCCATCCAGAACTCGCAGCCCGCGATCTCGCCTACCTTGACATCAACGCTTCCCAGCTTGAATTCGCCCACTGGAAAACACATCGGGGCGCTGCCATCACAGCAGCCCCCCGACTGATGAAACATCAACGGGCCGTGTTCGCGCTTCAGCTGCTCAATCAACTTCCGGGCCGCGTCGGTTACGCCGACCCGGCCCGGATCGAGCTCAACCACATTGCTGTTCGAGTCGTCAGCCATCAGAAGAAGCCTAACGCCTTCTCCCCATAGCTGACCAGCACATTTTTCGTCTGCTGGTAGTGATCCAACATCATCTTGTGCGTCTCGCGGCCGATACCGGACTTCTTGTACCCACCGAATGCGGCATGCGCGGGATACGCGTGATAGCAGTTCGTCCAGACACGCCCTGCCTGGATGCCCCGCCCAAAACGATATGCCTGATTGATGTTACGAGTCCAGACACCCGCACCGAGTCCGTACAACGTGTCGTTCGCGATTTCCATTGCCTCCTCGGGCGTGTTGAACGTGGTCACCGACACCACCGGCCCGAAAATCTCCTCCTGGAACACACGCATCTTGTTGTGCCCCTCGAAGATCGTCGGCTTGATGTAGTAACCGCCCGAGAGCTCGCCCGGCAGCTTGTTGGCGGTTCCCCCGGCCAGCACCTTCGCACCTTCCTTGCGGCCGATGTCCAGGTACGACAGGATCTTCTCAAACTGATCGTTCGAAGCCTGCGCCCCGATCTGCGTGCTCATTTCGTACGGGTCGCCCTGTTTGATGGCCTCGACCCGCGCGACCGCCTTCTCCATGAATCGGTCATAGATGGACTTCTGTACCAGCGCGCGTGACGGACACGTGCACACTTCGCCCTGGTTCAGAGCAAACATCGCAAAGCCTTCCAGCGCCTTGTCGACGAACGAGTCATCCTCGCTCATCACATCGGCGAAGAAGATGTTGGGTGACTTGCCACCCAGCTCCAACGTCACCGGAATGATGTTCTCGGAGGCGTATTGCATGATCAGGCGGCCGGTCGTCGTTTCGCCCGTGAACGCAACCTTGTTGATACGCGGGTTGGACGCGAGCGGCTTGCCGGCCTCGAGACCGAAGCCGTTGACGATATTCAACACGCCCGGCGGCAACAGGTCCCCAATGAGCTCAGCCCACACCAGAATGGACAGTGGTGTCTGCTCAGCGGGTTTCAGAACCACTGCATTGCCAGCAGCCAGCGCCGGAGCCAGCTTCCACGCCGCCATCAGGATAGGGAAGTTCCACGGGATGATCTGAGCCACGACACCGAGAGGCTCGTGGAAGTGATAGGCCACGGTGTCATCGTCGATCTCGCCGATAGAGCCTTCCTGAGCACGCACGCAGCTCGCGAAATACCGGAAGTGATCAATCGCCAGCGGGATGTCGGCCGCCGTCGTTTCGCGAATCGGCTTGCCATTGTCATAGGTCTCGACCGCCGCCAGGAACGGCAGATACTGCTCCATCCGGTCAGCAATCAGATTCAGCGCCCGGGCCCGCGTGGCGACCGCGGTCCTGGCCCAGCCGCCGGCGGCCGCATGGGCCGCATCCAGTGCCCGTTCGACATCCTCGGCCTGGGAGCGGGGAATCTGGCAGATCACCTGTCCCGTGGTGGGCGACACATTGTCAAAGTAGCCACCCTTGGATGGGGCCACCCACTTTCCGCCAATGAAATTCTCGTAGCGCGGGCGCAGGGCAATCGTGCGCTCCATGCCCTTCAGACACTTGCTGAATGAGGTGCTCTGGCGGATATCGGGCTGGGGGGCGCGGAGGGGGCTGGGACTGCTCATCTGTTTATCTCCTGGTAACCGGCGGCGTGTGCGGGGTGCAAAGCAAAGGCCATACCAGCGCAAAAGCGGCCGGCCAGCGCGCGAGGGACACCGCAACGGCGGAACGGGGGCCAACCGTGTGTGTCAAATCCGGTATATATGTCAGCGGCCCCTTGACACAGATGAAGCACGGCGTAATACATCCGCAGTGAGGGGGCTGGAAACATGAGTTTGGACCGCCGCAATTCGGGGCTTCTATTGCCATCTGATCCCGTGCCCCACGCTGACCTCGTCATGCGCGTTGCCGGTTGCGGCACAACAGACGAACCCGCGGCCGCCTCGCTGGCGCCCACGGTCGGGCTGTCGTGGCGCCGTTGCCTGAATGATTTCAATCTCGATCCCGCCCTGGATTACCAACCCACGGTGCTGGATCAAACCCGGATCAAAGATCTGCAGACCGAGCACGAAGAGCTGGTGCAGATCGCGCGCGCGGAAATGGATTCGCTGTATGAGCAGATTTCCGGCTCGGGCTATGCGCTGCTGCTCGCGGATACCTCCGGTGTCATTCTGTGCGAGAAGATCGATCCAACTTTGAAGCGCATGTTCATCCAGGCCGGTTTGATCGTAGGCGCGGAGTGGAGCGAGAAGCGCGAGGGAACCAACGGTATCGGCACGTGTGCCGCAGAATCGCGCCCCATCACGATCCATCAATCGGATCATTTCCGTTCGCGCCATATCGGCCTCTCCTGCTCCGCGGCACCGATTCACGATCCTTACGGCCGCGTCGTCGCGGTACTCGATGCCTCCAGCGTGAGCGCGGAAGGCAGCCGCGAGTCACAGATGCATACCATCGCGCTGGTCAATTCATCCGCCCGTCTCATCGAAAAATGCCTGTTCCTGCGCCGTCACCAGGGCGATGTGATGTTGCGTTTTCATCATCGCCCCGAGTTTGTTGACCTGCTGCACGATGGCGCCATGGCGGTTTCCTCGGACGGCATCGTCGTGGCCACCGACATGACCGGGCTGCGCCTGCTGGGAGCGAAGGACCACAAGGATCTCGTTGGCCGCTCCATTGCGGATATCTTTGATGCGACGTTCGATGAGCTGCTGGCGAGCTCATCCACCAGCCGGCGCGCCATGTATGAGTTACGTGACAACCTGCACGGCCGGCGCTACTTCGCAAGCCTCGCCGGCGCGGGACAACACAACGGTCGCTCTCGGGTTGCGCCGAACATCTCCAGTCGGGCCGCGCTTCGAGTGGTGGGGACACATTCGGATACCGTTCTGACATTACGGGATCTCGCCGGCGAGGATCCCGTAATGCTGCGCAACGTGCGCAACGCTCAGCGCGTCGCTGACTGCGCGGTGTCAGTATTGATCCGCGGAGCCACCGGTTCGGGCAAAGAAGCCTTCGCCAAGGCGATACATCTGGCGAGCAATCGCGCGCGGCGGCCCTTCGTGGCAGTGAATTGCGCGGCGATTCCAGAGTCGCTCATCGAGAGCGAGCTGTTTGGTTATACGGCAGGTGCATTCACGGGAGCGCGCCGCGAAGGCATGCGCGGCAGGATCGCTCAGTCATCCGGCGGGACGCTGTTCCTCGATGAGATCGGAGACATGCCGCTCACGCTGCAGACGCGCCTGCTGCGGGTTCTCGAGGACCAGGAAGTGACCCCGCTCGGCAGCGAAACCTCCGTGAAGCTCGACCTCCGCGTCATCTGTGCGTCCCACCGCAATCTGCGTGAGTTGCTCGTGCGCGGATTGTTCCGCGAAGACCTGTATTACCGGCTGAATGGAATCACGCTCGAGCTTCCCGCATTGGCGGCCCGCCGCGACAAGGAAGCTCTCATCCGCAGATGCATTGCCAGCGAAATCCCTGCCGGCAACTCCGCGTCGATTGAAACGTCAGCATTGGACCGCCTGGCGGCCTATAACTGGCCCGGCAACATCCGCGAGTTGCGCAACACCGTCCGTACGGCCCTGGCCATCTGCGAAAACAGTGTCATCCGCCTCAGCGACCTGCCGGCTGAGATTGCCCACGCCGCTCGGCAGTCAACCGCCCCCTCGGGCGAACAGGACGTCTCCTTGGAACATGCCGAGCGGGAAGCCCTGCTGCGCGTGATTGAAAAGAACGACTGGGTGATGAGTCACGTCGCCACTCAGTTGGGCATCAGTCGCAACACGCTTTATCGTAAGATAAAGCGCCACGGGATCCCGCTTGTACGGAACTGATGAGGAGAGATTATGAGCAAGGGCATGGACCAGAAGAAAGAGACCAAGAAGAAGGCCGCGAAGACGCCTGAAGAGAAGCGCGCGGCCAAGAAAGAGAAAAAGGAACAGCGGCGCGGTTAGTCGGACCCGCCAGCAACGCAGCCGCCCCTATCTGTCGTGGACGGGGGCGACGCTCTTTGCTATTGCAGCTGGACTTGCGCGATCTCCCCTGGATGCGCGGCGGTACCCGCCACAATCACCAGGTAACGGCGCATCGTCGAAGCCTTCACTTCCACAATCTGCCGGATCGGCCCGATGGCATTCACAATGGCGGCCCCGGTGGAATTCGTGGCGAAGGACGCCAGCGGCTGCAGAGCCCCCGTGCCGTCCGGCTGATCCGCCAAAGCCAGCAGGTAGGGTTGCCGCGCCTGCAGTCCCGTAGCCGATACCTGCAACACCTGCATCAAACCCTGATCAAACAATGACACGCTGGTCGGTGCGGCCGAGGCGGTGACCTGTGCGTTGGGAGGAGCCATTGCCAGGTGCGCTGCTTCGCCTGCGACGCCCAGCGGCTGCAGACCGTGGGTACCACTTCCCCCGGTGACCGCTCCCGGAACGTAAACAATCGCCTGCGGCGCCTGCCCGATCGGGACCTCGGCAATCACCTTGTTGGTCGTCGTATCGATGGCGATCAGGCTGTCGCCGTTCTCCAGGCCCACATACATCCGCTTGCCGTCGCCGGACGGCCAGACTCCATGCGGCAGCTTGCCGACCGGGATCGTCGCAACCTGCGTGCCATCCGCCACCTTGAACACCTTCACGACGTTCAACCCGCCCACGGTGACATAGGCAAAGATCTGCTTATTTGTACGGGCAAAGTTGACATGGTTGGTAATGGGCCCGGTATCGATCGAGCGCAGCACCGAAAACGGCGGCTTCGCGTCGAAGACTTCCGTTTTCCCCGTATCCTTCAATGTCATCCACACCTGCTTGCCATCAGGGGTCGCCGCGATGTTGGGACAGAACGCGCTGACCTGGGCAACGTGACCGACGATCTGGTGGTCCGCGACCGTGATGACCACCGTCTCCGGGTTGAAGGATGAGCACACATACCCGTATTTTCCATCGGGAGAAAAGATCTGCATGCCGGGGCCACCGGGCACGGTAATCCGGGTCTTCTCCTCGTAGGTCCCGGGATCGAGCACCGAGATGTAGTTCTCGCCGCGGATCGTCACCCAGACTTCCGCGCCGTTCGGCGTGAAAAAAGCCTCATGGGGCGAGCGCCCCAGATAGGTGGTGTGCTTGACCGTGTTCGTTTCGGTATCGACGAAAGTCACGGAGTTGGATCCGATGGACACCACCACGAGAGTCCGATGGTCTGGAGAAAACCCCAGTCCATGCACCAGCAACTGCCCCCGGTACAAGGGACTGAAATTGCCGGGCGACGGCTCACCGAGCCTGATCACGCCCAACAGTGTGTTGTCGGCGGCATCCGTGACTGAGACTGTGTTGGAAAACTGTTCGGCGGCATACACCCGGTCACGGTGAGTGATCGGAATCTCGGGCGCCGATACGGGGCCCGGAACCTGCCCCGCGAATGCGGTGCCCACAACCCATGCGAGCACGCAAGGCGCGAGCTTCATTGGTGGTGCTCTGCGACAGCCAGCCGCATCACCGCGATCTCCTGTGTCTGATCCACGATGATCTCCTGTGCAATCCGCCGCAACTGCTCGTTATGTCCATACCGCAACTCCGCCTGCGCCATCTCAATCGCACCCTGGTGATGCGGAACCATAGTCGCAACAAAGTCCTTGTCAACGTCTCCGGTTGGCGTCACTGACATTGCAGCCATCATCCTCGACATGGCCGCATCGTTCTCCTTCTGGAATGACGCCGCGCCATTGTCGGCGGCACAGACCAGCGAGCTCAACAGGACCACGATTGAACACAGCAACACGTTTCGCATGGCGCTCAAACCTCGATTTTACGCGCAACTTCCACCACATTGCGGGACGGCAGACGAAAGCGGTCCACCACCTTCACGGCATTGCGATACAGGAAAGCAAACACCGGCAGGCGCCAGTGAGCGAGCCGGGCGCGGCCGGGCTTGCGCACAATGAGATCGCGCGCGGCGAAATAGACGCCATTGTCGGTATCGATCTTCGGATCGAGATGCCGCAGGTTGCCGAGGGCACGGCACAGGTCCGGAATCTCCATGAAACCGAACCTCGCCACCGCATGCCAGATGCCATCGGCAACGTGCCGCGCCTCGCAGCGCCGCTGCGGATCGACGCGGGGCGTCTCTTCGAATTCGACAGTGAGCGTCACCACCCGCTCGTGCAACGATCCCATGTGTTGGATGTGGTAAATCATCAGGGGTGGGATCGTTTGGGGCGATTTTGTCAGGAATATCGCGGTGCCCGGCACGCGCGGAATTTTCTTCGCCGCCAGATCGTCGAGGAATTGCTTCGATTCTGCCTCGGATTGACTCATGGCGGCGTGCACGCAGTCCACCCCGGAGCGCCACGTGCTCATGATGAAAAACACCCCCGCGCCGAGCGTGAGCGGCAACCAGCCACCTTCCGCGATCTTCAGCAGATTGGCGTAGAAGAACGCAAGGTCCACGATCAGGAAAATACCGGCAACCCCGATGGACACGGGAGTCGACCATCGCCAGATCCGCCGCATCGCCGCGTACAACAGGCAAGTGGTCAGCAGCATCGTGGTGGACACAGCCGTGCCGTAGGCACCCGCCAGCCTGTCAGAGCTGCCGAAGGCGACCGCGATTGCCACAGTGGCGATCATCATCATCCAGTTCACCGCGGGGACATAAATCTGCCCGTACGTCTCATCCGAGGTCTGCCGGATGTTGACACCGGGGAGCCAGCCGAGTTGCATCGCTTGCCGCGTCATCGAAAACGAGCCGGTGATGATTGCCTGGCTCGCGATCACTGTCGCGATCGTCGCCAGCACCACCAGCGGATAGACCGCCCAGGCAGGTGCAAGCTGGAAGAAAGGATTCCCCGTGATGGTCTGCTTTTCGATCAACAGAGCCGTCTGGCCCGCATAGCTCAGGAGCAGCGCCGGCAGCACGATCAGATACCAGGATCGTCGGATGGGTCCGCGTCCCAGGTGCCCCATGTCGGCATACAGCGCTTCAGAACCGGTGATGCACAGGAACACGCCGCCCAGTACGAGCAGCCCGACTTCCCGGTGCCGCGACAGAAATTCGATCGCGTGCAGGGGATTGACCGCCACGAGAACGTGGGGATTACGAACGATCCCGCTGACACCGAGCAGGGCAATCACACCGAACCACGACAGCATGATGGGCCCGAAGGCACTGCCGATCTTTTCCGTCCCGAATCGCTGCGCCGCAAACAGCACCACCAGGATCAGCACGGCAATGGGCAAGACAACAGGTTTGAGCGAATCGGTCACGACGTTGACGCCCTCGACCGCGCTCAGAACTGAGATTGCGGGCGTAATGACGCCATCGCCGTAGATGAGCGCGGCACCGAGCAACCCCATCACCGTCAGAATCCGGACCCCGCCCCCATGTCGGAAGCTGTTGGCTCCCACCAGTGACATCAGCGCCATGATGCCGCCGGCGCCATGATTGTCGGCGCGCATGACTAATGCACAGTACTTCACCGAGACGGTGATGAGCAGTGTCCAGAATATGAGGGAGAGAATTCCTAAGGCGGACTCGGGCGTGAAGCGTCCACCCATTGCCTGCGATACCGTCTGCAACGTGTACAGCGGGCTGGTGCCGAGGTCTCCGTAAACGATCCCGAGAGCAGTGAGCCAGACCCAGTTGTTTTTATCTTCGTGTGCGGTGGACTGCCGCACGGTGGCTGAGCTGTGCATTCCCTGGATTATACCGCCGACGCCAGGTCCGGTTGGCGACGGCGGGGGTCATCGGTTCGCGGTCATCGGTTCTCAATGACTTGGCGCATGCGACTCGCCGCTGGCGCTGATGTCCTTGGCGCCGGCGGTTTGCATGATGTCCTTCGCTCGTGAGCGCGACTTGGCATCCTCGGTATGCACGGAGATGAGGATATTGCCTGCCCGAACTTTATCCTCGTACTGCTTGGCCTCGTACTCAGGAATGCCGAGGCCGACCAGGCCGCCGATCAAACCGCCCGTGGCGCCACCGACGGCCGCACCACTCAGTGCACCCATGATAGGTCCGGCCGCAATGAGCGGTCCGACGCCCGGAATCGCCAGCGCGCCGATCCCTGCCAGCAAGCCCACAGCGCCGCCGACACCCATTCCTGCAACACCACCGGTCGCTGCACCTTCAGGCGCCTTGGTGTTCTTCTCATGCGCGAAGTCCCGCGTACCTTCCTTGTCCGGAAATAATACTGAGATGTCGTCGTTGAGAAAGCCCGTCGATTGCAGCCGCTCAACAATTGCATTCGCCTGTTGAGGCGTGTTGGCTATGCCGTATACAGCTTGATTCATGACATGTCTCCTGGCGATCAGGCGCCTTTGACTGTAAGTTGATCCAGAACGTCCTTGCCGGGTGCGTTCTCGCGAGCGAGAGCCGCAATCCGCTCCTTCTCGGCGGCGCTCGCGACGGCACCGCGCAATGTTACGGTGGAACCGTTCGTCACGATCTTTACGTTGTGCCCCGAAACCGACAGGGTCTTGTCAGCCATCAGAGCTTTGCGGATGTTGGCCGTCGTCTGCAGCGCCTCGGTGGAATTGGACTGATTTGTCGGGACGGACGTGGAATCATGCGCGTCAACTTTGTTGACCGCGGTGTTGTCCACATCGTCGCTCGTCAGAGTGCCATCATGAGGCCGCGCCGCGACCGCTTGTGCGCACAGCACCAAACAGGCGGCGAGCGTGGCAATGGTGAACGCTTTGCTGGTCATGCTTGCCCCCATAGTCGACAACGAGTGTAGAGAGGATAGAAACCCGGATGCGGGCGCGCCATCCACCGGGATCCGTTTCGAGTGTGGGAAATGGCCTACGGCGTGGGGGTTACACGCCAGATTGAATTACCCACATCATCCGCAACCAGCAAGGCACCCTGCTTATCCAGAGCTACGCCAACCGGACGTCCCCAAGCTTCACCTTTGTCATTCACAAAACCGGTCAATACTTCGATCGGATCACCTGCCGGCCTGCCACCCTGGAATGGCACAAACACCACACGGTAACCGCTGAGTGGCTTGCGATTCCACGAGCCGTGTTGACCGACGAACATGCCTTCGGAGAACGGCCCGGAGGCACGCCCTGGCATACCAGGGTCATACACGAGGCCGAGCGATGCCGTATGCGACCCGAGCGCGTACTCGGGCACGATCGCCCTGGCGACCATGTCGGGCTTCTGCTCCTTCACCCGTGCATCGACATGCGAGCCGTAGTAACTGAACGGAAATCCATAAAATCCACCGTCCACCAACGGGGTCATATAGTCGGGCACGAGATCGTTTCCGATTTCGTCGCGCTCGTTGACCACCGCCCACAACTTGCCCGTGGCCGGCACCCAGGCCAGCCCGTTCGGATTGCGCAGCCCCGAGGCATAGATCCGATGTTGACCGTTGGCGGGATCGATCTCCCAGACCGCCGCCCTGCCCTGCTCCGCGGCGAGCCCGTTTTCACCCACGTTGCTGTTGGATCCCACGGTGGCATACAGGCGTGAACCGTCCTCACTGGCAATCACATTCTTGGTCCAGTGATGATTGATGGGACCGGCCGGCAGATCGACCACTTTCGTGGGCGTCCCGTCCAGGTGGGTCTCGCCGTCAACATAACGGAAGCTGACAACCGCATCCGAGTTGGCGACATAAAACTGGTTACCCACCAGAGCCATGCCATAAGGTGAATTCAACTTGTCGGCAAACGTGAAGCGCTGATCGGCAGCGCCCGCTCCGGTCGTATCCCGCAACAGGGTGATCCGGTTGGCGCTGGGCGTGATCGAGCCCGCGCGCTTCATCGCCTTCCTCTGCACCCAGCCTCGCAATCCCCGGGCGTCCTGCGGCTTCGGCGGCGCGTTGGTTTCCGCGACGAGGACGTCCCCGTTCGGTAATACATACAGCCAGCGAGGATGGTCCAGGCCCGTGGCGAAGGCCGTGACCGTCAGACCTGGGCCGGGGAGGGGCTTTCCGCCAGGCGGCCAGCCCTTGGCCGGCGCGATGTTCAGCACGGGGATGAGGGATTTCTCGGGTGGCGGGAGCTGCGGATGGGGCCCTACCCCGGCCGCCAGTGGCAGCCGCGCCGTGCCGCCGCATCCGGCCAACGCAAATGCGGCGAATGACAGGAAACCGGAGGCCAACAGCCGCGATGAAGTGTGCATGGAATGGCACACAGCAATTAAGATGCCGTCTACGGGGCAGACGACGCGTTCCTGCATGTACTGCCTTGTATGTCAAGCACTTCCTCACCGACAAAGCAACACTTGCTTACAGTGTCTGAAGTGCGAATCTCGGGAAACTTCGCCCCTGGTTGCATAGTCAACGGTCGGGGCGGGGTTGGGAGTGATGATGCTGGTGGATCAGTGGTAAACGAACAAGAGAATGGGACTAACGACCCGGTACAGCCGCAGAAGTCGTTCCTCCGCAGATATCGCGCAGTCATCATCGTAGTCATCGCTTTCGCGGTGGTGGTCTTTCTGGTTCTCAGACACCACCGTCACCAGCAGGAGCTGGACGCAATGGAGGGCGGCGGTCCGGCTGGACGTGGGCGCGGAGGCGCGGCAGCCATGGGCGGGGGTGGTCGCCGGGGTGCTGGTGGCGGCGGCCCCAACAGCGCCGTCGCGGTGACGGTGGCAACGGCGGCTTCCGGCGACATCGAGGTCCGGATTCCAGCGCTGGGGACGATCACGCCGCTCGCCACGGTGACCGTACGGCCCCAGGTGAGCGGGATCCTGACGAAAGTGGCTTTCCAGGAAGGTCAACTCGTAAAAAAAGGGCAGTTCCTGGCCGAAATCGATCCGCGGCCCTACCAGGCGGCGCTGGAACAGGCCAAGGGCAACCTGCGCAAGGACCAGGCTCAGCTGGCGGATGCCAGGCTGGATCTGAAGCGATTCGAGGAGCTCATCAAGGAAGACTCCGTGGCGCAGCAACAGCTCGATACCCAGCGCGCACTGGTCGATCAATTTGGCGGCCAGATCGAGTCCGACCAGGCGGCGGTCCGGACCGCGCAGATCAACCTGGAATTCACCCACATTGTCTCGCCGGTCAGCGGCCGCGTCGGACTGCGCCAGGTCGACCAGGGGAACTATGTCACCCCCGGCGATACCAATGGACTGGTCGTCGTCACGGAGTTGCAGCCGATTTCCGCGATCTTCGCGATCCCGGAAGACAACGTGAATGCCCTGATGGACCAACTCCGGGCCGGCGGCACGTTGCAGGCGGAAGCCTACGATCGCGGCAACAGCACGAAGGTCGGCACCGGCGAGGTCAAAGCGGTCGACAGCCAGATTGACACGACCACCGGCACCATCAAGCTGCGTGCCCTGTTTGCCAACGAGGACGGGCGACTGTTTCCCAACCAGTTCGTGAACATCCAACTGATCGTCAACGTGTTGCATGACCAGATAGTCATGCCGGGCTCGGCGGTGCACCGCGGGGCACCCAATGGCGTCACCAGCACGTTCGTGTATCTCGTCAACACAGGGGACAACACCGTCTCGGTTCGTCCTGTCACCCTGGGTGTCATTGACGGCGAGCGGGTCGCGGTCACCAAGGGCTTGCAGGCCAATGACGTAGTCGTCACTGAAGGCGGTGACCGACTGAGGGATGGCGCATCGGTCATCCTGCCAGCCAACACGACCCAACATCCCACGACCGCCCCGCCTCAGCAGGCGCAAAGACGGGGCGGTGGGAAATGGAATGGGCAGAATGGGCAGCGTAAGAACCGGGGTCAACAGCCACCCGCCGCGCAATGAACCCGTCACGCCTCTTCATCCTGCGACCGGTCGCCACCACCCTGTTGATGGTGGCGATCCTGGTCGTAGGCCTGATCGCCTATCTGCAGTTGCCCCTGTCAGCGTTGCCGGAAGTCGCCTACCCGACCATCCAGGTGCAGACGTTCTATCCGGGTGCCAGTCCGGAGGTCGTCACCTCGGCAATCACGGCACCGCTGGAAAAGCAGTTTGGCCAGATGCCCGGCCTCAATCAGATGTCCTCGACGAGCTCGGCCGGAGCCTCCGTCATCACATTGCAGTTCAACCTGTCACTGCCCATCGATGTGGCCGAGCAGGAAGTACAGGCGGCGATCAGCGCGGGGCAGAACCTGCTGCCGCAGGATCTGCCCGCACCGCCTATCTATGCCAAGGTCAATCCCGCGGATGCGCCCGTTCTGACTCTGGGCATCACCTCCGCGGTGATGCCTTTGACCGACGTGCAGGACATGGCCGACACACGCGTTGCGCAGAAGATCTCGCAGCTGAAGGGCGTGGGTGTTGTCAGCATCAGCGGCGGCCAGCGGCCTGCTGTCCGGGTTGTGGTCAATCCGCGCGCGCTGGCTGCGTACGGCCTCAATCTCGATGACCTGCGCACGACCATCAGCGTGGCAAACCAGAACGGCCCCAAGGGAACGCTCGATGGTCCGGCGCGTGCGTACACCATCAACACGAACGATCAGATCAGAAGTGCGGACGAGTACGGCAACATCATCGTCGCCTATCGCAACGGCTCGCCGGTCCGCATGAAGGATGTGGCGACCCTGGTTCCGGGCGCCGAGAACACCAAGCTGGGCGGGTGGATGAACAACACACCGGCCCTGATCCTGAATGTCCAACGCCAGCCGGGAGCGAACGTGGTCGATGTGGTGAACCGCATCCACGCCCTGCTGCCGCAACTGCAATCCGCCCTGCCGGCCGGCGTGGATGTCGCCATCCTGACCGACCGCACCACCACCATCCGCGCATCCATCAAGGACGTCGAGTTCGAGATGATCCTCGCGGTGGTCCTCGTGGTGCTCGTCATCTACCTGTTTTTGCGTGACACCCGCGCCACGCTCATCCCGAGCCTGTCCGTGCCGCTGTCCCTCATCGGCACGTTCGCGATCATGTATCTGGCGGAGTTCAGTCTCAACAACCTGTCACTGATGGCACTGACCATCGCAACCGGGTTTGTTGTCGACGATGCCATTGTGATGATCGAAAACATCTCGCGCTATATCGAGCAGGGTGAGCGGCCATTGCAGGCCGCGCTGAAAGGCGCGGGACAGATCGGCTTCACCATCATCTCGCTGACCGTCTCCCTGATCGCCGTGTTGATTCCCCTGCTGTTCATGCAGGACGTCGTCGGACGGCTGTTCCGTGAGTTTGCCGTCACCCTGGCCGTGACGATCCTCATCTCGGCGGTGGTTTCACTCACGCTCGTGCCGATGATGTGCGCGAACCTGCTGAAGCATCGCCCCGACCGCAAGCACGAGCCGGATGCGAACGGTTGGTTCGCGAGAATGGTGGCCTGGTATGGCCGCAAGCTCACGTGGGTGCTCGACCATCAGAAGCTGACACTGTGGGTTGCGATGGCAACACTGGTCATCACGGCCGGACTGTATGTGGTGATTCCGAAGGGCTTCTTCCCGGCACAGGACACGGGGCTCATCCAGGGTGTGTCGGACGCTACCGAAGGTGTCTCGTACGCGGCCATGGCCGAGCGCCAACAGGCCCTGGCCCAGGCCATTCTCAAAGATCCGGATGTCGCGAGCCTGTCCTCGTTCATTGGCGTCGACGGCAACAACGTGACTCTCAACAGCGGCCGCTTCCTGATCAACCTGAAGCCGCTCGAATCGCGTTCATCGACGGCAGCCGAGGTCATCCGCAGGCTGCGCAACGAAACAGCCAACGTCCCGGGTATCACGCTGTACATGCAGTCTGTCCAGGATCTGACCCTGGACAACACCATCAGCCGCACTCAGTACAACTTCACGCTCGAGAGCGCGGACGCGGCTGCGCTTTCGTCCTGGACACCGAAGCTCGTCGCCAGGTTGAAGCAGCTTCCGGAACTGTCGGATGTAGTCAGCAACCAGGAAGACAACGGACTTGCGGTGCAGGTCACAATCGACAGGGACAGCGCCGCCCGGCTCGGCATCAGCGTCGGCACCGTCGATAACGCGCTGTATGACGCGTTCGGCCAGCGAATCGTCTCGACCATCTTCACCCAATCAAACCAGTACCGGGTGATCCTGGAGGCGGATCCGAAGTCGTACACGTCAATTGACGCGCTCTCATCGATCTACGTGCCCTCCGCCGGAGGCGGTCAGGTGCCGCTGTCGGCGATCGCCAAGGTCACGGTCGAAGCCCGCCCGCTGTTGATCAACCACCTGGCGCAATTTCCGGCGGCCACCGTGTCATTCAACCTGGCGCCGGGCGCCTCGCTGGGCGCAGCCGTGGATGCCATCGAGGCGGCTGAGCAAAGCGAGAACGTGCCGGGAAGCATTCATACCACCTTCCAGGGCGCCGCCCTCGCGTTCCGCAGCAACCTGACCAACGAGCTGCTGCTCCTCGTTGCAGCGGTACTGGTCATGTACATCGTGCTCGGCGTGCTCTACGAAAGCTTCATTCATCCGGTCACGATTCTGTCCACCCTGCCCTCCGCCGGTATCGGTGCACTGCTGGCCCTGATCCTGGCAGGCGATGACCTGACCATCATTGCGCTGATTGGCATCATCCTGCTCATTGGCATCGTGAAGAAAAACGCGATCCTCATGATCGACTTCGCCATCGATGCCGAGCGCACCCAGGGACTCAGTCCACGGGAAGCCATCTTCCAGGCGTGCCTGCTGCGCTTCCGTCCGATTCTCATGACGACGGTGGCGGCCATCTTCGGCGCCCTGCCTTTGATGTTTGGTACCGGCACCGGCTCGGAGCTGCGGCATCCACTGGGCGTGAGCATCGTGGGCGGACTGCTGGTGAGCCAGGTTCTCACTCTGTTCACCACGCCGGTCATCTACCTCGCATTTGATCGCCTCGCGAAGCGGAGCCCGCGCACCCAGGAAGGCGAGCTGGCGGACGAGCCCGTGTGAATATCTCAGCGCCCTTCATCAAGCGGCCCGTCGCAACGACTTTGTTGACGTTGGGCGTGGCGCTGTGCGGAGTGGTGGCCTTCGGGCTTCTGCCGGTGGCGCCGCTGCCCAAGATCGAGGCGCCCGCGATCTTCGTCAGCGCTTCGCTTCCAGGGGCGAGCCCCGAGGTGATGGCGAGCTCAGTGGCAACTCCCCTCGAGCGGCACCTGGGAGCGATTGCCGATGTCGATGACATGACATCGCGCAGCAGCGTGGGCAACACCAACATTCAGCTCACATTCGGAATCGATCGCGATATCGACGGCGCGGCCCGCGACGTGCAGGCAGCGATAGTGGCGTCCCATGCCGACCTGCCCTCCGCGCTCACGCGCAACCCCAACTATCGGAAACTCAACAGCTCGATGTTTCCGGTGATGTCGATCGCGATGACCTCGGATGTGCTCACCCAGGGGCAGATCTACGATGCCGCCGATGCGGTGATCTCGCAGCGGCTGTCGCAGATCAATGGCGTCGGCGGCGTCAATGTGAGTGGCTCGGCGCTGCCTGCCGTGCGCGTGGAGATCAATCCTCTGGCTGTGTCGAAGTATGGCATCGGCCTGCAGGACATCCGTGCCGCCATCTCGAACGCGAATGCCAACGCGCCCAAGGGCGCGATTGAATCCAACAACCTGCACTATCAGATCTACACCAACGACAACGCCAGGGACGCGGAACCGTACCGCAATCTGATCATCGCCAACCGCAATGGCCTGACCGTCCGGCTGGGCGATGTTGCCGAAGTCACCGACATGCAGGATGGCGCCACCGAGAACATCCGCACCTACGGCCTGTACAACGGCAAGCCCGCCATCTCCGTCCAGGTTTTCCAGCAGCCCGGGGCCAACATCATTGACGTGGTGGATGCCGTCAAAGCCGAGCTGCCGCAACTGCGAGCCTCCATCGATCCCAAGATCGACCTGGTTGTCACCTTCGACCGCTCCGTCACCATCCGCGCATCGCTGCGGCAGGTCGAGGAGACCCTGTGCATAGCGGTCGCCATGGTGATCTTCGTCGTCTATCTGTTCCTCCACAGCTATCGCGCCGCCCTGATTCCCGCCGTCGTCGTCCCGATCTCGCTTATTGGCACCTTCGCGGCGATGTATCTGCTGGATTACACGCTCGACAACTTCTCGCTGATGGCCCTCACCATCGCCACGGGCTTCGTGGTGGACGATGCGATTGTCGTGATGGAGAACACGACGCGGCACATTGAAGAGGGCATGTCGCGCATGCAGGCTGCTCTGAAAGGCGCATCGGAAGTCGGGTTCACGGTCGTTTCCATGAGCCTGTCCCTGATCGCGGTGTTCATTCCTTTCCAGCTCGCGGGCGGCATCGTCGGCAAGCTGTTCCGCGAATTCACGGTGACGCTGTCGGTCGCCATTCTCATTTCCCTGGTGGTCTCGCTGACCACGACACCGATGATGTGCGCGCGCCTCCTGGGACGCGATCGGGACCGCAAGCCCAACCGGTTGGCCGCCTGGTTTGAACGGCACTTCAAGAAGCTGCGTGAAGGCTACGAGAGCAGTCTCGCCTGGTCGCTCGATCATCCGCGGCTGATGATGATTTTCCTGCTCGCAACGGTCTGCCTGAACGTCTACCTGTATATCGTGATTCCCAAGGGATTCATGCCTCAACAGGACACCGGGCAGATCTGGGGGGGCATCCGCGGTGATGCCGATGCCTCGTTCCAGTTGATGAAAGCGAAGTTGCAGGAAGTGGCCAACATTCTGCAGACAGATCCGGCCGTACAGAGTGTCACCGGTTCAGTGGGTGGTGGTGGCTTCGGACCTGGCGGCGGCGGTGGCGCCGGCGCCAGTGTCAGCTTGACTCTCAAGCCGCTCGCCGAACGCGACGTTTCGGCGGATGGCGTCATTGCGCGGTTGCGCCCGAAGCTGAATCACGTGACGGGCGTGCAATCCTTCCTTCAGGCTGCTCAGGATTTCGGTGGACCCGGTGGCCGCTCGGCCAACTCGCAGTATCAGTACACGCTGCTGGGCGATGATCTGACGGAGCTGCGCGACTGGTCGCAGAAGCTGCGCGTTGCGCTTCAAAACGTCAAAGAGGTCACGGATGTCGACACCGACCTGCAACCCGGCGGACTGGAAGCAGACCTGATTGTCGATCGCGATGCAGCCTCTCGTCTCGGGCTCACGGCGAGCCAGATCGACAGCACGCTGGGCGATGCCTTTGCGCAGTCACAGGTTTCCACGATCTACAACCCCTTCAGTCCGCAGCAGTATCACGTAGTGATGGAAGTTGCCCCGGAGTACTGGCAGAACCCCGACACCCTGAAATCACTGTACGTGAGCACATCTGGCGGAGCTGCAAGCGGCACCCAGCTCACGCAGGCGGTTGCGGGAACCACCTCGGTCAGCGCAACGAAAAATGCCGCCGCGAAATCCACGACAGCCGCGAGCGCCACCGCGGTAGCGTCGGATCTCGCACGCAATCTGGCGTCCAACTCACTGGCCAATGCCGGCCGTGGGAATACCTCGACCGGCTCCGCAGTCAGTGTAGCCAAGGAAACCGTCATCCCGTTTTCCGCATTCAGTCATTTCGTGGAAGGGACAACCCCCACGACAGTGAATCACACGGGCACGTCGGTCTCGACTTCGATCTCCTACAACCTGCCCGAAGGGGAGTCGCTGCAGACCGGCGTGGATGCCATCGAGAAGACCATCAACGACATTCACATGCCGGCCACCATTCACGGCACGCCATACGGCACGGCACGGCTGTTTCAGCAGAACGCGAGCGCCCAGCCGCTCATGTTGCTGGCGGCGCTGGTGGCGATCTATGTGGTGTTGGGAATGCTGTATGAGAGCTATTCCCAGCCGGTCACCATCCTGTCGACACTGCCGTCGGCTGGCGTGGGCGCACTGCTTGCCTTGCTGGCGACCGACATGGAATTCAGCCTCATCGCCTTCCTCGGCATTCTGCTGTTGATCGGCATCGTCAAGAAAAACGCCATCATGATGGTGGACTTCGCGCTCGAGGCGGAACGCACACTTTCGCTGACACCGCGGGAAGCCATTGCGCGCGCCTGCTCCCTGCGCTTCCGCCCGATCATGATGACCACGCTCGCCGCAATTGCCGGCGCCCTGCCTCTCGCCGTAGCCTATGGTGACGGCACGGAGATGCGCCGCCCGCTGGGAATTTCCATCGTAGGCGGCCTCGTGGTCAGCCAGTTGCTGACCCTGTACACCACGCCTGTTGTTTATCTGTATATCCACCGCTGGGGACGCAAGAACCGATACAAGCAGTCCCGGTTGCTGGAAGCGAGCATATGATGCGGATCGTTCGAGGAGTGCTCGTTTCGGCGAGCTGTGCGTTGTTGGCTGCCTGTGCGGTGGGACCGAGATACCAGCGTCCCACGATCGATCTGTCAGCGGCCTATAAGGAGCAGGACGGCTGGAAGCCCAGTGAGCCGAACGATGCGATCGATCGCGGCAAGTGGTGGGAGATCTATCACGATGACGTGCTGAACGGTCTGGAAGATCAGATCAACATCTCCAACCAGACCGTGCTGGCCGCGGCAGCCGCGGTGGAGGAATCGCGCGCCTTGCTGAGACAGGCGCAATCGTCGTTCTTCCCACAGGCAACCTTGAATGCCAGCCGGACCCGGACGGTTTCGGGTTACACCCGGCCGGATGGCACAGGAGCGACAACGACCTCCACGGTCAATGGCCTCGGCGTTTCGGGAAGCTGGGAGATCGACCTGTGGGGCCGGATCCGGCGTCAGACCGAAAGTGATCGCGCTTCCCTGCAGGGCAGCGAGGCAGCCCTGGCGGGGGCGAGGCTCGCCGCGCAGGGGGCACTGGCTACTGCGTACTTCAAATTGCGCGCGCAGGACCAGTTGCAGGTCATTCTGAATGACATCGTGGCGGCCGAGCAGCAATCGCTGAAGATCACGGAAAACCGCTACCGCGTGGGGGTCGCGGCCAAGGCAGACGTCGTCAGCGCACAGACCCAGTTGCTGACCAGCCAGTCCCAACAGGTCAATGCCCCATTGCAGCGCGCACTGCTCGAGCATTCGATTGCCGTGTTGGTCGGGCAACAGCCGGCCAACTTCTCGATCACTTCCACCGCCATGCGATCGGATGTGCCGACAGTTCCCGCGGGCGTCCCCTCCGCGCTGCTCGAAAGGAGGCCGGACGTCGCTCAGGCGGAGCGACAGGTTGCCTCGGCCAACGCGCAGATCGGAGTTGCAATCGCCGCATTCTTCCCGACACTCGACATTACCGGCTCCGACGACTACCGCGCGAACACGATCAGCCGCCTCATCCGGACAGCCAACAATGTCTGGTCGGTCGGGCCGGCCCTGGCCCTGTCGGTATTCGATGCGGGTCTGCGCCGCGCGCAGGTGGCGCAAGCGCGGGCACTTCATGATCAGACCGTCGACAATTATCGGGAGATAGTGCTGGAAGCCCTGCAACAGGTGGAGGATGACATCACCACCCTGCGCGTACTGGAACAACAGGCGGTGATCGAAGAGGCGGCCGTGAAGGCCGCGCGCGAAGCGGAAGCCCTGACCCTGAATCAATACAAGGCCGGCACGGTGCCCTACAGCAGCGTAATCACCGCGCAAACCACGAGACTGAATGCTGAAGAGACGGCACTCAGCGTATTGTCGTCGCGGCTCCAGGCGAGCGTAGCGATGGTCCAGGCGTTAGGTGGCGGCTGGCACTATCCCTAGCCAGGGACTATCCCTAGCCAGGGACCAGCCGTAGCCGGGTAATCTCCGACGGGGCGCCAAACCGGTTGGGTGGCCCCCAGTAGCCCGTCCCACGACTCACGTACACCCAGAGTCTGTTGAGTCGGTGCAGTCCCGCCGTGAACGGCTGCTGGAACCGCACAAACAGATTCCACGGCCAGAACTGCCCGCCATGGGTATGCCCTGACAACTGCAGGTCATAGCCCGCGGTGGCCGCGGCCGCGGCCGAGCGCGGCTGATGCGCGAGAAGTATCCGGGCCCCCGCATTCAAAGGCGCGCCCGCCAAAGCCGCGGCAGGGTCACTGCGTTGCTGCGGGTTGAAATGGTGCGAGCTGAAGTCGGTAACGCCGGCAACCACCAACGGCGCGCCATCGTGCGTCAACACCGCATGCTCGTTGAGCAACACGTTCAGACCGAGACGCCGGAATTCGACGATCCACGGCCCCACGCCCGCGTAGTACTCGTGATTGCCGGTGACCAGAAATGTGCCGTGGCGGGACGTGAGCCGGCCCAACGGCGCGGTATGACTACCGAGCTCGCCAACGGGTCCGTCAACGATATCGCCGGTGACCGCGATGAGATCGGGACGCAGGCCATTGACCGCATCCACGATGGCATCGACGTACTCCTTGCGGATCGAATGGCCCACGTGCACATCGCTGATCTGAGCAATGGAAAATCCATGTAGCGCTTCAGGCAGGTTCGGGATCGGTACATCCACGTTGACTATGCGCGCACGCCGCCGCGCTGCCGCGAATCCAACTGCCGTTGCAATGACCGCGAGCGCCACGACGGAAAATGCGGTAATCGAACGCAGTGTATATTCCGCCGCGGGTGACAGGCTCAGCGCGCCTACGAGCAGAACCAGATCGCGCAGCAGAGTGAATACGAGCATCAGGGAAAAGAAACCTGCCATGAACAGGCCGGGTCCGGCGAAGCGCGCGGCCCGCAGTCTCGGCAGCCGGCCACGGGCCAGGATGGCGAGCAGCATCGTGCCCAGAGACCCGATCACCACGGCCGCGCCCGCGACCTGCAAAGGTGCAGCGCCCAGATCGGGGACCAGACGCCAGCCTATGTAGGCATGCAGCAGACCGAGAATTGCAATGAAGTACATAAACCGCCGGATACGCATGCGAGCTATCTAGATGGGATCGACCGTACCGGCTTCAAGCCCAGGCTCCTTTCCGGACGGCCTGCCCGTTCCGCGCCGCTACTGGGCGGCGGCGGCCTCCATCATGGCCATCATGATGTCGGTCATCGACAGCAGCATTGCCAATATTGCGCTGCCTCTGATCGCGCACGATTTCCATGCAACCAAGGCGGCTTCGATCTGGGTCATCAATGCGTACCAGATTGCGATTCTCGCGGCGCTTCTGCCGCTGGCGTCCCTGGGGGAGATTGTCGGCTACCGGCGCGTGTCCCAGTCCGGCATGGTGATATTCACCCTGGCCTCCATCGGCTGTGCCTTCTCGAATTCGTTGCTGACCATGAGCCTCGCGCGGGTCATCCAGGGCCTGGGCGCGGCCGGCATCATGAGTACGAACGCCGCCCTGGTGCGCTTCACCTATCCCCAGACAATGCTGGGCCGGGCCATTGGCATCAATGCGTTTGCCGTGGCGATATCAGCCGCCATCGGACCCACCGTCGCCGCGGCGGTGTTGGCCATCGCCCCCTGGCCCTGGCTGTTTGGAATCAACGGCCCCATCGGTCTGATCGCTTTCCTGCTGGCCAGATGGGCCCAGCCGCAAACGCCTCAGGTTGATCGCCCGCTGAACTACGTGGGCGCGGCGTTGAATGCCGGAACCTTCATACTCCTGGTCGGCGGGGCACAGGCGCTGGCACACGACTCCGCCGAACCGCTCGCGTTTGTACAACTCGCGGGCGGCGCGCTGTTGGGATACATCCTGGTGCGTCACGAGTTGGACCGGCCTTCACCCATCATCCCGTTTGATCTGCTGCGCATCCGGCTGTTCTCACTCTCCGTCGCCACCTCGATCGCTTCATTCATGGCACAGATGGCCGGCCTCGTTGCCCTGCCGTTTGAAATCCAACGTCTCGGACGCAGTGCCGTGGAGACAGGCCTGCTCATGACTCCGTGGCCGGTTGCCGTGGCCATCGCCGCGCCCGTCGCGGGGCGCCTGGCGGATCGTTACCCTGCCGGCATACTCGGCAGTCTGGGGATGATTGCCATGTCGGCCGGCCTGGCACTGCTGGCGCTGTTTCCGGAAGGAGGCTCCGCGGCCGACTTCATCTGGCGCATGGCCCTGTGCGGACTGGGATTCGGATTCTTCCAGGCGCCCAACAACCGGACACTCATGGCCGCGGCGCCGCGGCCACGCAGTGGCGCCGCGGGCGGCATGTTGGCCACGGCACGCTTGTTGGGCCAGACACTGAGCGCGGCCGGGGTCGCGATTCTGTTCAGAGCCTATCCGGGGACGGGCTCAAATCTCATTCTCTGGTGTGCGTCGGCAATCGCGCTGTTGGCCGCGTTGATCAGCATGTCGCGGCTCAAACCGTGAGGCCGCGGTACTCCAACAACGGTCCGATGTCCGGCGGGCCGCCGTAGAAGTTGCGGAACATCGTCTGCGGATCCTCGGTACGGCCCCGCGACAGCACCATCTCCCGCAGGCGGTCCCCGTTCGCGCGGGTCAAACCGCCGCGCGCATGCATCCATTGTCCAGTATCCCGGGCCAGCACTTCGCTCCACAGGTAGGCGTAGTAGCCCGCGGAATAACCGCCGGCAAAGATGTGCATGAAGTAGGTTGAGTGATACCGCGGCGGAATGACCGGATAGTCGATCTGGTTCGCCTTCAGGGCGGCCGCCTCAAACTTCACGACATCGGCAGCTCCCGGCGCCTCATTGACAGTTATGCGGTGCCACGCCTGATCCAGCAGCGCGGCGGCAAGGTACTCGGTCGTCGCGTAACCCTGGTCGAACTTCTGGGCGGCCAGCACCTTCGCCAGCAGTTCCCGCGGCATGGGCTCGCCACTGCGGTAGTGCCGCGCATAATGTGCCAACACCGCCGGCTCGTGCGCCCACATCTCATTGTACTGCGACGGGTACTCGACAAAATCCCGCGGCAGTGATGTGCCCGACAACATCGCATAGTTCACGTTGGACAGAATCCCGTGAATGGCGTGGCCGAACTCGTGGAACAGCGTGACCACTTCCTCGAACGTGCACAGCGTCGGCTGACCGGGCTGGGGCTTCGGTATGTTGGTATTGTTGGCCACCACGGGCTTCAGACCAAACAGCTTCGACTGGCGCACGAAGTTGTTCATCCAGGCCCCGCCCTGCTTGTTGTCGCGGGCGAAGTAGTCACCCAGGAACAGCGCGAGCGGCGCGCCGTCGCTGTCAAACACCTCGAACACGCGCACATCGGGGTGGTACACGGGAAGATCGTGGCGCTCTTTGAACTCGAGACCGTAAAGCTCCCGGGCGGCGTAGAACACGCCATCGCGCAACACGTGTTCCAGCTCGAAATACGGCTTTACCTGCGCCTGGTCGAAATCGAAGCGCGCGGTGCGCAGCTTCTCGGAATAAAACTCCCAGTCCCAGGGCTGCAGCTCAAACGATGCGGTATGGTTGGCGGCGGCCTCCGCGTCAATCAGCTTCTGCATGTCCGCTGCATCCTGCCGGGCCCGGCTCAGGGCCACGGGGGCGAGCTCGCTCAGAATCCTGTGCACGGCGGCCGGATTGCCGGCGGACTCATCCTCGAGTTGGTACGACGCATGGTTGGGATAGCCCAGCAGCGCGGCGCGCTCGGCCCGCAGGCGCACGATTTTCGCGATCACGGGGGTGTTGTCGCAATCCGCTTCCGAGCCGCCGGCGCGGGCCTGGGAGGCCCGATAAATCCGCTCGCGCAGGCCGCGGTTCGTCAGTTGGGCCAGGGGTGGCTGGTTGGTCGTGTTCTGTAACGTGATGACCCACTTGCCTGTCAGGCCGCGGGCTTCGGCCGCCGCCGCCGCGGCGCCGATCTGGACGGCTGACAGTCCATCCAGTTGGGTCACGTCATCGACAACAACCGCCCCGCTTTTGGTCGCTTTCAACACATTCTGCTTGAACAGCGTGGTCAACGAGGACAGCTCCCCGTTGATGTCCCGCAGCCGGGCCTTGTCGGCGGCGCCGAGCCGGGCCCCGGCGCGCACGAACTCGATGTAGTAACGGTTCAGCAGTTGCAGCGACTCCGGATCCAGATTCAAACGGGCGCGCTGCCGATAGACCGCGTCCACGCGCGCAAACAGCGCCGGATCCAGGTAGATCGCATCCTCGTGAGCCTGCAGCTTCGGGGCGACCTCGGACTCGATGGCCTCCATTTCCGCATCGGTATTGGAGGCATTCAGGTTGAAAAAGACGCTGGAAACGCGGTTCAGCATGAGCCCCGAGCGTTCCAGGGCGACGAGGGTGTTCTCGAAGTCCGCCGGCGCCGGATTGTCCACGATCCGGCGCACTTCCTCACGTTGCTGGCGCATGCCTTCCGCGAATCCCGGACGGTAGTCCGCGTTGCTCACGCGGTCGAACGGAGGCGCCTGGTAAGGCAGCGTGCTGGGGTGCGAGAAGGGGTTTTCGGCCATGTGACGAGTCCTGCTATCCTCTGCGCCCGATCATACCCGACGGGCATTACATGGGATTGATACTGTGAGCATCAAAAAAGACTCCGTCGTCACGTTCAACTACAGCCTGAAGGACGACGCCGGAACTGTCATCGACAGCTCCGCTCCCGGTGAGCCTCTCGCGTATCTGCACGGGCACGGTAACCTGGTCGCGGGTCTCGAGCGGGAGCTGGAAGGCAAGAACCCGGGCGACAAACTGTCGGTCAAAGTGACGCCGGCGGATGGCTACGGTGAGCACAGCCAGGACCTGATCCAGAAAATTCCCCGCCGCACCCTGAAAGGGATCAACAAGATCACTGTCGGAATGCGCTTGCATGCCCAGACGCAACACGGGCCGCGCGCGGTTACGGTCACGGCCGTCACCGGCGACATGGTGACCATCGACGGTAACCATCCCCTCGCCGGTCAGAACCTGAATTTCGACATTGAGCTGCTCGAAGTACGGGATGCGACAGAAGAAGAGCTCGCGCACGGACACGTGCACGGCCCGGGGGGACATCACTGAAATGAAGGCGCGTTGGGTTCTGGCAGCACTGAGCTGCGGCCTCGTCAATGTAAGTTGGGCAGACACCGTAGTGGTCACGGCGGATCATATGATTGATGTGATCGCCGGCAAAACCGTCGATCGCCCGCAGATAACCATCACCGACGGCCGCATCACGGCTGTTGGAACACAAGGGGGCAACATCCCCGCGGGCGCGCGCCGGGTCGACCTGCCGGGCATGACGCTGATGCCGGGATTTATTGATATGCACACGCATATCACCTCGGATCCCCAGTACAGCGGCTACAAGGGTCTCGAGTTCACGGACAATTTCTGGACCGTGGTAGGCGTGGCCAACGCCAAGAAAACCGTCGACGCGGGTTTCACGACCATCCGCAACGTGGGCTCGGCCAACTTCGATGATGTTGCCATCAAACAGGGCATCGACACCGGCCACATCCCCGGACCGCGAATCGTGCCGGCAACCTACGCGATCGGCGCCACCGGCGGTCACTGCGACTCAACGGAATTTCCACCGTCGATTACCGTGCCCTCGCCCGCGGTGGCGGATGGCCCGGATGCGATTCGGGCAACCGTGCGCAAGCTGCGCAAGTACGGCGCGGAAGTCATCAAGTTCTGCGGCACCGGCGGCGTACTCTCCAAAACAGACAGCGCCAGTGGCCAACAATACAGCCTGGAGGAAATGAAGGCGCTCGTGGACGAAGCGCACATGCTGGGATTGAGGGTGGCGGTTCATGCCCATGGCGCGGCAGGCATCAAGGATGCGATCCGCGCCGGCGCGGACACCATTGAGCACTGCAGCCTGGCCGACTCCGAGGCGATTGCCCTGGCGAAGCAACACGGCACCTACTTCTCCATGGACATCTACGACGATGACTACATCCTGGCGGAAGGCGCGAAGAACGGCACATTCAAGGAGTCGCTCGACAAGGAACGGACTATCGGTCTCAAACAGCGGCAGACCTTCCAGGCTGCCACGAAGGCCGGCGTAAAGATGATCTTCGGCACCGATGCGGGCGTTTACCCCAACGGCGACAATGCTCATCAGTTCGCCACGATGGTGCAGTGGGGAATGACGCCGATGCAGGCCATTCAAGCCGCCACGGTAACAGCAGGCGAAGCGCTCGGCCGCTCCGCCGACGTTGGCGCGATTGCCGTCGGCCGCTATGGAGACCTGGTGGGTGTCACCAGTGATCCGCTGGCGGATGTGAAGGTGTTACAGTCGGTTGCGTTCGTGATGAAAGGCGGCGAGATCGTCAAAGGACCGCCGGAAGCCGAAAAGAAAGCGATCGTGCAGGTCATTTCCGACATGCAGGACGCCTGGAACCGCGGGGATTTCCGCGGTTACATGCAGGGTTTCAAAAACCCTGACGTGGTGTTTGTATCCGGCGGACGGTTTCAACAGGGATGGCAGGGAACGCTCGATCACTACATCCGGGACTATGGAACGTCAGCCGATTCGCGCGGCACGCTGAAGTTTCATGACATCCAGGTCGAGATGCTGGCGCCGGACGCGGCGCAGTTGATCAGCCAATACGAGCTCAATCGTCCGCAGCATCCGCAATACGGGATCAACACTCGCCTGATGCGCAAAGTGGGCGGACAGTGGGTGATTGCTCTGAATCACGTGTCCTCGAGCGAGACGCCGCCGTCGTCTAACTAGATGCAGACGCGACCCGGAGCATCGTCTCCACGCTGCGCTCAACATCCTCGTCGGTCATGGCCCAGGATGGAACAGTGATCCGCACGGCCGTTCGACCTCGCCAGTCAGTCATGGCACACCAGTCGATGCCCTCCTTCTGAAGCGCCGCCACGAGCCTTCGGGTCCGCAGAGCATCTCCGAACGGCACCACGACGCGGTTGAGCACCACTTCGTTCAGGATCTCGTGCCCCGCGGAACGCAGGTCTCTTGCGAACCGCCGTGCCTGGCGGCAATTCCGTTCAAACAACTCCGCGAGTCCCGCGTGGCCCAGCGAGCGCAGCGCGGTCCAGACCTCCACTCCGCGTGCCCGCCGCGACAAGTCCGGAAGATTTTCCCCGGTGAACGCGGTTGCCGCCGGCAACGTGTTGGGATCGCGCACGAAAACCAACCCGCTGTCATACGGCACGTTCAGCCACTCATGAGCATCCGTGGTCCATGAATCCGCCTGCTCCAGGCCGCGCGCCAGCGGACGCAGCAATGGCGATGCCTTTGCCCACAGCCCGAAAGTGCCATCCACGTGAACCCAGGCACCCAGCGCTCGCGAGCGCGGAATGATGGCTCCAAAGTCATCGAAAGACCCCGAATTCAGGTTGCCCGCCTGGACGCACAGGATCGTCGGCCCGTTGATGAGCGGCAGGCCCGAAGGCCGCATGCGGCCCTGATCGTCCGTCGATACGCGCACCATGCGCGACGATCCCATGCCGAGCAGGCCCAGCGAAGTCAGCAGCGACGGATGGACTTCGTGCCCTGCGATGACCGTGATGGGCGGCGCGCCGGCCAGGCCATTCGCTTCGATATCCCAGCCGACCCGGGCCAGGACACCATTGCGGGCAGCCGCCAGGGCGGCGAAATGGGCCGCGGCCGCGCCTGGCACGAACACCCCGGCGGTTCCCGGCGGCAGCTCCAGGAGGTCCACCAGCCACCGCAGGGCGACAGCCTCGAGATGTGAAACTCCGGGCGTGCCGAGGCGCTCCAGCACCCTCAACGTCATCTGAGGGTCGCTGGATTCCGCGGGCATGGCTCCATCGAGCTCCCGCAGGTCGCGAGCCGCTGCCGCCGGCCGGGCTACGGGCCTCTGATCGAGGCCTTCCAGGTAGGCCCGTGCACGCCGGACCGCATCATCGAGAATCGAATACACCTGGGAAGTATACACTCAGCCGTCAATGCAACTCCCGGCTACCAACAATTGACGCTGCGCACTGCGCGGGTCGTCAACTACCGCGGCGGTGCTTCGCTCACCCAACTGCGCCACACGGCGACGAGCGTGGCCATAAGGGCCGGTCCCAGGAAAATTCCAATCAGTCCGAATGACTCCACGCCGCCCAGGATCCCGAGCAACACCCACAGGAACGGCAGCTTTGCACCTTCCCCGATGATGACGGGACGCACGAAATGATCGGCAATGAACAGGACCACGCCGCCGGAAATCAGCACACCGAGGGCTGCACCGAGTGCATTCTGACTCGCCAACACCAGTGCGACGGCACCGAACACCACGGGAGCCGCGAAGGGAATCATGGCGAAGATGCCGGTGATTGCCCCGAACAGGATCGGGTGGGGTGCCCCGCAGATGGCATAGACACCGGCCATGATGGCGCCTTCTGCCACTGCCACCAGCACGATTCCGTCAATGGTGGCGCGAATCGCTTCCGTGGCCCGGGCCATGAGGTCCGCCACTGTTGGTCCAAACAAGCGCCGGCCAACACGAGGGACGTCGCGCTCCAGCGAATCGCGGTTGAGATACACGAAAAACAGGGTGAGCAGCGTGAACACCAGCGTGCTCAGACGCCTCAGCAACTGAATGCCCACCAGCCGGGTCAACTGCCACTGATACATGGCAGGCCTGGCCTGGACAGGAGCGCCGGCGGCGCCCGCGTGCTCAGCCGCCTTGTCGCCATGAATCGCGACCGCGGACAACGTGTCGAGCCACACTCCTTTCAGCCAATCGCCCACGTAAGGCAGGTGTTGCAGCCAATCCGGCAATTGCGGCGGACCCTTGGAGTTGTCCAGGAGCGTCCGCCACAGGGAGAAGGCTTCTCGTACAGCGACAATTCCCCCATAAACGAGCGGCACGATCAGGACCAATCCAACGATCAACGTGAAGGTCAATGCCGCCCAGATGTCCCGATGCCTGCCCCGGAAGTTGCGCAGCCAGCGGTCGTACAACTTGGACGTGCCGATTGCCAGCACCACCGCCCAGCACAGTGCGGGCAGGAAATGCTGCAGCATCCAGCCGCCCAGCAGCATCAACGCGCAGATCAGCGCATAACGCGCGATCTTCTGAGACACGGAGACGTCGATGGCCACGCTGATTCTTTCTTAGGGGATACCGCCGAGTATACAGGCGTTACTATAATCACGAGGATGTTCTCAGAAACCGTAGCGGCCGCTCTTTGAACCTTTCGACTTCGCCCTCGGCAGCCGAACGGATTGCGTGCCCGGACTGCGGATTGATGCAGCTATTACCCGCCCCGGCACCGGGACAGAAGGCTGAATGCGCGCGTTGCCTGAAGGTCCTGGCCGGCGAAGCCACGGGACGGATCGGCGCTCCCCTGGCGATGTCCATTGCCGCTCTGCTGCTTCTCGTGCCCGCGACCATCGCACCCTTGCTGCTGGTAACGACCTACGGGGCGGAGCGCGAAGCCTGGCTACCCTCGACCGCGGCAGCAATGTGGAGCGACGGCTTTGCTTCCTTGGGACTGCTGATCGCGGTCTTCAGCATCGCCCTGCCGTATGTCTATCTCGGATTGCTCATCTGGGTCCTGGGCAACCTGCACTGGAAAACGGGCGCCCGGGTTGGATCGGTGTTTCGCTGGAGCAAGCATCTGCGGCCCTGGGTGATGATCGAAGTCTTCCTGGTCGGCAGCTTCGTCTCCTACAGCCGGATCAAGGCCGTCTCGACAGTGACCGTGGAGGTCGGCGGCTGGGCGTTGGTTGCGGCCGGGCTCCTGATGTTGGTGGCCGTCGTTCAGCTCGATGAGCGAACGGTCTGGGAAGCGCTGCGTCCGCAAAGGCGGGACCCCGGCCGCGAGCCGGGGCGGGATGAGACTGTCGCTTGCATCCTCTGCGATCTCATCGTCGGCATCGAGAACGAAGGCAAGCCCTGTCCCCGTTGTGGCGCCAGGCTGCATGTGCGCAAGCCTGCATCCATCGAACGTACGCTGGCCTTCGTAATCGCCGGATATACGCTGTACATACCGGCAAACACCCTGCCCGTATTGACGACGGTGCAGTTCGGCCGCGAGGAACAAAACACGATCCTGAGCGGAGTCATCGAGCTGGTGCACAATGACCTGGTGCCTCTGGCGGTCATTGTATTCATGGCCAGTATCGTCCTGCCGCTGGTCAAGTTGTTCGGGCTCACCTGGATGCTGATTGCAACCCGGGTCAGATCGAGCCGACTCCTGGTCAGCCGCACCCAGCTCTACCGGACCATCGATACCATCGGCCGCTGGTCCAACATCGACATTTTTTCAGTGGCCATGCTGGTGGCCGTGTTGCAATTCGGCGCATTGACAGCGGTGCATTCGGGGCCGGGGCTGGTTGCCTTCGCCGCCGTGGTGATCATTACGATGCTGGCCACTGCCGTGTTTGATTCGCGGCTCATGTGGGATGCGGTGGCGGGAACCGTTGCGGAGCGTGAATGACTGAGACCCCCGAAGATAATCGACCCCCGGACACCCACGATGAACGTGACGAGGAGCCCCGCGCCCGCGTCCGTGCCCAGCGTTTCAACTGGGCGTGGCTGTTTCCCATCGGCGCGGCGGCTATTGTCATCTGGCTCGCCTGGCGCAACCTCGCCGATCGCGGCCCCGCCATCACCATCTCCTTCCGCAATGTCGATGGCCTGCAGGCCGGACAGACCAAGATCCAGCATCGCAATGTGGACCTCGGAACGGTCGAATCACTGGAGCTCACACCTGACATGTCGCGCGTGATCGTGCACGCTCGCATGACGCGTCAGGCGACCGGTCACCTGACTCCGAACACACGATTCGCGATCATTGCCCCGCACGTCGGCGTGGGCGGGATCTCAGGGCTCTCCACCCTCGTGTCCGGCTCCTACATCGAGATGTATCCGGGCAAGCCGAGCGATGAGTCGAAGCGCGACTTCGTAGGCCTCGATGAGCCGCCGGCGCTGCCACCTGATACCAAGGGCCGGACATTCACATTGTTGGCCAACGATCTCGGCTCGCTCACACGCGGCTCTCCCATCTCATACAACGGCATCAACGTTGGTGAGGTCGAAGACTACCAGATGCGTCAGAACAACAATGGTGTGTCGGTAACCGCCTTCATCCGGTCGCCCTACGAGGCACTGGTTCATCCGGAAACCCGATTCTGGAATGCCGGCGGAGTGGACCTGACGCTGGGGTCCCAGGGCTTGCGCATCAGAGCCAACTCCTGGGAACAGCTGCTCTCCGGCGGCATTGCATTTGCAACACCCACTGAGGTGCTGGAAAAGCCCCCGAGCCCGGCCGATGCCGTATTTGGCCTGTATGACAACCGCCGGGCAGCGGATCGCGCGCCGCAGGGCCCGACGCTCATCTACGTCGCCGACTTCCTGGGCAATCAACGCGGCCTCGACATCGGCACCGCGGTTGAATTGCAAGGTATCGAAGTCGGTGAGGTTACCGAGACTCATCTGGCCTACGACGATCACAAACACACGCTGGTCACGCGAACGACGTTCTATGTCGATCCTGAGCGGGTGGAGATTCTGAATCTGCCCCGGGCAACGGACGCGAACCAACACGACGCCGTGCAAGGGTGGCTGGAAAAGCTCGTGGGCGACGGCATGCGCGCCCAGGTGTCATCCGCGAGCCTGCTCACCGGGACCAAGCTCGTAGGACTCGAAATGACTCCCAACGTGCCGAAGGCCCATATCGAGCACAATGGCGATACGGCGAAGATGCCCACGAGCACCTCGGGCGATTTCGCAGCCATATTGCAGGACCTGCAGAGTGTCCTGAAGAACATCGACCGGGCCACTTCAGGCCCCCAGATCGGCCATGCATTGCAGTCGCTCGATGACACACTGACGCGCCTGGACAAGGTGACGCATGACATCGAGCCCGACATCAAATCTCTGGTGAAGAGCCTGCGGGATACCGCGGACTCCGCTCAGAGCACCTTGAACACGATCCAGGGGCTGGCGGGTAAGACCGCTCCCACCGGAACGGACCTGCCCCGCATGATGCGCGAGCTCACTGAAGCCGCTCGCTCGGTGCGAGGTCTCGCCGATTACCTCGACCGTCATCCGGAAGCTCTGATCCGCGGACGCAAGGGAGACGACAAGTGAAGTTGCCTGCGGTTACTGCTGTATGCACGATGTTGGTGGCATGTGCGTCCAGTCCGCCGATGCACTACTACACGTTGACGCAAGTCTCGGCGCCGAACCGGCTCGCGATTCCGGAAGGCACGGCCCCTGTCCGCCTCGACCGGGTAACGCTCCCTACCGAGCTCGACCGCTCGCAGATCGTCCGACGCCTCGATTCAACCCAACTGCAGATCGTGGAAAATGAGCGATGGGCGGCACCGCTGGATGAAACGATCCGGCGGGTTCTGTCCAACGATCTGGCGGCGCGCCTACCTCAGGGCGCCGTCGCGAATCCCAACGAGCCTTCCGTGGGCGAAAAACGGCAGTCGCTGACGGTTGATTTTTCGGAATTCTACGGCGATCCAACCTGCACAGTCACCCTGCGCGCATCCTGGACGTTGAAGCAATCTGAATCCAACAGCCTGCACGGCGAGGAAGAAGTCATCGCGTCCCCGCCGGATGGCTGCAAGGGCGCGGGCTCGATTCCCGCGGCCATGAGCCAGGCATTGGGCAAGCTCAGTGACCTGATCGCGGCGGCTGTATCAGGCCCTGGGGTACGCCGCGCTCAATAATCGTTGTCGGAATCGCCGGTGGCTGCCAGCCGGCTGAATACATTCTCCATCACGTTGACGCGGGCGACATACACCCGTACTTCGTGATCGCCGCATCTTTGCCCGTCGTTCAATCTAAAGTGATGGCGGGCGAAGACATCGCCGGCACCGGCCCCGCACAGATGGATGACTGCTGCCAGCTCTCTCTTCTGACGCGCGGTCGCGTTTACGATGTGATGCCGCTCCAGCGCATGGACCACGGCCCGATCCAGATAGGCCGAGGTGAGCTCAATGGAATGACTGGGAATCACGCGCATATACGTGCTGTTGAACCAACACGAATCCTCGACGACTACGTGGTCGTGGATACAGTATCTTTTCGCCTCCTCGAACGTGCCATCGGTGAGCTGGTACATGCCCACCGCGCTGGAAGCAGGCCGATACACTCCAAATGGATGTACCGTCCAGGACCAGCGCCAATAGGTGCGCGCCACGGGATTTCCCGACCCCTCAACCTGAGCCAACGCGGCCAGCAGCTCGGGCGAGATCACGCTGGTTGAGAACTTTTCGAACGCCGAGCTGTATTGCCGCCAGGTCTCCGCGGGAGTCTTGTTCAGCGTGTTGCTGACAGGAAAGAACAGCTCCGAGGGTTTGCGGATGACCTGGTAGATCCAGTTGATGGTCAGCGACACGGTCGCCGCGAACACCAGCAACACGATGATCTGCGCGGTGCGGGGCGCCCGGTCGAACGCCCGCCACCAGCGCTTGCGCAGAGGCCGGCTCGGCCAGAACCGGACTGCCTTGCGCGATGATTTGCGTTTTCTCCTGGCTATCGCCGCCGGACCCCGAAGTAGTAACCGATAGCGAGCAGCCCGAACCAGACGGGAGCGACGTAGAGCGCCACCCGCGTGTCCGGATCCAGCGAGAACATCGCGGCCACAATCAACAGGAAGATGATCACTGCCCAGTTGATGATGGGCGAGCCGGGCATCTTGAACGAGACAGCCTTGGCGCGACCTTGCGCAACGGCGGTGCGGTACTTCATGTGGGAGTACATGATGATGATCCAGACCCACAACGTTCCCACGAGCGAAACGCTGGTCACCCAGGTGAAGACCTGCTGTGGCACGTAGTAGTTGAGAATTGTGCCGATCAACATGATGGCGGCGGAAACATGCACGCCCGCGGCGGGAACGTGTCGTGGGCTCAGGCGGGCGAAGGCCTTGGGCGCCTGGCCCTGCAGGCCGAGCGAATAAAGCATGCGGCCGGTACTGAAGATGCCACCGTTGCACGACGAGGCGGCAGCCGTGATCACCACGATGTTGATGATGGTGGCGGCCCCCGGGATGCCGATCTTCTCAAACATCATGACAAACGGGCTCATCTTGGGATCGAGCTGATCCCAGGGCACCAACGCCATGATGACCACCAGCGCGCCGATATAGAACAGGAGAATCCGGAAGATGATGCTGTTGGTGGCGCGCGGCAGATTGACCTCGGGATTTTCGGCTTCGCCCGCGGTCACACCGATCAGCTCGACGCCCTGATAGGCGAACATGACGATCTGCAGCGTCAACAACACGCCCACTATCCCGAACGGCAGGAAGCCCTGGTGGCTCCATAGATTGGAGAAGCTCGCCGTCTGCCCCAGAGCGCCTATGTGAAAGAAGATGACCGCCAGCCCGGTTACAATCAACACCAGGATGGTGATGACCTTCAACAGCGCAAACCAGAACTCCAATTCACCATACACGCGCACGGCCAGCGTGTTGGTTCCATACAGTATGAACAGGGCCACCAGGCCCGGAAGCCACTGAGGAGTATCCGGCGACCAGAAACGCACGTACACGCCGATGGCAGTCAACTCGGCCATTGCCGTGACTACCCACATGAACCAGTAGGACCAACCCGTCACAAACCCCGCAAAGGGCCCGACGAATTCCTCCGCATAGCTGGCAAACGATCCGGCCACCGGACGGTATGTCAGCAACTCGCCCAACGCGCGCATGATGAAGAAAATGGCTATGCCACCAATGGCATAGCTCAGCAGTAGTCCCGGGCCTGCCTTGTGGATGGCGCCCGCGGAGCCCAGGAACAGCCCGACGCCAATCGTGCCTCCCAGCGCAATGAGCTGAATGTGCCTGCTCTTGAGGCTTCGGGTGAGTCCTTCTGATTGCGTCATTCGCCTGTCCCGGATCTGTCGAAAGAGCGCGAAGTCTAAGTCATCACGACCGGTCGGTCTGCAACATTTATGGGACCAAAGTCTTGTCGTGTTCGGACAGCGAACCAGGGATCGCTCCGTGACACGCAAACACGGTAGTCTGCGGCGCCTTGCCGGGACTGGATGAAGAGAGACCATGCCACGCCGAACAAAGAGTACGGACACTGAACAGCAGGCCGTTGGCCGACGCAAATTTCTCAAAGCAGCGACACTCGCAGGTACCGGAGCCATTGCCGCCGGCGCCAGCGCGGTTGGCGCGGCGGTCGCGGCCGAAACACCGCCGGCTGCCGGGAGAAAATCCCCTGTACAGATCACCTCGCGCGCATCCGAGCAGGGCGCGCCTCCTCAGGCCGCGCCGAATCTGGAGGGTCCGACGCATACAACCTGCGGCAGCGACTTCATGGTCGATGTGATGCGCAATCTCGGCATCGAGTATGTCGCCGCCATTCCGGGCAACACGTTCAAGGGCCTGCACGAGTCGATCATCAATTACGGCATGATGACGGCCCCCATGCTCGAGCACATCTCGTGCATGCACGAGGAAATTTCGGTCGCCATCTCCCACGGCTACGCGAAGATCTCCGGCAAGCCCATGGCCTGCATGATGCATTCGACGGTGGGCCTGCAACACGGCTCCATGGCGATCTACAACGCCTGGGCAGATCGAGTCCCGGTCTTCGCAATCGTCGGCGCACAGATGGATGCAGCGAAGCGCCGCAGCTACGTGGACTGGCAGCACTCGGTGTTTGATGGTCCCGCGCTCGTGCGCGACTTCACGAAGTTTGATGACACGCCGATTTCGCTCTCGCACTTTGCCGAATCCGCCAATCGCGCCTACAAGTTCTCCATGACACCGCCCTACGGCCCGACCGTGTTGGCCGTCGATCAGAACCTCCAGGAGGACCCGATTGAAAAAGGCGCCGTGGCAAATGTTCTCAAACATGTACAGCCTTCGCCCCCGCGGGGTGATGATGCCGCTGTCCTGGACGCCGCCCGACTGTTGGTCGCGGCAGAGCATCCTGTCATCGTCGCGGATCGCGCGGCACGCACTCCTCACGGCCTCGCACTGATGGTCGAGCTTGCGGAAGCTCTCCAGGCCTCCGTAGTCGACATGTACGGGCGTATGAACTTCCCGTGGCGGCATCCGCTCAACCAGACACGCTCACAGGGCGAGAAGATCGGCGAGGCCGATGTCATTCTCGGACTCGAGCTCACGGACTTCTGGGGCGTCACCAATGGCAGGCTCGCCCCTGGCGCCAAGCGGATCAGCATCACTGCCGGTGACCTGTACCTGAAGGCCAACTATCAGGACTTCGAGCGCTTCACTCCGGTGGACATTGCAATGGCCGCGGACGCGGAAACGACGCTACCGTACCTGATTGAAGCCATCCGCAGATTGACCACTCCAGCCCGGCGATCTGTATTCAAGGCTCGGGGCGCGAAATTGGCGAAAGACCACCAGGCAGCGTTGGAGCAGTCGCGGGACGCCGCGGCTGTCGGCTGGGACGCTCAACCGATCACGACTGCGCGGCTGTGCGCGGAAGTCTACGAGCAGATCCGCAACGAAGACTGGGCGCTCTGCAATGGAACGGTGTTCCAGAACTACTGGCCACAACAACTCTGGACCGCCACACAACATCATCAATACATCGGTGACGCGGGCGCCTACGGGCTGGGATATCTCCCGGGTGCCACGGTGGGTGCGGCATTGGCACACCGTAAACAGGGCCGCCTTGCAGTGGCCATCGGCGGCGACGGCGATCTGATGTTTACCCCGGGCGCGCTCTGGACCGCGGCCCATCACAAGATTCCGCTTCTGTACGTGGTGCACAACAATCGCGCATACCACCAGGAAGTCATGTTTGTGCAGATGATGGCCAACAAGCGCAATCGCGGAATCGACCGCGCGCACATGGGGAACGCGATTACGGACCCGAATGTCGACTTCTCGAAGTTGGCGAATGGCATGGGCGTGTTCGCCGAAGGCGCCATCACCGATCCGAAGGACCTCGGGCCTGCGTTGAAGCGCGCGATCGCGGTGGTCAAGCGGGGCGAGCCCGCGCTGGTCGACGTGATCTCACAAGGACGCTGAACATGAAGTCACTGTTTTTCGCGGTAGCGACTCTTTCGATTTCATTCATCGCCCTGGCCGCTGAGCCAACCGGGAACGCTGCCAACGGCAAGCGTCTTTTCATGACAGTGGGCTGTTATGAATGCCACGGAACCACAGGAGCCAGTGGCGGCCCCGCGGGACCGCGGCTGGCTCCCAACCCCCTCCCCTTCATTGCTGTCAAGGCCAAGGTGCGGACAGCCTCGGGCCGCATGCCGGTGTTTTCGGAAGCAGTCCTGAAGGATTCGGAGATCGCCGACATCTACGCATATCTGCAGAGCATCCCGACGGGCAAAAGCGGGCGCGACATCGAGCTGTTGAATCGCTGATTGAGACTTGAGTCTCGGGTTGATCATCACGAGACATGTACTAAAGTAGCGGAGGCCAGCGGAGGGCACCGAGCTTTGGGTGTTGAGGGACGCATTGTCAGAATTGAGACAGCCGCGACGCTGGATGTGCCGCGGAACAATCGCAACTCGACCGCTCGTCCGGCTCACGCTCCGTCCAGCAATGTAAGACACGACGTCTACGACGATCCGTCAGTCGATGGCACCGTGGAGATCGCCGACATCGCGTGGCTCCAGGTCGCTCGCATCTCCGCCGGCCGCCACAGAGTGGTGCATGAGCCACCTGCTTCGGTCGCTCCCGCGGCCGCCATCGTTCTACAGATCACCGGTAAGAGCGTAATCGAACAACAGGGACGGACTGTACGCCTCGCGCCAGGCCACTGGTGCATGTGCGATTCGACTTTGCCCTACACGCTGACGAGCCCTGGTACGTCACAGCGGCTCGTGTTGCTCATTCCGCACGACTGTCTGGACGATTATATCGACCTCGAAGAGTTCACCTCCCGGTCGTTTTCGGGCACGGCCGGCGTCGGCAGGCTCGTGTTTGGAATCGCCGGTTGGCTGGTCGAGGAGCTGGCCTCCATCAATGCCGAGCGCGCCGACGTGCTCGCGAAAACGATTACACAGATCATCAACCTGGCCATCCACGAGAAGATGGGACGGCGCAGCCAGGAACCCGCGCGCGGCACGCTCGCCGACCGCATCCGCGCCTACGTCGCGGACCATCTGCGCGATCCGCATCTCTCACTCGACAGCATTGCCAAACACCTGAATTCATCGAAGCGCAGCCTCCATCGCGCGGTCAGCACCTCCAGCAGCTCCATTCACGATCTCATCTGGCATCAGCGCCTGGATCGCTGCCGCCGCGATCTTCTCGATCCGGCCCAGTCACGCCAGACCATTGCCGAAATCGCCCACTCCTGGGGCTTCAAGAATTTCACTCACTTCAGCCAGGCCTTCCGCGAGCGTTTTGGCGTGTCAGCCCGCGAGGCGCGCCGTGCGGTGCTGAGTTTGAACGACTAACGTCGGACGACCAAGGTCGCATTGTTTGTATCAGATCCATTACAACATCCGGCCCACCTGTAGGATCCACGCAACAACCGCGAGTTGATTCTGTCGAGGGCGTCTCGTCGTCGCCGGGTTGGCGCTCTCACCAAAGTCGCGTGACGCTCTCACCAAACACAGAGGTTTGATTGCGGCGTAGTCTTCGCCGCGCTGCGTCCCGCGCAGTGTGACAACGCTCGTTCGTCACGGGCTCGGCAACGATTGCTTGGTCGCTATCGTCCGTGCCCCTCAACTCGTAAAGGACAAGGACTGATTCATGAAGAAGCTCATTCGGCCGGATGACAAATCCGTCGCGGTAGATGCGTTCGTCAAGCGATCGCTGCGGTCCGCACACATTGGTGCGGTCACGGTTGGACTCGCACTGAGTGCCGGCTCAACGGCCGCATGGAGCGAAGAACCCGCCAAGGCTGACGACGTCCAGTTGCTGGAGGAAATCGTCGTTACCGCCCAGTTCCGCGAGCAGGGCCTGCAATCCACGCCTGTCGCGATTACTGCTGTCACGGGCTCACAGCTCGAGCAGCGCACCCTCGGGAGCGTCACGGACCTCAACGGCCTGGCCCCCAACCTGACGGTCACCAAGGGAACGAACACCAACGGCCCGTCGGCCCAGTTGTTTGTCCGCGGCGTGGGTCAGAGCGACGGTCACCCGGGCCTCGAGCCCGGTGTCGGTCTGTATGTTGATGACGTGTACCGCGGCCTGCTGCTCGGTACGGACCTGGATCTGACTGACCTCGATCGCGTGGAAGTGCTGCGCGGTCCGCAGGGAACCCTGGCCGGCAAGAACTCACTCGGCGGCTCGCTGAAGCTGTTTTCAAAGAAGCCGACCGATCAGACCGACGGTTACGTGGAAGCCACGTACGGTAAGTTCAACCGCGTCGAGCTGCGTGCCGGCGGCAACTTCACGATCGTTCCCGACACCCTGTATGCCCGTGTCTCCGGCGCCTCGAAGCAGGTCGACGGTTACATGACGCGCCTCGACTACTCCTGCGTTCATCCGGAGGGTGGCACCACGCTCACACAGATCCCGGTTCTGACGAAGTGCAGAATCGGAACCGAAGGTGGCGAGGATGTAAATGCAGCCCGCGTGGCCTTGCGCTGGATCGCCAGCGACAACATCGAAGACAACTTCATCGCCGACGTCACGCGCGATCGTTCGGAAGTACCGGCGCTCAAGCTGATTTCGTCCACAAACGCCCAGCATGTCGGCACGCCGACCGGCCCGCTCCTGGTACCGGGCGGCGGTTCGCAGTACATCACTGGCGCTCATGACTACACGACCTACGCCACGTTCGTGAACCCCGGCTTTACGGACCCCGCCTCGCTGGCGGCCAAACCTGGTGCCGGAACGCACGGCGCTGTCGCTCTGCCAACCACCGATCCCATTGACGCCTGGGGTATTTCCAACAACCTGACCTGGAAGCTTGCGGAAAACTACACCCTGACCTCCATCACGGGTCTGCGCCGTTACATCGGTGAGTACTCCATTGAAGTGGGTGGGTCGCCCGTCCCGGCGCAGCTGCTGAATGACACGTGGTCACAACGTCAGTTCACGGAAGAAGTCCGCTTGAACGGCACCTCATTCGAGAGGCTCGACTGGACAGTCGGTGGCTACTACTACGACCAGCTCGCCTACTTCGGCGGCCTGAAGATGCTGAACCCGGGCACTGTCAATGCAACGGGTGCGTCCACGGAAACGCTGTTTACGGGCAGCGACCCGATTCCGTCGAAGAGCAAGTCTGGATTCGGACACGCCGTGTACCGCCTGACGGATGCGCTGAGCCTGATCGCCGGCGTACGCTACACGCGCGAGCAGAAGGACTACACCTTCCAGCGCCTGGACCCATACGCTCCTACTCAGCCCAGCTACAACCCGGTGGGCGTGTTGAACAACACCACCGGTCATTACGAAGGCAGCCATACCGACTACCGCGCTGGTGTCGAATACCAGTGGACCGAGAACTTCATGACCTACGCACAGTGGTCAACAGGATTCCGGGGCGGTGGCGTCAACCCACGTCCGTTCATTGCGGCCGAGGCGGTTCCGTTCGGCACGGAGACGGTGCATGCAACCGAAGTGGGCTTCAAAACCGACTTCCTCGATCACCATTTCCGTGTGAACGCCGCCGGGTTCTTCAACCAGTACGAGAACATCGCGTTCGTCAACACGCAGCCGCTGATCATCAACGGAGTCAGCTTCCAGAACTCGACGCCCGTCAACGTCGGCTCCGCGCACATCAAGGGCGCAGAGGTCGAGGTGGAGGCCCGTCCGTTCGGTGGCCTGCAGATCGACGCTTCGGCCAGCTACCTGAAGTTCAATTTCACGCAGATCAACCAGAGCGCCTCTGTTGCGATTTCGGGTGTGTCACTCAACACCAAGGAGCCCTATGCTCCGGACCGCCAGTTCAACGTCGGGATTCAGTACGTGCTGCCGCTGGGCACCGCGGGCAGCGTGACCCCGCGGCTCGATGCGAACTATCAGTCGAGCTTCTACTCCGACATCGGCAACAATCCACTGGGTCTGGTCGCCGGCCGCACTCTGGCCAACGCCCGCATCACGTGGAAGTCCATGTCGCAGGACTGGGAAACAGCCGTGGCTGTTACCAACCTGACCGATCACTTCTACTACGTCAACAAAGTGTTCGGTGCTGCTCCCACGAACATAACGGAAGGCCAGCCTGGCGCTCCGCGTGAGTGGATGGTCACGGTCAAGCGCAACTTCTGAGCCTGACCTGAGGGACCCGGGCGCGGCGCCTCTCCCACAGCCGCGCCCGGGTCTCGTCTTCTCCTGCCGCGGCACCGCACCCGGTGCCGCAACTGCCCGCCCATTCAGCCCGCCCCCCGTTTTACCCATTCGGGTGGTGCCGTTCACGAGGTCGAGAGGCCAATCTGGCCTCAACACAGACCTCTTACCGGAACAGGCAAATGGCGACGAACTCCCTGTTGAAGCAATACTCGGACGAGCGCGCGGCGCTCGTGCAAAACGCGGTGTCAAAGGCGGCTGCCATTGTCCTCGGCCGGCGTCGCGTCCTCTCAGGCATCCGCTGGCGCGATGACCTGATCGTCACCGCCGCAGAAGCCATCGGCGGCGCCGAACGAGTCGACATCCGCCTGGACGCCGACGACCTCGAAGCCCAGGTGATCGCCACGGACCTGACAACTGACATCGCGCTCCTGCGAGTCAATTCCAACCCCGCCAACACAACGGCCAACGCCACTTCCGGCACCCCGCGACCCGCGCCGTCGCTGTTGCGCGTTGGTGAAACCATCGCTGTGGTTGGCCGGACCCTCCGCGGTCCCACGGCGATCTGGGGCACCATCCAGCTCGCCGGCCCCGCATGGAGCTCCCGCCGCGGCGGCAAAATCGATCAGCGCATCGAGTTGGATGTCGGCTTCGATCCTTCCTTCGAAGGCGCCGCCGTCATCGACACCAGCGGCAACATCGTCGCCATGGCCGTCCCCGGCCCCTACCACCGCGTTCTCGGCATCCCCACCGCGACGATTGAAACAGTCGTAGCCAAAGTCGACCAGTTCGGCCATCTGCCCAAACCTTACATCGGCATCCGCCTCCAACCTCTCTGGCTGGACGACGAGACCCGCTCCCGGCTGGGCCGCAAAACCCGCACCATCGCCGCCGTCGGCGGAGTCGATGCCGGCTCCCCCGCAGAGAATGCCCACATCGAACTCGGCGACCTTCTGTTGACGCTGGACGGCCATGCCGCCGACAGCGTGAACGACATGGCCCGTCGAATTGCAAGCGCCACGCCCGGCCAAACCATCACCCTGGAAGTACTCCGCGGCGGCAAGCCACTCACCGTAACCGTCCAAATCGGCGAGCGCCCCCGCCATTGATTTCCCACGGTCGGCCGACCGCTGGCATTTCCCGCGACGAACCGTCCGAACGCCTGCAGGGGCCACCCGGGGTGAAGCCCCTTGCGGAACCGACGGGTCGCCCCCACGGTCGTGCCGTGAGTGCAATTCTTGCTACGGCCGACGAGCCTTTCCGCAATCGCGTCCGGGAGCGACTGCTGGCGGCGGGCTATGACGATCTCGAGGTCGCCGAGCTCCCAGCGGCGCTGGCAGATCTCCTGCGCGAGACAAAGCAAACCCTGGTAATCGTTGGGGGCACCTGGCCGGACCCACAAGCGTTCCTGCGCGTCGCGGTGAATGCCGGCGCGCTCCCTCTGGTTCTATTGGAATCGAGCGCCTTCGAAGCTGAAGGCGAAGCGCTCGCCATGGGCGCCCGTGCAGCCCTTCAATCCGACATCCCAGCCTCATCCCTCGCAGCCGCCCTCGCCGCCGTCGATGCCGGCCTGATCGTGTTGGAACCCAGCGCCCGCGCCCTGCTGCTGTCGGCCAACCGAGACCGCTTCGGCCCCGCGGCCGACGCCCTGACGCATGCGCCCCGCAAAGGCCGCCCCCTGACCTCCCGCGAGCGCCAGATCCTTGGCCTGGTGGCCAGTGGCACATCGAACAAGGGCATTGCCCGCGCCCTTTCCGTCTCCGCCAACACCGTGAAATTCCACCTGGCGGCTGTATTCGACAAACTGAACGCCGCCACCCGCGCAGAAGCTGTAGCCGAGGCCATCCGCCGCGGCGAGCTGTCGCTGTAGCCCTATTCCATACTGGGATAAGGCCCCTTGCCCCCGTCAGCAATAAACTTGTCGATCCGCGCACGCAACACCGGGATAGGCACCGATCCCAGCTCCAATACGGTGTCATGAAACGCCCGGATGTTGAAGTTGGCGCCTAACGCCTTCTCAGCCTTGGCACGCAAGGCAATCATCTCCCGCTCACCGAGGTAATACGACAACGCCTGCCCCGGCCAGGCGATATACCGGTCAACCTCGGTCTCGATCTCATGATCCGGCAGCACCGTGTAATCATGGAGGTAGGCGATAGCCTTCTCCCGCGTCCATCCCTGCGAATGCACCCCGGTATCAACAACGAGCCGCGCAGCCCGCCAGATCTGATACCCCAACATCCCAAACCTGTCGTAAGGGGTGTCGTACATTCCCATCTCAACCCCCAGCAACTCGCAGTACAGCGCCCACCCTTCCCCAAACGCGGAGATATAAGTGTGTTGCCGGAACTCCGGCTGGTTCTCGTGCTCCATCGCGATCGGCATCTGGAAAGCATGCCCAGGTGCCGACTCATGCAACGTGAGCGCAGTCAGGTTGTACAGCGGCCGCGACGCCAAGTTGTAGGTATTGAGCAGGTACACCCCCGGCCCACCGCGGCCCGCGGTATAAAACGGCGCCAGGTCATCCGGTACCGGCTTGATCGCAAAGCGCGCCCGCGGCAGATAGCCAAAATACTGCGACGCCTTGCCATCGAACTTCTTGGCAATCCACGACGCCCGCATCAACAACTCATCCGGCGTCTTCACATAGAACTGCGGATCCGTCCGCAGGAACTTCTGAAACGCCGGAAAATCACCCTTGAATCCGCTCTCCTTCATGACCGCCAACATCTCGTTGTGCAGCCGGTTCACCTCTGACTCACCGAGCGAGTGAATCTGCGCCGGGTCCATGTCCAGAGTCGTGAACTCGCGAATCTTGGCCCTGTAGAAGTTGGAGCCATCCGGGAGATCCCGCGCCGCCAGCGTCGTGCGGCACCCCGGGACATACTCCTCCCGCATGAACTTCAACAGCTCAACATACGCAGGCTGCACGGTGTCACGAATGATCGTGACCGCCTGCGCCCGCAGGTCCGCCTGTTCCGTGGCAGCGATGCCCGGCATGTCCTGGAACGGCGTGTAAAACAGACTTTCCTCAGGCTTCGCTTCCGTAACGGCGGTAATCGACCCGTCACGGCCTTCCATCGTCACCTTCGGAGGCGTGAAGCCGCGCTTCATTCCCGCGCGCATCTCATCCATCTGTTCATGGAAGTAGCGCGGAATATCCTTCATCTGCGCCAGCCAGTTCTTGTAGTCCTGCAGCGTGCGAAATGGCCGCCGCGCGGTGTAGCCGAGATCCGTCCAGAACGTGGTGTCCGAATTGGCCGGCATCTCGTAGTCGCGGAACCGCTGATTGGCAATCAGAACCTGGATCTGCGGCCGATAGATGTCGTAGTCGACCTGGTGCTCGGCTGACAGCTGCGCCCGGGGGATGGCGTCGAGCTTGGTCAGCACGTCCTCCCAATACTTCAGACGGGCTTCCTGGGCGGCACGGTCCGCTTTCGGCAGATAATTTGAAAGCGGCTTACGGGAATCCTCATCGTCCGCAAACTGCTCCTGGCGCCACTTCCACTCAGTGGTGTACAGGGCCTCGAAGCGGGAATTCGCGTCCTTTTTCTGCCCCTGGCAACCCAAAAGGGTGATCGCCAGCCCTGCCACCGCCATGCCGCACCAGACAGATGCCGCAAAGGTCTTCCCTACCATGTGTACCGACCCCGCACCGATTTAGATGTGAAGGAATATACTTTATACGTGGAGGCCGTTCACCGCTTGATGGCGTCCCGCTGCTCTTTCAGGAAGGGGCGATCGATATGCTCGGCATAGAGGTCAATGTCGCCCGCACTCACGCCACACTGAGCAAAATGTTCCTTCCAGCCATCAACGACGCCGGCCACGGCGCGGACTTCGTTGACTGCCTGGTCCTTCGTCAGGGAAAACATCCGGGACATCGACAACGCGTTGTCGAGAGTGGAATCTGCTTCCTGATCACCCACGCGCATCTGTTGGAACCCCAGCGCCTGTCCCGAAGGCAGCACATCGTAGGCCGGTGACAGCTCATACTGCTGCGAGTCAGTCACGAGCACCGCATGGTTCTTTTCGTGATCATCGGTGTTGTCGATGAGGATGTTGAACACCATGCGGCGAAACAACTCCCGCATGTGCGCAACATACAGATCACCATCAACAACACCCTTGCGCCGCAGGAGTTGCGCCAACTCCGGATAACCGAACCCTTCTGCGGCGGCCTGCAACGCCACACGCGCCGACAGACTGTGCAAACGCCGCCCACCGGCACGGTCAAAGCGTTTTATTGCCACGGCATGGCCGTGAATCAGGCGCACCGGCTGAGTTTCCGCGACACGAATTGAAGCCTTGCGCGCCAGGGTCATGGAGGCATGTTCAATCAATGGCGTATCGGCGGGATCACCATCCGCAAACTTGATCACCCACTGCTCGCCACCGATGTTGACGAGGGCCTTGGGCCGGGCGCCGCCCATGGTCGCCCCCGGGGAAATCAGCCGCTCCTGCGCCTGCGGGACAACCTCGTTGTTCTGCACCTTCCGAATGAGCTCCTGAATCTCATCGGCATCCGCCAGCGCGGGCAGCGGGCCCAGGCGCCGCGGCAGGTATTCTGTTGGAGACGTTGATACACCCAACGCTCCAAACCGATCATCGCCGGCGAAGAACAGGTATTCCAACAGTGACAGGCGCCTGGGTTTGTCGATGAAGCGAATGACGCGCTCGCCCCATCGGTCAGGCCTTGCGTCATCCACCGAACCCGCGGCAGTGCCCCGCTCGGTCGGCAGAAACTCCTGTCCAATGAGGGGGAGGTCCTCACTCAGCGGAAATCCACTCTGGAGCCAATCGTCCGCGTAACTCAGCGATACACCCTGTGTCGAGCGAACGAGATTGATGCTGCCGATCAGAAGTGGACGCGAAGGTTGCGCCAGGTACCACAGGTGGAGAGTGTCCGTGGGCTGGTAGTTGATTGCAGCACCCGGCCGGTTCATTTGTCCGCCTTGCGGGATCTCACTGCGCGGCGTTGGACCGCCTCCCGCACATCCGACTCCAGCGCCCCGCGATCGTTCCCAGGTGCTGCGAGATCCGGCAGAGCGCTCACGCGCCCCATGAGCCAGAGCGCCGTGGCATAGATGCCCGCACCGACGCCCGGGTCGCCGCGCTCGAGGCGAATCAAGGTGGGAACCGATACCCCCAGTCGCTTGGCCCAGGCTCGTTGGGATTCGTGGCGGCGCACCCGCGCTATGGCGAGATTCTCGCCCAGGGCCCGCAGGGCCTGGGTTGCCGCGGGTGGAAGTACCTGTAAGGCCTGCGGACTCTTTGGCATAACAAAGAGTTTATCAATCGGGCCAATTTGGTCAAGTCTATATTACCAAAATGACCACCCGCTTCAGCCTGGCTCTGGCTTTTACCTGGCCGCCGCCGGGGGCGGCTTGCGCAGACTCCCCCACTGCTGGTTCAGCGCCACCCCACCCAGAATCAGCGCTCCCGCCACAGCCATGGTCGGAGTCAGGGGTTCACCCAGCGCAATGTATGCCCACAGCACGCCAAATAAGGGCACCAGGTACGTGACGGTGGAAGCACGCGGAGCCCCAATGCGGTTGATCAACCGGTAGTAAAGAGCGAAGGCGATGCCAGTGCACACCACGCCGAGCAGCACCCCACACAACCATGACAGCGGCGGAATGGCCGTCGACGGCCAAGTGGCCAATGCCAGCGGAGTGTTGAAGACGGACGCGCAGAACAACGTTGCGGCAGCAACCGCCGCGGCCGGCAAACCAACCAGTTGGCGCTTGATCAGATTCCCACCGAATCCATACAGCACAGACGCAAGCGTTCCCGCGAGCGCCGCCGGCCATACGCTGACCCCATTGGTTTTCCCGCTCGCCAGTACGGCAACGCCGACAAACCCAGCAACCAATCCCATCGCGCGCCGGGTAGTAATCGACTCGCCGAAGAAAATCAGGGCAACGAGGGCGGTGAACATGACCGCGGTGGCGTTGGCTATTGCGCCGATCCCCGCCGGTGCACGTTGAGCAGCCCACGCAAACAATACAAAGGGGATCGCGGAGTTGATGATTCCGATACCCGCGAGCCGCAACCACAGACGCAAATTAAACTGGCGACGCGCGCGCCATAGAAACGGCATCAGTACCAAAGAGCCCAGAAACAGCCGCACTTCAACCAGAGGGAAGGCACCAAAGTCCTTGGCCGCCACCCGCTGGAACAGGAAGGAAGCGCCCCAGATAGCGCCCAGCAGCATTAATTCAACGGGTGTGAGCCATGCATTGGCCGTCGTGGGCTCGCCGGTATCCGCCAATGAAACTGCCGCCGATTGCGCAGTGGACATGATGAAGCTCGTTTGAGGGTCGAGGAATAAGGGTGCTGATTTTCCGTGTTCCTAAGCTTCGAGCAAGAGCGTACGATGACTGCCAGCCACAAATTTGGCTCATGTCTGCCCCTGCGCCAGGGCTTGAACCCGCATGACTCTGCGACCCACCTCTCTGCCCGCATTCGGTGTCTTCGCGGTGGCTGCCCGCCACCAGAACTTTGCGAATGCCGCCGAGGAGCTCGGCCTCACCGCCAGCGCAGTGAGCCACCACGTGCGTGGGCTCGAATCGACTCTGGGCGTTAAGCTCTTCCAGCGGCATGCGCGAGGCGTAGCGCTTACGGATGAGGGCCGCTCGCTCGCGGACGCTGCAAACGTCGCACTGTCCGATCTGGATGCCGTAGCAGTTGCGCTAAACAGTGACGCCAGACAGGCCACTCGAGTACGTGTAGCCGCCCTTCACTCCCTGACCTATTGCTGGCTGCTGCCGCGCCTCTCCCGCTTCGTTGCTGCCTATCCCCGCATCAGACTGAGCTTCGAGACGGGCATCGCAATCACTCGTTTCGATCACACGGGCCCGGATCTGGCTATCCGCCACGGCGCGGGCTCCTGGCCGGGACTAACGGCCGATCACATCATGGACGAGTACCTCTTCCCCGCAGCCTCACCAACAATGAAGGGGTTGGACACGGTCACAGAGGCAGCCCATGTTGCAAACCTCCCGATGGTGACAGACCTCGCGCATCAGGGATGGCGCGAATGGTTTCGCTCCGCAGGTGTGAGAGGTGTGCGTCTGCCGGAGATGCACAGCTTTACGGACTCAACCGACGCCATGCAGGCGGCCGTACTGGGCTTCGGAGCCATACTCGCGCGCTCGCGTATTGTAGAACCATATATTCGTGACGGCAGGTTGGTCCGACTGGCCGGACCTGCGGTGAAAGCGCGTTATGGCTACTACGCCGTCTACCCGACTCATCGTCGGCCAACTGCCAGCATCGCTCATTTCCTCTCGTGGTTGCGACGGGAGGCTGCCCGGGAGTCAAACGAGATGCCGCCTGTACATAAACCACCCGCAAGCTAGCTCGAGGCAAGATTGCCACCGCCCCCTGTGCCACAATGCCGCCGACCCGGACGCCCCTGGCGCAAATCATGGATCACAACAACGACTTGCTCAGGCCCTCCCTCAGCGCCGACCACAACCCTTCCGCTGCCATCTATTCCGCCCGGACCGTATTTCTGGCCTCTTTCTTCGGGGGGCCCATTGCCGGCGCGGCCATAGCGCTGACCAACGCGTACCGGCTCCGTCGCCTGGCCACTGACTGGCCGCTCGGACTCATCGCTGTCGCACTGTGCTTCGGGTTGGCCTGGCTGTCGACCCACCACGGCTGGTCGTGGCTGGACGCGATCGTTGGCCATGGGAGTGCCCTCTATGGCGCCCGCGTGATCAATCTCATCTTCTTCGCAATCGCGTACGCATTTCACCGAACCTACTTCAAAAGTATGTCAGTGTTGGGCATCACGCCGCCTAATGGCCTGGCTGTGGGCCTCGGCGCCATCTGTCTCGGTGTCATCGCTGAACTGGCCATTGGCCAGGTGTTTCCGATATGAGCACTCCCGACGATAGCGGCCCAACCCTCGGGGCACTTTTACAACAGGCGCACGCGCTCATTGACCGGCGCCGTTTCCCACATGCGCGTCAACTGCTCGCCACCGCGGCGCAAAGCTACCCCGACAACCCGCAGGTGTTGTACCTGGCCGCATTCATCGATTATTCGGAAGGGAAGTTGGATGACGCCGAGAAGACCGTGAGCTCGGTGTTGCTGCAGGATCCGGAGCATTACGGCGGCCGGACCCTGCGCGCCGAGTTGCATGAAGCCCGCAAGCAGTTTGCACAGGCGGAGACAGTCTGGATCGAGTTGCTGCGCGATCACCCCGAAGACGCGGATCTTTATGCATCCTACGGCGAGCTGATGATGCAAACGCTGCATCTCGACAAGGCGCAGCGCCTGATGCAGGAAGGCTTGCGTCTCGAGCCCAATCACCCCAAATGCCTGTATATCGCGGCATTGATCCACATCATCCAGGGTCGCTCGAGCGACTCCGAGAATGAACACCTGCAGCGGCTGGTGACCGAGTATCCGGAGCGGATTCAGACCCTCCTCACCCTCGTTGTCGCATTGAGCCAGCGGGGAGATAACCGCAGTGCCCTGCGGGTTGCGCAGCAGCTCCTGGCCATGCGCCCGGACTCCCCGCACTATCTGACGCTGGTCAAGGAGTTGAAACTCCAGACCCACTGGAGTCTCCTGCCGCTGTACCCGATGCAACGCTGGGGCTGGGGAGGTGCCGGCGTCATTACAGTCTTGGGGATTGGCATCGTTCACGCGGCCAGGAGCTCGCTGACAACGGACCTGGCATCCGTCATTGCCTATATCTGGCTGGCTTACGTCGTTTACAGCTGGACCTGGCCCGGAATCCTGCGCAGACTCATCTGAGATTCAACCAAAATGTCCCGTTTACGCGAAGACCTCGAACGCGAGCTGTTGTCCAATCCATTCAACGCCGAGCTGCGAACCGAGTATGCACAGGTGCTGCTGGACGACGGCGATCCGGAAGCCGCGCTCGTCCAGTTTGAGTTGCTCAACTCGCAGTCGTCAGCCAATGCCGCGGCACAGGTCGGCGCGGCCCTTGCACTCCTGCGCATGGGACGTGACAGCGAAGCTCTGCAACGCTACGCATCCGCGCGCAATACGCCTGGCTTCGTGTCAGACCCTACCCTCGAAGCCCGGCTGGAAAAGGCCAAGCCCGCATCTCCTGCCCGCTTTACGGTGGTGCAAGGGGGGCGATCCGAGAAGGTAGTCAACTTCGCGCCACCACAGGGCCGCGAACGGATCGGGTTTGCGGACATCGCCGGGCTCGAAGACCTCAAACGTACCGTGCGGCTCCAGATCATCGAGCCGTTCCTGAAGCCTGGGGTTTTCGCGAAATTCAAGAAGCAGGCGGGCGGTGGTGTACTGTTGTATGGGCCGCCCGGCTGCGGCAAGACGATGATTGCGCGCGCGGTCGCGACAGAGTGCCAGGCTGAGTTCATGTCAATCGGTATCGCCGACGTACTGAGCATGTGGATCGGCGAAAGCGAGCGCAACCTGGCCAGCCTGTTCGACAAGGCGCGACACAGCAAACCCTGCGTTTTGTTTTTCGACGAGATCGACGCCTTGGCCTACTCGCGCTCCAAGGCGCAATCCGAGCACACCCGTCAGGTTGTGAATGAGTTCCTCGCACAGCTCGATGGCTTTGGCGCCGACAACCAGGGCGTGCTGATTCTCGCGGCAACCAACATGCCATGGGATGTCGATTCAGCAATGAAGCGCCCCGGGCGTTTCAGCAGAAGCGTATTCGTTCCACCGCCGGATGCCGAAGCACGGTCGCGTATCGTGGAGCTCAAACTCGCGGGCGTTCCGCACGAGAACATCGACAGCCGCGCCATCGGCGCCGCGACGGCCCACTTCTCCGGCGCAGACATCGAGGGCGTGGTGGAGCTTGCCAAAGACTACGTCCTGGAAGAGTACGTCTCCAACAGCTCTGAACGGCCCATCCGGCAGGAAGATCTGGTCCGCGCAGCCAAAGGCATGCAGCCAACGACATTGGACTGGCTACGGACAGCACGAAACCTGGTGAAGTACGCCGGCGCTGACGCCAGCTACAACGACGTTGAGAAGTACCTCAAGACGCACAAGTTGGTGTAGGCGCCTGAAGTCGCAACCTCTGCTTCAGGGATTCGAGAAATACCGAACCCACCGTCCAGTCCTCTATGGGTGGTGCTTCACGTGTCAGCTTGCTCAACAAGCTGTCGGCTTCTGCCGCGGGGAGCAGCCGAGCGAGCAACACATACACACCGATAAATCGATTATCTTCGAGGTGCCGCAAAAACAAATCGTGTCCATCGCGACTCGACGCGTTGAAATGACAGAACAGAAAATAGTCGGTGATCTTGTCGTGGCGAAAGCGCCATCTAAAGCCTCCATCAGCGGTATCCTGACGCTGCAACAACTTCTGCTCCCGCAGGACTTCACGCTCTTTCTCGAATTCATTCTGGCCTATCGTGAGTGCCCGGTTCTCGATCCGCAGTGCATATAAGGCTGAGCAGAAAGCTTCCATCGGAAATTCTTCCTGGAATTCACGGGCATACTGTCCGCAGGCCAGCAGGATCTGCTGCTTTTGCAGGCTCAAAAGGTCCGGCTCGATCCCCGCTGCCAGCAGGGTTGCGACGGTACGGAGGTCCATGGGGTTTGAGATCAATGCCCGCAGGCCGCCCCCTTCCTGGCGACCTGACTTCTCATCCATTGCGGCGACAAAGGAATTTATCTTGCTTCGGTAGGCAGCAGCTTCCCCGGCGCTGGAGACGACCTCATCAGCCTGCTGAGACAGGAATTCGCGTATCTGTTCAGACCGTACGGATTCGATCCTGAGGATCGCGGCGCGGCGCGGCGGTATGGTTTTGACAGGTTGAGTTGCTATCGCAATCCGGGCGCCAGGGTGTGCATCCGCAAAAGATACAATTTGTGCCCGCAATCCCGGGTCGACTTCGTTGAGTCCATCTATGACAACGATGAGACCTCCTGCGTAGATGATTGATTCGAGAAATTCCTCATCCGCCAACCAACCCGTGAAGAGCCTGGCGATCGCTTTGATGATGCCACCCTCCCGGCACGACGTTGCATTCAGAAAAACCAGCGGCTCACGCTCGGACCGCGCCAACTCCCGCAGGAACCAGGTCTTCCCGGCGCCCGACTGAGCCTCAATCCACACCTGGCCTCGTATTGAAGGAAAAATCCTCATCAATTTTCCCTCCTCAACCGCACCGGATGTCTCGAGCGACGCATACAGATCGCGGAAATAAAGCCCGCGGTCAAAGCTGGACAGGCGGCATTCAGAAGTCAAAACATCCGCGAACGGCCGCATGATTCTGCGGCGCAAGCACGGCACGCTCAGCAGGAGCAGTTGTATGTACATCAATCCCGCATATTTGCGGACGGCTGGATTCCAGAAAACAGTGACTTGGACAATGCGGCTGTATGGGTAGATGAGAAACAAAAAGGCCCAGACCGCCGCATGCGCTCCGGAGAGCACTGCGGCCAGTTCAGAGCTGGACCAGGTTTCAGGCCGCATTTCTTCATCCAGGGCATGCAATTTGTCCAGCTCACCCAATGATGCGGCCATCGCAAGAATTTCTCGTGCCGACTTCGTGCCCCGGCTCGTCACACACGAACTGCTCCGCGCGAACGTCACTAACCGTGTGCTGAACGACGTCGAGTTCCGCTGACACAAATGGTTCCAGGCCGTCGCGACCTCGTTCAGCACGTTGAGATGAGCCGATCGCGTAGGCTGCGCATCACCGCCAACGTAACGCTGTGAATCTGCTTGCGATGCTCCTGCATCTATGTCCCTCGATACCAGGGCCATTGAATTCAATACATCGTCGAATGCACCCTTCCGCGCCACGTTCTCGTAATTTCTGAGTCGCATCACGAGCCAGTGCGCGACTGCAGGGCTTCTACTCGCAAGCGCGGCCCGCGCGAAACTCATTGTGGCGGCTTCCGTTATGTCCCCCGGGACCGTGGACCCAACTATCGCCGGGTTCAACAGATGGTAGTAGTTCAAACACTCGGCTTTGATCTGTCCGTCCAGCATTTTTACCGGCTTGTGCAACACTGCGTCCAGCAAATGCCCGGTCGGCGGCAAGCCGATAAAGTCAAATCCAGTACGAGACCAGGCCATATCGGGCACAATACGGCACAATAAATCCGGACTTCTCCTCGAGCTGACCAGCTCTTCGGCGCCGAATGAGCGAAACCCTATGTATGCGGATATTTGCGACCTCATCTGCCTCGTGAAACTTCTCAAACCCGTTATCTCGTCCGCTGTGTCATAGCAGCGTCTGATATAAAAGGCGGCTGACTCGATATCCAGACTCTGCAGGTATTGCGTCCCGCGTTTTGTATACTCGTGCTCAATCGCACGGCACTGAGTGACTTCGGAAAACTGCGGATATCCGCGCCTGTTGAGAAGTGCGTCGATGCTATCCAATGATTGCAGGCTCAAAGAATCGCGATCAATCAACTTGGCGAGATAGAGAGCCACTACACAGCGTGACTCTCTCATTCTCGGGTTGTTGCTGACCACACGGTGTGCGATTCGTTCTATTTCTGCTCTCGGCTCACTCACGTAGCGGAAGGCGGACACCAGTGTGGTCAGGGCATCGATCGAAGTGTCTGTCAGCGGAATCACACTTTCCCGGCCGAAAGCGGAACCGCAGGCCAATTCCACCGCCTGGATTGACTCGCCGGCTCGGGAGAGGTAGCGATACGCGGAGATGGGTATCGGCACCGATTGAGATCGAATCTCAGCCTGCGCCGCGACAGCAAGCGACCGGCCGGGTAATAACAACAGTCTCCGGAGACCTCCTCCATGCACATCGCCAACGACCACTTCATCGACGAGGTCTGCGAGAGTGGACGACGGAACCGATCCTTCGAGCCCCATCACCGCCAACAGCCAATCATCGAGGTCCGAATCCCTTGGATTCCTGCTCATCGCCACGGTGAGATATTTGAGTGACTCCGCAGGCTCGTTATCGATCAAGAGGGCGATCGCCCGCGCATCGAGGCCCACGACAGAGCTCCGTTCATACTGTTGTCCAATATCGTCTGTCAGCAACAGGATTCTCCCCCGCTGCAATTGGATCGAATTGTTCGGAGTCCTCGTCGATAAGAGTTTCAGCTCGTTATCAACCAATGGTTTCAATACGTTCCAGTCCAAACGAATCCGGTGGACACGCAGAACGTTGAGAACCTCCCCCACCTCCAGATCGTTCGCTTCTCGAAGCATTCGCTGCCACAGGACCGCCGTGGTGTTGAACCTCGCCGCAACCTCATAAATGCTTACGGGCTGTTCATCCGCACTCCAATTGCTCTGGTGAGCGAGTCGGGGAAAGTCCGAGAAGAATCGCGCGGCGTTGCCAGCATCCGGTGCAAGAAGGCTGAGTGCGGAGTATCCCTCCAATGTCGGCCCGGATTGCATTTGCTGCCCCAAAAGGCGACCGGCGTGCTGTAGTCGGGCTCGGCCGAGGTCGGTTCCCTTCAGCTGACCCAAGACCTCACGGGCCTTGCCTGCTTCTTCCAGATAGTTCACCGCTACGGCGATGAGTTTCCAATCATCGGAGGCCAGCATCTCACTCGCCGCGGCCGCGACCCCAATGAATTCCCGATCGCCGGTAGTGACGACTTCGGAATGGCAGGCACCCAAGGCGGCAAGCGCAAAAAATACTTGCAACGCCAGCAGGTACCGATTGAGTCTCATGGCCTTCCCTATTCGGTCGCTGACCTGTGAGAAGACGTGCGCCGCCATAGGTTCCCGTTAGTTGTCGGATTGATGGCGGGCGAAATCAGGATGGCCGATGCCGGGTTTGCTTCGGAAATCCTGGGCCGGGACCTGCGCGCGAAGCAACCAATCAGCGTGCGGCAGCGCTCGGCACGGCCCCAGGTCAGGCCTTCAGCCCCGCAACGCTGGCCAGCGTGTCAATGTCGAGGCACTGTGCCAACTCGGCAGCGATGTTATCGAGGGCGGCATCCACGCGCGAATTGTGGTCATCCAGACTCGGCGTTGCGCCGATGGCGGCTACCAAGGCAGCGCGCGCTTCGGTCACACCAAACAAGCCGTGTACATAACAGCCGGCAATGCGCCCATCGGCAGACACGGCGCCATCAGTCGACCCATCGTTGAACCGCAGAAACGGCCGCGCCGCGCCCGGTCCCGTAGTGTGCCCAACATGCATCTCGTAACCCGCAAATGCGGCCCGCTTGGCAGCGGCAGCGCCAGCGACGCCCACACCGCCAGCGCCGGTCGCGACGGCGGACACATCGGCGGCGCAGGCATGCGCGGCCAACACCCCTGCCACCTCCCGCAACGTCTTGTCCCCCGTCATCACCGTCTCAACATCGAGCAACCCGAGCCCCGGCACGGTGCGCGGTGGGCCCTCGATCCCATTGGGGTCGCTGATACTCCGCCCCAGCATCTGATACCCCCCGCAAATTCCCAACACGCGCCCGCCATGGCGCACATGTGAGAGGATATCCACGTCCCACCCCTGACTGCGCACAAACTCCATGTCAGCAATCGTCGACTTGGTCCCTGGAATCACGATGAGCGCGGCATCCCGGGGCAACGGCCGTCCCGGGGGCACGAATACCAACTCTATTTCAGGCTCTTCGCGCAGCGGATCGAAGTCATCGAAGTTCGCAATCCGCGACAGCTGAGGAACTACGACCTTAGCGCGGACGCCAAGCCGGCGCGGCGCGTTGATGTCCTCCAACTGCACTCCATCCTCTGAAGGCAACCGGCTGGCCGCCGCCAGCCACGGCACAACGCCGATCGACGGCCATCCCGTGTGCTCAATGACCTTCCGCACGCCGTCATCAAACAGCCGGGGATTACCCCGAAACTTATTGACGATAAACCCCCGGATCAGTGCCCGATCTGCCTCGTCCAACACCGCATGCGCACCAACCAGCGAAGCGATCACGTGGCCGCGGTTGATATCCCCCACGAGCACAACCGGCAAACCCAGCGCCTGGGCAAACCCCATATTCGCGATGTCGTACTTGCGAAGGTTCGTCTCGGCAGGGCTCCCCGCCCCCTCGACAATCATCAAGTCCGCTTCCTGCGCCAGTCGGCGATAACTCTCAACAGCCACTTCGAGCAACGCTCGCTTGTCACGCCCGTGCGAGCTTGCATCAAAGTTGCCAGACATTTTCCCGCGAACAATGAGCTGCGCGCCGACATCGCTCTGCGGCTTCAGCAAAACGGGATTCATGTCGACAGTGGGCGCGATACGGCAAGCCCGGGCCTGAAGCGCCTGTGCCCGCCCAATTTCTCCCCCACCAGCCGTTACAGCCGCGTTGTTCGACATGTTCTGCGACTTGAAGGGCCGGACGGTGATGCCGCGATTGGTAAACAGGCGGCAAAGCCCGGCCACCAGCACCGACTTGCCGACATCCGACCCGCAACCCTGGATCATGACCGCGGCGGTCATAACACCAACGGCAGGAGTGCCA